>Ga0115549_1000009_pt1 | contig 319016 bp, 313 predicted proteins | sample COGITO_mtgs_1004_2_FD_87176 | JGI IMG/M metagenome (GOLD analysis project Ga0115549, IMG submission 87176) | Pelagic marine microbial communities from North Sea - COGITO_mtgs_100430 | ecosystem: Environmental > Aquatic > Marine > Epipelagic | place: Germany:Helgoland, sampling site Kabeltonne...
CCATGGACCCGGGAACGAGCAAGATCAACCCAGGAAACTGGAAGATCGAACTGGGCCGCAGGCGCGCCCGAGCAAAGATATTCGCCCCCGCCCCGACTCCTAGGCCCCCGAGGAAAAGACCCATTTCTGGACCAAAATGGTAGGTTCCGACTTTCGAGAGCGCGTAACCAAAAACACCGGCCAGTGTGATCCACTTGGCTTCGCGCCACTCGGCCTTGAACACCACCGTCGACATGGCGGCGGTCACCGGAACCGTGATCACCACCACCCAGCTCGGGATCGGCGCAAACGTGTACGCCAGCCCATTCACGCTGATGAGTGCGGCGATCTTACTGCCGACGAAAACCCCGAAGGCGAGCTTTAAGAGGATCATGAATCCGCCCATGAGTCGCGAGGTTCCCGACGTGAGATTCTGCGTGGCAATCTCAGCGATGGAGATGGTGATGTTGAGGCCCGGAATGAACATGATCAATGAGGCGAGGATCACCACGCTGACGTTGATGTCGGGAGAGACCTTCGCGAAGAGCGTCGCCAGCACGGTCGCCATCAGCGCCATGAAGGCTTCGTACAACTGCGAGACCACGCCGAAGTGCTTGGGCAGCGACAACAGGCCAATGAGCGCGCCCACGATGAGCGCCGTGAACAGATCACCCCACGTGCCGCCGAACAGGGTCAGCATCCCTCCCGACGTGAGGCTGAAACACAGCACGGTGATCCAGCTCGGGAACCGTTCGTCGCTGTTGAAAATTTCTTCGAGGCGCTGGCTGCCCTCGTCGACGCCGAGGCGGTTGCGGATCACGTCCTGCGCGACCTGATCGACTTTTGTCAGGCGCCCCAGGTTGATCCCGCTGGGCTCCACCCGCGCGATGCGCGTGACTTCGTCGTCGAGGAAGCGGAACGAACAAAAGATGGCCGTGGGAATCGAGACGAAGGAGCCCTTGAGTCCCAGGCGTTCGCAGAGCGCGTTCATGGCGGCTTCCAGCGAGTGCGCCGGCGCGCCCACGGAATGCATGCCACGTCCGAATTGGACGATGAACTTTATTCGCTGCAGGTACTCTTCACGAAGCAATTACTGGCCTTGGTGAGTTTGTCGAATGTCGGAGATAATTCTTTCCGCCAACAAACTCGAGAGACGATTCAAAGTGGTGCGCAGGGGAACGATGATGTTATTGCGGGCCACGTTGGTGGTTTCTTCGGCTTCACTCACGCTGATGGTCACCGGTAAGTTGGTTTTCACATTGTAGCTCGCCAGCGGCACGTTGAGCTTCGGCAGATTGGTTTTGCCCAGCGCCTCGCCCACCTGATGGTAGCGGCCCCAGGAGTACAGCACGCTCGCCTCGGCACGGACCTTCATCTCTTCCGGGATGACCGCCTGCGAGCGCTTGTCCACGCCCCCGCGGCGCCACTCGGCCCCGAGGAACACGATCACGACGGCATCGAGCTCGAGTTCTTTGGCAAGATCATTCACCCAGTGGTGCTGATGCTGTGACGGTTTCGCACCACCCATTAACTCATTGGCCGGAACGAGCAGCACGCCGACGTCGCGGTAATTCGCCGGCTGAAGCAGGGACTCTTCTGGAATTTTCTGGCCCGGCTGGCGCCAGAAAAGTTCGTTTTCACCGAGGTAGCTCGGGCGCTTGATGATGTAGTCCGGCACCGTGAATCCACCGCTCTGGAAAGCTTTCGAAGCCTGGATTTTTTTGCGGCCCACCCAGCTCACGGATTTGTTGGAAACTCGGCGCAGATCATTCTCAAAATAGTTCCACAGCTGCTCCGTCAAGATCTGCTTTCCGCGCGCACTCATATACACGTTGCGATCCGTGGCGAGGCCCGAGCGCGAAGGCTGGAGCTCGGTTTCGAACACGATCAGGGCCGCACGACGGATCTGGCCCGCGGGTGTTTTACGAAACTCTTCGAGCTTGATGCCATCGGGATCGCGCGTCTCTCGCTTCACAACCGTCTGCGCATAAGTGGTGATGTCTTGCGGTCCGAGCGATTCAAAGACCGCCGGATCGTAGCTCGCCTGGCCACCATCGGTGGTCACTTTGTGGGCGCACGATGCTACGAGGAAAAAACAGAGGAGGAATTTCATGGGTCGACATCCAGGTTAGAGAGGTGCTGCCATTGTACGCGGACCCCGTCTGAAAACTCCAGACAAGGCGTAGGAGAAAGAAAGATCTTACGCAGTTTGACTCGCCGCCCCTGCGCGTTTGCACTGCTATAGCGCAGTGATGTCTCATGGCGTCGCCAATCGGCCCACTGCCGATAGGGCGCATCATCGGGTAATCGACGCAAGCCCAGCGTCACTTTGGACCACTCAATCTGGCGCGGTGGATGCTGGCCCTGGAGCGTTTGCGGATTGTGCCACGCGAGACCCAAGGTCTCCATGGTCCACTTCTCGTTATTTTCTTCAACCACCAGCTCCCAGTGACGTTGAAAAGATTTTCCTAACAAATAACCCAGCGGCGATGGGTGCAACGCCAACTCATTCGGGAGTAATCCCGTGCGGCCTTCCCACGCATCTTCTAAGGAGAGCACCGGATGATCGGGCCGTGTGCGATAAACCTGGAGCCAAGGATCATGGCGCTGCGACTGCAACGCAAACCGCGTGGCCGTCGGTGCGAGCCACCACGCTTCCCACTGAAGACGGGGCTTCAGATCCCCGTGGGATTCCACCACCACGACCCAGGCCGGCGTGGAGCGACGCTTGAGCTTCGTGAGAAGCGCATCGAGCTGCGGGCCGGTGGCGAGATAAATAAAATACACATCGGCGTCCGGCAGTGTGAGTGCGGGCGACGCAAAATCCCCTTCGATCCAGTAGGTGTGTGGCGCCGGCATTCCGCGGGCCGCACTGCGAGCTTCCTCGAGTCTCTCCGGCACGAGCTCCACACCATGCGCCTCGCCGTCTTCGAAGAGCCAGCTCCACAGCAAGCACGTGCGTCCGACGCCGCAGCCGACATCACACCAGCGCCGCGCTCCCTGTTGATAGAGCCACGGCATCACTTCCAGAAGATCATGATACGAGGTGTAGAGCGCCTCAGGCGTGACCCCCTGGAGATACAAGACGTCCGCGCCTTCGCGTGCGACATCAGTGATGGGGCGTAATTGAAAAAACTGATCCAGCGCCTTCAGATTTTGCTGACGCAAAAAGAGCAGCTTTTGAGACAACGTTTTCATGCGTCATCACGCTATCAGATGTGGCACAATAAAGCCCATGAAATGGCCATGGATCCTGCTCCTCTATTCCTGGACGCTCGCAGCGCAAACCGTCACGGTGGCGGTCATCGACACGGGCTTCGATCTCGACAACGAGGTCCTGCGCCCGCGGCTGAAACTCGGCGAGACCGATGAAGAAGGCGCCATCGCGCTGCCAGGATTTGCCGGCTGGAATTTTTCCGACAACGAACACCTGAAGACCTCGCTCCTCGAGGGAGTCGCGCTGCAGGAAGTACTGTTCTATCGCACGCTGAAAGCCAAGTCCCACCAGCAGGGCCTCGCACCCAGCGAGCGCGAGTGGCTCGATCGCAAGAAAGCTGATCCGCAGTTTAAAGAACAGCTCAAGCGTTTCAAGAATCAGGCGCACGGAACGATGGTCACCGGCATCCTCCTCTCAAATGGCGAGGGCATCGAAGTGTTTCCGGTGCGCGGCCTTGGGATCGACGTGCCCACGCTCGTGGTCGACGAAACGACGCAGGTGCCACTCTCTCCCATCCAGAAACACTCCGAGGCCGAGTTTCGTCGCCAGGTGGGCCTCTCCGAAGAGCGCATCATCCGCAAAATGCGCAAGATGCTCGCGTGGATCCACCTGCACAACATCCGCGTGGTGAACGCGTCGTATGGCGTGACGGAAAAACATATCTTGAGTCGCTTCAACGAGTGGCACAAAGAAATCACCGGCCTCGAGCTCGACCCGCTCAAACTCAAAGAAATCACGGATACATACTTCGCATCCATCTATAAGCGCGCCGATCGCATCCTCGCGCGCTACCCGAACACGCTGTTCATTTTTTCCGCTGGCAACTCGGCCCAGGACAACGACCAACACCACCACTTCCCCTCTCGCATTCGCCGCAGCCACGTGATCAGCGTGGCGGCCCTGAACGGCGAGGCGCTGGCGAGCTTTTCGAACTGGGGTGCATTGACCGTCGACGTGGGGGCCCCGGGCGTGGGCGTGATGTCGGTGCTTCCCACGGTCTACGCGCAGCAGACCGGCTTCGCGCAGACTCCGGCGAGCGGCACCAGCATGGCCGCTCCGCACGTCGCGAACCTCGCGGCCCGCTGCCTGCAAATAAACCAAAATCTCAGCGCGGCAGACTTGAAAAGAATTCTCTTAGAGACCGGTGATGGTCTGGTGGCCCTCTTAGGAAAATCGACCAGTGGCCGGGGCGTGAACACGGAGCGCGCGCTTAAAGCCGCAGATCTCTCGAAGGAGCTTTCGGTGGATGCGGCGATTCAGCTGGCGCTGACACCGCTTACTCCCAGCTCAGCGTCTTCTTCAGCGCCGGATCCAGTGATAAAAACACCGGACACGTCAGTGCCGCCTGCTCCAGAATTACCTTCTGTTCCGCCGTCAGCACCTGGCCTCCCCACGTCACCTTCACTTTAATCTCGGCGACCTTACGCGGACTGGGCTGCATAATTTTTTCTACTTCACAGCGCGTGCCCGCGATGTCGAGCTCGAGCCCGCGCGCTTTAATGCCCATGATGGTCAACATGCAGCTTCCAAGAGACGTCGCCAGCAGATCCGTCGGCGAGAACGCCTGCCCTTCGCCGTTGTTGTCTTTGGGAGCGTCAGTCAAAAGCTGAGCACCCGAATCCACGTGCAGGGCCCGTGTGCGCAATTTACCTTGATACTCAACATGCATGATGGTCATAAAAAATCCTTTGGAGACAGCATGACCTGTCTCCAAAGGATGTGTCAAAGTCAGTTCACCAAGATTTTGCGCGACACCACTTCGGTTTTCGGAATGGTGATGTCCAGAACCCCGTCCGAGAATTTGGCGGTGATGCCCTGCTCGTCGATCCCATCGGGCAGAGCGAAGGCGCGGTGAAACTTTCCGAAGCGCCGTTCCTGCCGCAGGACCTTGTCTTTCTCGTCGCGGGTCCTGGTGCTGCGGGTCCCACTGACATGGAGATGGCGCTCTTTGATTTCAAGCTCGATGTCTTCTTTGCGGAAACCGGGAACATCCAGGGCCAGGGTTAGAGCACCAACGCTGTCCACTATTTCGCAGGCCGCCACGGTGGTGTCGCGTGTGCCAAAAAAATGATTCAAATCCGGTTGTCTTAATTCGAACTGCAGCATAATTCCTCCTCGAAGTTTTATGTCCTAGACACAAGATGGGCGTTCCTTTTTTAGCGTCAAGGGTGTCTAGCTTTTGCCTCAAAAGCATGGGAAAATTTCCGCGCATCGACCTAATGAGGAGCTCCAACGTGGTTAAGAAAACGAAGAAAAAAGTTGTGAAGAAAAAAGCAGCGGTGAAGACAAAAAAAGTCACACCCGAACAGCAGGCCATTGATTCGTTGGTGGAACTCATCCGTGTCACCAGCACCGTGATTCCCAACGACGTCAATCGCGCCATTGAAAAAGCCAAGGGCGTGGAAACTCCCAACACCACCGCGGCCTACGCCATGAATATTATTTCAGATAACATTGGGCTGGCGAAAGTCAAAAGCCAACCGCTGTGCCAAGACACCGGCACCGTGGTGTTCTACATCTACCATCCGCCAGGATTTCATCAGACACCGTTCATCAAACAAATCCACAAGGCCGTCACCGCCGCGACGAAGAAAGGCTACTTGCGCGAGAACTCCGTGAACTCACTCACCGGTGAAAACGCCGGAACGAATCTCGGTGCTGGACATCCATCGATTCACTTCGTCGAACACTCTTCCAAGACTCTTGAAGTGAAACTCATGCTCAAGGGCGGCGGCTGTGAAAACGTCTCCACCCAGTACTCCCTTCCCGACACCGGACTTTCTGCTGGCCGTGATCTCGACGGTGTTCGCAAAGTGGTGCTCGATGCCGTGGTGAAAGCGCAAGGCAAAGGCTGCGGCCCTGGCGTGCTCGGTGTGTGCGTCGGCGGCGATCGTGCCGACTCGCACGCGCACGCAAAAAAACAACTCTTCCGCAAGATGGGCGAACGCTCGAAGATTAAAGAGCTCGCCGCACTCGAGGTAGAAATCGTCGAAACGTGCAATAAGCTCGGCATCGGGCCCATGGGCTTTGGTGGCACCACCACTATTCTTGAATGTTTGATGGATCACCGCAACCGCGTGCCGGCGTCGTTCATTGTCTCTGTGAGCTACATGTGCTGGGCCTTCCGTCGCCAAGGTGTTGTGATCGATACGAAAACGATGAAACTCAAAAAATGGTTGTATTAATATGATCGAACTTAAATTTCCCTTCTCTCGTGATGAAGTTCGCAAACTCAAAGTCGGCGACATGGTGCTCATCACCGGAAAATTGTTCACTGGCCGCGATGCGGTTCATAAGTACCTCCACGAAGGGCATCCGAGCCCGGTGAATCTCAAAGACCAAATTATTTATCACTGCGGCCCCGTGGTGATGAAAGACAAGCACGGCAAGTACACCGTGACGGCCGCAGGGCCCACGACATCCATTCGTGAAGAACCGTACCAGTGGCAGGTCATGCGTGACCACGGCATCGTGGGTGTCATCGGCAAGGGCGGCATGGGCCCTAAAACACTTGAAGCGTGCAAACAGTACGGCGCGGTTTATTTCCACGCCATCGGTGGCGCGGCCCAGGTACTTGCTGAGCGAATTCAATCAGTGGATGGCGTTTATCTGGAAGAGTTCGGCTCACCGGAAGCGATCTGGGAGCTATCCGTGGATAAGTTTCCCGTGGTGGTGACCATGGATTCTCATGGTGGATCACTTCACAAAGTCGTGGAAGACGCGTCGAAAGAGAAATTGAAGGGGCTGATCTAGCCCCCTCACTTATCAAGTCTAAAGAGCTCGATGCGCTCGTCTGCTTCGACTTCCCAGATGGGATTGGGCGTCGTGGTCGTGCCGGTGGTGAGGAACTCACCCATGATGTCCAAGATCCAATCTTCTCCAGCGCTGTCACGAGCGATGACCGAGTTCGCCACCGGGGCACCGGGGATATTTTGGTCCCAGTCATTGCCGAGGAGACTCGAGGACGCAAAGCGCTGCGGATTGTTCGGGTTGAAACCAATGTAGGGGGAAACCGCGATGCTCCCTGTCGCGCTGAGGAGAGTGTTGTCAAAATCCTGGACGAGCTTGATGCGCGTGACCCCAGATGCGTACTCGAGGAACCCGCAGGTCTGGCTGAGAGTCACCGTGAGGTTGCCACTGAACACCGAGCCGGTCGCATGGGCGTAGTTCACCTTGCCGTTTCCATCATCAAAGAGCACCCACATGACTTTGTTAGCGGCCAACATGCCTGCCTGCCAATAGCCCGTAAATGCGCTGGGCAAAGTCAGGCCGGGACTGAACACCAGCGAGGTCCCTGAGCAAGACACAATCTGTCCTGGCGCCGCATCTGCGATGAGACGGCCGGCGGGCACAGCGTAGATCGAGGCGAAGCTGGAACTGCTTAAGGTTTGCACAATGTTAGAGTGGCCCGCGGTGAAGGCCGTGGAATCTTGCATGTCAAACAAGAATCCTTCCACCACCACACGTTTCATAGACGAGACAGATCCCGTGTGGGAAACGGCAACCTGAGAAGCGTTGGCACCGAATCGAGCGCGCCAGTAGGCTTCGCTCGTGACATGCACATCCTCAATCGTACCACTGTTCGTCTCCACCACCATGCCCACATTGTTGGCCGCGACGGAGAATGAGTCTGCGTTGAGCTTCGAGGACATGCTCACACGACGAATGACGCCAGAGTCTGTGTTCGTGATCGCCACACCGGCAATCAAGTTACCACCATTGTAGATACGCAGATCACCCGCGGCTTGCGCGTCCCTGATGGTGCCAGAATTGTTTCGAACGAGCCCTGCTATTTGACCATCGCCAATGAGACTGCCTTCGAAGCTGACATCTTGGAGGATTCCGGTTGAGCTGTTCACGTTAACCAGACCGGCCAGTTTCACATCGGGATCGTTCTGAGAAAGTTTTCCGGTGAGAAACTTAACGTTTTCTACAAAGCCATTATTAGTCACCGCCAGTCCACTGATCGAGGACGATGAGATTGCCGTGGCGTTTAGATCAACACCGGCGATGTAGAGGTTCTTGAGTACGCCGTTGATGGTGTTGAACGGTGCCCAGTCGAAGGCAACGGCCGGAGATTCGATCCGGCGCAGTCCATGAATATAGCCACCTTCGCCAGTGAGATAAGCACCCGCCACAATTGTCGGGCTTACATGAGCGCCGCTCGAAGCAAGGTTAAGCGCACCGACAATCACGGCTACCTTGCCTGCTGCCACATGCCCAGTGATCTCATTGAATTGAGCTCGGCGACAGATCATGAGAGGCTTTGAAGCTGAGCCCCACTTGGCTTTCTGGTTCGCCAGGAGAAGTCGTGGAGAAATCCCATCGGCATCTGCAGCAGCGGAACATGGATGCTTTTCGAATACGAGGCGCGGCATGTCCCCCAGAAGATGAACCCACGGGGGCGCAGTGAGTCCAGCAAGTGTTCCGGCGGTATAGATCGCCGTGGTGCTGACATCCGGAATCGTCCACGGAGCTGCGCCAGAGGGACCGTCCGGGTCGTCACCGAACTCCGCACGAGGCAAGAGTGAAAAATGCCCGCCTGCGTTTTCCATCATGACATAAACTTGTGTGCGAGTCATCGCATTAGCAGAGCCGGTGAGCCAGCCAACGCTGCACGCACCAGCGCAGTTGGTAGCGTTGTTGACCAAGCTGCCGGCGAAGTACGCGTTGGTCAAGGCAGCGTTGTTGTAGTTGGTGCCGAAGAGTCCGCCCATGTAGTTTGCCGCTTGGCCTCGAATGCTCACCGAGCCCGCGGCGTAGGCGTTTTCGAGTGGTCGGTGGATTCCGTTAAAGGTGCTGCTCCACTCACCCAAGAGTCCGCCTACATACTGATTCCCCACCACGATGCTTTCACTCGCCCATTCGGAGAACATTCCGGTTTGCAGCGAGGTACTTCCTATGCGTCCACCGATGCCACCCACAACGCTTGGATTGGCCCACTCAGGCCCTCCCACATAACTGCGAGAGACAAGTTTGTTGAGCATTTCAGAGTTTGCGATGAAACCGAAGATCCCGCCGACATACATGCCCTCACCTTCGATCTTCACCCGCGACGTTTTTAAGTTCAGGAGATTTGAATTAGTTCCATGGCCAAGGATACCCCCGACCCTCGATACGGCCGTGACTTCGCCGGCCGTGACTTCGCCACCGCGCACTTCGATGTTCGCGAGCAAACCCATCGCTGCCCCGCTCTTCGTGCCTACAACCCCACCGACGTCGGCATTGCCTTTGATCTCGGGATTCTCGAAGACGAGCCCCGTCACAGAGTGTCCTGCAGTCCCAGTGTCCCACTCACCGATGAATCCGACTTTGCTGTCATTCATGCGCGCCCGCATGTTCTTGATCTGGTGGCCGCCACCGAAGAAGCTGCCTTGGAATCCGTTTGTGACGAGTGTATAGGTTGAGCCGTCGTATCCGATCGGCTGCCAGTTTTGTCCTTCTTCCCAAGAAGCCGCAGACGCCGGCCACTCGCTAGGTGCAACTGCAGTGAGGCCCTTGGAGAAGGGATTGAGATCAATGTCGGCCGCCAGGCGAAAGCTCTCTAAGAGGTACGAGTTATTGCTAAATATATTGTAGAGCTGCTTCGCGGAGCAGATCACCCATGGACGTTCTTTGGTTCCATCTCCGCCTGGAAAAGTTGCGAGGGCTTCGCGGCCACCGCAAATAAGCGAGTCGGGCACCGGAACAAAAACAATATGGTCACTGACTCCTGAAAACAGCTTCAGGCCCGGTGAAACCAGACCTTGCGGCAATACCAAAGTATTCGACGCTGTTCCGCCATCGCAAGTGAGGTTGTCCCAGTAAAATTCGAGCTCCATGCGAAACGGACTCTCGCTCGGTTTTGCTGGATCACCCACCGGTAGCATGATATCCGAGACGTCGAGTGGATCCATTTCACCGCTCAAAGAAGTATTCGATCTTAAACAGCGCGAAAGACCCTCGCCTGCTTTCGAAACGTTGTTTCCAAACTTGTCAAACTCTACCATGCGCACAAGCACCGATCCGACCGGCGCCTTGTCGACCTTTCTATTTGGGTCCATCGCATTGTAGGTGCATTTGTCACTCGCGAGCAGTATTCCATTCACGCTCTGGCACATGACGAGATTCAAATTATTTTGTGCGGTAACCCCACCGCGGAAAGCTAAGTTGTTACAGTTTGGCCTCGACAACGAAAGACTGACTTTTACTTCAGCGCCTTCTAGCTTCATGGCTTCTGAGCGCGCGCAGCGAAGGTCCTCGTTGTCCAACACTGTCGCATCACTGCTGTCCCACGCCACCGCCGAGAAGGTCCACGTGCCGTTCGGGACATCCAGTTCGATAGCATCAATGTCATTGAGCACGCGCGAAAAACTAGCGCCGTTGGTGGAGATTCCCCACACCATGAGGCCGCCCTCGGACACACTTTGCATGGCGCTCGAACCACCGAAAACAAATGAAGAGGTCAGCTCGAGCTTCACCTTAGCGCTTTTTTGACTACAAGCTGTGAGTCCTAAAAGACCAATGAGAATTATAAGAACACGCACAGGTACCCCTTATGAAGAGATCATCACCCCGTCTTATCGGAGAACAAAACCTAAAGCATAAGGTTTGGATAGTACTTGAGCGCGGCGTTTAGGGAGCCCCCCTAAACGCCCATCTTTTGAGCTACTTATTTGGATTGATGAGACCCAGTTCCCCGTTGTCTTCAAACGACCAGACCCCCGGTGCCACCGGCGTCTCTCCGCGCAGGATCGCGAGGTAGTACCCGACGAGCAGATCGAGATCCGCGGCTATCGACTCATCCAGAATCTGGTTGCGCCACGGGCTCGTAAGGCTCGTGACGAGATCAGCTTTCACATCGAGATCCTGTGCGTAGATCACGCCATTAAAAGGCGCGGCCCCGAGGTTCCCCACCATGTTGACCGTGCCATCCGCAAAACTCTGGACGATGCGAACTGACGAAGAACCGGCTGGGATGGCATCCGCGCACGCACGATCAAACGTCAGTGTGATATTCGAGCCGTCATCAAAACTTCCCACCACACGACTGACTTCCGTGTTCCCTAAGCCGTCCTCGGAAACCACCCACAGATGTCTCGAGGCACTCACGAGGTCGTTGGCCGTGTCAGGAGCTGGCTGGGTTTCCCAGTAGGCTCCCGAGTTCTCTAAGAAGTCTCCTGTGGTCAGGCCAGGGATAAGAACAGCATCATTCACGCTACACGTGAACGACGAGTCGGTACCAAACACGACGGCGCGCCCGGCGGGCACGGCGGTCACGAGTCCGCTGGACGTGCCGGCATCTTGGAAGATCGGTTGACCCGTGCGCACCAGAGGTGAACTGACGGTGGAATCACCGGTGTCGGTGGAGTAGAGTCGGCCGCTCATGAGTGTGCGGCGAACAGTGCCCTGGTTGAGCGACGCCATCTGCGCGACATTGAGTCCGAAGGAGCCCACGTTCCAGTAGGCCTCGGAGGTGACTTCGATGTCCTCGAGCACACTCGCCGCACCTTGGTTGAAGCGAACACCAAAGGAGATCGAGACTGCTTCGTTGGGATGATCAAAGCGACTTTCCACACTGATCCGTCGAACCGTGCCGTAGTTGCGGTACCCGATGCCGACGACGTTGCTCACGCTGTTCGGCGAAAGCATCGTGTCCATGAGGTTCGCGACCACGCCGTCTTCGACGATACCGAAGTTCTCATAGAACGCACCGTGAAGCTGGCCCTCACCTCGGAGGCTCGCCTTCACTTCAAAGTCGCGGATGCGGCCACTGGCCGAGTTCAAGCGCACAAGTCCGATAGCACTCGCCCGGTTCGTCCCCGGCGCTTCGTCCTGACGGATAATGCTGCCGATGAGCCGCGCGCCCACGATGAGGCCATTGTTCGTGTCCACCATGCCCGTGACCGTGGAGCCGCCGGTGTCGGCCGACGTCATCTGCAGATTGTTGTTCGCCAAGCGCACGTCTTTCATGGTGCCGTTGTTGGTTGCAAACGGTGCCCAGTTCTGCACGCCGCTCGCCGAGGCGACGCGGTGGTAGCCAAACAGCAAGGCGTTGGTGCCGTATAAAGTCACGTTCACGGGAATGGTCGGAGGAGTGAACGTGCCCGTGAGGTTCACCGCTCCGGTGATCTTCACATGATAGTTTGTTCCTGAATTCGCTGCGAGCACACTGAGATCGCCGAACTGCTCTTTGCGACAGATCATGAGGGGATTGGACAATGCTCCTCGGCCCAGGGCGATCTGCGCGCTGAACGAGAGAGAGCCACTGGCGTTGGTGCAGGGATGGTTTTGTGCAAGGATGCGCGGAAGGTCCCCGGCGATGTGCTGCCACAACCCACTGTTGAGGTTGGGAGTTCCCGCCAAAGTGTAGAGGCCCAGAGTGTCGTTGTTGGCACTGGACAAAGGTGCCATGACCCCAATGTCTTCCCCCTGTCCCACGCGCGATGGCTGATTCGAGTTGAAGAAGTACAAGTCGCTCGAGCCACCGACGCTCGCGGCACTCGAGCCGGTGATGAAGCCGCGGTTACATGTGGAGGTGCAGTCATCAGCGAGGTGGCCCGCGAAGTAGCCGCGCAGGATCGCACCGGTGATGGCCGTCTCGCCGACGATGCCACCGACGGAGCCGTTGTTGTCACGATAGGACTTGATCGCCGTGATGGCGTAGAAATCCGAGAGCGCGTTACTCGACTGGACACCCCCGAAGAGACCGCCGATGTGCTGGCCCGTGGCGACGATCGCTCCTTCATGAGTGATCGAATGCATGCCCGCGGCGATACTATTCGATACGACTCGCCCACCGATTCCGCCGACGTAGTTCTCGCCAGTAAGGTTTGTAACGAGGCCAGTAGCCTGAATGTTGTCGAGCTTCTCGCCTTGGTCATAACGTCCGAAGACGCCGCCGATGAATTGCTTGCGGCCTTCGACACGGCCATCTTTAATGGAAATGTTTGAGAGGTTTACGTAGCCCGCGAAGCCGATCACACCGCCCACGTCAGCGGCAACACCGGGTGTGTCCGCCGCTTCGATGTCGGGACTGATCATCTTGATATAGCTGATGTCGGCGATCGGCGGTGTCGCCGTCGAGGGCCGATCGCCCACCACGCCGCCCACTCCAGCAAGGCCTGCTACCTGGGCTTTGACGAAGGTGAGATCAGTGATCGTCTTATAGCTCGTCGGATCCCATTGCCCAATAAAGCCCACGCCGTTCTCATCTTCCAGCCGCATGCGCATGCCCGTGATGCGATGGTTTCCGCCGTAGATGCTGCCGGTAAAAGCATTGATGGTTCTGGTGCATCCGGCGTAGGTGCTTCCTAGCGGCTGCCAGGTCTGACCCACACTCCAGCACGCCGCGGCCTCTGCCGGACGATCCGCGACGTTCGCCAATCCTTTGGTGTAGGAATTCAGGTCAATGTCGGCGAGGAGAGCGAAGCTCGCGTTCAGATACGCGGCGCTGTCGTGCATGTTGTAGAGCTGCTTCGCTGAACAAATGAGATACGGGAATCCTTCGGATCCTGTGCCTCCGGCGAACGGATCTAAGCTCTCACGGCCATTGCAAATCAGTACATCGGGCACATTCAGGTAGACGTACTGTTCAGTGGAGTTGCCGAAATATTTATGGTTCGCAACGTTCGACGAGAGACCATTCGGGAGCGCCACTGTCGTGAAGTCGGCGCTGCCAGTGCTGCCGCAGTCGGTACTGCCGTGGTAGAGCTGGAACGATGTGCGAAACGGGGCCGTCTGCGGCGCCGCCGGATTTCCCACAGGAAGATTCAGGTCACCGGGCACCGACCACTCACCGTTGGCGGTATCGGGCATCGCTACACAGCGAGAGAGGCCTGAACCTCTCGACTCCGCCACGCTTGAAAAGCGATCGTACTCCTCGAGGCGCACCAGCACGGACATGGCGGGCGCTTTGTCACTCACGCGGTTTGCCACTTGCTTGTCGTAGGTGCACACGTCGGTGATGCCCGTGACAGCAGCGGCCGTTTTGCACAGACGCAGATTAAGATCCGTGCGGATCTGCGAAGCAGCACCATGGAACTCCACGGAAGCGCAGGCCGGCGCCGTGAGAGAGAGCGGCACCGCGACGTCGCCACCCTTGAGTTCGACGGCAGCCGAACGCGCACAGCGAATGGTCGCTCCATCGAACACGACGGAAGTGGCGTTATCCCAGGCCACCGCGCTGAAGGTCCACGAGCCGTTGGGTAATTCTAAGTCGATGGCGTTTGAATTGTTGAGCACGCGTCCGAAGCTCTCGCCGTTGGCGGAGAGTCCCCACACCATGAGGCCGCCTTCTGACACCGCTTGCATTGCGGCCGTGCCGCCGAAGACGAACGACGACGTGAGCTCGAGCTTCACTTTGGCACTCTTCTGACTGCAGGCGGTCAGCGCTAGAAGCCCAAATAGTAAAATAAGAACACGCACAGGTACCCCTTATGAAGAGATCATCACCCCGTCTTATCGGAGAACAAAATCGAAACTATAAAGGTTTGAAATACCTGAGCACGCAGGTTGCGCGCTCGATTAAAAACGCCACCTTTTGGAGGTGGCGCGGGTGAAAATGAAGCTAGCGAGTCCCCGCGGCCGCTGGCGCGGAGATGATGGAGCCGCGGTAGTCGTTCTCTTCTTCGCGGTCATCGTTGTTGACGGAACTTCCATACCAGTTGGGAGCTTCCTGCACCTTGACGACGAACGCCCGCTGGTTGCTCGTGAGCGCCGAGTTCAGCACGTTCTGGTCGGTGGTGAATTTCGGTAGAAGTGCTGCGCCGGGGTTCTCACATTTCTGGACGTGCACGTTGGCACGGTCGTGGTTGCCGAGCTCAAAGCGCATCACGCAGGTGAGCTTCACGTTCTGATTCTGCCGGCGCACGCGCGCCTCCACCACCTGGTAGCTCACGCCGGGCTTCATCCCCTCGCCGAACCAAAGGCCAACGCCCATGGAAAACACCGAGGCGACGTTTTCAAACATGCTCATGTCGCGCAGTTCGATGTCATCCGAAAGGCTCGCCTGGGGGCTCTGGCGCGCGAGCGCCGAGGTCAGCACCGCCTGCGCCGCCGCCTCGCGCTTGCCGGCGAGATCTTCGATGACCTCCGCGGCGTGGAGCTGCGAACACAAAAGCACGAGAAATAGAAACCGCATCGGAACTCCTCTGGTGACACTACTTTTTTCGGACGGACTGCACCTTTTGTTTAGACCGATTCACCGTGCTGAGAAAGATCGAGGCCTTGGCGCTCCTCTTCTTCGTTCACCCGCAACGGCTTGATGGCGTTGGAGACCACATAAAGGACGTAAGAACCGCAGTAGGCAAACACCATCACGATCACCAAAGCTAAAAGATGGTAGAGGAAAGTTTTGGTTTCCCCGGCCAGCAAACCGACATCTTTGGCAAACACCGCCGTAAGAATCATGCCCACAATACCGCCCAAACCGTGGCACGGAAAAACATCCAAGGTGTCATCGACGCCCGACTTCGCCTTCAGGCCCAGAGCCAGGTTCGATACGAGAGCCGCGATAAAGCCGATCAAGATCGCCGCACCGACGCTCACGAATCCCGCGGCCGGCGTGATCGCCACGAGGCCCACCACCGCACCGATGCACGCACCCAGCGCCGACGACTTACGACCACGGAGACGGTCAAAGAACATCCAGGTCAACATCGCCACCGCTGAAGCGGTGTTGGTGTTCAAGAACGCGAGCACCGCGGTTTCGTTGGCCGCAAGAGATGAGCCGGCGTTAAAACCAAACCAGCCGAACCACAACAGTCCCGTGCCCAAGATCACAAACGGAATGTTGGCGGCATCGTGAGAAATTTCTTTGCGAGGGCCGAGGTAGATCGAACCCGCCAGCGCGGCCATACCGGCCGAGATATGCACCACGGTGCCGCCCGCAAAATCCAAGACGCCCCAGTTTCTAAGAATGCCCTCTGGATGCCAGGTCATGTGCGCCAGCGGCGCATAGATGAACAAACTGAACAGCACCATGAACACCATGTAGCTCGAGAACTTCACGCGCTCCGCGAACGCACCGGAAACCAAAGCAGGTGTGATGATGGCGAATTTTAATTGGAACAATGAAAAGAGCGCAAACGGAATGGTCGGCGAAAAATCCGGATGGGTCTGCATGCCCACACCTTGGTACATGAAAAACGTCAGCGGGTTGCCGATCACGCCACCGATGGATTCACCGAAGCATAGAGAAAAACCCACCGCGATCCACGCCACCGTGATCACACCCAGAGCGACGAGCGATTGCAGCATCGTCGAGATGACGTTTTTCTTGCGAACCATGCCGCCGTAGAAAAACGACAAACCTGGAGTCATTAAAAGCACGAGGCCCGAGGCCGTCAGCATCCACGCGGTGTCGCCGGGATTGAGTGGGCCGCCCACTTTGAGTTGCTCCACATGAGGAAGAAACGTGGCGAGCAAACCGGCCACCAAGATTAGGCCTAAGTGACCTAGGTACTTCAGACGCATCCATGCCTCCATGCAAGGGTATACCTAAAGTGTAATATCCCCTGGCAACTTTCGGTAATTATTTCATTTCATGCACCTCGCCACAACTTTTCCCATGACAGTTTGATGGCCCAAACATATGTTCACAAATATCTAAATCCTGGGGACAACCATGCTCACACTCGTTGCTTTGACGCTTTTGTCGACTCTGTCTTTTGCCAAATCCGGCCCAAGCATGGATCAGAAACTTGCGGCCTACATCAAAGAATTCGAGATGGCCCCCATGGAGAACCCCATTCCTAAGCGCGAAGCCGTTTATGTTTTAGGACAAAATCTTTTCACCGATCCCTTGCTCTCGGGAAAAAACAACATCAACTGCGTGCAGTGCCACTCCCCGGCCTTCGGCACCGGCGATGGTCTGCCCCTCTCTTTGGGTGAGGGCGCGCGCGGCATGGGGACCATGCGCCACCAGGCGAGCGGAGCCGTTCTTCTGCGTAACACTCCTCCGCTCTATAACTTGGGCGTCGACAGTGCCACTCACTTGTTCTGGGATGGCCGCGTCTCTAGAGATGAGAATGGTTTCTGGAATACTCCTGAGGCCGGTTTGAATGGCGCCGACCCCGAATTGAAAGACGTCGCCACGACGCTTGATTCTGTGTTGGCCGTGCAGGCGCTCTTCCCCATCGCGACTCCCGAAGAAATGCTGGGCCAGGGCTCACCTCTCGCGCGCGCAGAGGCCTGGAAGAATGTGGTGGATCGTCTCTTGAACGGCGTGCGTTCAGCGAAGTACCGTCAGCTCTTCATGGAAGCTTTTGGCACCACGGACATCAACATCGGCCACGTCGGCAATGCACTCGCAGAATTTCAGCGGCACGCTTTCTGGGCCGGCAACACGCCCTGGGATCGCTACCTCAAAGGCGAGCGCACGGTGCTCTCCGAAGAAATGAAGAAAGGTGCGTTGGTGTATTTTGAGAAAGGCCAGTGCGCCAATTGCCATGGTGGCATGCACCTCTCAGCTTTGGACTGGGACGCGGTGGGCACTCCGCAGTTGGGACTACCCGGCACGGATGATCTGGGTCTCTACAACACCACCGGCAAAGACGAAGACAAGTACATGTTCCGCGTCTCACCTTTGCGCAACATCGCCGTCACTGATCCCTACATGCACAACGGCGTGTTCAAGAACCTTTGGGAAGTCATCGAGTTCTACGACGCACCCGAGAAGGGCCTGATGAATTTCGTCTGGCAAGAGACGCTCACCAATTACAACACCCCTTTGACAATCGAAAGAAACCGCGAAAATCAGCTGGCCCGACTCCTGGCCATGGCGGAAGATTTACCCCGTGATGTGAAATTCACTGAAGAGGAAGAAGCCCAGCTCTGGTGCTTTCTCACAGTGGCGTTCACGGACATGAATCAGCAAGCCAAACTTCAAGGAGTAGAACATGAGAATCCTCGCTGCCGTCCTGTGCCTCTTTAGCCTCAGCGCTTTCGCCGTCGAAAACGGTAACCTCGCCCCGGCCTTCATCTTGCCAAGTGCCAGTGGCAAAAACGTTTCTTTGACTGCTCAGAAGGGCAAAGTCGTCGTCATTGAGTGGTTGAACCACGGCTGCCCGTTCGTTCGTAAGCACTACGACTCAGGCAACATGCAGAAGCTCCAGAAAGATGCCGTTGCGAAGGGCGTCGTTTGGTACTCGATCATCTCTTCAGCTGAAGGCAAACAAGGCCACGTGGACGCCAAGGGCGCACTGGCCGAGGCCAAGAAGTACAATTCAGCCGCTACAGAAATTTTGTTGGATGTTGATGGCACGGTGGGTCGCGCTTTCGAAGCAAAAGTCACTCCGCACATGTACGTGATCAATAAAGAAGGCCGCCTCGCCTACCAAGGCGCCATCGACGACAAGGCCACCGCCGATCAAGCTGATATTAAAGGCGCGAAGAACTACGTGAGTGAGGCGCTTGACGCAACTCTCAACGGTCAGAAGATCCTGCTCGCTTCAACCAAGGCCTACGGCTGCGGCGTTAAATACTAGATTCTTTTTGTCCTCCAGTGGGTGAGCGTGGTAAACCACCTCACCCATTTTGATTCTTGGAGGATCTCATGCGTTTTCTCATCGCCATCGTGGCCGCATTCATCTCTCTTCAGGCCTTCGCCTGTGGAAGAACTCAAGCCGAGTACATCGTGAAAGATTTCATCTCCGCCGAGTTCAATCGCGTTGAGAAAGTTCGCACGCTTAAATTGGGCACCTTGCTGCTCGACGAATCCCTCGTGAACGACACCCACAGTGCCCTCGTCCACGCCGTGATCGAGACGGAGCGCTACGGCCGCAAGATCGAAGAGCAGGTCTTGGTCTTCAAGCTCGATCGCTTCTGCAACATCACGTCGACGCAAGGTGCGACTGTTCAGAAAGTTAAGTTGAATAACGCGTTTTAATTCTTAGATTTTGGTGAATTTGAAATAGTAAATTTCAATTTCACCCACGGTTTGGGGTTCAAGCGAATGGTTGAACCCCGCCTTTTCCATCTCATCCACAAACTTCTGCAAATACCCACGGCCCGGATCCGCTAACCAGACTTCACCGCCTGGCGCGAGCAAGCGTTGAAACCCTGCTGCTACATCACCTGGATGCTTCGGTTCATAAAGCACATCCGACCCCATCACAATATCAAACTGCCCGATGGCATCGGCGGGATCACGCCAGTTGAAGCGCTTGTAGGGAACTTCCAAGGAATTGTGCCGGCCATTGCGCGCGAGGAAGTTCACCACGTCCGGATGAAAATCCGTGGCGAGCACGTCCGCGCCAAGATAGTGCGCTAGCAAAGAAGGAAAACCTAAACCACAGCCCACTTCTACAATACGTTTACCTTTGAGCTCACTGGCACGCGCGGCCACCGCCTGTGCGAGTCCCTCGCCCGATGGCCACAGCACGCCGTAGTAAGGGCACAAATCTTCTGCAAACGGATTGGGATGCTCACCGAGGCTTTCACACAAGAGCATGATGGCATCGTCGAGGTCGGCGATGGTTTCGAGGACAAAGGTACGACCTGCGAGCGTGCGCTGTTCGATTTTGGTTTTATAGGCCACTGGCATAAGTGCGGCTAGATTGCCTTGGCAGCGTGCTCATTGTCGACACCGTAAAGTGCCCATCCACGTGAGAATTTTGCAAAGCTCATGCTCTCACCGTTATCAAGTTTGCCCACCAACCGTTTGCCGTCTTCCGACTCGCCGGTGATCATGAAGAACTTGATGGAGTGGTTCCAGTCAAGGAAACGAACTTTCAAACCGTTCTTTTGCGCATTCCTGTGCCAAATACTTGCGAGAGTGTCCCAATGCATCCGTGCCTCCTTGCAGGTGTAGGGGCATCTTTGCTAATCTGCCGCCTATGACTGAAATTGTACCTCGCGCCAACGGAATCCGGCGGGGAAAATTTAAAAAAGTTCTGGCATCTGCTGAAGAGCTTCAGATTGAAGCTCCGGTGCTGGCCGCGCGCCTGAAAGCTTTGCGTGCGCTGAACCTTCCACAACCTCTCTACGCCGCCTTGTGGACTTTGCACTATCTGCGTGTCCGCCATCCCCGCGGCTGGTGGGGCGCCCATCGCAAAGATGCGGTTTGCGCGCACGACTTCGCTATCCCGTGGTCTGAGATTCCGACGTTTGACTGGAACGAAGAAGAGCAGGAGCTGCTTCAGCGCTACCCGACTTTGGGTCTGCTTTTCTCTCATCGTGCGTTTCGTGCGACACCGGAGCCGGTCCATCGCGCGCTCTTATCCATGAGCACGGGCGCCTATCCCTTAGTGCTGATGGATCGTGTTCCCAGTGTGGCCGAAGTGCTCGCGCAGCAAACCCAGGGCAAACGTTGTGTCACTCTGTTTCATCAAGAAGCGTGGCTCTCAAAAATGATTCTCGGCGAGCGCGATCCCTTGAGTTTTGCGTTTCATGATCTGATCCATGCGGATCATTTCTTTCACGCTAACTCTGAGCGCTTAGGCCAAATCGGTTTCTATCGCCAGATCGATCGTCTGCATCGCGCAGGTGTCTTGAACGAGTGGCTCGTGTGCGAGAAATTTCCCGATCAGCTGGAATACCTCATGGCGGACATGAACTCCCATCCGCTGCACCTGTGGAAATGTTTTAAGGCGATCTGCCACATGAACCGCACGCTGGAGACGGTGGAACTCTTTAGCGCAACTCTTCCGCGCTTTCTTGATTTAGATGCCAGAGAAACGAGCGCCCTGGAATTGATGAACACTCCTGCCTTCCAGATTCAAAATCACGGCGTGACCCTCACGCACCTCTGCGAGCGCTGGGGAGCGGATCTGCCACAGTTTTAAGGCGTTACCCGTTTTTCCCTAAGTCGCTAACTCCGTACAATTGAAGGCTTTGTCTCTGGGGGCCCTGCACTCTCTTAGAATGCCCTATGCGCTCATTGCTCGCTGTCATGCTCTTTGCTGTCCTGGCCCACCTTCTGGGGAGCGCGGAAAATACTCAACGACGTCCGGCCGCGCTCAATGATGTCCAAAAACCTCGCAGCGTCGTGCTGAACGAGCGCCTCCCGGGCAAGCAAATCCCGGTGCTGCAGGATGAGCGCACCCAGGTGGTGAAGATCCGCGAAGCCGTCATCACCGAACTCAACCGTCATCCACCAGAGGCGCAGAACTGGGAGACGCTGCCACGGGAAGAATTTTTGGATGAGGTCGACACCTGGGCCAGTGGCCTTCTGAGCATCATGGACGAACTCAGCGCACAAGAAAAAATCGCCATCGCTCAGCAAGTGGCGGCCGAGCAGAAGTTCAACTACCGCGGCTACTTCGCCTACCGCGTGCTCGCGCAGTATGGCCAAGGCCATGAGCCCCTGCCTGTGCTCGAATCGCACTCTCCCATCGAGCAGATCCTCGCCCAGGGGGCGCAGAGCCGCTACGGTGACAAGCGATGAAATGGCTGGCCTACTTCACGGCCTTCATTCTGGGTCTCGGCGTGGTCATGAACCTCGAGCACTTCGTCGAGGACATCACCTTCGAAGAAGAGACGCTCTTTGCTCGCAAGCCAAAAATTTCCAGGGCCCTCCAGAAGCGCATCCTGGCCAGTGCCGCTGCAGCGAATGACCTCGCCAGCACGAAGATTATTACGGTCCAAGAGGCGATTAAAAACAATCCTCCCCATGGCCGCAGCTGGGAGCATCTGCCACAAGACGACTTTGCCGTGGAGGTTGAAAAATGGGTCGATGAGATACTGGATTCTGCGGGCCTCGATGTCACAGACAAAGACGTCATGATGGTCGGGCAGCACTTCTACAAATACAACGATCCCTACTTGCGCTACCTCGGTCTCACCCTCATGTATCGCAGTGGCCCCGAGAAAGCCTGGCGGGTCAGTTTGCTCTGGCACCTGACAGGGCATCCGCACTTCGATGATTACTATATCGACGACCCTGCGAGCGCGACCCAGGAGCGCCTGGTGCGCCACAAGCTCATCGTCGAGCTCACCGATCGCTACGGATACAAGATCGTCTCCGATCTCAAGAATGATTCCACGGAAGAAGAATTCGCCGAAGTCAGGGGACGATTCTCCAGTTTATACGAAAAGAAACAAATGGCCGATGATCCCGACCACGGTCTCATGAGAGTCATGACGCTCTTAGAGAGTATCGATTAAACCCGCGGCCGATAGATCGCCGAGTTCTTCTCGTTCTCGCGCACTTCCACCAGCGTAACCCAGGCGCGGCCTTGGGTTGAGTTGCGCACCATCTTATCGGCCTGCTGATACACCCATTCCGCCGTGCCCTCCATGCTTGGATTGGGCAGGATGCGCAGCTGGATGATGCCGCGGCTATCGAGCTGGCGCCAGGTGCCCAACTCCGGATCATCGGAAGCCGCCAGGAAGGTGTGATCAAAAGTGTATTCGAGAAGCTGCTTCACGTCCTTGAGCCCGCCGAAGTCCACCACCCACCCTTCCACCGTCCGCTCGTTGCAGGCAAACTCGAAGTAGAACTCGCGCGAGTAGCCATGCACGAAGCGGCAGTGGGATTCCGCGCGCCATTGTCGGTGCGTGCACGGGAAGCCGGAGAATTTTTTGGTCGAGGTGTAGAGATTTGCGTCGCTCATCGTTTTCCCTTCAGTGCGCACCAGTTGACCTGCTGCTTTTTTTGGCCTTCGTAGGCGACCGCCAGGCGGTTCTTGATCAAGATGTCTTTGAGGTTTTTACCGTCGTAAACCACGTCTGCCAAGAGGCGGCCGTACTTGTCTAAGCGGTCCTCGAAGCGCACCACTAGATCGATGCGTTTGGCGTGCTTGAGTTCGGCTTCCACCAGACCGCGCGCGGCGCGCCCCCACTCTTTCTCACAGGGCGCCTTGCCCTTCATTTCCGGGGTATCGATGCCGCGCACGCGCACCTTGATGTTGTTGCCAAAAAACGGATGCACACCGGGAATGTCCATGGTGAGCGTGTCGCCGTCGTAGTTTTTGACGAACTTCACGCAGTTGAAGCGGTCACTGCCGTGGGGACATTCGGCGGCGTACAAGAGAGAGCTCAGAAGCAAGATCAGCATGAGAGATCCTTCAATTCGCGCCACTGTTCTTTCTTAAACCGGCGCTCGCGGTGCTCCCGCAGGTAACGAATCGCCAGCGCCTCCAGGGCCTTGTCCTGGCGTTTTTGGATGGCACTCTCGGGGTTCTCCATGACCACTTCCGGTGGACGCTTATCGTGCCCCCAGCCCATCAACTGACCGTGGCGCACTAAAACGTAGGACCATTCATCCTGCTCGCGGCCCGGGCCCCACAGCAATAAATTCTCGCACGGGAACTGGGCCTCGCGCACGAGTTCGTCCACCACGCGGTTGTACTCAAGAATTTCTTGTTTGGTTTTGCCGCCTTCGCGCCAGGCGAACTTTTCTTGCGGGAGTTTTTTCTTCAAGGCGCGCAGATGGCGTTCCGCTTCGTCTTTTTCCTGGAAGTACCAGAGGCCCGATTTGCGATCATAAGGCTTCAGCAGAAAAAACTTCTCGCCGGTCTTGTCGACATCCAGCGTGATCATCCACTTCCAGTTAGCGGGCACGAAGCGCGCGCGTTTAAAGAGCGCAATCAACTCCGAACCGGTGACATCGAACTGCAGACTCTCCGTGCGCTCGAGAAGTTCGCGCGCCTCAGGGCGCACTTGTAAAATGCGTTCAGCGGCCGCCAGCAGATCTTCTACGGCTTCAATATGAAACGCCGTTCCGGCGGCGTCTTTCAAATACAAGACCCCCGCATGACGGGGCAGATTTTTCATGAGTGGTTTGTGGTGCGGCAGGTAGCGTGGAATCTGGTGCGCGCGCGGCGTGCTCGCGAGTTCCTTGAGTTCTTGAAACAGTTTCAAGGCCGCTTGCGCATCCGGAAGCGCGCGATGGCGATTGATGGTTTTGATATTAAAGAAGCGGCACAGCTCATCGAGGTTGTAGCTCTTAAGTCCTGGGATAAGTTCCTGCGCCAGTTTCAACGTGCAAAGTGTTTTGCATTTAAGCGGCTTCCCCATCTGCGTGAAGGCCTTCTCCAGCATCTCCCAATCAAAAGCGACGTTGTGAGACACGAACACCGCGCCGTCGAGGCGCAGGGCCACGCGATCAGCGATGTCATAAAACTTCGGGGCATTTTCTAGCTGGCGCGCGGAGATTTCCGTGAGCAGTAAAATTTCTTTAGGGATGAGGGCCAAGGGATTAATCAGCGTCTCAAAAACGTCAGTGATGCGGCCATTCTCATAGGTGATCAGCGCCAACTCGATCATTTGACGGTCCGGCCCAAGTCCCGTGGCCTCAATGTCCGCAATGACGTAACGCATAGGTTTGATGGTACATTGACCCCCGCGCGAGGGACAAGGTATTTTAGGTTGTGATTAAGTTAGACCCCTCTTGGAAAGCCGTCTTAGAAGACCAATTTGCCCTGCCGCACATGGTGGAACTCAGGGCATTTCTCAAGGCGGAAGCCGACGCTGGCAAAAAGATCTATCCCGCCGCTAAAGACATCTTCACAGCACTCGATGCCTGTCCGTTTGACCAAGTGAAAGTGGTGATCCTTGGACAAGACCCTTACCACGGGCCAGGCCAGGCCCATGGGTTGTGTTTCTCTGTGCAAAAAGGCGTGGCGATTCCGCCCTCTTTGATGAACATCTACAAAGAGCTCGCCACGGATGTGGGCGTGCAGAATCCCGGCCACGGCCATTTGATTTCGTGGGCGAAGCAAGGTGTACTGCTTTTAAATAATGTGCTCACCGTGGAAGACGGCAAGGCCGGCAGTCATCATGGCCGGGGATGGGAATTGTTCACGGATCGCATCGTGGAAGTCTTAAACAATAAGAAAAAGAATCTGGTGTTTATCCTGTGGGGCTCGCCGGCGCAGAAAAAAGCCGCCAAGGTGGACGGAAGTCGGCACTGCTTGATCAAGAGCGTGCATCCCTCGCCGTTGTCTTCTTACCGTGGATTCTTTGGGTCGAAGCCGTTTTCGCAGACGAATGTCTATTTGGAAAAGCACGGACTCGCGCCCATTGACTGGAAGCTTTAGAGTTCTTGCGATTCACTTCCGCCGGCGGAAGTGAATGACGAGAAAGTGCCCAGTTGGTTGGTTTCTGTAACCGCAGAGAATCTTTCAAAAGTACGTTCGTTTCCATTGGTGGAAACTATCGTTTCTCCACTTGCGCAAACTGCTTGTAAAACCCATACACAAACCAAATCGAGAGCGCGCACATGAGATGCCAGATGGCATGGCCCTGCAGATAATGGTTAGTCGGATCACACCACCAGCCATGGACATCTCCGTTCCAAATCAAGAAGGCCAAAGCGAGAGTTCCCAGCGCTTTAAACATTCCCGGGTACGAAGGCCTGTGGCCCTTGCGATAGAGCATGTACTCAAGCCCGGCCACCATGAAGACCTGCACGCCGAAGATGTACTCCCCGACTTTGCCCTGAATGATATAGAGCAAGAGCATGGAGAACGCTAACGTCAAGATGTACGCCAAAGAAAACTGCGAGGCCTTAATCCAGCCGAGGCGCACGAGGTTGAAGGTCAGAGGTAAGAGGATCAGCATGAACATGCTGGAGAGGTCGAAGAACTGCCAGAAGAACACCATGGAGGCATGGTAGATCCCCGAGGTGATACCAATGGAGATCGCCGCCAGTCCCATCATATGGTACGGCGTCCAGGACTTGAAGCCCTCGCGCCTCATGATCAGCAACCCACAAATGACAAAACCGATGTTGGAAAAAGTATTGGCCGGCTGACGAATACTGCCACACAGGAGCTCTTCACAGAATTTCATCGTGGCCGGCTGCCAGTCAGTCCATGGACACATTTCAGCTCTCCCAGGTTTTAAGGGTCACAGTTCCGTTTTGTATTTCGACGTAGTGACAGCTTAGCAACCACGAGCCCGGATTTAAATACCGTTTTCCGTTCTCGAGCTCGACTTCGCCCGGATGGTGCGTGTGTCCGAAGACCACGACATCAAAGCCGCGCCGGGAAAGTTCGTAGGCCGCTTCCTTGAACTCGGGCGGCTCACCGACGATGCCCGAGCGCCGCGCGCGCCAGTCGGCGCGACGTTTTTCGAGCCAGATCCACAGACGGTAAAGTTCGGGATGAATTTTCAACAACCAGCCCGCGGCGTGAGTGAGAAACTCATAGAGGTTGGGCCAGGAGACGAAGAACGGATCGTAGAGATGGCCATGCTCCACGCGCACGCGCAGATCGCCGGAGTTGATGTTCAAGAAGGGCGACACCTTCAAGGGCCCCCAGTCTTCCAAGAAATGCTCGAGCGCCATGTCGTGGTTACCCACGATGTAGTAGATTTGTTTCCCTTGGCGCGTGATGTCCTTGATGGTGCGAATCACATCCGGCATCTCTTCGGCCATCTTGCGCACCGATCCCTGCGCCATCTCCAGCCCGTCGCCATTGATGCAGATATCAAAGCCTTCGTTGGCGGCCCACTTGAGAAAGCGTAGCGTCTGGCGGGTGGTCTGCGAGAAGGGATTTCCGAGATGCAGATCGGAGATGATCACCATCTTAGGTGAACGAATGGTCGTGATCATTCAGCGGCCCATCATCGAACTGAGAACTTCTTGCGCCATCTCATGCGGGATGTTGCCTTTCTGAATGAGCGTCAACATGCGCTCGTTGGAAACTTTTATGCGTTGGCTGAGCTGCTGGAGCATCTCGAACGCGAACGTGGGATCCCGGCGAATTTTTAGCAGGAAGCCACCGGGTTGAAGCACGAGCAAACGCGCGTCGCCCTTCGCGCGCGCACCGGCGAAACGAGGTCCCCCTTGCAGTAGCGCCATGTCGCCGAAGAAGTCGCCCTTCTCGAACGTGGCGAGCAGCATCTCGCCTTTCGGTGTTTTTTTGATGATGTCGATGGCGCCGTCTTGGATGATGAAGAGATCACGATTGTGATCCCCTTCTTCGAAAACCCATTGGGCATCATTAAAGGATACGATCTTCTCGAAGGCGAAACGTTTTTCTAATAAGCTCATGCTCCCATTCTAGCTCGTGCCAGAAAAAAAGGGAGGAAAGCGCCGAGTTGCCTCAGCGCTTCCTGAATGAGTTAGTCAGTTGATCTCGAGAGCTTGAGCGACTGAAGCTGTTACCGCTGCGATTCGCACCGCTTGCTGAATCACCAGAGCGTCCACGCCGTGTTTTTCTAACACTAAGCGGTGACTCTTCATGCACATGCCGCAACCGTTAAAAGCCGACACGGCGAGTGACATGAGCTCGAAGTCATCCTTCGGAATGCCCGGTGCCGCCAATCCCTGCATGCGCAGCTTCGCTGGCAACTTCTCCATCGCTGGATCTTCGTTTAAATGAAGGAAGCGATAGTAGACGTTATTCATCGCCATCAAGGTTGCGGCCGTCTTGGCCGCTGATGCGTAAGCATCGCCAATCGGCGCCGCGATCTCTTCGGCCGCCTTGATAAGGTCCGCGTTCTTCGTGGCGTAGGCCGTGGCAAGAAAAACGCCCAGGCGCTTCTCAGCGGTTGATCCCAGGATCTCTTCTGCCAGCACGTTGCCCACGTTCACGCGCACGTCTTTCGCGTAGTCTTTGATCAGGTCTTTGAGTCCGTCGATGTTCATAGTGTGTCCTCGCCTTTTTTCCAGTTGCATGGGCACAACTCGTCCGTTTGTAAAGCATCCAACACGCGCATGACTTCGACAGGGTTACGGCCCACGTTCATGTCGGTGACCATGGCGAAACGGATCACGTTACCTGGGTCGACGATGAAGGTCGCACGGTGGGCCACGCCTTCTGTCGCGTCGGCGATGCCGAGGGCCTGTGTCAACGAACGGTTAATGTCCGACAGCATTGGGAACGGCAGGTCTTTCAAATCTTTATGAGACTGCTTCCATGCCAAGTGGACAAACTCACTATCAGTTGAAACGGCCAGGACTTGCGTGTCGCGGTCTTTGAAGTCTTTGTTAAGATCGCCGAAGCCTTTGATCTCCGTTGGACAAACGAAAGTGAAATCTTTTGGGTAAAAGAAAACGACCAACCACTTCCCTTCATACGTTTTGTTGTGAACATCTGAGAACGCTGTGGCCGCATCGAGGCCGCTGACGGCCTTAAGGTTGAACTTTGGAAATTCTTGACCGATGGATAACATGGAGACTCCTTTGTGTTGTTGTACTCTCTGGATGGAGGATCGCTCTTTTTGGCCTGGGAATAAAATCGATAATGTTGATGGGGTCATAGAGGTTCTCGATGGGTCACTCAAACCTAGGTAATCACGGATGATACGCTGGCTTCTCTTCATGACCCTCATCTTCACTCTCTCCTGGACGGCCTGGCATTATCAGGAGCAAATGTCACAAACTGCGCCTATACTGCGTTTACCCTTAGGGAGGTGACCGTATGCGCTTATTTATGCTGATGGCACTTTTAGTGTTTAACGTGGAGGCCAAAGTGAAGACAGAAACCGCAACACTCGCAGGTGGGTGCTTTTGGGGCGTGGAAGAACTCATCCGCGCCATCCCCGGCGTGATCTCCACGCAAGTGGGTTACACCGGTGGCACGCTCAAGAACGCGGGCTACATCCAAGTGAAGACCGGACAGACCGGCCATGCTGAGTCTGTGAAGATCGAATTCGATCCGAGCAAAGTGAAGTACGAAACACTCTTGGAGTGGTTTTTCCGGATGCACAATCCGACTACGAAAAACCAGCAGGGCAACGACATCGGCTCCCAGTACCGCTCGGCGATTTTCTACCACTCACCGGAGCAGCGAGACGCCGCCGAACGCGTGATCGCACGTGTGGAAAAAAGTGGTGCGTGGAAAAAACCCGTGGTCACGGAAGTCGTGGCGGCCAGTGACTGGTACGACGCCGAAGACTATCACCAGGATTATCTGAAGAAGAATCCCGGTGGGTACACCTGTCACTTCATTCGCGACGACATAAAATTCTAAAAATGGCGATCTGCTTCGTTGCCGTCGTCGTGCGCTCGTCGACTTACAGCTAGTAAGCCTCCTCGCTCACGTCCTCGGCGCCTAGCATCTCGCTCATTTTTAGAATTTTATGAATTCTTATTTTAGCGGAATGAATGGGATCTTGGTCTCATGCTCCCATCCCTGCTTGGCAGTGTCGCCATCCCAGGCCTGGATCTCAGCGCCCCAGCCTTCTGGCAGATCTTTGCGCTCGGGACGTCCCCAGCGACAGACCACTTCGAAAGTCTTATCCGGGCGTGAACCGCGATCAATGGTGACTTGAAAGAGTGTGCCGACTTCCGGCAAGGGGCCATCGCCTTTCACGAAAAAACCACCGCGGCCGTAGCTCAATTTTTCTTCACCGATGACTTGAGAAGAGTGCAGTTCGAACTCCCGCATCCATCGCTGCGTCAGCGGCTTCACCAAGCGCTCACACAGCTGGAAGAGCTCGTCCAGATCGAAGGGCTTGTTGACCACGGCTTCGGCGCCGCGGGAAAGGGCCTCGGCGACCGAGATGTCGGCGTAGCCGGTGATCAAGATCACCGGAAGATCGGTGCGTGTGCGACGGATGATGTTGAGAAGCTCGATGCCGGATGCACCTGGCATGCGGATATCAGAAATAACGAGATCGACAGTTTTTTTTGAAATGACGTCCAGCGCCTGGTTCACACTATTCGCCGTCACGGGGATGGCACCGAGGACTCGTAACTCAGCGGAGATGATCTCACAGAGATCTATTTCATCATCCACCACGAGTACGTTTTTGCCTTTAAGTTCCATCCCCCTAGTCTAACCCCTAAGTCCCTTCAGACCAAGGATTCATCACTCAATTTAAGCTAAATTACCGAAGGCCACGTGGTTCAGGGATCCTAACGATGTCAGCTGGGCCTTGGCTCTCACTGCGCGCCATTTCATTGGCCTGTGCCGCAGACAGCATCAACAACATAAACGCAAAAACGGCAAAACTCGATTTCATAGAACCTCCTCAGGTGCTTTGAACCTAAGGTACTCCGGTCTCGTATTTTGCGATAATCGATAATATTGAACAGATGATAGAGGAAAACTAAAAGTAGATTCTTAGGCCGACGAGAGCGTTCAGGTCCATGCTCGTATCGGGCACCAAATTCATCACCGGAGCGAGCTCGAGAAAGGCCTCCGCTCCCCTGTCACTGAAGAAGTACGCAACCCCAAGCGGCACACGCACTCCGAGCTCAATTTCATCATCAAAGTTCAGCCGGCCACCCACGCCGAAGTAGAGATCCAAGGGCGTGTCGTCTTGAAAATAAAGGGCGTTTTCTTTGTGCCAGAGATAGTCACTATGCAAAACGAAATGAGGGTTCCGTCCAATAGACCAGCCAGCACCAGCGTCGATCGCCTGGCCAGAGCTCACCCATTTCTTCGCGGTGACGCCCACGGGCTGCCCAATCATGAATCCCACGCCCAAATCACCGGCCGCAAAAACCGGGGTCATCACTGTCATAAGCACAAGGAATAATAGGGTTTTCATAGCTCAAATTTAAGCCAGGAAGTCCCACTTGTCAAAAATACACACTTCTCCCACGGGCCCCAGAGAACGGGCACAATGGAGGCATGAAAATGCTTGGACTTTTATTGTCACTTTCCATGCTTCCGGCCGTCGCATCTGTCATTCCATCGAAGACAGAGACGCCGTTTTTCCGCATCTACTCAAGCGTGAAACTCAAGCCAGCGCAAAGCCTCGCCCGGGTTTCTGTCTCGCGCTTGTTTAAAACCGGCAGCGGCCATGAACCGAAAGACCAGTGGGAATTTCAAACGGGCCATCAGAACCTCGAAATCCCGCTCTCGGTTTACCAAGGAGTCCGCGTGCTCGCCGACGGCGTCCTTGAAGCAACACCCGGGGACGACGGCAATTCGTTCGGCACCGCTTTCCACATCGGTGGCGGCTACATCCTCACCAATCAGCACGTGCTCTCCACCTCCCGCAAGAACACCACCGAGTGCAAGAGCTTCAGAACCCGCACCGGCGACGGCAAAGATCGCTTCCGCTGCGAGCAGGTCGTGTACTGCGACCGCATGGCCGACTTTTGTCTGATCAAGTTGAAGGCGTGGAGAAAAAATAAACGCGAGCCGCACACGCTGTCCAAGCTCTCCCTGCATTCGACCCATGAGCCGGACCGCGAGGCGCTCTACTCGACCATCGGCAATCCCATGGGCGAGGGGCTGCACTATGCGCGCGGGCGTGGCATCAGTCGCCACCGTGAAGGAAAGTTTTTATTCTACGCTCCGGTTCACAGCGGCAACTCGGGTGGCCCACTACTGAACGAGGCCGGTGAAGTGGTCGGTTTGGTATACGCTCAAGGCCAGTACGGCGTAACGGAAGACGGCTATAACCTGGCGGTCCCTGTGGAATTCATCATGAACGAACTGAACCGTGTTCTCGACCCGCAGAACCCGGGCCTTCAGGCATTGCAAGACGCGCTGGTGCCTTAGTCGAGGTTGTCGAGGGTATCCTTCATAGAGGCCACATCCGAACTGACATCGTGCAAACCTGCCATGATGGATTCTTCCAGACCTTCCATCTGACCTTTCTCAATGAAGCCGTAGACGCCGTGGCGACTGACCTCACTCAACGTCTCGCGCGTGGCAAACGCCGTAAAGAAGATGAAAGGCTGTTGATACCCTTTCAAACGCGCTTCTTTTATCAGCTGCACGCCATCCATCATCGGCATCTTGATGTCGGACACGACGATGGCGATGTCTTTGTGCTTCGCGAGCAGCGCCAGCGCTTCGACGCCGTTACCCGCCTGGTAGAAAACTTCGCCAAAACGGCTCAATTTTTCCTGCACCACTTCGCGGATCATGGGTTCGTCATCTACTAGCAAAATGGCTTTGGCCATACGTCCTCACAGTTTACTTTTTCCAACAGCGACTCGTCTCTCTTGTGCTACCACAGGTAACGGAATGACTGGTGTGATATTTTCTTTAATTTCTTGATTCATGGCCACCACAACTTGCTCTGGTACAGGCGTCGTCGGCAACTCACCAAAGACTTTTGGCCGGTCGAAAATGGCCGAGTTCACGTACTGACGCAGCACCGCCTCTTCTTCCAGCGAAAGACCGTGAAGGATCGTCTGGTAGTGGACACCGCGAGGCCCACGGCTGAGCTGACGGAACTGGGGAATGACGAGCATGTAGGTCTTCACCGGTGCACGTAGCGTGAGCACACTGAACATGGGGATCTCTTCACTGCAAAAGAAAGTCATCTCGTGCTCAGAGAGACTGGTGATGTAGATGGGGAGATCGAACTCGATGAGGCGCGCGGGATCGTTGAGCTTGAAGCGATGTTTACCGCTTTGCTTCTCCGGCACGATCTTCTTGGCGGACACCTCTAACATCTTTTTCAAGATCCCCACGTCGAGGCGGCTCTCGTAAGAAAGCACACGGTCCGATTCGATGAGAGTGCGCCACTCGTGGGTCGGAAGCTGACAGTTATAGATAACGATGTAGGGCTTCCAATCCACATTATCTTGCAGAGCACTCTGAAGAACCTGCACGTAGTCTCCGACCTCATGGTCCTCGGGCAGATCAAGGCACAAGACGTGCGGCTTCAGGGCCATCAGGTGCTGCTTGAGCTCCAAGATTCGATCCGTGCAGGCCACCCGCATGTCTCCGATCACCGGATTCACCAGAATGGCCTCGAGAATGCTGGCGTTGTTTGTGAGCACGAAGGCGCGCCCGTCGGTGAAGGGCTCGTCTTCGTAACGGCCAATCCATGTCTCGAAGGTGTCTCGTGCCAGCGCGCTTTCTTCGGGAGTGTCCCATGGGCCGGGGTAACTCACCAGCAACTGGCCGTGGTAAAAGCCGTCGTGCCAGCAGCTATGGGTGTGGTGCAAGCCGACCGCTATACTGTGGGGCTTCTGCTCGCCGAAGGCAGCGAAGCGGCAGGGACTCTCCGCGAGCGGCAGCACATCACTGTCGAACCATATTTCCTCAGCAGAAACTTCCACCACCGCAGCGGTGCTGGTGACTTCATAGTTGAGATCGAGGCGCTTGGCGGTGGCAAACGCACCGAGGTGGTCTTGCACTCCCCGCGCCAGCCAGATCAAGTCCCGATGGAACACGGAGGCGTCCGCGCCTTTTACGTGGGAAAACGTCACACCTAGGGTGAACAAGTGCTCGAGACTCTCGAGCTGCGCCTTGTCGGAAAAGACACCCACCAACGGTATCGTTCTGCCTTGGGTGAGGTTCTTGAACATCACGATCTCGTGGCAAAACTTCTCACTCACACCTTGAGAGTGGGGAGTGAAATCGAACACCACCCCGACGACATCGCGCAGGCCCAAAACGTGCGAGAGGACACCCGGCCCATCCGCGAGCACGACCAGAGACCACTTCTGGCCTCCCTTCGAGCGCTCCTGAAGCATGACACTCATTTCTTTCACGAAATCTGGATCGTCACCGACGTACACCAAAACCGAGTTCACGAGATTTTCCCCTTTTTCTGTTTTTCCTTGTCGGTGAAACAGAGCAAGAAAGATTTCACCATGAGGGGATCGTATTTCTCCATTTCACCGGGTCGCCGCAGGAACGCCTTCACGCCCTCAAGAGGAGCGAGACCTTCTTGCCGTAAAAAATCGGCGAAGTCGTGGGCGAAACTCACCACTTTCGCCAAGGGGAAGATCTTCAGGCCCGTAAGACCATTGGGGAAGCCCGACCCGTTCACCAGCTCGTGGTGCTGGTAGACGATCTGCTTCACGGCCTCGTTCACCGCCGGTGAGGTGTCGAGCATCTCGACGCCGAGCTGCGGGTGCTTGCGCCAGAGTTCGAGCTCACGGGCGTCCATGTCTTTTTCTTTTTTGTCGCGCAGATTTGCCGGGAGTTTGAGTTTCCCGATGTCTTGCATGAGAGATCCCATGACGACCTTCTCGACGGTGTTCTTACTCCCCCAGGGAAGCTTCGACACGATCATCGACGCGAAGAACGCCGTGAGGAACGCCTCCGAGTAGGCCTGAGGATCGATGGCCTCGAACTGCTGCAGAAGGGACGCGAGGCCCTTGTCGTCGCGGGCCATGGTGAGCATGTTCTCACACATCTTCTTACCCTCTTCGACGATCTCCGGGCGAATGCCGCGGGTTTCGATCTCGCTGATGTACTGGTCGGCGACGTTCTTGATGAGGCCCACGCGTTGCTTGTTCGTGAAGTTCGGCGACGCCATCACCCGCTGAGACATCTCATTCAAGTAGTTGATGAAGGCGGCGCGCTCAGCGGTGAGGAAGTAGAGCCACTCCCCTTGCTTGGTCGCAGCGTACTTCTTCAAGCGCTCGGGGTTGTAGTTCTCCCCTTTGTTGAAGATCTTGATGTACTTGTCTTTGTTCAGGCGCAGGTAGATGTCAAACACCGACACTTCGCCACTATAGAATTCTTCGACGCGGATGCGGGTGAACTTGCTGTCGGCCATGGTGGCTTCCACACCGACTTCACCGGGGGCGACCTCTTGCACGTTTTTCCAGGACACCATTCGGTTCAAGTCCTCGATCATGGCGAGCATGGAAGACGCGGAGACGGGCTTGATGAGTGGCCCCACGATGCCGAGACGCTGAAGCTCTTTTGGATCAAAGCCCAGTTCACTCAAGCGCGTTTTACTGCCGCTCACGAGCACCACGCGCAGCTGGGGCTTCGCCGTTTTGATGTAGCGGAGAACTTCCATGCCCGAATGATTTTCCAGATCGATGTCTAAAAAAATAATGCTGTAGCTTTGCTTATAGATCTTCGCCTGGGCATCACGACCATTGGTCGCGTACTCCCAGCGCCACTTGTCCCCGAGGCCTTTCTGAAGCGTCTGCACCGCCTTGGGGTCGGATTCGCAGACGAGAACTGCTTGAGCTTCCATGAAGCTATGTTCGGTGTAATCTTCAATAAAACGTAGCGAATTTAAAAACTTATGGGTTCAGAGGGCGCTTCTTGAGGGGTATTGAGGAGTTAGAAGTTTGACCCTAAAAATTCTTAAAAGAACTGTTTGAAATCATATTGTTGAAGTGACAAAAAATGCTGCGATTATTAAGGCGACCTTAATGGTTGCGGTTAGAGGGGATGGAGAGCGAACACACATTCTCCATCCCCGGAACCACACGCCCCAAGCGATAGGGCGATAAGCGACTAGCTACCGCAGGCGATGCATTCTTCTGGATTATCCAAAGAACACATCACGGCGGCTTCCTGCTCTGCGATCGTCGCCGTCGGCGTCGCCACCGGCATCACCGAAGCCGCGTTGGCTTGCTTGATGGTGAACTTGATGGCGTCCACCGCTGGACGGGTGCGCAGGTAGTACATGCCTGTTTTAAGGCCGAGCTTCCAGGCCGTGAAATGCAAGCTTGAAAGCTTCCCGAAGTTGGTATCTTCCATGTGGATGTTCAACGACTGCGATTGGTCGATGTACGCCCCACGGTCAGCTGCCATCTCGAGGATCGACTTCTGCTTGATCTCCCAAACAGTCTTGTACATTTCTTTGATCTCCGTTGGGATCTCTTCGATGTATTGGACTGAACCGTTGTGTGAAATGATGGTGTCTTTCATCTTCTCATTCCACAGACCAAGCTTGATCAAGTCTTTCACCAAGAACTTGTTCACCACCGCGAACTCTCCCGAGAGTACGCGACGCGTGTAGATGTTCGACGTGATCGGCTCGATGCACTCGTTGTTACCGAGGATCTGAGAGGTCGACGCCGTTGGCATGGGTGCCAACAGAAGAGAGTTGCGCACGCCGTGCTTCTTGATCTTGTTGCGCAAAGCTTTCCAGTCCCACTGCGTGGTGTCTTCGATTCCCCACATGTCATGCTGGAGAACGCCTTTGGAAACCGGTGAGCCTGCGTATGAATCGTAGGCACCGTCTTTCTCGGCGAGGTCACAAGACGCGCTCAAAGAAGCGAAGTAAATCGTTTCAAAGATGTCCTTGTTCAAGCGACGTGCTTCCGGGCTCTCGAATGCCATGCGCATCTTGAAGAACGTGTCCGCGAGGCCCTGAACGCCGATCCCGATCGGGCGGTTCTTCATGTTCGAGTAGCGTGCTTCTTCGACTGGGTAGTAGTTCAGATCAATAATACGGTTGAGGTTGCGTGTGACCTGATAGGTCACCTCAAAAAGCTTCTTGTGGTCGTATGAGCCGTCTTTGTTCACGTACATCGGCAACGCGATCGAGGCGAGGTTACAAACGGCCACTTCTTTTTCAGACGTGTACTGGATGATCTCGGTGCAGAGGTTTGAGCTCTTGATGGTGCCCAAGTTCTGCTGGTTCGACTTGCGGTTGGCGTGATCTTTGAAGAGCATGAACGGTGAACCGGTTTCAATTTGTGATTGGATCACTTTGAACCACAGGTCACGTGCTTTAACTGTTTTTGTGGCGCGGCCTTCTTTCTCGTACTGCGCGTATTTTGCTTCGAAAGCTTCGCCCCAGCACTCCGACAATCCGGGTGCTTTGTTCGGGCAGAAGAAGCTCCAGTCGCCGTCAGTTTCGACGCGCTTCATGAACAGGTCGGGTGTCCACATGGCGTAGAATAAGTCGCGCGCGCGCATTTCTTCTTTGCCGTGGTTCTTCTTCAAGTCCAAGAAGTCTTCGAAGTCCGGGTGCCATGGCTCGAGGTAGATAGCGAAGGCGCCTTTGCGCTTGCCGCCGCCTTGATCAACGTAACGTGCAGTATCGTTGAACACTCGCAACATCGGAACGATTCCGTTCGACGTGCCGTTAGTACCTTTGATGAACGAGCCCTTGGCGCGGACGTTGTGTACCGCCAGGCCAATGCCGCCCGCTGACTGAGAAATCAATGCACACTGCTTGAGTGTTTCGTAGATCCCTTCGATGGAGTCGTCTTTCATCGACAAGAGGAAGCATGAAGACATCTGTGCCTTCAACGTGCCGGCGTTGAACAAGGTGGGCGACGCGTGCGTGAACCAGCCCTCAGAGATGAGGTGGTAGGTTTTCATCGCTTCTTCGATGTTGCCCATCTGGACGCCCAAGGCGACACGCATGAACATGTGCTGCGGACGCTCGACGATCTTGCCGTTCACCTTCAAGAGGTACGAGCGCTCGAGAGTCTTGAAGCCGAAGTAGTCGAACTCGTAGTCGCGCGAGTACGCGATCTCAGATTCGATGCGGTCAAGGTTGGCTTCCGTGAACTGGTAGAGCTCGGGAGAGACCAGAGGGCTCTTTTCTTTCGTGAAGGCATTCTCGTAGTTCCAGAGCATGCCGATGGTGTCCATGAAGCTGTCTGAAGTTGAGCGGTGCAAGTTCGCCACGGCGATGCGGCCGGCGAGGCGGGCGTAGTCCGGGTGCACCGACGTCATGTACGCAGAAACTTCTGCAGACAAGTTGTCGAGCTCTTCCGTCGTGATCCCGTCGAAGAGACCTTGAATGGTACGCTTCGCGATCTGCATCGCATCGACGTGCTCTGACTCAAGCCCGTAGGTGAGCTGAGAGATGCGGTGAGTGATTTTATCGAACTGAACGGCTTCGCGTTTTCCTGAGCGTGTAATAACAAACATGACTATCTCCTAAAAATCCATATTAGTTGAGAACTCGAAAGCGTTGCCGCCGGTACCTTTGGCAGAGTTCATGACTCCGGCCTTCTGGTATTCAGCTACGCGCTTCTCGAAGAAATTCGTTTTTCCTTGCATAGAGATGAGCTCCATCCAATCAAACGGGTTTTTCGCGCCGTAGATCTCGCCGTAGCCCAAAGTGCGCATGAGACGATCGGCCACGAAACGGATGTACTCTTTCATCATGTCCGAATTCATGCCGATCAACGACACCGGCAACGCCTCAGTGATGAATTCCTGCTCCAGCTCCACGGCCTCTTTAATGATCTCGAGGATGCGCGCCTCAGACGGCTTGTTCTGTATGTAATCCCGATACAGGAGACAGGCGAAATCTGTGTGCAGTCCCTCGTCGCGACTGATCAACTCATTCGAGAAGGTCAGACCCGGCATGAGGCCGCGCTTCTTGAGCCAGAAAATCGAACAGAAAGAGCCGGAGAAGAAAATTCCTTCGATGGCCGCGAAGGCCACGAGGCGTTCCGCAAAATTATCGTTCGAGTAAATGTAACGAAGGGCCCAGTCGGCTTTCTTCTTGATGCACGGAATATTATCGATGGCGTGGAAGAGGTAGTCCTTCTGCTTTTCATCTTTAATATAGGTGTCGATCAAGAGGCCGTAGGTTTCGGCGTGAATGTTTTCCATCGCTATTTGGAAACCATAAAACGCGCGCGCTTCTGGGATCTGAACTTCGTTGTAAAAACGAAGCGCCAGGTTTTCATTCACAATGCCGTCCGAGGCACTGAAGAAAGCCAGGACGTGTGAAATGTAGTGACGCTCCTGGTCGTTCATCGCTTCCCAATCGCCGAGGTCGGCGTAGAGATCGATTTCTTCGGCGGTCCAAAATGACGCCATCGCTTTTTTGTACATCTCCCAGATCGCCGTGTGTTGTATGGGGAACAAAACAAAGCGGTCGTTCGTTGGGGTCTGTAGCAGTTCCGTGCTCATGACTTCTCCTCTTGAAAAGTTTCGTGTGTGTGTTCGCTTACATCCAGCCTAGTGGTGTTTTTGACTTTCGCCAAGAAAAAATACTACATATTGTGGTGTCGTCATTTTCCTGACGTGCTTTCTTACAACATCTAGCGGGGTCAACACCTCAATCCACCACTTATTTAGTCAATTAAAAGGCTCATTGTGCGTCGTGTCCGACGCCTATTAAGGACTTATCTACTGTGGGTGTTTGCGCGACAATAGCGACAATTCAAAACAAAGGAGGCCTCATGGCCAAAACAAAACCAAAATCAAAAATCAACATCGGTATTAACGATAAAGAGAGGAAGGAGATCGCAGCTGGTCTCTCGCGTCTGCTCGCCGATAGCTACACCCTGTATCTCATGACTCATAACTTTCACTGGAACGTCACCGGCCCGATGTTCAACACGCTCCATCTGATGTTCGAAGCGCAGTACACAGAACTCGCTCTCGCTGTCGACGTGATCGCTGAGCGTATCCGCGCGCTCGGTGAGCCCGCTCCCGGCACCTACGCTGAGTTCATCGCCCTCTCTTCTATTAAAGAAGTGAAAGGCCAACCGAGTGCTAGCAAGATGATTGAGCATCTTGTCGCGGGCCAGGAAGCTGTGACACGCACAGCACGCTCTCTCTTCCCTCTCGTCGACAAAGCGTCAGACGAGCCGAGTGCGGATCTTCTGACTCAGCGGATGCAGCTGCACGAAAAGAATGCCTGGATGTTGCGCAGTCTACTCGAGTAATTCTTCTTTTTTTGTTTGCTTCGGGAGGCCCAGGTCACTCACAAAGGCCTCCTCCTGAAGCGAATTTATTGGCGTTAAAATCTTAAGGTAGAATCAAAAAAACACGCTCAGCTCTAGGAGAAAATCACCGAAACGCCCTCACCTGTCTTTGGAGGTTTTGTGATGATTCTCTACACCCTTTCTAATGCTTCGTTCGTGATGGATGTCTATGAAGACAAGGTTGTGTTCCACCCGAAACTCTGGAAGGGTCTTATCTCCAAGAAATGGGATCGCAGCCTGACTATTACCTATTCACAACTTCAGCGCGTGGAATTAAACAAGAAACTGTGGCCGCAAGGCCATCAGCTTTGTTTCCACACGGCCGAGCGTTCGATCGTGTTCAGCTTCCGAGACATCTATCCCTTTTATGAAAGATTGCTTATCTATTTTGAGCGTCAACTGATCCGTTACTATAATCACCCAGAGGGCCTTCCTCCCGCTGTCAAGACGGTGCCAGATCTGGTGGAGGAGCGTAAGCGCTCGCGATCACGCTCGTCTACCATGGCCGCTTAGGGGCCGAAGAGCCAGATTACGTAACCCGTCAGGAGCACCCCAAGGCTTAGTCCGTTGATGGGCGCGAGCAAGTACTTCGAAAGTGTCTTTTGCCGCAGAACACGTAAGAGCGTCGAGCGATTAATCGAATAGAGTAGATTTGTTCCGAGGGCGTAGCAGGTGAGAAAAATCATGATCTCGAGCTGCAGATCGTCTTCCGACTTGTGCCCGAGATACTGGAAGGCAAAGAGGTCGACCGCAGCGGCGCTCCCGAGAAAAAACAGAGCGATCCAAAGCGTGCTCGCGATTTTTCTATGACGGTTAAATAGCACCACCCTCACGCGCGCGATCCAAGTGACCAAAAAGAAGAGCACGAAACACGAAAGCCCTAGCAGAAATATACGTGCCTCGAACCGACCATCCACGAAGAACTCTTTGGCGAACGAGCTCCCGAGGATAAACCCGCCGAGCATGGTGGAGAAGATCTCTACCTTGTCGTCTTTCGTAGTCGTCGCGAGCATCGATTTCAACATAGCTCGCGTGTTACTCCGTACTCTTCCTTTTTTGACCGATCAAGCACAAGCACCAGAGCTCCGAGTTAAGTGGCTGCAAACTTGCCTTAAACCGCCTCAAGCGACAATAAAACTTTTACCGTGCGGTAGAAACTTTCGTGGCACTACCCGCACTTCTATGCCGTTGCGTAGAGCGAGTTCGGCGAAGTCGTCGAGCAGGTCGTCGTCGCGTGTGTTCTGCTGCCCTCTATGCACCTTGGCTTCTCCTGTCCGCTGGTCGAACTCGCCGAAGTGAAGATCGTCGAGCGACACGAAAAGCTGCGTGATTTTCTTATGCAAGATCAGCTGCCCAAGTTCTGCGAGGTCACGAGGTTCGCGCGCGATTTTTCTGCGAAGCACATGGTGAACCGAACCGTAGGTGTTGAAGGTCACCTCCTCCTCTAGCGTCGCCTGGACATTGCCCACAGAGCGTTCTGCTGAAGCCGCTAGCCCGCGCTCGGGAAGCAGATTAACGGGAATGCCCAACCGTGACCACCAAGCTTCATTTCTGAGCAGCGGATCCGCCGTACAGTCGATCGCCAGGAAGCGCGCTTCTGTCATGGGGAAGCCACGAATCACTACCACCAGATATTCGAGGAAGTCGCGTAGATCTTGGCGAGATATCTTTTCGAGCCACGTCTCGTCGTTGACGAACTTGGCAGGAACGAAAGTCTCGAGGTGCTCTACGGTGATCGGAGTGACACGAGAAAGCGAGCATCCCGTGCGATGGAACGTGAGAAGCAGCGCCTGTCCGTCGTGGTGCTCCGAGGCGATCAGCGGTTTCACATGAAAACTGTTCGCTACCACCACCCGAGGCTCCATGTGGATGGGCAGAGGCATGAAAGTCGTCATCCCGGCAACGTGATAGATGGCCAGCGTACGCGTGCCGTCGTCTCTCCAGGTCTGCCAATCCGGGTGGGTAATGGAAACTCGATCGGTCCCCTCCCTTTGGAGGATCAGGTTCGCAGACCGGACGAGGCCGTTGAAGATTGATGACGTCGGAAGGTACGTGCCGCGCAGGGGGATGAACAGCGATACCATCGGCACTGCTCCTTCGTGGACGCTGAGGAGGGACTTGATTTTATCGAGAGCGGTCATCGGTTTCATGCGAAAATCCTTTATTTTGAGATTCGTACTAGCGACTCGAGCGGTTTAAGAAGTCGTAGCGCATGGAGTGCCCATCCATGACCGGACCGAAGGCTGCAGGCTTGTAGTCGAGCTTGTTGCGCTCGCTTAATGGAGTCGCGCAACCTGATGTCAGAAGAAACAAACCGATGATGATCAACGTGTACATATAAACTCCTTTCGCGTGGTCTCGTTCTTTAAGCTCCTCCGGGCCTTTCGCCGTGGTGACGGATCGGAGCACAGTTAGTGCGAACTACTCCCCACGTCTAAATTATCGGCGAAATCCCTCATGAGATACATTTCATTAATAGATCGATTGTCATCGGTATAAACAAAGCATTTGCGATGACCTTCTTAAAATGAAACCTCTTCTTTGTTTTTTTTCAATTCCCAACGGCGAACTAGTTTGAGTACGATCTCTCTTGTGAACACCGATATACTTCTTAGCAATATTACAAATCCGACCCTGCTTTTTTTTATCCTTGGCATCGTGGCCGTGGTCATCAAGAGTGACCTTGAGATTCCGGCGCAGACCATTAAGTTCATCTCGCTCTATCTGTTGTTTTCCATCGGCTTTAAAGGTGGCCAGGAACTTGGCCATGCCCCCCTGACCGCAGAGATTATCGCCACACTCGGCTTCGGGCTCCTTCTCTCGTCCATTGTCCCGCTTTCAGCTTTCTTTTTTCTCAAAAAGCGTGTCGGCGTCGCCAATGCCGGGGCAATCGCTGCGACTTACGGCTCGGTGAGCGCCGTCACCTTCGTTGCGGCAGCAAATTTCCTTGAGCATTCGCAGATAAGTTTCGGAGGCCACATGGTCGCTGTGATGGCGCTTATGGAAGCACCTGCGATCATAGTTGGTGTCGTATTGATCAATCGCTTTTCCGACACGAGTGCAGAGGACAAACGCGGCATCGCAGGGATTATTTCTCACTCCGTCACTAACGGAAGTGTGGTCATGGTCATTGGTAGCCTCATCGTTGGCATCATCGCTGACACAAAACAGGCCGAAGGCATTCGGCCTTTCACCACCGACATCTTCAAAGGTTTCCTTTCCATTTTCCTGCTCGAGATGGGGATGCTCACAGCTCGACGTATCGGTGGGGCCCTCAAGTACGGATTGTCGACGGTGCTCTTCGCTCTTTTCTTCCCGCTACTTCATGGGATTGCCATCGCCTGGATGAGCTCACTTGTAACCTCTGACGTTGGGAACCGCTTTATGCTCGCGATACTCGCCGCAAGCGCGTCCTATATAGCTGTTCCCGCATCCATGCGAATCGCTGTCCCTCAAGCCGATCCGGGGCTTTACATACCCATGGCCCTGGGAATCACCTTTCCTTTAAACATCACTGTTGGGATGCCTCTTTATTTGGCGGTGATTCAAAACACTTAGCGCTTTGCAGCAGAGAGAGTCCTTTCCGTTTATGAATCAACGCGCTATGGTTTTTTTCTGACCTATTTAAAGGATTATGAAATGAAAGCCCAGACCCTGATGTTGGTTTTGCTTCTAACCTCGCTCACTGCTTGCGGCCAAACTAACAACGGCAGCAGCTCAAACACAGAACGCACTCCAAGCCCCTCCGTACCCGATCAGGAAGAAGACAACACCGACATCACGCAACCACCTCGTGTGCGACCGGAAGAACTCGCCGTCATCCCCGAACTCAAGCCCACCATGTACTACGTGGCGCAAGAAGATAAGGTGAACTGCAAAGGTCGCTACCGCGGTGTCGAATACGTCGGCACAGAAAAATCCAACATCCTCGACCCGCAGGGCCGCATCCTCGCCACGGTCTGCACGCGCTTCCTCAAGACACTCGACATGGAAGGGACCGGCATCTTGAAAGATCGCGGCGCGGGCAAAGTGACCGTGAACTACGCCACTCGCATCAACGGCCAGATCCGCTACCACGCGGTAAAAAAATGCATCTACGGCGAAGGCGTGCGCCGAGACCTCTGCCTCCTTCCCTACCACACCATCGCGTCTGACAATACGGTCCACAAGATCGACGAGGTCATCTACATCCCACGCGCCGAAGGGATCGAGCTTCCGGACGGCACAATCCACGAGGGCTACTTCATCGTGCGAGACACGGGCGGTGCTTTTGATGGCATTGGGGCCCAACGCATCGACCTGTTCACGGGCCTTGATCCCGACAACAACAATGCCTTCTCGCGAGCTGGCTTCAGCCACGTCACGCCCATGGAAGCCTTCAAGGTGAGAGGCGTTTCAGCAGAGCTCATCAAGAAGCGTCTGCAAGAGCGCTTTGGCGCTATCTATTGAGAGCGCTGGTCCTTCTTTTTGCCCTGTTCACAGGTGTGGCCCGCGCCGACGTGGCGGTTTTCACCTACAACATGGCCCAGATCGAACGGTTTTGGATCGATTTCGTTCCGTGCACGTCGGAGCGCCTCCCTCATCAAGTTGCGGCCCTTCTCACAGGCCGTGAGGCCCTCATTCACATCGAGCCCCATTTCGTTCTCTTGCTCCAAGAAGTCTTCAAGCCCAGCGCCTACGTGCGCCTGAAAGAGGCGTCACAGAAGCTCGGCTTTCGCATGCTGCCCGCCACCGCTCAGGAGGCCAGCGAGAATGGTCTCGTGACGATCACAAATTTGCCTGTGCTCGAGTCCCGCTTCGTGGCCTTCACACAGGACAACTTTGCTCAGAAAGGCATCCTCTACACCTTGCTCGGTATCGGTCCCGGCCACAAGCTTGCCGTCGCCAACGTGCACACCGTGTTCAGCAACACGTCCGTACTTAATGAAACACACATCAAGCAGTTCCAGGAGATCGGAAAATTCATCACCCAAACGCGCCAGAAGTACGTGCCGTTCATCGTCGGCGGTGACTTCAACGCCGGGCCCGACATGAAATACGCCACGGAGTTTTACCCGATGGCGCAAACCATCTGGCATCGCGGCCTCATCCCGGTGATGGCCGAGCACAAAATGAAATGGGTGGACTACGTCGGATCGACTTGGGACAACGCCAACCCCCTCATCCTCAATCCATCGACTATCATCAAGGCGATGAACTACTGGGAGCAAGGCTCGTCCAAGTGGGAATTGAGTGACTCAAAAATGGATCATATTTTCATCACGGATGATTTAAAAGTGAAAAGCTCACGACTCGTTATGAAAGAGTTCACGGCAATGAAATGCCCAGGCCGCACAGATACCAAGGGCCTTGGCCCTCTTAGCGATCACTACGGCCTGATGGTTCAGCTGAAAGACTAGCTTCGTTTTTTTCAATCCAATACATTCACATTATCTATTTCTTTCTAAGCGAGAAATTGCGGATGCTCCGGGCTAGAAGAATGCTCTTCTTTAAAACGGGGATTTGCTATGCAACGCTTGTTCGTGCTCATCGTAACCATCGCACTTGCTTCGGTTGCTAGTGCGCAGTCGCCTCAGCCGTCAGGGCCACCTTCTCCATGGGGCATGAACTACTTCTCCTTCTGGGAAGGTAACGACCTCAACGACGGAAAGACGGCGAAGAACGAACTCGGAGGTCGCCTGGATGACGGTCTCCAGCTCTTCAACTTGATCTCCACGACGTACAAGATCACCGATAAGTACTCCATCGACCTGCAGACTCGCCTCGAGCACATCGCGATTACCTACAACGGGGACACCAAGCGTGGGAACCCGACTCGTCCCTCTTGGCGCTTCCAGGGTCTGCGCATTGGTATTTCCGGGAAACTCGCTGCTGGTGAAAAGTGGAGCCTGCGGGGTGCCTTCAACACAGACATTCCAGAGCTCAATGGCCGCGATGCCAGATTCAGAACAACGATCTTCAATCCGGGACTCTTTACAGGTCTCAACTATCAGTTCAACGACCGTTGGTCTTTGTATGCTATCCTCTCACCCCGTGTCTTCTTTTACCGAGACGATGAGGCGGTTGAGCCCGAGTGGACGGCAGCAGGCCGCGATCCCGGAGAAAAGCCACGCCTCATTCTCGCGGCATCACCTTCACTTAACTACGCCATAAACGACGCCACCGGCATCAGAGCTGGCCTTGATCTCTCCTTCCGTCAATTCGTCGAGAGCGATCCTCTGTACCTAAAGCGTTGGCCTACTTCGGCATCCGTAGGCCCGACGTTTATTCTTTCTAAGCACATGACGATTTTCCCCTACGTGCAAACCTGGCCTTTCGATGGCAAGAAGATGACGTGGGAAACGACGTCCTACGGGGCCTGGATCAATGGTGTGATTTTCTAAAGATTGAAGAGAAGAAGTCCCCAGTCGGGGACTTCTTTCGATGGACTATTGATGATCGAAAGTACCAACAAATCCGCGGTGAACAGATTCGTCGTGCTCCTGAGCTGAAGCAATGTTTCTCTTAGACACGTTCGTCGAGCAAGCGGCAAGAAACGATAGTGTCAGAATAACGAATATAGATCTTTTCACGGCTACCCCCTTTTGTTGAGATGTCACTGAATAGTCTATCATTCAGCATCTAAACAACCTATCGGTGGGGATAGCGGACAGCTTTAATCCATCGTTTTTATGAAAGTATATGAATAACTAAGGTATTACTCTGCTTTGAATTCCGCGTTGAGCCCCTCTAGCAAAGGGTCTTTGAGCAACTTTTTTGGGATCCCAAGCCAGTACTTCTGCACAAGGTTTGTTCGTCCAACGAGCTGGAGTCTACCGACCCGTACCCACGATTTCACCGTGGTTTCACCAAGCGCAATCATCCCCATTCCCTGAGCACCGAGTTCTTTCACCAGCGCGGTATCAGGGACCTCGCACACAATCTTAGGCGTGAGAGAGTTTTGTGCGAAGTAGCCATCGAGCTGGGTTCGCAACGGATGGCCCAACGTCGGCAGCACGAAGTCGGCGCCGTTGAGACACTGGGGGAACTTTTCTTTTTCTGGTGTTCTGCTATTTTTCTTCCACACAAAGAGGCGCTCGTGGCCAATGGGAAGATAGGCTATCGCCGACTGACTGCTTAACTCGTGATCTGTGACGACGAGATCAATGTTGCCGTCATTTATCATCTTCAGCAAATCCTCGGCGGATCCTTCTTTCACAACGATCTTCGCCTTAGAGATTTTCCGCAGTCTTAACATTGTTGACGCAAGAATCGCTTTGGGCACACCTTCGAGGGCCCCCATCACAATTTGCCGTTGTTCCGCGAGCTCGCCCCGCTCGACGACACGGAGGAGTTCATCACCACGGGAGAAGATGTCTCGGGCGTACTTTAATACGACGTGTCCCCGTTCCGTGAGAACCAGCTTTCGATTCCTTCGTTCGAAGAGGAGACCGAGCTGATCCTCCAATGTTGCGAGCTGAACACTCAGCGTTGGTTGTCCTAACCGTAGATCCACTGAAGCTTGACTAATCGAGCCCGTTTCAGCGATTTTTAGAAAGTAGTAGAGGTGGTGGTAGTTAAGCCAACTCACTCCCTACATCCCACGCGGTGAACGATTATCCCAGCGATCAAATCGCTGATGGCCCTCAGCATTTTCCGACTTAGTTCCAGATGTAGTTGTTGAGCAGGCTCCCAATACAAAGGCAAAAGCCAAAAGTAGAACTGTTGCTGGTTTCATTGAATCCCCTTTGATCCAATGTAGTCGTAGTTGAGAAAACAAGAAAATCGATTTAAATGAACAAAGTCATTGGAATTATCAATTCTTCGTTTTTCTCAAAGTATGAGATCAATCTGAGCGGATTAATCATCTCAACAAAGAGAAAAAAAGATGAAAGTGACGATGTTTGTGGTTCTAGTGGCCCTGAGTCTAACTGCGACCGCACAGGAAACAGCGAGTCTGCAAGACAAGGTAGACAATAGCTGGTCAGCCACCGTTGTAAAAAAGTTACGGATCAACTATTTCTCGGAACTGCTGGGTCCAGGCTTCGACAGCAAAGACGGCAACATTCCCGATGTCGATGCGAAGGGTAATGCGGTCAATAACACCGAGCCAACGCAGCTCTGGAACCAGATCTCATTCGGGTGGCACGTAACGGACAACTGGCGACTCATCTTAAATCCTCGGTTCACCAGTCATCTGGGCAATCGAGATGATATCCCAAGTGACAACAGCGTACTGCGAACAGAAGACTTCCTCACTGGCTTCCAGGGCACGCTCTGGTCAAGTGGTGCGTGGTCTGTCTGGATTCGCCCGGCCTACCGTCTACCCACCTCTCGGGCAACGCGCGATGCAAACTGGAACGGCCAGGCAGAGTGGCTGCACATCATCGACCGCGCTCCCGGCACCGAGACAAGATGGGGCGTAGGCATGTGGACCATGGCACGGGCCTACTTGCCCACGGGCGAGACGACGAATGAAAGATGGCGTATCTACAACGCCCCCTATGTGACCTACAATATTAATGATAAGTGGCGTGCCGAGGTCTTCTACGAAAACGAAATTCAGCATAACCAGCCACGCGGGAAACGTGCCTACAACTATGCTCGGACCACACTCCAGTCGGGCATGACAGGTGTGACCTACATCATTAGCCCTTCGCTCTCGATCTTTCCATTTATCCGCTACTACACGGTTCGGAAGCTGGATCCATCCACCATGGGTCTCGGTGCATGGATCCAAGCTGCCTTGTTCTAGATTTTTTCGGTCTCAGCAAAGAAGTTCAGCGGCTGACGGACATCGACCACACCGCCACCTTTCGGCTTCGGGAACTCGATGATGCGTAAGACGTTGGCCATGCAGTTCGTTCCCTTGTTCGAGAAGCGCGCATCTTTGGCCTTGATGTCAGCACGCGAAACGCGGCCATCTGGAGAAATCTGGAAGTCGAGGTCGATGACGCCTTTGATGTCCTTTGACGCCGCCATCAGCTCCTGTTGGTAGCAGTGACGGAACTGCGGCAAGTACTCCTGGAGAATCTTACGCAAGAGCTCGGGGTCCATGGAACCCAAGACCACTGTTTTCGGCTCGAGGTACGAATGGTCGAAGCCTTTCTTAGACACGAGCCCTTTAGCTCCCGTCGACGCTGAGCCGGAGCCCGCAGCATCTGAGCCAAGCTTTCCGACACCCATCGCTGTGCCTGCGCCGGTGGCACTGCCACCCAGAGCAGAGGTCGATGCGCCGATGCCTTTCGAGGTGGCGGCCGGAGAACGACCGGCGCCAGCGGCATCGGCCGGCGTCGCATCTGACACCACTGAGTCAACACTTACGCTGGACGAGAACTTATAGGCCTTAGGTTTCGAGGGAGCTGCTGCGGCAGTTTCCTGAGTCACCTGAGACGCTGCTGCTGGTGCACTTGCTGCCGCCATCTGTGGCTTGGTGTTGGGCTGTTCAGTTGATTTCGTGCCGGTGTTCTCGGTTTTTGAAGTGACTTCCGTTGCTGAAATCTCCGCCTTGGCATCGCCATCGGTCTGCTTCACGGCCTTGTACACGATGGTCATCTGCTTGACTTCTTCGGGCTTCATTTCCGGCACGCCGATCAACAGCAGAAGCAAGAAAGGAACGAACACGCCCGCGGTGACACGGATCGCTTCTTTGTAGAACTGGCGGTCGCGCCACAAGAATGGCAGCGGGCGAACCTTGAAGCTCTGCTCCACCATGCGCAAGGAGATCTGGTGGACTCCATAGGTCAAGAAGATCGCCTGACGGCCGAGTTGGCCATCACCGTTGAGGCTAAAGCCCTCGGGTGTGCGCACGTTCCAGCGGCCCTTCGCGTGCTCCACGATGGTAGCGTCTGCGGTAATGCCCGGGAACCAGATCTTCCCTTTACCTGCGATGGGAGAAAGGATGAGATCGTTTTCTTTGAGGTCGATGAAGTGGATGTCCACCACGTTGCCCGACGAGTACACGATGATTTCCATCTTCGTGTCGGCCTTGTCTTGCACGAGATCGAGCGGCTCCGTTCCCGACTCGAGCGCTTCACCGTCCACGCCTCCATCCAAGTAGAACGGAGGACGCGTGATCAATTCCACAGTGGTGGTATCGATCGTGAGATCGCAGTACTCTTGGTCGATCAACGTCATGCCGGCGCGCTCAGGCACGTAGACACTTTGCGACTCGGCGACGGCTTCAACGAGCACAGGAACTTCTGCTTCTGCATCTAGGAATGCATCCGCAGATTCAAATGATTCAAGATTAAATGCGAGATCCGCGATGGTGAGCGTGTCCCCAGGGAACAACTCCGCTTCACGCACACGTTTGCCGTTGACGAAAATACCGTTAGTACTCGCCAGATCGAGCACTTTCACAGACTCACCGACTACCATGAGGTAGCAGTGCTGAGGAGAGATACCACGCGAACCGAGAACGACATCACAGCGCTTGTCCGAACCGACCAAAACTTTTGATCGACTCAGGACGAGGGCCTCTCCCACCCGTGCATCCATTGCAGCGAGGCGGAAGAATGTCCTGTGTGGACTTCTACTCATTTATTTTTCGCCTCCAATGCCGCAATTTGCTGCTGAGCTTCGCGCTTCAAACGCTCACTCAATTGCGCCGGAACTTTCAAACCTGTCGATTGCAAACTCTTTAAGAGACCTTCGGCCTCATGGGGACGCCCTTCCCACAGATGCCACTGGGCAAGCGTGAGGGCGAAGTCTTCGCGCCCGTGGAACTTCGCTGGGATCAACGCCAAGAATGGAGTCGCTGATTTTGAGCTCCCACTCTGCATGTGGGCAAGGCCCTTGAGATGCAAGATCTCTGGGTCCTGGCTCTTATCAAATGGAGCTTTGCTTAAAACTTTGAGTGCTTCCGTATTCAAGTTCTGGCCCACATAAATCTGCGCGAGGTTGAAGGCCGGGGTGATGAACTGCGGAGCGAGCACGTGGGCTTCCGTGAACAGGTCGTAGGCGCGCGACACGCGGCCCTGGCGCAGGTAGATCACCGCGAGGTTGTTCTTCACCATCGCGTTTTCTTCTTTCGATTTTGAGAGCTCTTGCGCCATGCCGAGGAAGAAGCGCGCTTCGCGAAGCTCGTTGTGCCAAGCCAGGCAGTTCCCCACCCAGTTCCAGTAGCGCACGGTCTTGGCACCTTTGGCGTACTCAGCGCGGGCCTTCTTGGTGAAGGTTTCGAGCTCACCCTGGTAGCAACCCCGCAGCCATTCGGCTTCGACGTTTTCTTTATTCGAGACACGCCAAAGACTTTCGCCTTTGAACAGTGCCGACTCCTGGTCCACCAAAAGAGTCTGGTGCGGGTTCGAAGCACAGGCGCCTAAGAGGGCCGCGAGTGAAATAAGGAGTAGATTTTTCATTTACGCTCTCCTGGGATCTGGTCCATGGCGCTGGTCGACAACACAGGCTGAACGGGTGAGGCGAAAGTCACATCCCCGGAAGGTCGACGAGTCGCCTTCTTGAAGTCCACCACTTTCGTCTGGAAGACCTTCGCGATCTTATGCATTTCACCTTGGAACGATACGATGAACTCCGGCTCTTCGCCCACGGGGTTCAACGCCTGGATCATATCGGCCACCTCGGCGTAGAAGCCCTGGAGCTGCTGGTTGGTTTGTTCGCGGACCTTGCCATGTTCACTGACAAGCAGAGGCTTCACTTCTTCGCCGACTTTTTTAATCTCGAGCAAGAAGCCCTCGAGGCGAGCGTTGAAGCCTTCGCCATCAAACGGCTTTTCTTTCTCGAGTAGGACGGTCTTCAGAAGATTTTCACGGCGCACCTGGAACTTCTCTTGCTCCTTGAACTCATCCATCAAGGCCGCCACTTTGGAGTGGTCCTTGAGCTGCGTGAGTTCCTTACGAAGCGTACGCTGCGCGGTCTCTGGCTGGTCCCAGTAGAGATCCAGCAAGTACGTGACGTAGTCGTTCTTATCCAGACGCTTCTTGTTGTTGTCCCAGAAAGACGTCAGGCGCGAGATGTCGTTGTGATCCCAGTAGTACCAAAGAATCTGGCCGGCGATCTTGCTCTCCATCTCGGTCGAGGACGCGCAGCCGGCGAAGTCGCGGTACTGGCCGCTCACCATGCCGTCGTCCGCGAGCACCAAATGGAATCCGGTCGAGAGCTCCCACAGGCGGTCTTGTTTTTTAGACTTGAAACCACAGGACTTTTTGAGGATGGAATCCGTCATGCGTACAGCACCGCGGAACTCCCGCATGTACGCCATGCGCTCGACCATGGCGGTCAAGTGAGCGGTCTTCTCGTCGAGCTCTTTTTTGTCGAGCAACTCGAGGGACTTCTCCATCCATGGGATGGCGGCCACGGGTTGCGCGAGATCGAGTTCGAGGTCGGCGGCCTGGATGCCCGCGAGTGCGCGAACTTTGTTGGGATAGATGGTGGTCTTGTAGACATCTTCAAACGTCTTCAGAGCTTCGCGCAGCTGGCCCTTCGCCACCTGGTCCTGCGCAGTCACGAAGAGAATCTGGCCCAAGATGATTTCCGTCTGTTCGATGGTCTTCGCGTCGAACTTCAGGAAGCCTTTCTTGAACTCGCCGATCCAGTGGGTGATCTTCAGGACTTCTTTGGACTTGATGAAGTCGTCCATCAGACCTTTCATGAGTTCTTGCTGCTGGGTGAGGTCACCCACGTAGTTCTTATGGTAGCGCTCAAGCGCACTGACCGCCTGCGCGTCGCGCTTGTCTTCGCGGTGGAGCAAGAAGAGCTTCGGGTAGAGCTTGTGGCTCATGTCGTCTTTCGGAAAGATGTCGACATGGTTCTCATAAGTATAAACTAAGAGGTCACGCTGGGAGTTCTTCGCCAACACCTCTTCACCCGTGAGGGCCAAGAGAGAGTTCAGGATTTTCCGCTGACGGGCCAGCTCTGGCTTAGGCTGTTTCTTTGAATCTTCGAGGCCTAAGCGGTAGGCCTTGGCGGCATTTTCGTATTGGTTCACGGCGTAGTACGTCTCACCTATGAAGTAAGCGTACTCGTCTTTTTTATCAGCATCGAGTTCGCGCAGGAGGTTGAAGTACGCGACAGTACGGTTCAAGTCACGGGCCGCGAATTCGTCGCCACCCTTCTTCACGTCTTTGGCCACTTGCAGCTGCAAGAAGCCGGCGACGCTGCGGACTTTCTCTACGCCGTCTTCTTTCGCCTTCACGAGTTTCAACTCGGGCTTCAGCGCAGCTTTTTTGTGGAGATCGAGGAGCTTCGCCGAGATCTTCAGGTGGTCATCGTAGCGCTTGTAAGTGCGGTAAAAATCCAACTCGTAGAGCACGAGGTCTTCCTGGTGCTGCTCGAGGCCACGCGATCCGATCAAGTCCTGCATGGTTCTTAGAATTGTTTCGGTTTCTTTGCCATGGCCCTTGTCCGCGGCGCGTTTCGCCAATGACAAGAGATACACCATCGGGTCGTTTTCATTTTTTACGTAGAACTCGCGCCCATCTTCAATGCGATTAGCGAACACAAAGAACGGCGCCAAATGTTGTAGCACCTGCTCGCGAATGTCCACATAGCGTGAATCTTTGCTCAAGCTGTAGGCCAGCTTGAGCTGAGTGATCGCCTCATCGTTGCGATTGGTCTTCACATAACACCAGCCCAAGTTGAGCAAGTGTTTTGGCTTCCAATCATCGGTATCGCTCTTCACGACTTTTTCGTAGTAGCGAATGGCCTCTGGGAATTTTTTCTCGTTGTAGTAGAAATCTGCCATGGAAGTCTCAGCGTGGTGGCGCAAGGGTGTGCCTTCTCGGATGAGCTTCAAAGCCTCAAGCATGTACGGCTCAGTGCGCTTGTCACGGCCATAGTCACGAGAGTTCAAACCGAGTGTGTAGTACATCGCTCCACGGCGGGGCGACTCAGGATACATTTTAAGCAGTTTTTCGCCGTAGGCACGGACTTCATTGTACTGGCGCAACGACTCCGCAAAATAAGCATCTTTGCCCATGTGCTTGCGGCCGTCTTTCGCGTCGAGGAACGCCTTGTTCTCGCGCTCAAGCACCAACTTCAAGCGCTCAGAGTAAAGCTCCAGCAAGCGGTAATGAACTTCGTCACCCTGCTTGCGCGCTTTCTCGAGCATTTCAGTTTCGGTTTTGACGAGCTTCATCAGCTCTTCCCAGCGCGCATCCATCTTTTGGGCGTAAACACCCGTAGGAAGTGTCGCGAGAAGCAGGATGGCCAGCTTTGATTGGAACTTCATCTTAGTGTTCTCCCCGCACGATAAATTTGAACTGCGTGAAGCCCACCTTGGCCGAAGATGCCATGATCTTTTCGATCTGTTGGTAGTCAGTACCACGGTCAAAAACTAGATTAATCAAGGCCCCTGATTCGGACTTCTGTTCTTTCTCAGGGAGCAATTTATGACGTTCTGAAAGTGCGCTCTCTAAGGCGGCCAGCGCCGGAGCCTCGCCGGCGGGCATGCGACTGATCTCTTGCATGTCGAGGTAGATGGTCTGCTCACCGTTGAGCTGGATCACCGGAGCGTAGTGCGTGATGTGGGTGGATTCCGAATCCGCCATCTCCACCCCTTTCACGAGATCGAGCTGCAAGTCGGAGGCGTTGTAGTTCATCAAGAGGAACACCAACATGATCACCAAGATATCCAGCAAGGATGTGATATCGACTTCGAGCGCTTCGGGCTTACGACGATTGTTGAATCTTTTCTTCACATCGCCCCCTTACCGTCGAACACAATCTCTTCGAACATCTTCACGTTCTTGTTCTCTTTGGCGTGGTCGATGACTTTCACTAAGCGGTGAAACGGAACTTTACCTTGGGGACGAAGCTGAGCGACGCGCTCATCAGGGTGCTTGGCCTTGAGACCCGCGAGCGTGTCGCGGAGTTTGCCCCAATCGTTATCACCGAAGGTGCCGACTTTCACACTGGCGATGCCACGGCGAACCACCACTTCCGTGGCGTGCACTTCAATCACAAGATTCAAGGGATCTTTCTTCATCTTGTCTTCGCGCATCTCGCGCACCATCGGAACGCTCGAGCCGATCTCGTACACGTTGACGAACTGAGCGCTCATCAACAAGAAGAAGATGAAAATAAAGACCGCGTCCATAATGGGCACGAGATTGATCTTCTCGGGTTTTTTCATAACATGGCGTCTGCGCATACGTACCTCTTCGCCGGATTTATGTCAGAACGGGTCGCTTATGCGGCGTCTTGGTCGTGGGTATTTTTGTAGGCTTTTTTCGTCCCCAAAAGATCCACCAACTTCACCGAGTTCTCTTCGATCTCTTTAATCATGCGCTCGCCTTTCGACTGCAAGTAGGCATGGATCATCATCAAGCTGATGGCCGACAGCAAACCGAGAGCGGTGGTGTTCATGGCTACCGAAATACCCATGGCGAGGAGTTTGGCTTTTTCTGCTGCTTGGGCGTTCGCCACGGCACCGAATGATTGGATCAAACCTTGGATAGTACCCAAGAGACCGAACAAGGTTGAGACGTTGGCCATCAAGGCGATAGTCGGAAGGCGTTGTTCAATTTTTGGCACCACTTCGAGGATGGTGGCTTCGAGGGCATCTTGGACTTGTTCTTTGGTTTGGTTCGCGCGCTTCAAACCGTTCTTCATGACTAAAGCCAAGAGAGCGTTCGATTCGGCGCAGGCCTGGATGGCAGCGGAGATCTCGTTGCCGACCACGAACTTACGGATGGTCGCGAAGAGCGAGGCACCGTCAACATTGTAAGTGCGGTAGCGATTCCAGCGCTCGAAAGCGATGGCGAGACCCACGGCCCAGATGCCGAGAATCACCCACATGAACACCCCACCCTGGATCATGAACTGGGCGGCCCACTCGAAAAAGTTAAGTTCAGGGTTGGCGACAGCGGCGGCCAAAGCTTCAGATGAGGCTTGGTTGGCAGCGGCAGCGGCGGTACTATCCATGGAAAGGCTCCTTAGTTCAGCGCAGGGTTTGGATGTCGTGTTTAATATTTGGATCGAAGTCGGTGCGGTTATACAGATCCAGCTCGAAGCGACGGCGGTCACGTTCGCGCACGGACAAATCTCCAGGAGCGATCAATTGGCCCTTGACCTCAAGATCGCCCAAGTCGAATTTTTCATATTTTTTGTATTCGTAAATCGTCTTCTGTTCTTGGGCGGATGCCACGGCACTGAGGAGCAGGAGCAAGGCCAACCACTTATTCTTCACGAGGGGCCTCCTTTTTAACGGTGCTGCAGTTGTTCGCCAGACCAAATGAAAAGTCTCCGAGTTCGTCCGCCCAGAACGCGCCCTGGAACTTCCAGAAATGCTCAAAGCGAGAACGCTTCACTTGCGAGAAGCTCCCGCGGCCGCGGTCAGAAATGAGTTTCTTCGAACCGTACACCAGGTCTTTCTTGCGGGAGATGATTTCCAACTTCACCTTGAAGAGCTCTTCGGAGAGCTCGTAGACGTTCGAGATAAACTCGAACATGTCTTTCTTGGCGTGGTAGTTAATCCGTCCCACCAGGTTTTCCTTTACGGCCCCTAAATGGGCCACACTGTCTTTCATCCATCCGCGGGCGCGGTGATTAGATGGAAGGTTTTGGAGCACTTGTGCTAATCGGTCCCCCTCCGCCTTAACTTTAACTAAAGAGGCCTGGTCGAGGGCGAAACGTGGCCGCTGGCCAATCTGCGCGGCCAACTGTCCGATAAACGGATGCAGCTGACGACGCTGCTCAGGGGAGAGTTGCATCAACTCAAAAAAATGTGTTTGCGAACCTTTGTGTGCGTTGAGCATCCCCTCGAGGGCCTCGGTGCGCGGCTTGTAGTTATTGTAGAACTGATCGATCACCACCAACGAATCGTCGTACAGACATAAACGGAAATAACTGAGAGCTGTGAGTACCTCCGCTTCGGGCTCGAAGTACGACTCGAGCAACGGTGACTTGTAGGTCACGAGCAATCCGAGGCTGCGATTGAAGTCTTGCACGTTGTAGAAGGACCAGGCCTTCTCGAGCAAGAGGTAAGGCCATTTGTAAGCTCGCTTATTAATGCGCGCGTAGGCCTCAATCGCTTCCGGGTACTTCGCCGCTTTGTAGAGTTTACGAGCGCGGATGGTGATGCAGTCCTCTGCAAGCACCATGTAGTAGCGCTTCAAGAGTGGCGAATTCACCTCATCGGCACGCTTTCCCGCAACTTCGTAGCACTGTTCTTCATAGGCTTCCCGCGCCCCATCGGCACCGGTATCCGCCACCATGTCCGCGAGCAGCAAGCGCGCCTCTGGATAGTAGCGATGCCAGCGTGGCACGTTCACGAGCCACTTCTTCGCGTCCTTGGTTTTCTTTTCTTTCCACGCCTCGCGGCCGAGAAGGAAGTGCACGCTCGCGACGTGCATCTTCGAGAGCACGCCCCGGTCGTAGTCTTCCAGCGCTTCGACGTTCGTCTTAATCACGAGCTCTTCGAGGAGCTCGAGGTCTGCGCTGTCCTGTTCTTTTTGCTTCGCCAAGTGGCGCACCTGCGCATCGAGAGCGGCGTAGATGAACCCCGCTTCCGCGAGCTGGTTCGCATCGGGCTGCGCTTTCCAATTGATCTCCTGGGCCCAAACCGGTGAGGCCAAGAGGAGGATGAACAAGTACTTCATGCCTTCCCCTTAGTACGACCAGCCGAGCTGGAAGATGAGATCATTGTTTGATCGAACTTTGTCTTGCTTCGGATTCTTCGGGCCCGGCGCCTGGTAGTACGTCCCGACCCACTCCACGCCGACGTGCCAGTTCTGGTTGATGTGGAACTTCATGGCACTCTTGAGGTAAGCGCCGGTGTTGTTCTCGCTGGCGTAGATGTCCTTGCTGCTACTGACCGTCACAGACTTCAGGTTACTCTTGGTTGTGACTTGCGCCACACCGGCACCGAAGCTCCAATCAAAATAAACGATCTTATTGAAGGTGTTGATCTTACCGTAGAACGGCGACCACACGATCCCGACGCCGGTGGTTCTTTCTGGCCGACGGACGAAAGGAAAGCCTTCGTTCAGGAGCTGCACGTTGCGGAAGTTATCGTTGTTGGTGTTCTGGTAACCGAGGTACATCGCCTCCACGGCCCACTCTTCGTGGAAGTAGTATCCGGCTTTTACCGCGATACCACGGGTGTCCTGGAAGGTGGACGTGAGGTTCGCTAGGTACCCCACGTCCACGTACAAGGTGTTTTCTTTCTTATGGATCTTATTCTGTAGCACGTAGACGGCCTTGTCAGGATCAAGCCAAAGAAAGTCGTAAGTACTCTCCTCGCCCGCATATGTTCCCGCTGCCCACAACCCCAACATGCTTGCCAACATCAACTTCAGCATTTAGCAACTCCGACTAGTATTGGTAACGAACTTGAACTGACGCCCCAACTGCTGGGACAGAACCTGCATCGAACTTCAACTGGCGACCTGTGACTGACCAGCCGCTCGCCTGTACCACACCGTTCACACGCACTTCGATGGTTCCAACGATCGGATCGTTAGCGAGTGGGAAGGTATCGAGCAAGTTGATGATCGAATCACCGATGTCCTGGAGCACGCCCGCAAAGTTCGACTTGATGTCTGCGACAGTACCCGCCGTTTGCTCAGACTGGTACCCATAGCGCTCGAACCCACAAGTCAAACCGTTTGCAGACTGACAAGGAACAGTGTTCACGATCGAGTACGCTTTCACGTAGCCCGCATTGGTCTTCGAAGCCTGCAACGCTGCCAGGTACTCTTCTTTTGTCTTCGGCGATTGGTCTTCTTCGTCAGAGACATAAACAACAATCAAGTAGGCATCATCGCGCATCCACTCGGTCTTGTAGCGGTTGATGAAGAGTTCAGAGGCTTCGAGACCTTTCTCGTTACCAGAACCACGGGTCCCCACTTGGATCTTATTCTTGAAGTTCGAGATGAAGGCCTGCTCGTTAGCGTTGGCCTGAATCGCAGTTAAACTTTCGAAAGATCCTGGGACGGTTGCACCCGCTGTGCTCGGACGAGACGTATCCGTGGTGGTGATCCCCATGCGGAAGTCTGTACCGCGCACGATGAAGTCACGAATGAACACATCGAAGTTATCGGCAAGAGACTGCTGCTCGTCGCCCATAGAACCCGAGTTATCCACGACCCACATGATGTCGATCTTTCTATCCGACTGCGAAGTCTGGTTGAACGTTTCGTCCGCCCACTGCTCAGTCGAGCCAGTGGTTGAACCACCGGTGCTGCTGCCGTCGGTAGAACCGGTCGTGCCGCCCACAGTAGAACCTGTGGTCGAACCGCCTGTGCTGCTGCCATCAGTTGAACCTGCAGTTGAGCTGCCGTCGGTTGAACCAGTGGTAGAGCCTGTAGTAGAGCCGCCGGTGCTGCTGCCATCAGTTGAACCCGCAGTTGAGCTGCCGTCGGTTGAACCAGTAGTAGAGCCGCCTGTGCTGCTGCCGTCTGTAGAGCCTGCTGTAGAACTGCCGTCTGTAGTACCAGTTGTTCCCCCGACGGTAGAACCGTCAGTAGAACCAGTCGTGCCACCAACGGTCGAACCGTCGGTAGAACCACCCGTACTGCTGCCATCAGTTGAACCGCCAACAGTAGCGCCATCAACGCCACCAACGGAAGATCCGTCGACGCCGCCAACCACACCGCCATCAACCTGTTCATCAGGCTTGAAAGGGTTTTCTAAAAAGTCTTTCTCGTAGAACTCGTCTTTATTACAACCAGCTACGAAAACAGAAAGGGCCACGAACAGAACACGAACTGAAAGCTCAAAGGTGGACGTCTTCATGACGCTGCTCCTATAGAGCGCACCTAGACTTAGGTCTTTCCGTGCTACCGGTCAAAGTAGCAAGACCAGGTCCTGCGGTATTTCTTCGGTTTTGGGTTCAACAGACGTGCAACTTTAACGGACGTGCCACATCAAAACCGAAAGAAGAATGTATGATCGGATTTTAGGCCCACCTTGAAATAGCAACAAGGAGAGTCCTGAAAATACGCCCGATCCCCACAATTACTCGTATTTGTCCTGCATCGGTTGATGGCCCAAGGAATGTTAATTTTAGTGTGAAGCCCTATAAAGCGACTCCAATGTTGGGCAGTCGCTGACATACCTAGGACTTACGGGTATAACTGCCTCCATGCTGACACCTGCGCTCACCTCACCCGATGGCACGGCCAAATTTCTCCATACCTTAGGCGATGGTCTCAGCGTCGAATCAGTTCTCATTCCTTTTTCTAAACGCCATTCCGTTTGTCTTTCTTCGCAGGTCGGCTGCGCCATGGCCTGCACGTTCTGCCACACCGGTCTCATGGGACTGAAGCGCCACCTCAGTTCCGTTGAAATTACCCAGCAGTACATCGACGTGAAGAATTGGCATTTAAATGAGACGCCAACGCGTCTCCCGCCCACGGTGGTGTTCATGGGCCAGGGCGAACCGCTGCATAACTTCGAGGCGCTCAAAGGTGCGATCCAGTGGCTGACGGACCATCAAGGTGGCAACATCGGTCCGCGCATGATCACGGTGTCCACGGCGGGCTACGTGCCGGGCCTCGAGCGCTTCGCGGAACTCGGCGGCGTGAACCTCGCACTCTCGCTGCACTCGCCCTTTGATGAGGAGCGCGCGCAGCTGATCCCGCTGAACAAGCGCTGGAACATCGCTGAAGTGTTTAAGGTCATCGACGCCATTCCGCGCCGGCGTCGCCAGTACATCAACTGCGAATACCTTTTGATGAAAGGCGTGAACCATTCGGAGCGCCACGCCGATGCCCTGCTTGAGCTCCTGGGCCATCGTCAGGCGATGGTGAACTTGATTCCGTTTAATCCCTTCCCCGGTGCTCCCTGGCAGCGGCCGAGTGAAGACGAGATCGAAACCTTCATGCAACAACTCGTCGCTCGCAAGCTGCGCGTGTTCCGTCGCACGACGAAAGGCGAAGAGATCATGGCCGCGTGTGGCCAACTCAACACCGGCAGTAAGGAGGCGCGCGCATGAAAGATCGCTTTCACGGCATTGGCCGTCTCTACGGCGTCGCTGCTCTCCCCGTGCTTGCGCAGTCGCGTGTGATGGTGGTGGGCATAGGTGGCGTGGGCTCCTGGGCGGCGGAGGCACTGGCCCGCACGGGCATCGGCCACATCATGCTGGTGGACCTCGATGACATCTGCGTCTCGAACATCAATCGCCAAAGCCATGCCCTCAACAGCACTGTAGGTCAGATGAAAGTCGAAGCCACTGCTGCTCGACTAAGTGACATCAATCCGCAGCTGGAAGTGACCGCCGAGACCTCTTTTTTAAGTGCGAAAAATCTCAGCACACTGCTCGAGTGGAATCCCCATGCCATCGTGGATTGCACGGACGATGCCACCAACAAGTGCCTGCTCGCCTCAACTTGTCGCGAGCAAAGCCGGCTGCTGATCACAGTGGGTGCCAGCGGTGGGCGCCGGGATCCGGGCCGCGTGAAGCTGGCGGATCTTTCGACCACGAGGAACGATCGTTTGCTCTACCGCATCCGTAAAATGCTTCGTCAGGATTACGGCTTTCCCGGTGAGAACGAAGGAGATTTTGGCATTCCTTGTGTCTACTCCGATGAGCGGCCGGTTTATCCCACCAGTGATGGCTGTCTTTCGCACGAGCCGCAAGACCCCGGCGCCGGGCTCGACTGCGCGACGGGCTACGGCTCGGCGTCGTTCGTCACCGGTACGTTTGGTTTTCACATCGCCGCCGAGACGGTGAAACAACTGCTCGCGCGCCACCAAGTGCCGTGGGTCTAGGATGGAATCGATGATGGCTTTTTTTAGAACCGTGGGAAAATTCCTTAAAGATGTGTCCGAGGATGCGCGCATTCCGGAGCGGGACAAGAAAGTCCTCATCGCCATGGTGGTGCTAGTGATCTCGCCGTTCGACATCATCCCCGACTGGATTCCGGTCTTCGGCCAGCTGGATGACCTGGTGATCATCGCGTTGATCTTGGACTACTTCTTCACCGTGCTCGACGGTGACATCCTGCTTTCGCACTGGCCCTGGCAGATGAAGTCCTTCGTGTGGCTGCGCCGGTTCTCGAAGACGTTCAGCTTTATGGCCCCGCGGTTCATCAAAAAGAAGATCTGGAACTACGTCGGCGCGCCGTACTAGAATAGAGCATGCCGACTAAAACGAATCTTTGGTTTGCCCTCTTTGGTCTCATCTTTCTAACCATGGCCGGAGGCTTCGCTTGGAAGACCTGGAAGCACCTCGCCTCCGGCATTCCCGTCCAAGCAGAAGTCGTGGAACTCGTGAGTAGCAGAGGGAGCAAAGGTGGCATGACCTACGCGCCCGTCTTTCGCTATCGCTACAAAGATCAGAGCTACACGGAGACATCGAGCCACAGCTCGAACCCACCGGCTTTCGCCGTCGGTGAGCAGGCAGTGCTCACGCTCGATCCCACCGATCCGCGCAGCTTCATCAGTGATCATTGGGCCGATCGCTGGCTGTTACCGCTCGGCTTAGGTTTTTTTGGTTTGCTCTTCACAGGCATCGGAGGAGGCACTCTGCTGTGGGCCGCGCGTCGACGGAAGCAAGTGGCGGAGCTGGCGCGAAGCGGTGAGCGCCTCACGGCACAGGTGGTGAGGGTTGAACGCAATCGCCGGTTGAAGGTGAATCGGCGCAACCCCTGGCGCGTGGTCGCTGAGACCCGTCATCCCGCGACCTCTGAGCTGCTCACTTTCACCTCTGACAATCTTTGGGTGGAGCCGACCATCAAGGTCAACGACTCCGTCGAAGTTCACGTCGATCGCCACAATCCAAAACTCTACTCCGTGGTGATTCCGCCGAACTAAGGCAGACGGATCTCAAAGACGGTCGGGTTCTGTTGCACGAGATCCACAGATCCTCCGTGCGCCATGATGATCCCGCGTGCGACCGAGAGGCCTAGGCCCTGGCCGGAGCCCGTCGGCTTCGTCGTGAAGAACGGCTCGAAGAGTCGCTGAAGATTTTCCGTAGTTATGCCGGAGCCAGTATCAGTACAGCGCAGGGCCCAGAAGCCATCGTCTACGTGGCTCTCGATCTTCACCACACGATCCGCACTAGCAGAAGCCGCTTCCACGGCGTTTTTGATAACGTGCTCGATCGCCATGAAGATCTGCGCCTCGTCGACATTGACTCGCGCGATCTCGTCTTCGGGCCAGAGGATGGTTACGTTTGCCGTCTGCGCCAACGTCTCAAACCGCGTTTGCAGCTTCTTAAAAAGGTCCTGCATCGCGAGTGGCTTCAGCGAGGTGAGCGTACGCTGCTGAGCGAAGTTCTTGAGTCCGGTCACCACCTGCGCCACACGTTGGGTCGCCTTCTTCAAAGCTTCCAGCTCGTGCTCGACGTTCTGCTCACGACGGATCTTCATGCCCAAGATTTCGATCATGCCGTGGATGATGGTCAAGGGGTTGTTGATCTCGTGGGCCACGCCGCCGGAAAGTTGGCCCAGGGCCGCCAGGCGCTCTTTCTTTGCCGGGTCTTCACCACTGAATTTCACCATGAGGTCCTGCAGGCCAAGATTGGTTTTGCGGATCTCCAGCTGGTGCACCACGAGGCGCGCGAGCGCGTTCAAGGCCTCGCGCTGCTCGACGCTTAGGGAACGGGGCTTACTATCGACCACGCAGAGAGTTCCCAGCGGCATCCCACTCACGTCCGTCAACGGAGCGCCGGCGTAGAAGCGGATCTTCGGGCCATCAGTCACGATCGGATTATCGGCGAATCTCTTGTCTTGATGAGTGTCCGACACTTCCATCAGGCCGTTGCCGAGGATGGCGTGGCCGCAGAACGAAACTTCGCGTGGGGTCTCAGGCGCGCCGATTCCAATGGCGGACTTAAACCACTGGCGATCTTGGTCAACCAACGAAATGGTCGCCATGGGCACATCGCAGATGTGCGCGGCTAACTTAGTGAGGTCGTCGAACACGGCTTCGGGCAACGTATCGAGGATTTGATAGCTGCGAAGGACGGCTAGACGTTGAGGTTCTTTGGGGTGGGCCGAAGGTGCTTGCATGAGCTATTCTCCTACATAGTATTGTCAGAGAAAAAAGGACTCTGTGCCACCACTTTTCGGTAAATAGTCTTTCACAAAGAGTAAATGTAGCTTCTTGAAATCACTCCAATGAGGACCAAGGAGCTCTTGCAGGGCCAGCTGGTACTCATTATCAACAGTTGTGAGTCCCCGGTCAATTTTTGCCTGCATTTCTTGCCACTCTTCCTGATCTTGTAACCATTCAGCTTTGGTCAGGAGTTCGTTGTCATCCATGTCCGGGAAGAACTCATCGCGGCAGTTCCTGCGCCAGAGTTTGCTCTTCTCCCGCTTCCCGACCCACAGGGAAGCGTAACGGTTGAAGCGCTCTTCACCCGGATAGACCCGTTCGAACCAACCACGGGCGTAGTTAAGCCACTCCCCATTCAACCGCACCCACCGCTTGGGTTGCTGGGGTTGGGCGCGGAGCTCTTCAAGAAAAAATTGGACTTTGCGCTCGACCGCCGGAGTCAGGCCCGAATCGGGCAGGATCGGTTCTGCATGGGCCGCCCCGACGCTGATTTCATCACTAAAAGTCAGCACTTCTGCGGGGCCGCGGAAAAATTCTTGTCCCTGCACCACCACTGAGATCAGTGCTACAAAGAGGCCTATGCGCAGCCAGAATTTTCGACCGAGGCGAAGTTTCATAAGGAAATTGTCTGTCCTGCGTTAAGACCTGGCAACTCAAAAAAAACAGGGCTCAGCGCCCTCGGCTCATGTTAAATTGCTTCTCATCTCTTGCAAGGAAGATTTATGACTAAAACCTTACGTCCTGTGGCCATTTTGGGCGGCTCGCGCACCCCGTTTACCAAATCTTTCACTCATTACCGTAACGTCACCAACCAAACACTCATGACGGCCGCCTTGAACGGGATCGTGAATAAGTTTCATCTGCAGGGCCATCTCATCGGCGACGTGGCGATGGGATCCGTCATCAATCACTCGAAAGACTTCAACCTGGCGCGGGAGTGTGTGCTGAGCACTGAGCTCGATCCACGCACGCCGGGCTATAACGTGCAACGCGCTTGCGGCACGGGCCTGGAGACCGCTAACCAGATTGGCCTAAAAATCGCCAGCGGCCAGATCGAAGTAGGCATCGCCGGTGGCTCGGACACGAACTCGGACGTCCCGGTCGTGGGCACCAAAGAGCTCGCGACGTTTCTCTTGAATCTTCGCGATGCGCGGTCGCTCCCGGAGCGCTTGAAAGTGGCGGCCGGCTTTCGCCCGAACATTCTCCTGCCGAAGTTTCCGACGGTGAACGAACCGCGCACCGGACTTTCGATGGGCGAGCACTGTGAGTTGATGGTGAAGGAATGGAAGATCGCGCGCGCAGACCAAGACCAGCTGGCCCTCGAGAGCCACCATAAAACCGCCGCGGCCTACGCCGAGGGTTTTTTCTCCGACAGTATTTTTAGTTTCAATGGTCTGGACAAAGACACCATCGTACGCGGAGACACGTCGCTCGAAAAACTCGCCAAACTCAAACCTGCGTTTGATAAATCAGAATCTGGAACACTCACGGCCGGAAACTCGACGGCGCTGACCGACGGAGCTTCGGCTGTGTTGCTCTCGTCACAAGACTGGGCGGCCAAAAATAAAATTGAGCCTCTCGCCTACCTCGTCGACGTCGAAGCCGCGGCGCTGGATTTCGTCCACGGCGATGGTCTCTTGATGGCACCGACCCTCGCCGTCGCACGCCTCTTGCGCAGAAACAATCTCACGCTGCAAGACTTCGACATCTACGAGATCCACGAAGCTTTTGCTGGTCAGGTGCTGTGCACTCTCAAGGCGTGGGAAGACGCCACGTTCTGCAAAACGAAACTCGGGGCCAACCAAGCTCTCGGGAGCATCGATCGTAAGAAGCTCAACCCGAAAGGGTCGAGCCTCGCCACAGGCCACCCGTTTGCCGCCACTGGCGGACGCATCCTTCACACCCTTGCGAAGCAGCTCGCCCAGCGCGGCAAAGGCCGCGGATTGATTTCTGTTTGTACGGCCGGTGGAATGGGTGTTGCGGCGATCGTCGAAAGAACGTGAAACTCATCCTGGATGTTTCTCCACTGCGAGAATACCCACTCTTCCGTCGACTTTTTTTCGGAAGACTAGTGTCTTTTTTTGGGAGCCAGATCACCTACGTGGCACTGCCCTGGCAGCTCTACGAACTCACGCATTCCACGTTTGACGTCGGCCTCTTGGGGATGGCGCAGCTGATTCCTCTGCTTGTCATGGGACTCTGGGGTGGCGCCATCGCGGATATCTTTGAGCGCCGCTGGGTGTGTGTCATTGCTGAAGCTCTCCTGGTGCTTTGTAACATCACGCTCATTGGCATGACCCTTTCGGGTCATATCAGTGCGACGTTTATTTACATCATCGGTGGCATCATGGCGGGACTCAATTCTTTGCACAGGCCCGCCTTCAATGCTCTCATCCAACAAGTGGTCAGACACGAAGACCAGGCCCGCACCAGTCCGCTGAATTCATTCACCAGCACCTTCGGCATGATCGCGGGCCCTGCGGTGGGCGGCGTCCTGCTCTCGAGTGTCGGCATCACCTGGACCTACGTCATCGTCATGCTCACCTATCTCTTTGCCACCGGCATGCTGCTGGGATTACCCAAAATCGCGATGCCACTGGATGCGGCGAAAAAAGTCACGCTCGGTGCGATCAAGGACGGCCTCGATTACGCGGTCAAGCGCCGCGACCTCTTGGGCACCTATCTCGTGGACATGTTCTCCATGACGTTTGCGTTTCCCAATTCGCTCTTCCCTCTGCTCGCCGCCACCGTCGCCGGCACGGAGAAGATTGGCTGGTACTACTCCGCCACCGCACTGGGCGCACTCATCGGCACGCTGACCAGCGGCTGGACCATCCCCCGCGTGCGCCATGGGAAAATTATTACGTTCGCAGCGGCGGGTTGGGGCTTCGGCATCTTTGCCTTCGGCTGCTCTACAGACTTTTTCTATCCCTCGCTGTTCTTTTTGGCGCTGGCCGGCTGGAGCGACATGGTGAGCGGGATCTTCCGCGGCACGATCTGGAACCAGACGATTCCCGCCGACCGCCGCGGTCGTTTAGCGAGCGTGGAGATGTTGAGCTATGCATCGGGTCCGTTGCTGGGAAATTCGTTGATGGGCTTCATGGCCGATGCCTGGGGCCCCTCGAAGGCGCTGATGTTGGGTGGTCTCACGGCCGCCTTCGGCTGCCTCGTCATCGGTCGCGGCCTGCGTGAATTTTGGGACTACAAGGCGGCGGCATGAGAGCGTGGTTTGAAAAAACAATCCTGGGCCTGAATCTTTGCCCCTTCGCGCGCGCGCCCCATGAGAAAGGACTCGTGCGTCTGGTGGATGCCGACGCCCAAGAGCCCACTGGCGCACAGCACGCTTTTTTGAACGAGCTCGAGGCCATGAACGATCTCTCGGCTGAGCAACTCTCCACCACGCTCATCGGCTTTCCGCAGTGGAAAATTTCTTTCGAAGACTTCCTCGATTTTTCCTACAACATGGAAGCACTCGTCGACGAGGTCGGTCTCTCAGAGCAGATCCAGCTGGTGGTTTTCCATCCGCAGTTTCGTCTGGAGGGGTTCCCGAAAGACAGCCTCGCCCACTGGCCCAACAGCTCTCCCCATCCCGTGCTCCATCTTTTACGCCGGCCCGAGGTGATCGCCGCCGCTTCGCCGGAAAGAAGTGAGCAGATCTCTTTGGCCAATGAAGCTGCCATCGAGAAATTGAGTGAGTCTGAGAGAAAAAAACATTATCCCTGGAAATTCTAGCGCCGCTTGAGCGTGATCTTCACGTCGTTGAGGGCCGCGAGGATCTTGTTAAAGTGTCCTCCGCGGTAGCGCCCCTTCGCCTTACTGAGCCATTCGTCCATGCGCCAGTTGTGGTCGTCCATGATGGCGTCGGTGAGGGAGTGCGCGATGATGAAGAGTGCCGCCATCGGCGAGATCTTCGATTGGTTAAGACCAAGTGGAAAGCCGCTGCCGTCCGGAAGTTCTTTTTGCATCGAAAGCATGCTCGCCACGTCCGGCGGAGCACTCTGATCACTCAGCGCGGCCTTCGCCGCTTCATCCGGTGCGCGCAGGAAGAGAGCGATCTCTTCGGCGTTGAGCTGGCCCTTGTGATGTTCGAGGTCGGCGCGATCTTTCAGCGGTGCGAGCCGCGGATGCGCAAACAACGGAGCATCGTGCATGTAGGCGGCGTAGACGAACTTCTCCATGCTCGCTTCGCTCACCCAGTTCATGGTGCGCGCGATGAACGTGCACACCACCGTGAGGACCTGGATGTGCTCGGCGACGTAGGCATCCTGGCCGCGCAGCACTTCGAGCTGCTGGAGGTACTTCGCTAGCGCTGGCCGCTGCTTCATTTTTTTAAGTGTGCGCTCGACTTCCACTTGCAGCATCTCCTGGAACTCGGGAGTCAGGATGTCCGAATGGAGCAGGGCCTCTGTCGCCTTGCGGATTTTCTGACCACCATTATGAAACGCATCCAACGCAACGGCCGGAATCGGATCGAGCATCTTCACGCCCACGCGCCAATCGAGTCCCTCGTCGCGTTCGCTCTTCGTGTCCGTACGTTTGACCCACATGACATGACCGAGGAGTGGCCTCATGAGACCCGCATCGCCCAAGGACGTGAGCTCGATGAATTTTCCAACCTTAAAGAATTCCACGTTCTCGTGCGAGATGTAGACACCCATGCCCCGCTCGGAGATGTCGCGCAGAGAAACCTTCAACGATGGAAGCTGGTCGGCACGAAGATGCGCGAAGTACGGCCGCGTGATCACGTGGCGCTCGCCACGACGAAAGTGCAGCCGCTTATTTTCTCGAAAATCGCGCCAGTGAATTTCTTCCGGCAGGTGCACCAGCACCTGCCCCGGCATCGCCTTGATGAGCTGGCCCTTGAACACCGTTTCGCGAAACGCGAGCTTCACGTAGATCGGCGAAGTCACGGAAAGCAGCGCGGAGTTCGGCGAGAGCGCCAGTGTGATGTTCTTCCGGCCGATGTCGAGGTTTAGTTCGGACACGGGATACACCGTGCGATGGCCATTGCGGGTTTGCCAGAGGATGGATTGGTTGGCGGACGCACTTTTGATCATGACTTCCAAAATCTCTTGTTGAGAATTGGAAATCTGGTAACTCGAAATGATCCCGGCCGAAGTTGTCATTCTCTTTATTCTAAGCGAGAGACGCCAAGGGCGGCCTAGGAAAATCTAAAGATCTTTCTCGTTCAGTTCGCAGTCTGCGCCATCCCCTTCCTCGAGGATGAGATGCTGGATCTGAAATTTATTCTTGAGACGAGAGCGCAAGGCAGACAGTTCTACTCGGGAGGTGGTTGCGCCTTGAGTCAGACGAGCATGCAGTGCGAGAGTTTGTGAGTCCAACTTCCACATGTGCAGACATGAAGTTTGCCAGCCCTGCTCGGTGAGCCAACGACGCACAGGTGTCGAATCCTGCGTTTGACCGTCCAAAAGCTCGTGGGCACTTTCTTTAAAGAGTCCCCACCCCCAACGCAAAATCATAATAGCACCAAGAATGCCCACCGCCGGATCGGCCCACTGCCAGCCCTTCCAATGCGCGAGCCCCAAGGCAACGAGTGCCAGCACAGACGTCAGCGCATCGGCGATGACGTGTGCGTAAGCGCCGGCCATGTTGAGGTCTTTGTGTTCGTGCTTATGCTCGTGCTTGGGCGCTTGTGGGTTCATGACGAGCGAATGCTTCGGTTTGTGATCGTGCTCGCAGTGGTCGTGGTCATGACTGTGGCCGTGGCCGTGATCATGCTTGTGCTCAAGGATCAGCGCACTCACAAGATTCACCACCAAACCAATCACCGCCACCATCATCGCTTCTTTCGCCTGTAATGCCTCGGGGTGCATGAAGCGATGGATCGATTCGGCAATCATCCACACCGCCGTCATCAACAACACAACGGCACTGGTGTAACCGCCGAGCACGAGCACTTTGCCGCCACCGAAAGCGTAGCGCGTGCGAAAGTCCGGTTGATCCACCAGCTTGTAACCCAGCCAGGCGATACTCAACGCACCGACGTGGGAGGCCATGTGCCAGCCATCGGCCAAAAGCGCCATGCTGCCGGTCCAATAACCGGCGGCGATCTCTACCACCATCGTGATGGCCGTGAGAATGATCACCCATTGCGTGCGTTGGCGCTTTTCGTGATTCTTCATAGTTCGTCGTACTTGCGGGCATGGCCGCGAGAGAGTTCCACTGGATATTTTTCAGCGTTGAGCTTCATCTTGTGTTCGATCGCCGACTGGAGATCGATTTTCAAAAGATCACACAGACGCAATAAATAAACCGCCACGTCAGCGACCTCTTGGCGAACCGCTTCACCTTTGGGCGTCTGCATGACGTTCTTAGCTTCCTCGCTATCGAGCCACTGGAACTGCTCCATCAACTCGGCGGCTTCCACCGTGAGGGCCATGGCGATGTTCTTCGGGGTGTGAAATTTCTCCCACTCTCGCTCGTGGGCGAACTGACGGATTTTGTCTTGAATAAGTCCAGTGTCGAGCATGAGAGAGGGCCCTTTTTTCTCAGTGTACCCTCTTTGATGCGGTGTTAGAATAGTGAGGATGCATCAAAATGACGTGATCCTTTTTTTTGATGGTGTGTGCGGGCTTTGCAACGGGCTCGTCGATTGGTTGCTGCCTCGCGACCATCATCGTCAATTGAAGTTTGCCACTCTCCAAGGTGCCACGGCCAAGGCGCTACTCCCCCCTGAAAACATCGCTGATCTTGATACAGTCGTTGTGTGGTACCGCGGCAAAGTTCTCCTTCGTTCTGACGCTATCCTTGCATGTCTGATCCAATTAGGCGGGCTCTGGCGACTCCTGGGTATTTTTAAAATCATTCCGGCCTTCATTCGCGATGCGATCTATGATCTGATTGCGCGCAATCGCTACCGTTGGTTTGGGCAGCGCCTCACTTGCCGCATGCCACTTCCTGGTGAGCGTCTTCGATTTTTAGATTAAACTATTCTCAAATGTAACCTTGGAGACCCCACATGAAAGCTCTACTGCTGTTGCTCGTTTGTTCCGTTGCTCACGCCGGAACAGTTAAATTCAAAGTCACGCTCTCACCTGCTGGCGATTTTCTCGCGCAATCAGCGAAGGGCCGCGGCTTCGTGGAAAAGAATGGGAACGATTACGTGGCGTCGGAGCTTTCCGTAGAAGTCGGGACGCTCAAGACCGACATCGATTTGCGCGACAAACATCTCCATGAGCGTTTAGGTGGGGCGAAATCGAAGATTCTATTAAAAAATGCCAAAGGCTCCGGCGGGAAAGGAACGGCCACGCTCGTGGCGAACGGCCAGACGAAGCCCGTGTCGTTCGTGTTCAAGGAAAGCGGTGGCCAGGTGTCGGCGCGCTTCGCGCTCAAGCCTTCGGACTTCGGTATCAAGGACGTGAACTACCTCGGCATCGGCGTTGAAGATAAGATCGTGGTCGACGCACAATTCCCAGTCCGCTAAAAGTTTTCAGTCGACTACAATGGAACCTGTTTCTCCCAGTCTGTGCGCGTCTTCGTGCAGATTGGGATCGTCGGCTCACCTTTCTTCCACTGCGAGCACGCCTTCTGCACTTCATAGAAATTCAGCACGAGCATCTTCTGCGAGATGTCCGTCACGACCGTCGTGATGCTTCTCAGCTTCCCGTTGCGATTGACCATCAAGTGCGCCGACTGAAGTTTTGTCGGGTTGAAGAAAATCTGCTGTATCAAATCCTCTTCGGTGTCCACACGCTTGTTGAAGGCCTGCAGGATGATGTCGCCCGACTCGAGCTTTCCGCCCACCGCCGCTTCTTTGATGAGCACGCCGCCGAGGCCATCTTTCATGATCCGGCCGATGCTCTCCGGTGGCACGCGGTACATCTGCACCACATCACGCAGGGCCTGCACACGCGACACACAACGGAACGTGGTCGTCGAGAACGGATGCTGGCCTTCCGTCTTTGTGTCCTTACTTTGGAAGCCGGGACCGTTGGTTTCGAGCTGCGTGCGCATCTCCGTGGTGGTTTCGTTGAGAAACGTCAGCATGCGTTTGTTGAAGCAGCTCTCGATGGCGGCGAGCTTCGAGAAGTGGAACGCGCGCATGGAAGTGGTGTGCTTGTTCCCCAGAAAAACGCTCGAGGTCTCATCGGTCTTGCTGCCGAAAGGACCTTTCATCTCACCGTAGGGCGTGGGCCGTGAGGCGCAGGCGCCCAGGAAGAGTAGAACGAGTAGTGTCTTATAAGTCATACAGACCTCCGAAACTCCACAAGAGCGATCCATCGAGCATCGCTGCTGTTGTTGTGAAGTGAGTTTTCTTCGTCATTCTCCAGCGACCGTCGATGGAGACCCCAAACGGAATCGCTCGGCGCGATTCCACCGTGGTCCCCGCCGGTTCGGTGTAGTCCACTTTTCTTAGCAGCACGGGCAGACCAATACCAAGGCCCGCTTCTCCATCCGACAAGAGCTTCCAGTAGCTGGGCTTAAAGAGCACACCACGGCTGGAGACGCTGTCCTGGAAATAGCGCGCGGTGTTTTCGGCGCCCACGTTTCCGCTGGTGGCGTACAAACACGCATCGAAAGTCCATTCGTGCTCGACGTCTCCGTAGGCGAACTGGCCGCCGGCGCAGAAACCGCGCTGCGGAGAATAGATCTTCTCCTCGCCCACCGAGTCTTTCAGGAGCGCGAGTTCTTGGTAGCTCATGTACTGAAACAGCGCGCGCCAACGTGACTTACTGATGAGGCGCTTGCGGTCGGTCTGTGCCTTCACGATGTAGTCCAAGCGCGCTTCGACTTTATCAATCTCGTACTCGTAGGCCGCGGCTGCGGTGAGGTAGTACTTCGAGCGGCGGTAGTTCATGACGTCGCGCTTGTCCTCCTCGCCGGAGTCGTGGCTCGCGTAGAGTTGCGCGTGGAGCGTCCCCAAGAAGTAGTAAGACTTGAGGAGCCGGTTCGAGACCCGCGGCATCTTGCCTTTCTTCGTGCGCATCCAGGCATCGAGCGCCCGCTTCTCGCGCCCGAGTTTCTGGGACGTGAACGACTCCAGCTGCTGGATGCGTTTTTCGATGGAGGCTTTCGTGGCCTTCGCGGCCAGAACCGGCGCACTCATCGTGAAGACCAGTAGTGCGAGCAGAAGATGTTTCATAACCATAGGTGAACCTGCGCGAGAAGTTGCCACGTGTCTTTGTTCGCGGTGGTTTCACTGAAACTCCGGCGGTTGATCACGTCCAACCGAAGCTCCGTCTTTTGCCGAGGAAACCATTGTAGGCCGGGGCCCACGCCGAAGAATTCTTCTTCTTTTGAGGTGTCGCCGCGGAAGTAGTCGAGCGTGGTCTGCACCCACATCCCGCGCCACCACATCAAGTGGGTCTGTGCCAGCGCGTAGCGCGACGTGATGCTGTCGCCGCTTCCGATGAGCGGGTCGTTCACGATCTGGCCGACCTCTGCGATGATGGCGTGCCCTTTCCCAAAGCCGATGCGGTCATGGATCGCCATGCTGGTTTTCCCCAGAGCGGCGGTCTTGCCGTTCATGTAGGAAATGCCCAACCGCTGACGCGACGTAATGCCCCACTCGAGGATGCCGGAGTAGCCTTTGTCGTGGAGGTCTTCGTCTCTCTCAAATTGATCACCGATGTAGTAGTGAACGGAGCCCTCGAGCTTTTCGCCCACCCCGTGCAGCAGCACCCCGTGGACCTGGTTGAACTGCGCGACGCTCGGGGCCCGGCGCGAAGAAAGATTGTGATCCGGGATCCGCAGCCCGTAGGCCTTGTCCATCTTGCCGGCGTAGATGCCGACTTTGGGCGTCGGGCGCCAGCCGATGTAGTGCTCGCGCGAGAAGCTCTTCGACTCCATGAGATTGTTCAAATCCCGCGACTGGATGGCGGAGTCCGTGGGACGCGTGCCGAGCGTGAAGTTGAGAATGTACTGATCGCGATCGCCGCCCTTCAAGACGACGTTCGCGTCGAGCTGCATGTTGATCCAGCGGCGCTGGGAGTCCGACGAAAACGCCGCCGAGTCGTAGCCCAAACCGCGGTACCCGATGAAGGGCCGCAGCCATTTATTTTTTTCGGGATTGATGCCCGGAAAGGCGGAGGCCGCCACCAAGTCTTCCTCGGTCGCGTCGCCGGCTCCCATCCGTCCCGCGATCGCCGTCGCGGCCACGCCACGGCCGTAGTCGTTCAACGGACCGTTGCCCTGCGGGTTGTAGTGGCAGGTGAGGCACGAAGTGTACTGTAGACCGATGTACTGCGGATACGCATGCGCAAATGTGGGCCAAAGGCCCACACAGATGACAAGCTTGGCCACGAGGTGGGCAATCTCTTCAAGTTTTTTCAACATATCCCCTTCCCGCAAACGGAACTCTTTGTTTTTTCCCGCTAAAATTTCTTCGACGTGTCTCTCAAAGGCGACCACCGGCCCAAGCATCCGGTGAGAAATCCACAGGCCAATCAGGAAAGCGACGCTCATAAACAAGAGCGACAGACACCCTAACACCACCAGATACTGGCGACCGAACGTCGCCGCGAGCTCCGGTGGAAACGGCTGTAAAATTTGTTGGATGAAAGCGTAACTAAAAAAACCCAGCATGACACACAGGCCACCGACCACGGCCACGAACTTAAAACCAAACGCGATCTGTTCGGTAGGATGGTGCCAGATCTGGCGTCGCTGTTCGCCGGGATACCAGATGTCTTCTTCGCGACGAAACATCCACCACAAGATCGTGCCGAGACCGATCCACAAAAACACGTCGGCCAAGTTAAAGGCCATGCGCTGACCATTGAACCACGGCACCGCGATCCAATCGATGGTCCACCCGCGGGCGGCCTTGTCGAGGACGTTCCCCATGATACCGGCCGTGAGGCTTGAGATACCGAGCTTCAACCCGAGCAAGCGCGGATGCAGATACAACTGCAGACCCACGTAGATCAAAAAAAGGAAACCGCTGAGGGCACTCAATGAGAGGACTAGTAAATATGAAGGGAGATCTCCCAGAAATCCCAGCATGATGCCGGGGTTCGCCCAAAAATGTCCGGAACCCAACGCCACTTGCTTACTGAGCCAATCTATAGCGATGAGACCGAGCAATGTGATCGGTGGGTAAAAGGACGTTTTCTTCATGAGTTAAAGGATAGAAGGTCCCAAACAAAGGCGTAAAGACCGGATTATCCGACCATTTCTCTTTATTTCTACTTTCTTATTAAATCCTACCGATAAGTTGTCCAGAGGAGTCCTTCATGAAGTACCTGGCTTACTTATCGCTCGTCCTATGTCTCTCTGCGCTCGCAGGCCAAGTCGAGAGACAAAAAGCATGGACCATCCACAATCGAATCGCCGGTGTGCCCCCCACGCCGACGATGTTGAATCAGATGGAGGCCGACCTCATGAGAGGTGATGCTGATGCCGCCATCGCCAAGGCCATGGCTCACAACAACTTCACGTCCATCGTCCTAAAAAACTGGTTCAAACCGTGGAGCAACCAAGCGCGCTCGGCCGGCGGCCAGTTGAACGACTTCGTCGCGACGGCCGTGGGCATGATCCGCGACAACACTCCCTTCGATCAGATCCTGTATGCCGACGTCCTCTACCACGCGAACGCCGCCGCGGTGGCGAACGTCCCTCCCTACGCACCCAACAGTAACGCACACTATGTTGAACTCGAAAACCGCGATCCCCTGTGGCCGACGCGCCTTCGGGTGGATTCACAATCAGCGAACAACGGGATCACGGATAGCGCCGGTGCCATCACCACGCGCGCCTTCGGTGAAGCCTACTTCAGCGCGGGCACGAACCGTCGCATGACTCGCTACTTATTCATCAACTTCCTATGCCGCGACTTCGAGCAACTCCACGACGTGACCGTTCCCGATTTCCGCGTCCGCCGCGACGTCGAACGCAACCCGGGAGATGATTCGCGAACCTACAAGAACAAGTGCGTGGGCTGCCACGCCGGTCAGGATGCCATCGGCGGTGCCTGGGCCTACTTCAATTTTAACAACGGCCAGGTTCAGTACACCCCGATGCAGGTGCAAGGGAAGATGAACCAGAACGGCCAGTTCTTCCCGGACGGCTTCCGCACCACAGACGACTCGTGGATCAACACCTGGGCAAACGGACAGAACGCGGCGCTGGGCTGGAATCCGAATGAACCCAAGGACGGCAACGGTGCCCGCCAGCTCGGCCGCATGCTCGCGAAGTCGAAGGCCTTCGGTGAATGCATGGTGGATCGCTCGTGGGAACTTCTCTGCATGCGCAAGCTGAAGTCCGCCGAGAAAGACGTCAAAGAAGATCTGACTCAGTATTTCATGAACGATGCCAACTACAACATGCGAATGCTCTTCGCTGCCACTCTTAACAAGTGTGTGATCGATGAAAACTAATCCAAACTATGTGCGCTGGGGTCTCGTCGTCCTCCTCGGGGCGATGCTCGTCACCTTCACTCAATGTATCGGCGGCTCGGGCTCGGGCGTCGACGACGGCGTGAGTGCGCAGCCAAGCGAAGTGCTCGTACCCGTAGAAGACGAAGAAGCACCGGAGATCGGCGTGAAAGATGCCGAACGCATCCTCCAGACGATGTCGGCGCTGACGGGTGTTCCAACCTCCACCGTGCAGAACATCTACAACTCCGACTTGAAGGCGCAGCTCCCCACCAGCTCGCGCGTCGAGGCGATGCTCGAGACCCACATGATGGGCGCGACGAAGCTCGCCAGTGAGTACTGTCAGGCCCTCATCGAGAACGGCACACTGCGCGCGAACATCTGGCCTAACTTTGACTTCGGAGCCGCAAACACGACGGCGTTCACCACCGAAGCTTCGCGCCAGTACTTCGTCGACACAATGTTGAACCAGTTCTGGGGCATGGGTGTTTACGAGCCGGCCGAATACGAAGAAGCGGCCCTCGCCCTCGAAGAGCTGATCCTCGACATCCTCGCGGGCCAGCCGAACAACGCCACCACAAAACGAAACGCAGCGAAAGCTGCTTGCATTGCCGCACTCTCGAGTGCGCAAGTCATCCTTCAATAGAGGACTTATGGAAGAGAATAACAAAAAGAAACAGGCCCTCAACGTTGACCGCGACCACGTGCTCAAGACTCGCCGCGATTTTCTCGCGCAAGGTCTGCTCGCGTCGGCAGCGGCCACCCTCTTTCCCTTCGATGCCATGGCACAGAACAGCTGCGACCTCGCGAGCATCACAGCGGTGGATGCGCCGATGATCCCCGTCATCGTTCTGGATCTTGCTGGCGGCTCGAACATCGCCGGCGCGAACGTCATCGTCGGCGGGCGCGGCGGTCAAATGGATCAGTTGAGCGAGGCCGGTAACCGGACGCTCGGTCTCCTTCCGTCAGAGAGTCCCGCCATGGCCGGTCGCGTGCGCGACCTCGCGGGCAGCACCACCAACCCTGACGGTCTCCTCTTCCACTCACAATCTCGCCTCGTCCAGGGCATCGACAACGGCGCCTCACTCGCGGTTCGCCAGAAGACCGACGGGGTCTTGATGTGCGCCATCAGCGATGATGACACCGGCAACAATCCGCACAACCCGATGTACTGGTTCCACGCCGCCGGCGCGCGCGGCAAACTCACGCAGCTCATCGGCACGCAGGGTGGAACGTCCGGCGGTAACTCGCAGGTCCCAGCGAGCTCCGTCGACCTCTCGATTGCTCCCCTACTCATTAACCAGCCGCAAGACGTCTTGAATCTCGTGGGCCTCGGTAACCGCGTCTCTAGCGCGAACGGCATCGCGCCGGGCCGCGAGTCACTCATCCTACGTGCACTGGACACACTGTCAGGTGCCCGTGTGAAAGCGCTGTCGCGTCGCCAGATGCCCGACGCGGTGAAAGACCTCGTCTTGTGTAACCTCGAAAAAACCCAAGCTCTCTTGCAAAATTTTACGGCGACACAGTTGAGCGTCACAGGTGATGCCACCTTGAACTCGGCGATGGGCGGCGTATTCAACTTGGCCGACGGCACGCAATCGCGCGCCGCTGGTGTGGTGAAAATGGTCCTCGATGGTCTCGCCGCGACCGGCACGATCACTTTGGGTGGCTACGACTATCACACCGGCGATCGCGTGCAAGGCGACGCCCGCGACTTCGAAGCGGGCCAGATGATCGGCCGCATCCTCGAAGCAGCGAACCGCAAAAACACACCGGTGGTCGTCTACGTCTTCACCGACGGCGGCGTGAGCGCTGGCTCAACCACCGATGCGCAAAACGGTCGCTTGGTCTGGGGCGGTGACTCGGGTCAGCGCTCGGCTTCTCTCATGCTCGCCTTCCACCCGACCACCAAGCCAGCGATGCGCTCGGCCTCACGTCAGCTCGGTGCCTACAAGACCGGCGGAAGTGTCGACGCCGTCGCAAGTCCAATCAGTAACTCTGTGACCAATCTGGCGAAAGCCGTTGTGCTTAACTACCTCGCACTTCACGGCGAAGAAAATCGCTTGGAAGAAGTGGTGGGAGATAATCCTTTCCAGATCACCATGAACCAACACCTGTTCTTCAGGAAGGTCGCATGACTCCAGGCTTCTTTAAATGGAGCATGGTGACGAGTCTTTTCGTCGTGGCCCTGGTCTTCACCCAGTGCGGAAAGCCCTTCGCTGACAAAGGCGATCTCATCTACTCGGTAGATGCGAAGGGGCTCTCCTCTCCCATTGGTGGAGTGAGTGGCCAAAGTTCCTTGGAAGCCTTCGAGCAAACCGTCTATCCGGTCACACGCCAGAACTGCACCAGCTGCCATCGCAGCTCGCAGCAACCGGTGCACGCCAGCGATGATTCGCAAGTGGCGCACAACGCTCTCCTCAATCAGTACAAAATCAACTTCACGAATCCAGCGCAGTCGCGAATCGTGAAAAAGCTGCGCGACGAAGGCCACCAGTGCTGGAGCAACTGTGAAAACGATGCCCAGGAAATGGAAGACGCCATCGTCGAATGGAAAACGCTCTTAGAAGCCGAGCAAGAGGTCCCGGTTCCGCAGCAAAACTTCAAGCAAACCGCCCAGAGCCGCACCATCATGGCCGAACGTGCCGCCGTCACTGCGGGCACCATCATTTATACGTCCATGGCCGGCAACGCGACACTCACCGCCCCCAAGGTGCTGCGTCCTGCGGCGGGCATGGTCCCTGCATTCCTCGAAGTGCCGAATGATGGGACCGAGGCGAACCTTGCCGTCGGCGACGCCTCGGCCGGTATCGCGATTTTCTCTCTCACATCCCAAGCCGTTTACAACGGCGGCGCCCTTTGGGGTCTCGTGAACATCAATTCAACCAACGACGATTCATTCTACGTTCGCACCAACAATAACACTCTCCAGTCATGGACCAGTCCGGTCACCAACGGGGCCTTCCGCTGGACCCGCATGACGGGGAACCACAACATCGTGGCCGGCATGAACACGGTGACTGTGCGCGAACGCAAAGACGGTGCTCAGATCGCGAAGATTCTTTTCACGCCCGACCAGAACTTCGTTCCGGGTGGCGAAGGCACCGCCGGCACGATTACGCTGCGCTACCCGCTCGACGCGCTCGGCGTGGCCGGAGCGAGTCTCGAAGTCAGGGTCGAGGACTACGATGCGTTTAGCTATCGCCTTTCGGCTTTACGAATCAACAGCCCACGGAACCTCTACGTTGCAAACATCCGTGTCATGCTCAACGGGACCTACAATCCGCAGCACTCGAACTACACGCTGGTGAACCAGATGGTACCCGCCGGTGGGGCGCCGCTGTCTCCAGCTAACATGATCGTGTTGAAGGAAGGCGGCGAGGCCGTGGACAAACTAAGTTTTGGATTCGAGATTCTTGAGTTCCGCTAGATGAACGAGAGCACGTGATCCAGCAGGAGCTTCGGGTACAGCCCGAAGCCAAACAAGGCAACAATCAACATCGCAAACGCGGCCTTCTGCCAGAAGGCCAGCGTGATGCGATCGTCGAGCACCTTCTCGCGCGTTCCACGAAACAGAAAGCTATAAACGCGAAACAGGGACAGGCCATTCAGCGCCGCTGCGAGGATGAGGCCCAGGCCTACGAACGGATACTTCTCGATCACGGCGTGGAAGATCAGGTCTTCCCCGACGAACCCCATGGTAAACGGCATGGCCACGGCCGCCAGCGAGAACAACAAGAAACACAGACCGATGAACGGATTCCCGTCCTGCAGACCGTGGAAGCGGCGGCTTTTCAGCTCTCCGAGGTTCCATTCCAACAGATACAGCGTGGCGATCAGCCCGCTGAAGGACAGACCATAGCTTAAGAATTGAAACAGCACGCCCGCCTTCCCACTCACGCTGCCGGCTTCGAGGCCGCAGAAGAGCATCGAGTACTGAGAAAGCATGACGTAGAAGACGCTCGAGCGAATGCGCGTTTGCACGAACGACATGTTGGCGAAGTACAGGCCCGAGACGATGCCCCAGCTCAGCAGGTAGGGCGCAAATTCCATGAAGCGCGCTTCGACCATAGGCATGATGACCCTGACGAAAAGGAAAATGCCGAGGTTCCCGACGTAGAAGCCGATGTTCAGCGGAAAGGGCCGTGTTTTGTAGCTCGCTTTAAACCACAGATGGAACGGAAAGATTCCTTGCCGAACGAAGGCAGCGAGGATGAGGAGCGCAAGACCCATCACCTCAAAGCGCGGATCCGCCAGGAGTCGAAGCGAGGACAGGCCCCACGGCCCGCTCGAAGGACGCAGGACGAAGAGGCCGAGCAACAGAGCGAGGAAGGAAACCAAGTGGTGCGCGATGAAAACTCGCTGTGACTTTTTGTGCGCTTCCTCGAAAAACAGCGCTTGAGGAATCGCACTGATGAACCACAACGCCGCGAAGGCCCACGGACTGTCGATGAAGTAGGCCCACCCGGTCAACAGCATGGAGAGGACACTGATCACTTTAATCTGCAGGCCACCGGCGTGTGGATTTATCATCATGAGAGAAATCAAGTGCGTGAGGGCCAAGCTGAAGAGGAAGAAGACGCCGATGTTGAGCGGAGCATCGCTCGCCTGCTGGCCCCACAAGATCCACCCACTGCCAAGGACCGCGACCATTGAGGGAGCGAGGATGAAGACGCGCACTTGAAAGGCCAGGTAGATCGCCAGGCCCACGACCGTCACAAGGCTCCACATGCTCAGTAAAAAGAGGTTGTCTGCTTCGAAGCCTAGCATGATCCGTCCTTCTTCTCGCTCACGGCACGCGCATTTTCCCAGCGATTCACGCGCGTCCAGAGAGCGATCCAGGGCCGCACGAGACCATTCATAATAAACCCGTCGAGGCCAAATCCATTCATCGCGCGGTAGTAGATTCGTTTCTGCCATGCAAGCGGCAGGTGCCGAAAGGGCCACGGCGCGGGTCGGTGCGGGGCCCCGCGGTAGAACAGCGGATTGTCGTAGAAATCATGGATGGCGTTCATGGACCGCAGGAACTGAAAGACGCGCAAGAAAGCGTTAGCGATAAAATGGAAAATCACCCAGTGGTACAATCCAAGGCCCACCTCCACCACCATGAGGGACACTTCGAACACCGCCGAAAGCGCTAAGATGCTCTTGGCATCGCTGCGAACTTTGGCGACGAGATACGCATAGAGCGCACTCACAAGACCGATTCCGATCACGCTCGCCTGCACCCAGGGATGCGCCAGGATGAGACCCTGAAACTTCAACAGCAGCAATGGGCCCAGCCCGATGGAAAGTGCGCCGTAGTAGAGTGCACTCGAGGGCGTCGGTCCCTCCATCGCGCGGGTGATCCACGAGGTAAGCGGCCATTGCGCCGCTTTGCCAAGCGAGGCCAGCACAATGAAGCCCGCCACCACGGCGAGCCACGTGGCGTGGGTCGGATGCGCGGCCGCAAGCACGAGCGGATCATTGAGTTTCGTGATGTTGGTGGTGTGGACCGCATAGTGCGCGAGCGTGGTCGCGGCCAGCAGTCCCACGTCACAGAAGCGGTAGGTGCCGAGCGCCCACCAGGAATTGGTGGTGGCGTGTTCACGGTGTTCGTAGAATCCGATGAGCAACACCGACGTGATGCCGATCATCTCCCAGCCCATGAACAAGACGTCGATGTTGTCCGCGAAGATAACCAAAGGAAACGCCGCCATGAACACCGAAAGTAAAAAGAAGAAACGATGGAAGCCCTTCTCTTTATGCAGGTACGACTCCGAGTACTTCACAATGACACTCAAGAGCACCAGCATCCCGAGCCCGGCGATCCCCATGGCACGACTAAAGAGGAGTTCGATGGGGAAATCATAGAGCCCGGGAACTTCAACCCAACCGGGCCATTGAAACTGCGCCGTCCCGCCCCACAGTAAACCCAGATTGCCGAGGAACATGCACCCAAGCAAGAGCTTGAGGCCCGCGACGGGAACCTTCTCGCCGACGCGAAACTGCGCGACCAGTGCCACGCCATACAAAAATAACCACACGAGCGGCGCTGCCAGCACCATGGCAAACAAATGATTCATGGGCCCGCCTCCACTTTCACAAACGGCAAGGGCCCACGGCGGTGAGGCGCATAGAGCAGCGAGGAGCGAATGGAGTTGAGTTGTATCGACGGCCCGCGATAGGCGCGGAACTCTCCCTCTTGAAAGAGCGTCAGTTCTCCTGTCAGAGGATGGATCAACGCAAAGTGGAGCCACCCGTTTGAGACCAGTCGCCACATGCGTGGATGCGCCTGCAGCAAGCGCAGCGCGACGGCGGCTTCGGCTTCCACCACAATCGTGATGCGCACGGGCTCGTGGAGCTCGACCATCTGTTTGGCGAGACCGATGCGAAGATCCGAGCTCGATCCGGTCATGACTCCCAGAAGTGCCGCGATGTTCAGGGGAAGCTTCGTCCCACTGCCATAGACTTCGTTATCGATGCGCGAGAAATAGTAATCCAGACTGATGCCACCGGCGACGGGGACCGCACCCGCAAGCACACTCGCGAGCACCTCGCCGGCATGGTCCGTGGTCGCGTCGTAGGACACCAGGAAGCAACGGCGATCCAAGAAAAGTCCACGGGTCAACTCACGGCGGCCGACCACCACCATGGCGGTGTTGTTGTGGCCATACTCGGGCCGTGGCTCTGCGAGATTGGCGGCGCGATCGAGCACATGCTGGAACGTCAGTTTCTCGTTGATGAGGTGCCGCGCACTGGCGAAGTGACGGCAGCGTTCGAGAGAGTTATCCCGCCCCGCTTGGCGCAAGTCTTCGAGGGACTTGTTCAGTTCTGCGTGAAGTGCAGAGGGAATATCCGCACGATTGAAGAACAAAATTTCATCGGTGCTGGTGTCGTGGTAGCACGCCAAGAAATACGCCTCAGCAGGAATGTCGATCTTCCACTGCAGGCGCAGTTCATCGCGCACGCTAGGCATGTTGGCCATGCCACAGAAGATCTGACTATTGGGGATGCCGGACTTGCCACTGCAGGCACCACAGCCGTAGGCGTTCTTAAAAGGATTGTTACTACTGGTCGCCCCGTGGGCGACGATGAAATTGAAGCGCGGAAAATCCCTGAGTGTGCCGGTGAATTTCAAGATCGTCGCCACGATCTTCGCCATCTCACTCACGGTGTAACCACCGAGGCTCGCCTCGTCGGCGCAGAAGCGGATGCGCGTCTGCGTTTTTGGCAAGAGCGCGGACTTAAGCCATGAATGAAGTCGCGTCGCCGCGTGCGGAAAGAACACGCGCAACAACAGCGCCACGGAAGTAGCGGGCCCCGTAAGCAACGTGAAAAGTAGCGAGCGCAAAGCACCCCGCGTGCCGTACCAAAAATGCCAGGTTCCTTCGCCCCACTGGCGATGGCCCCAGGGCCCGGGAGCTTCTTCCTTGGAGTCGAGCACCTCTTCCACTACTCGCGACGGATTCACCACCGGTGGACACTGCGTGATCGGCTCGGGATGCGCGAAACTCTTAAACTTCATGTCGATGGCAAAGAATCCTACCACTCCGTGGGTCTCGTATTCTGGGTGGGCCTCTTCGAGCAGACGGCGAATGGATTCTTCGCGGTCATCGATGCAAAAATAGTAGCGTGCCTTGGGTGCGGGTCGTGCAGACTTTGATTTTTGCGTTTGATATGCCAGCAAACTCTCGAGACACTGATCGCGCACGGAGAGATCCAGTGCCTGCTGCCAGAGGAGTGCGCGCTCTTCAGCGTTGAACTTCGTCACCACGTCGAGACCCGCTTGCAGATCCGCATCACTCGCCTCCATCGCGCTGAGCGCTGGCGTGAGATGGGCCAGCACGTAGGCCATTTGCGCAGGGTTGAGCCGCTGCAACGGAGACGTCTCGTAGTCCAGGCGTTCTCGTAAGGAGTGGTGCTGGTGCGCCTCCTCGTACTGGCACTTCTCGAGCAAGAGATAGATCGCCAGGTATTCGATGAGCCGGATGGACGGGGCGAAGCGCGGCACCACGTGGGGCTCGGTCTCGAACTTGTTCACCATGCCGGCCCAGCCGCGCAGCTCCAGCAGAGTGTCGAGGAGGTAGGTGCGCGGCTCCACGTTAAACGGCAACCGTTGCAAATAATGGCCAAGCCAGTGCTCGACGTTTTCCGAGTTCAGATCCTGGAGTTCGAGCTGCACGGCCTTGAGCCACGTCGGCGCGAAGTGCTTATGGCCCGCGACGAACGAACGAAAACTCTCCAAGAGGCCGCTGTGGGTGTCCGGGTTGTGCCACGTCGACATGCCCTGATCAAGGTAGGACGAAAGGAAGCGAATAAAAAGCGGATGGAAGAGTCCGTTGATGTCTTCACCGAACTGACTGCGGAACACGCGCTTCCATTCTTTGCCACTCACGTGGGCGTGCTTCAAGATCGGCGCGCGCAGACGGGCACAGCGCTCGATCCAGGCCGTGTAGCTTGCCTCCGGCACGCGGTGAGGAATGTGGAGCGGCCTCTCGAGGAGATTCCACAAGAGCGGCAATGAGCTCGACGGCAAGCTGTGCTCGTTGAGCCAGCCCGCGAGCCCGTGCTCAACCCAACGCCGCTGGATGCGCCCTCGGGCGTACTTGTCTTGGTAGTAGCTCTCGGGCAGTGCGCGCTCGGCGCCGAAGAGTTTCGCCGCTTCGGCCACACCAAGAGCGAAGGGCCGATCTTCGAAACTGAACAGCATGTTATTATGAATGAACGCACCCAAAGGAAACTGGATGGGCAGGTAGCGACGGAGACCATCTAAAACGGCGGTGAGTTGCATCCCTTGATTGTAGGGACGGGTGAAACCAGACTCAACGAATTACGGCCCCTATGAAAGGCTTTTCATCCATGTGCGGTTACGGTGACAAACCTTCTAGTGGAATGCCCTCGGACTTGAGCGTCTCGTAGGGCCCGAGCGTCTCGGCCTTGATACCGCGTGCGAGGAGATACTGGAGCGCTTTGCCCGCACGATTGCCGGAGGCGCAGTAGAGATAGTAGCGCTTGCGACGGTCAAGCTTTCCAACCTCATTTTCAAAGTCATCGCGCATGAAATCGATGTGCTTGGCACCGACCAGATGGCCATTCACGAACTCTTCCGTGCTGCGCACATCCACCACCACCACGTCGGCTTGCTTCAAACGTTGGATCAACTTCTCGTTCACCGGAGTCGTATTCTCGGGCCGATCCATGAGGGCTTTCTTGGCGGGTTTTTGGCGTGGAATGGCACGCTGAAGCGGACTCGGGGTGGAGCAAGAAACAGCGAGTAAAATGATGATCACCGGCCACATGCGCATTCTCGAATTCCCTGGTCCGTGGAATAATCTTTCAAAGCATACCATAGGACGCCCATGTTTTATCGACCATCTCTCTTGATCGTTTTAATCAGTCTCGATTGAACGCGCTCCCCATCGAGGCGAGCCTCGCCAACATCGTCGACCAGGTCGCCTCTCAAGAGGCCACTCTGCTGCAGGCATCTCCCGGCTCGGGTAAAACGACGCTCGTGCCCCTGGCGCTTATGCGCCATTTTTCAGGAAAAATTTTAGTGCTCGAGCCGCGAAGGATTGCGACTCGTTGGGCCGCACAACGAGTCAGTGACCTCGTGGGAGAAAGTTTGGGCCAGAGCGTGGGCTACATGTACCGCTTTGAACAAAAAACCAGCGATGCCACCCGTCTAATTTTCCTCACCGAGGGAACATTCCTCCGCTACTTACAAAGCAATCCCACTCTCGCTGGTGTGGACGCCGTGGTGCTGGATGAATTCCATGAACGCCACCTCGCCACGGATCTCGCTTTTGGCTTGTTCCGCTCACTCTCCCGCAGCTGGCAGAAAGTCCCACGCCTCTTGATCATGTCAGCGACTCTTGATGAGGCTCCGCTAAAAAAACATTTTCCTCATCTAAAAAAAATAAACATCGAAGCGCCGGTCTTTCCTCTAGAAATCAAATGGGCCCCCCGCGAAGCCGAATGGGGCAAGCGCACACTTGAAAGCAAGATCATGTGGGGCATCCAGGAATGCTGGAAGAGTCCCGGTGACATGCTGGTGTTCTTGCCGGGCATGGGTGAGATCAAGCGCGTGGAGGCGCTCCTGAAAGAGCGTCTCGGAGATTTTCCCGCCCGCGTGCTCATGCTCCACGGGCAAGAATCCTCTCCTGAGCATGAACTCATGAAGCCGCTGCCGGAGCGAAAAATTATCCTCGCATCCAACGTCGCTGAATCTTCGGTGACCATTCCCGGGGTGCGCATTGTGATCGATGCGGGCCTGCAGCGTGAGGCGGTCTTCTCAGCGTGGTCCGGACAAACTGATCTCGTCACCAATCCCTGCTCGCAAGCTTCCGCCATTCAGCGCGCCGGCCGCGCCGCGCGCACGGCCAGTGGCGTGTGTCTGCGACTCTATCCAGAGATGGATTTCAATGCACGCTCGGCGTTCACCACACCCGAACTCTTAAAGACCGATCTCGCCGAAGTTCTCATGGAACTCGCGCAGTGGAACATCACACCGGAAGAATTCCCCTGGCCCGATACACCCTCAGACGAACGAGTCGCCTATGCCCGCGAGCTGCTCGCGAGTTTGAACGCCGTGATCGACAACAAGCTCACCGCAAGCGGTCGAGCGATGCGCTTGGTGCCCTTGCCCGTGCGGGCCGCCCGCGTGTGGGTCGAGGGCCGCGATGAAGGAACTGCAGAGGCGTTCCGCGATCTCTGTCGTCAACTGGCGCACTGGTTAGAGCGCGGAGAGCAGGCGAGAAAACTCGAAGAACGTCTGCGCCAGAGCAAAGCACTTGGAAAAGAAAGCCACGCAGAAAAATTCTGGCTGGCGGGTTTTCCGGATCGCATCGCCAAGGGCCGCAGCGTGGATGTCATCACCGTCACGGGGGACACGTTTAAACTTTCCCCGGAAGTAAAAAACGTCTGGGACCCTCGCCGCCCCTACTGGCTCGCCCTCGAGGTCAACGGCGCACAAAAGCACGTCACGAAATTGATCCCGCTTGAAAGCGAATGGGTCCATGCGCTCGCGACGAGCGCACAGGAAACTATTTTTGATGAAAAGCGCGGCAAGATGGTGAGACGCACGCATCTTCGCTTAGGCGCCCTCACGCTTGAGACGCGCGAAGAGGTGCTCAGTGAGGCACCCACCATGGAACGTGGATCGCTGGAGAAGGCCGCCCGCCAATGGCTCGCGAGCTTCCAGCAATCAACCGAGCATGTGCGCTGGGAACTTTTCCAGAAGACGAGTTTTCCGGATCGATTGTTGGCGAGCTTTGAGTGGGAGCTCTTCTTAGAAGAATTCTTGCTCGAGGATTTTCTTCCGACGCCCGAGCACGAGCGGGAATTTTTAGTTCGCCTGCGCCAAGAGCTGCAGCTCTACCTCGATGCGAGCTTCCAGCTTCGGCTGCACGACATCTGCCCGACACACTACTCGCTCCACGAGAAGCGCTCGTGCGAGATCCACTACACCTTGGGCCAGCCTCCGTGGATCGAGGCGCACATCCAAGACTTCTTCGGCCGCGCGACGCATCCGGCACTCGCGCAGGGAAAGATTCCTCTCACCATCCATCTGTGGGGGCCCCACGGCCGCGCCCTGCAGGTCACCGGTGATCTGGCGGGTTTCTGGACTCGCCACTACCCCGCACTCAAAAAAGAACTCATGCGCGATTATCCACGCCATTTTTGGCCAGACAATCCCACCACCGCCGCGCCTATACTACGGCTCCCAAGGAAAAAATAAATGCGCGATCTCATCCTCCTCCACGGTGCCCTCGAAACCAGCAAGGTCATGGCGCCGCTGGCAAAAATTCTCAATGAAAGTTTTCGCTGCCATGTCGTGAGCTTTGCCGGTCACGGAGCGCCGGGTGCCTGGCCCGATCCGTTTCGCATCGAGACCTTCGTGGACCAGCTCGATGGCCACCTCACCCAGCACCAACTTAAAAATGTCACCGTCGTGGGCCACTCCATGGGGGGCTACGTCGCGCTCTCGCACTTAGCGTTTGTGGAAGACTCTCCGATCTCGCGGGTGGTGTGCTACGGCACGAAGTTTGATTGGAGCGAGAAAACGGTGGCGAGCATGCTCGCGCAGCTGCATCCAGAAAACGAGGCCCTCATGGCCTACCTCAAGCAAGAGTTCGGTGATCAGGCGACGCGTCTCCTCGCGTCGACCACCCACATGATGTCGCACCTCGAGCGCCTCGACGGTCTCCAACCGGTGGATCTCGTCGAGATTCAGGCGACGGTGGATTTAGTGTGGGGAGATAAGGATAAGGTCGTGACTCTGTCGGAAACCGAACTCACGGCATCGCTTCTTCCGCACGGCCAGATGCATGTGCTGAAAGATTCACGCCATGAGATGGAACGTTGTGATGTGCAGGCCCTCGCGGCGATCATCGCAGGACAGTGATTAGATCTCGAGGATGTAGCGCACGGGCACCGTGACGTCGTATTGATCGATCCCCACTTCTTTTGGAATCGGCGGAAAGCGTCCCACGCGTTGGATCGTTTGCAGTGAACTGATGTTGAAGGCCTGGTAGGGAGACTTCTTCTTGATCTCGGCCTTGAGGATCTTGCCGTCTTTGTCGATGATCATGCCGACGTACACGATGCCTTGCTGGCCGAGTTTTTTCGCACTCAGCGGATACTGCAGATTCTGTTGGATCAGCTGCGCGATCTGGCCCGCGTAGAGCGCGCGCGGATCGGTGGAGTTTCCACCGCCTGAACCTGAACCTACTCCATCACCCACCGCCAAACCAGTTCCACCTTCGCCCACTGCGCCCGTTGGTGCCACTGCTGAAGACGTGGTGCTCACCTCGTCGCCGGAGTTCACTGCTGCAACTTCTTTGGGAACGATCGTGTTTGTTGAGGCGGCTTTCGGACGCGGGGCCTTACGGGCCGCTGGTGGTGCTCCAGGCATGCGGCCATCGCCACCGCCGGAGGTGCCGAAAGTTCCGAAGCTCAGTTCAATGGGGATAATTTTTTTTTCGGGCAAAGTTCCAAAAATCATCCCCGCCATCGCGAAGTGCACGATGGTGCTCAGAATCAGAGTTTTGTTGAGGGATACGGCCCGTGAAATCATGATGTTTGGTATACCAAACCAGAGTGTTAGACGTCAATGACCCGTGAAAAAATCACAGTTCCATCTTAGAAGTTTTTCCTACACTTAGACCATTTTCAGCGACGCCGAAGTGATCGATCACCTAATTTCCCAGACCGACGATAAAATTAATTGACACTATCATCATAGTGTCTTTATAGTGTGAGTGTACACATGGCCCAATGGAAGTTTGCTGAATGGTTACTTTACTGGATTTTGGAAACTTCGGATTTTGTGTTTGAGTGGGATGAAGGCAACACCACCAAGAATGCAAAGAAACATGGCGTGGAGTTTTTTGAGATCGAAGATGTTTTTCGTTCAGGGCTTGCCCTTCCCCTCGGCGAACAAGTGAACTCACCAAACGGTGAACAACGTTTAGGAATCATCGGTCCAAATCTCGAAGGCAAGCTCTTGCAGATTGTTTTTGTTTTACGCTTCGGAAAAGTTCGTGTCATTAGCGCACGTCCAGCGCATAAGAAGGAACGGTCGCACTATGAAAAAATCCTACGTCAAATCTCTCAAAGAGTATGAGTCCGAAGCGCTCCTTGATTCAAAAAAAATTCTGGCGGCCATGAAGCGCTATAAGGCCTCACCCAAAAAACCCACCAGTGTGGCCTTGGACGAAAAGACCATTGAAGAACTCAAACTGGTCGCCGAAGCGCAAGGCATTCCTTATCAAGTGCTGATTCGAGTTTTCATTTTAGACGGTCTAGATCGTCTGAAGAAAGCGGTCTAATCTCACATCCGCCGCGCCCTGCGATTCCAAAGAGGTACGGTCACAATCCGAAACCAAACCGCAAAAAAGGCACAGGCCCGGAGCATGGAAATCGCCCAGTCTCGCCCGCTCACTTCTTGCTTCATGGCATAGCTCCAGCCCAACCAGATCATGGCGGTGTAGATGCCAAAGCAGAAGGTCATCCCTAGTCGGCGCGCAGGAGTGATGATCTCGTGAGGTTGCGGCTTGAGAAAAAGAAAAGGGAACCACACAGCATTCAGATCCGAAAGCCGTCCGTGAATCGTGGTGATGCGATCGAGAAAAGAGGGAGCCGGAGCTCCCCCATCAAAACTCATTTCAGCAAACCTTCTGTCTTCATAGCTTTCTGAACCGCTGGACGTGCGTACACGCGAGAGTTCCAAGCAGCGATGTTAGGCCACTTCCCTGCTGTGTCGAAACCGATCATGCTGCTCCAAGAGAAGCAGGTGAAGAGGTAGGCATCACACACGGTGAAGTTTTTCCCCATCAAGTACTCACGGCCCGTCAATTGTGACTCGATGTAGTCGAACTTCTTCGCGAGGTTTTCTTTCACCACAGTGGTGAAAGCTGTGCGAGCTGTGGCGTCTGTCACCAAAGTCTCAGCATTAAACAATGGATTGTAACCTTTGTGGATTTCGGTCGAAATGTAGTTCAGCCACTCTTGAGCACGGTAGAGCTCAACAGTCCCAAACTTCGGCATAAGATTCGTTTCTACTTTCTGGTCCGCGATGTATTGAAGGATGGCTGCGCCTTCAGTCAGTACTTCGCCATTGTCCATCTTCAACGTGGGCACTTGGCCTTTGGCGTGGATCGCTTTCATCGCGACCTTGTCTTTCGTCGATACTTTCTCAGCTTCGAAAGCTGTGCCGATCTCGTTCAAGGCAATGTGAGATGCAAGTGAGCAAGCACCAGGTGAAAAATAAAGTTTCATGAGAGACTCCTTCTGAATGGTTTTCGAACTCACCCATCATGCGCCTCAAGTGCCGGCGGAACAACTAGGCATTTCCGCAAGACACTTGAGCGATCACGTGGGGCAATTAAGTTTTATCAGTAGCATGAAGGGCATCGATCAGATAACCCGCGCCCCAACTGAATGGACGCTCCGCGGTTAAAAGCCACGATGACCACGGCAGCCACATGTCATTCGGATCATAGAGCTCCACCACTTCACCGTCACGTAAAAGCAACCCGTGAATCTTGGTGCGCAACATTTGTACAAATTCTTGGTCGCCCTGCTGGTGTCCGACCTTGAGCGCGAGTCCCATCAACCAACTCCACGCGAGCCCGCCGTGATAGCGCTTCAGCCCCGCGAAGTGCACGTGCCAGGCGATGTCGCGCTTAGGCCATTCGGGGTGCGAGCAGATACCGAGTGCGGTCACCGGATGGCGTTTGAGCGACTGCCAGAGATTCTCTTTTTCTTCTTTCGTCAAAAATTCTGCGGCTTCTAATGCAATGAGATTTCCGTCCACGCTCACCACATCACTACCGAGCAGGCTCAAGAAGACGCCGCTCTTCTCATCGAAGAATGTGTCGCGCAGCCTCTGCGCCAGTGCGTCCGTATCCACACTGATCGTCCAGCCAATCGCTGCGAGCCGCTTGGCCGCCAAGAGATAAAATAAATTCGTGAGAAACGTGACGCCGTTACGTCGAACACTGTCCTGCCAATCGGCGAAGGCCGTCTGTTGCACGAATCCGTCTTTGATTTTTGAATCGTACCAGCTCCACACGCGCTGAAGCTCACTTTCGTTCTGCTGCCACCACGCCTCCCCTTGCGGAGTCGCACGTAACTGGATTGCAGCAAGCAGCACCAGAAGATTGGAATCGACGGCATGGGATCCGTGCTCGTCGGTGTACTGCGGGCGCAAATGTTCTTTCAGCGAGAGCTGCGGGAGAAATGGAAATATTTTGCGAATGGTTTGGTAGGCCACGCGCCACTGGACAATGCGGTTATCAAGCACCCGAGGAACAAGGCCATCCTTGCGCACGCATTGAAGCAGTCGCGAGAGATGATCCGTCGCCACAGAGGCTTCGCCCATGACGATGAGTCCGCGTACAGCATGACAGAAGTCGCGCGTCCAGAGTGTGCGAAACTGATTGAGGCCCGCGGCCAAGAAGCGCCCGGTCGGCAGCTCGATGATGTTGGCGCGCAGAGACGCCTCGGCGATCACTAACGGAGACAAGGATTCAGACACGCTTGGAACCTTTTTCATCGCCGATGTACGCGAAGCGCGGCACGCGCTGGCCGTCGACGTCCACGTCTTCGAAGAACATTTTCACAGGGCGAACCCAGAACACACCCAACTCATTCTCGTAGAGAGTTTCATACAGCGCCAGCTCTTCCAGCGTTTCCGAGTGACGAACCACGCGCAGGAAACGATACATCTTCCCTTTGTAGTGGCGATAAATTCCACCTTCGACACCTGACATTAAAATCTCCTGGAGCACTCGGTTATTCGCAAGATTATCGTCTTTTTGTTGCATGACGAGGAGGGCCATTATGGAATCGCATGACCTTTCGTGGCAAAATGAGTCATGGATAACTCTTCATCATCTCCCGAACACGACGAAAAGACCGGCTCCTTCGCTCCACGGACCATGGGCGCTGGCGAGACGACGCAAAAACAAAAACGCAAACTCCCGCTGCGCAAGCTGGCGATGGTCGGCGCAGGACTTGCTGTTGTGCTCGGCCTTATCTATGCCTTCTGGTGGAAGCCGCGCCAAGAGGCGCTCCTCAATCCGAAGCATCCTACGTCCTACTTTTTCGCTGCGGTGACCTCACTCAACGAAGAAGAAGTCACCCATGGTCAGGGCACCGCCGCCGAACCACCGCTCGAAAAGCGTGTCATCGCCGCGCGCGAGATCAAAGCAGCGCTGGAAAAGTTTCCCGACATCCAGGCCATCCTCGCGCCGTGCGTACTCACTGGCCATGACGTGCATGCCATCGATCCCACGGGCCGCATCCTCACTCACTTCTTAGTGGACGAAGAAATTCCAGCGCCCATGACTGAGGCGCGGGACGTCTTCGAGAAACTGCCCGCAGAGCAAGAATTCATCATGCTCATCCGTGGCAACGTGCCCGTGGTCTACACGCTGGACGGCACGCCCTTCACGCTCTAGGACTTGCGCACGCCCTTCAGGTCACTTCCTAAGAACACCGCTTGGCGGAAGCGCTCCGGCGCTTTGGGAATGCCGTTGAGCTCGCGGGGTGTGGAAAGACTGACGTGTTTGAGCTTGTTGAACTCCCAGCCGAGGTCGGTCATGTCGTCGGTGCCATGGCGCCAGTCGAATTTCTTAAACTTGCGAAGATCGATCGGGCCCGCGAAATCCTTCATGGCGTAGCGGCCCTTCCAGTTCAGGTACACCGCCCAGTAACTCATGGCGAGCTCGCGTGGATCACGGAAAAACGCCGGCCGAAAATCCAGCACCGTGGTGTTGGTCTTGCTGATCGCGCCCCAGCGGCCTTTAAGTTTAAACAGCGCCACCACATGGTCATCATCACCGTGGCCGCGCAGGTCCATCATGTACGGTGGGTGACCGTGATACTCAAGTGCTAAACAGGCGAGCAAGGCCCCTTCAAAGCAGTGCGCCTTTTTCGCCTTGAAGGCTTCACCCGCTGAGCGCGTCTCGTCGCCCGAGTTATACACGAATCCCGAAACCCACTCTTGAACTTTATGCGGGTGGTTCAAACGACGCAGGACTTTTTCTAGTGATGGGGGCAAGAGTGTTCTCCTTTACAGGTTGTCCTACTCATTCCACCATAAGAAGGAATTTTTGTGAACGAAGGAGTTCTCTGTGAGTGTTTGCCCGTGCCGTGTTCTTGAAGACAAAGGCCCTAGCTACGAGAGCTGCTGTGGACCGCTCCACGCCGGCAAGAAAGACGCCGCCAATCCAGAAGCCCTCATGCGTGCGCGCTACAGCGCCTACGTGAAAAAAACCATCCCCTTCATCGCTAGCACGCAGATCACTGAAGTCGCCGAAGAGTTCGACCAGGCCGAAGCCGAAAAGTGGGCCGACAGCGCCGAGTGGCGCGGCCTCAAGATCGTCAGCACCAACAAGGGCGGCCCCGCGGACGACACGGGCATCGTCGAGTTCGAGGCCCACTACACCGACAAGGCCTCGGCGAAAGAACTGATCCACAAGGAAACGTCGCTCTTCAACAAGGTCGGCGGCAAGTGGCTCTTTAAAGAAGGCGTCATCGCCGGGGCCCAGGCCTTCAAACGGCTAGAGCCCAAGATCGGCCGCAATGACCCCTGCTCATGCGGGTCGGGCAAGAAATTCAAGAAGTGTTGTGCAGCTTAGGTTAATTTTACACACCTTCTCCCTGCAGCCTTTTGAATCGTGCTATACCTAACCGAAAGGTTGGTATCTATGAACATGACAGTCATTCTCGGCGTAGGACTTGTGGTGGGAACTCTGCTCCAGGGCTTCTTGAGCTAAACACGCTTTAACGTTATTTCCTGTTCATCTCGCTTGCTCAAAGCAGGCCCTCTCGTGACAATGATCACGGAGGCCCAGATGAAAAAAATCCTACTTACAGCTCTTCTTCTCTCTACCGCCGCTCGTGCAGAAGTGAGTTTTACACCCTACGGCTTTATCAAAGCTTCCGCCATATACGCTGACCATGCGCTGGGAAGTTTCAACAACATCAACCTCTCCGCTCCCACCTACGCCGTGGCCCGCACCCGCGGCCAAGACGAAAACTCCCGCACTAGCTTTCAAACAGCACAATCTCGCTTAGGTGTAGTCGTCAAAAAAAGTGACGCCCTGTCGGGTCGCTTTGAATTCGACTTCATCGACTTCACCAAATCGAGTCCCACCACTCAGATGGTTCCTCGTGTTCGTCGTGCCGTCGTGACATACAAGGGTGACAACTGGTCCACCGACATTGGCCAGGACTGGGACTTGTTCTCTCCTACTAACGGCTACACCTATGACATCGTGGGGATGTACTTCAATGCGGGTAACACCGGTTTCCAACGTCAGCAGGCACAGTTCCATCAACTCGTCGGCTCCTGGGAACTCTCCGCCGCGCTGGGGATGGCCACTGCCAACCCGGGTGTTTCCGACACAGATCTCGAATACTCAAACGCCCCTACCTATGCCTTGCGCGCACAAAACACCACCGACGCTTCTAAGTACGGTGTGTCAGCGATTTACTCTCGCTTAAAATACGCCACTGTGGATAATTCCCGTCACGAGTCCTGGGGAACGAGCGCTTACGTCGAACACGAAGTCCCCTCCTTCGGTGTGAAGGCCGAAGCCTTCTACGGGCAAAACCTAGGCAACCTCGGAACACTTTCGCTCGCCCGTGGTACGGCGACCACGGACCTGAAAGAGTACGGTGGATTTATCAGCGCGCAGAAGACCTTGGACGATAGCTGGAAGATTTTCGGCGGCGTTGGCATGGACCAGATCGAAAACAAACAAGACCTCCTCCCCTTTGCACTCACCGCCGCCGGCTCCGTGGGACCAACCACCACCGGGATTCGTCGCAATTTTCTCTCAAGATTGGGTGTCGAAAAGCTAATAGAGCAAGACTTCACTTGGGTGCTAGAAATCAGTCGCTATGAGACAAATTCAAAACTTGCCGCCAATAGCTATCGCACAGAAGTCGCTCATTCCCTGGAAACTGGAATCTTGTGGAAATTCTAGCAGGGCCCGCTAGAATAGAGGCATGCGTAGTCTCTTCGCTTTCATCTTGGTCTATGTCATCCGCATCTTCTCCCACCTCTTCTATCGCCTAGAAGTACGGTGGCTCTCCGAACATTCCGATGCCCACTGGGAACGCGTGCGCCTCGCTGTCCTCATGAACCACACCTCACTCTACGAACCCCTCTTCAATCCCGTGCTCCCGCCCAAGTTCCTCTGGAAATTCCTCAGCCGCATGGCCGCCCCGGCCGCCGACGATACGCTCAAGCGCCCCATCGTCGGCACGTTCTGGAAGCTCATGATTCCCCACGCCTCGAGCATCTCGCGCAAGCGCGACGACACATGGGTCGAGTTCATGGAGAACATCCGCCCGGACTCGGTGGTGGTCATCGCCCCCGAGGGCCGCATGAAGCGCCCGAACGGCCTGGATAAAAACGGCAAGCCCATGACCATCCGAGGCGGCATCGCCGACATCCTCGCGGGCCTCGATGCGGGCATGATGGTGCTTTGCTACAGCGGGGGGCTGCATCACGTGCAAGCGCCCGGGCAGCACTTCCCGCGACTTTTTAAGACGATCAAAATGAATCTGGAGATGATCGACATCGCTGAGTACAAAAAGAACATGCCCCGCGATCCGAAAGAATTTAAACTGGCAGTGGTCGCGGATTTCCAGCAGAAACTGGAAACCCGCTGTCCGACTTAGTTACTGCTTAATCATGCTCACGTCGCCCAACATCAACGCCGTCGTGAAGACGTCGTCTGTCATTTCACCTTCTACCGCTACCACGTTCACGCCGCCGAGCTCTTCAATGACAGCTGATTCGTACTTCACGCCTGCTGCGTCCAGTACTGCTGTGTCGAATGTTGAAACGACCAACGCGTCTTCGCTACGAACAAGCGCGATGTTCATGTCTTCGCTGGTGGCTTCCGCGATTTCTTTTCCGTTTACGACACAAGTCGTGAGGGCCGAAGCCACTTCACCATCGGCGACCATGTTGTAGGTTCCGCGGCCCGTGCGAACGACGTCCACGCTCACTCCGAGGTCCGTGATCGCGTAGGTTCCAGCAAGACCTGCAAGATCCGCCACGCGGCCTGTGCACTTACTAACTGTATAACCGCCCATGCAGCCGGTAAGGGCAAAGAGCATCGAGATCGAAAGCATCGAAAACTTCATAGAATTCCTTGGTTAGAATGGTGGCGAGTTCTTACCAAGGAGGAAAGGCAATGGCCTGGGGGTGTGAAATTGTTACTTTAGACCTGTCGCTGCTAACTTACCGTAATAGAAAAGGCCCCGATAGGGGCCTTTTCTATTTTAAAGTGAGTATCCTTTAAATACATCTGTATCAAAGACTTTGCTCAAATCGTAATGTTGATTTCCTCGGCTGTTCAAATTAAAGCACCCCGGAGTATTTGGCATGTGCCAATCTTGACCAGAGACAGGAGCATCGACAACAACGTTTACTCCTCCAGATAGAGTGCGCCCATTCAAATTTGAATATGTGATTGTCCAAGTACATCCCGTCGCAGTCACGCCTGTTAGATTGCTTCCCTCCACGACTCCACGACCTGACAAATCTCCCGCACTAATCGTATACGTTGATGGATCGTTCAACCTACGGAGAAGTAGTATTGATACGGATGCATCACCTGCGTTCCCATTGACTTTAGCACCTGATTTGATATTCACCTCAGAAACAACACTGCCTTTTACTTCAGTACCTATTCCTTCAACTATACCTTGCTCAATGTAAACACCACCGTATGAGAGAATCTTTTGCCCCACAATCTTTGCCCCATCTCTCACAACCGCATCTGATCCAATTCGTCCAATTCCCTTAAAGAAGGAATCTCTAAGCTGTCCGTAAACGCTCGTCCAGGCAGGACCAGAATCAAGTAGTTCAAATTCTCCTTCAATTTCTGAATTTTCAATTGTCGCTCCACTAAAATAGTAAAATCCCTTAACGTTTTTATTATCCCTCAAATTAGAATTCAAAATGATGGACGGGGTTGGTGCGCCAACTAAAAGCCTCTCTCCTTCATATTTTCCGCTTCCGCTAATGTTTGTTGTACCATCAAGCGTAAGAGCACCTTTTAACTGTGGAGACTTCCGATTGGTCGACTCGACTACTGCTTGGCCTCGCAGTTCGATTACATCACCCAAAGAATCTAGATAGATCGGTGGAGCGAAAGATGACCCGCCACGAATTTGCGAACTATCTCCCATAATTATTCTTCCCCTAACATCTACATTGCCAGATATTTTAGGTGTTCCATTCGTATGAATGAGACTCTTGCAAACAATCGCATTTGGATCAACTCTCAGGTCTTGCGTCTCTTTGTTATATTCAATCCCATTCTCAATAAATCCACCAAGAATCTCTACGATTTCTTCATTATCTAGCTTATTCACTATTGTTTTTGTCTCAACTATGAGCTCGCCATTTCTTTTTTCACAGCAAGAAAAACTGTTATTTATTAAATTGTCACTTACGGCTCTCGCAAAATCATAAAAATGCTTCAGCATTGTTTGTTTAGGCTTAGAGCTACCAGGTATCCCTGCCTCATACTCTTTACTGTTATCGTTCAAATAAAAATCAAGAGACCCGTAAAAGAGTGAGCTTCTTGTACCAAGTAAATTTAAATTTGGTTCAAGATTATTATTGGCGATTTGTCTACGCTGCGCGACCTGGTATGAATCTTGAATCAAGGAATAATAAATCGTTGGACTAATATCTAGTCTTGCGAGTCCTTTCCTTGGTGGAGAAATCAAAAGATGCCCTAGATATTTAAAACCTTCGTGCTGAACGCCTAGTTCATTCGCTAATCTAACGATAGATTTATTCGTAGCGAATCCTCCAGCACCAAAGCCTATCAATAAGATTTTGTCATTCGCCAAGATTTGTGGACGAAGATGAGTATAAACTGCCTCAACAGATTCCTTGTGCTCGATGTAGCCATCTTGATTAATCCAATCATCAAAATTCTTCTCTAGTTTATCAAGGTCCTCATCATCATAATTTCGATAAAAATCATCAATTTGACCTAGGTAGTATGTTGCTATCATTGCCGCAGCTTTAGGCAAAAGAACAGGGCCAGAAGAGAATAGATCAAACGTGTCCTGAACAAGCCCAATTGTATCAATTGCGTAATTTGAAAGTAGAACAGTGGTAGGTGCTATGCCCTTTTGATCCAGAATTCTATTCGACGAGCGAAAGATCTCATTAAACCTTTGAGCACCCTCAATACGGTTATCCCTGTTGAGATCTAGCATACCCGAAACATATACTGGTTTAAGCCTTCCTTTAGAGCACGACAATGCAGAGACATCGTTGGAAACGAATATCAGAAACAGGATCAATAGACAGTTCATTTGAACAACTTCTTTAAACGCGCATTCAAAGAACATACCGCCTTCTTGTCTGTTCTTGTTTGATACATCTCTGTAGGAAGGAACTTTTCTGACTGTAGGTAAGCCAAAAGCCTTTCTTTCGTGTTGAACATCTGAACTCTTAATCTCTTTCCATGTGAAATGCCATCATCCTGATTATCCACAATCATGCTCATGCATTCGGTAGTTGCATCCTCAACGCTTATACCCTGCAACACCTTTTCTTTGTTTTTTGAATTCTTAAGTCGTTGTTGTTTTAGGATTGCAGAAGCCTTCATGACTTCACGTACTTCATAAAAATTTTTCTGTGGTGTATTTGAATAAGTATCATTGATCCAAATTTCCACATCATCCCTCACCCCATCTCGATCACTATCCACTCCAAGAAGTGTTTTCATCCCTAGCTCCCCGGGATGCTGTGGCTCAGGATCTTCCGTCTGGCAGTAGTAATCGCTATCCATGACATCAAAGCCTTCGATGAGTGAGGCTTGGCAGACGATCGAATTATGAACCTTGCTGCTACCGCGAACTTTCGCACGCGCAATGACCTGCGTATTGCCCGTCACCATCGCACTGCCTTCCACCAAAGCGTCGCCACCAATTTTAGTAGCGACGTTGCTGCCGCCGATCTTTGCCTCGCCTTGCACCTTCGCTCTACCGCTGATTTCAGCACCAGAATTGATCACCGCACGTCCACTCACAATGACTTGGTCGAGAATCTTCGCGCCAGATTTCACCTGCGCGGATTCACAAACCTGTGCTCCAGTTGCGATGAACGCCCCCGCCCGTACTTTAGCGGTGCTCGCCACTGAGCCTCCCCGACTTCCATCGGGGTTGGTCCAGAAGCCTACTTGAGCGCCACCACAGGGACCGCTCGCAAAAGAGGATTGGATGAGTAAGGCAAAAATCAGCGTTAAAATCATTGTGAAATATCCTGATTATAAATCACCGTCGTAATGACAGCGGTTCCATGAATGGTCGCAGTTCCGTTCAGCTCACCGGTCGTTTCGATAACTGCGCTGCCGAAAACTTGTGAGCTATGCTTCACAAGACCGCGCACGATGCCGTTACCGTAAGCTTGAGATCTGTCTCTCATTATGCCACTGCCTTCGATGCGGGCGTTACCAAAAACTTGCGCCGCGCCTGTGACGAGTGGTGTGCCATCGAGAGTTGCTGAGCCGTAGACCTGACCTTCGTCGGCCACGGTTCCACCGTTAATGTAGGCAAAGCCTTTCACGATCGCCTTATCTTGTACCAACGCGCCGTTCAGATTTGAGTTTCCTGATACCTGTGCCTGATTCTTCACGATCGTGTTGTTCATGTGTGCTGAACCGAAGACTTGTGCCTTATCCTGCACGATAGTCGAGCTGAAGAGTTTGGCATTGCCGAAAACTTTTGCGTCACCGAAGACGCCGCGCTCTCCGCTGCCCTGGCCAGAAACGGTAATGATCGCCGAGCCCGACACCTTCGCATTGTCTCGCACGACCGAATCGTAGTTGATGATGGCAAAGTCGCTCACCTCTGCATTGCCGTAGATTTTCGATAAATCGTAGATCTGGGCTTCACCACGAACTTTAGCTGATCCATAAACCTGAGAAGCACCAAAAACGCGTGCTCGCTCGCTAACTTCAGCATTGCCGTAGACCTGTGCAAATTCTGAAACGTGGGCTGAGCCCAAGACCTTGGCGAAGTCACGAATCTGGCCTCCGGTGATCACAGCGTCTTCACTGATCCGAGCTCGATTACTGACGATCGTGTTGTGAAGCTGAGCGCGCCCTTCGATCAAGGGACCGACAGTATCCCCCGGCGTCGTACCGCTAATGTTTGTGTTACCCGTGACCCGGGCGAATTCACGCACCTGGGCTCCGTGTTGGATGACCACATTTCCAAGGCCAACGAAAGCGTTGGCTCGAATGATGGCATCTTCGATATGCACTGTATTACCAGCACCGCTTTCGATGCGGGCGTCGTTCCAGATTTTCGAAACACCATAGATGTTCACGGTTCCTAGCACGCGAGCGGTCTGACAAACTTCCGATGTGAAGCTCACGTAGGCGGTTGGGTCAACGTACGCAGAAGCAGCAACGAAGCCACCAGTACTGGTGTCGGGATTGGTATGATACGCCCCAACGGCGCTGTTGCATGGTGTTTGTGCCATGGCAGGAAGAGCAAACAAGAATAAGAATAAGAATTTCATTAAAGGCCTCGCTTCGCTGGGCAGTAAGTTGAATCGTCGGTCAGAATTTGATCTTCAACGAGAAGGGCGTTCGCACACACACGGCTATCGCCATGGATTTGCACGAAGTCGTAGATTTTGGCTCCTCCGAAGATTTGGCTTGTTCCCGTCACCATGATGGCGCCGTGAAGAAGCGTGTTCCCGAAGACTTTGGCATCGTCAGTGATGAGAAGCTCACCACCGAGATCATTCCAAAGATTCGCATCTCCGAAGACTTCAGCGCCTCCGGAGACGACGACGTCACCTTTGAGTTGCGCGCGACCGCCGACGATGGCACGGTCGAGAATCTTGACGGCTCCGATGAGCGTTGCCGAGCCGCAAACCTGCGCTTCAGTACCTAAGTATGATTCCGTTGAGACTATCGCTGTTGTGGCAACGAATCCGCCTTGAGAGGCATCGGGATTAAGACGAAAAACACCGCTTTGTCCCTCACAGGGACGAATCGCGGCAAGTGCAGGGACACTGATGAGGAGACTCATCATCAAAGACAAATGCATTCCAACTCCTTTTGGAAAATAGATCAGAAGAATTAAAGGAGGTTAATGGAGACGCGACATAAAAAAAAACTGAGCAAAATGCAACTTTAGAATAAATTGCGGCGAAAACTTAATTATTAACAACGTCCTAACACTGACTCAAAGCATGCAAATAAAAAAAGGCCCACCGAAGTGGGCCTTTTTACAATTAATCTTTCGCCACCTGCGGCTTAAACATTTTATGCAGCGGCTTTTTCTTCGAGCCCAGATCTTTCAGGCGGAACTCGTCGAGCACCTTGAACTTTTCTTTACGCAAGAGCGGTAGACCACGTTCTTGAATGGCCTTCTGGTTGGCAGCCCCCACTTCTTTATGCAGAAGTTCCGCGGTGCTTTCCAGCACGCCGAAGTAGCCGATGAGCTTGCGGCTCATGTTGATAGGCATCTTGTCTTTAAAGTATTTTTTCAGGAACGGCACTCGGCGCAGAGGCCAGGCGACGTTGCGGTACATGAGACTCTTCTTGCTCGAGCCCTGCTGCATTTTATAATTGTCTGAATCCACCCAGGCAAACATCGCTTGTAGGATGGCGTCTTTTTCATGGATGTCGTTGATGCGAGCGGCGTCGCGCCACTCCGCGACCACCGTGAAGCGCGGATCGATCTCCATGTCGGCCGGCACGAAGCTCTCATCGGCCGTGATGCCGATGTCATTTACGAAGCTCGACTTGCGCAGCTGCAGACGGCTCTGGAACATGGGAATCATGACGTCTTTATTACTCACGACTTCATAGGCGTGCGAGATCGTCTCCGAGCAGAAGAGCTTGTCGCCGCCGTCGTTCATGCTGAAGGCGAAGTCGTAGAGGATATTCCCTTTGGTATCCGACGCCGTCTTCACGCGCTTGAACGCGTAGTCCGAAGCTTTCTTGGCGAGGGCCGGATCATCGAAGCGGAAGATCATGGTGCGGAAGTTATTGTCTTTGATGTGATCTTCCAAGGGGCGCACGAACGATCCCACTTCAATATGCGCTTCCACCGTCCAGACTTTACCGTCGTCATCGATGTGCACCAGACTCAAGTGGGAGAACTGCGTATCGAACTCACCTAAAGATGAGATCGCCGCGGAGGTGTAAGCGTTACCGCGCGTGAGGATGACGTCGCCGCTCTGGAGGTCTTTTTTCAGGTTGAAGTTTTCAAACTTCGGATGGCGCTTCACGTGAGGATTGCCCTCTTCCCAAGCGGCACTCGGGAATACCACGCCTTCTACATTATTTCTGATCTGGTGCTCCTGCACGATGTCTTCCAGGTAGCGCACGGTTCGCAGCGCTCCTCGATAAGCATTGGCGCAGTCACGCTGGAGCGTCTTCGATTTGTAGAACGAGCGCAGCTGCTCGTGGACCTTGATCTTAAAATCCCACAGCTCTTTGCCGAGTAGCTCGGGCTTGTTCTGCGACAGTTCACTCAAGTGTTCTTGCGGCGAAAGACCCGCCAAGGTTTTCTCCACCTTCCCCATGCTCTCGACACAATTATCGACGCTGAGGTTGTCCATAGTTTCACGTAAGATTGGCCTCACATCAGCGGCAAAGGCGGAAGTGGCCAAAAACAGGCCCCAAAACGGGAGAGAATAAGGTATGCGCATGTGATCCCCTTCAAAAAGTGGTCTATGACCAGGTGCTCTTCGGTTATTCTATGACATTGCTTGATTTTTCCTGTCGGAATTGATGCAATCCCTAGGACTTAAACCCTTTTGAGGATCCCTATGAAGCGCGAACTCACCGTCCTTTCGATTACCCTGGGGCTTTTACTGGGCGTGGTCATGGCCGCCGCCAACGTCTACCTCGGGCTTTATGCCGGTATGACGGTCTCGGCTTCTATTCCCTGCTCAGTCCTTGCTTTGGGCTTTTACCGCGCGCTCAAACGGGATTCATTCTACGAGATCAACGTCGTACAAACCATGGCGAGCACCGGTGAGTCGCTGGCGGCCGGTGTGATCTTCACGCTCCCTGCTCTTGTATTGGTGGGTGCCTGGAACAGCTTCCCGTTTTGGCCCACGACTTTGATCGCGGCCTGCGGCGGTGTCTTGGGTGTGGTCTTCATGGTGCCGCTGCGTAAGGCGCTCATCGAAGATTCACCTGAACTCATTTACCCAGAAGGCGTGGCCTGCGCGCAGGTCTTGCGTGCCGGTGCTCAAGAAAAAGATGGCAAGGGTTTCAAAGTTGTCTTGCAAGGTTTGGGCCTCGGCGCCCTTTTCAAGGCCGGCTCTGCTCTTTTAGGCATTTTCAAAGGCACCGTAGAGAAAGCGACCTTTGCGGGCAAGAGTTCTCTCTTTGTCGGCGGTGATATTTCTCCCGCTCTCATGGCGGTGGGCTACATCGTTGGATTGCCAGTATCACTCCTCGTTCTGTCAGGCGGATTGATCGCTTGGGCGATCGCTATCCCGTTGATGGGAACACCCGTTCCTATGGAAGGCTCCAGTGCATTGGATGTGGCGTGGGGACTGTGGTCCACGCAAGTACGCTACATCGGTGTGGGCGCCATGGTGGTCGGTGGATTGTGGTCTCTCTTGGGTGTGCGCAAAAGTTTCGGCGCCGGCTTACGGGCCATGAAAAACGCCGACAGCTCGAGCGGTGATCTCTCGCCTATGATCCTCGGCATCCTGCTCGCCGTGAACGTCTTCGCCATCGCTTTCTTGTACGAAACCATGTTGCATAACTGGGGGCACACACTTATCGCCACTGTGGCGATGGTGGCGGCCTCGTTCATGTTCGTGGCGGTTTCAAGTTATGTGGTGGGTCTGGTCGGCACATCCAACAATCCCGTTTCAGGCATGACCATCTCCGCACTCCTCGGAACGGCGGCGCTCTTTTTGGTTTTAGGTTTTAAAGGTGACTCCGCGATTCTTGCCACACTCGGTGTGGCGGGCGTCGTTTGCTGTGCCGCTTGTACAGCAGGCGATACGTCCCAAGATTTAAAGACCGGATCGATCCTCGGTGCCACTCCACGAGCGTTGCAGATCGCCCAGCTCTTAGGCGCCGTCGTTCCCGCTTTGATCCTCGCGCCGACTTTGACGTTGCTTCACGAAGCCTACGGCATCGGCGACAAGCTCAAAGCACCTCAAGCCACACTTTTTGCTTCTCTCACCAAAGCGATTTTCGGCGATGGCACGTTGCCGATGGATAAGATCGCCATGGGTGCGGTTTTTGGTGTGGCCGTCATCATCATCGACCGCGTGTTTATGAAAAACAGCAAATTCAAACTCCACCTCATGCCCATCGCTGTGGGCATGTATCTCCCGGTCACACTTGCGACTCCCATGGTGATCGGTGGCATCATTCAATGGATGGTCGCTCGCAAAAACCCAGGCCGCGACGAAGGCCGTGATCCTGGTATTCTTCTGTCATCGGGACTGGTCGCCGGAGAAGCCCTCATGGGCGTGGCGGTGGCCTTGGTGCTGGTGTCCGGAATTAATATGCATATGAACATCCCCGAGCTCGCGCAAGACGTCTTGTCGGTCGTGGCCTTCGGAGGCCTCGCCTGGTTCCTTAAGAAAAAGGCCTCCGCATGAAGTTTCTCCTCTTGATTCTTTTGGCATTTCCAGCGTTTGCTGCCAAAAAGCACCCGAAAAACTCCCACCCCGTTGACCGACTGTGGGGCTGGGAATGCAACCGCGGCTTCATCCAGCACCGGGATAAGTGCATTAAGGTCGTCATCCCAAAGCATGGAGTTCTCAACGAAGACGGCCACACCTGGAGCTGCCAGGAAGGCTTCGAGAAGTACCGTGACGTCTGCCAAAAACCGAAAAACTAGCCCGAGAAAAATTTACCGGCCGGCGCCACTTTTTTTTTGGGCGTGATAAGTAGCCTCCAACTAACCCCTGGAGGCCTTATGAAATTCATTACCCTAGTGGCGGCACTTGTCCTATGGGCACCGCTAACCCACGCTCAACTCGTCGACAACGATGAAGGATTGTTCGAACTCGCCGCACGCGATACCCGCGGCGTGCAGATTCCGGCGATCCACGCTGACAACCTCGCTGATCTGAAAAAGTTCATCGACTTCGATGTCACGACGATGAACACGGATCGCGCTGTTGACTTCAGCAAGCCAAAGAACTTGCACACGCTTGATGGCGCAGATGCTTTGAAAGCCGTTGAAGCGAACCCCGTCGTGAGTCTTTACAGCTACAACAAGTACGACCCACGTAACGAAGGCATCGGCTTCTGCTTCGGCCGCGCCATGTTCGTTCACTTGGAACTCGTTCAACGCGGCATCGATCGTCGCAGTGTTCAGAAGGCCTTCGTCGTCGGCCACATGCAAACTCCGGACGGCGGTCAGTGGGGCTGGCACGTCACAACGATTGCTCAGTCGAAGAACGCGCAAGGAAAAGAAATCTGGTTGGCGATCGACCCGATCGTGGGTCGCGTGATCGAAGTCGGCGAATGGTACAAGCTCATGCGCGACTCGTACTCAACGGATAAGAAGCTCAAGCTCTACATCACTCACGGCACACGTTTTGGACCTCGTGGCGTGTACGACGAAGAGCAGATCCGCAACTCTTTCTACAACAACTACTTCACCGACATGATGAAGTGGTTCGACAAAGAAAGCCGCGCTGGCCGTTACAAGACCCCACTTCGTAAGATCTAATTTTTAGCTGCGGCGGGAGCTACTCCCGCCGCGCTTTTTGACTGTACGTCTCGAGCTTCAACCCGTTCACCGCAAATCCAATCCATTTCTTTAAGAACAACGACTGCACCAGACGGGACAGCAACCGATATTTCTTCGTGGTGTAGGGGTACCAGTTGGCTTCGATCTTCTTACTGTTGCCATCCACCAAGACGCTCTTGACGGTGCAGAAACTGCGCAGACCCATGACGCCCTTGTAGCGGCCGATGCCACTGTCTTTCACGCCGCCGAACGGAAGCGCGTGGTTGCCCTCGGAGACCATGACGTTATTCACTGAGATATTGCCCGTGACTAACTGACGAGACACGCGCAGGACTTGCGCTTTCTCACCCCACACACTGGCCGAGAGGCCAAACCTCGAATCATTGGCGAGACGAATGGCTTCAGCTTCGTCAGAAAAACGCATGAGCGGGAGCACCGGCCCGAAGATTTCTTCTTGGTTAATCCGCATGGCGTGGGTCGTGCCCTCGAGCACAATCGGCGGAATCATCTTGCTGTGGAAGTCCCACTCAACTCCCGTGAGCATGGTTGCTCCTTGGGCGAGCGCATCCTTCACGAGATCCGCGACGATCTTCACTTGTTTCTCCGAGATCATCGCCCCCATGTCCTTGTTGCCGTCGGTATCCACGCCTAACGTGATCGCCTTCACTTCCGTGAGCAAGAGTGTTTTGAATTCTTCGTAGATGCTGTCTTGTACATAGAGGCGTTCGACAGAAGTGCACGACTGGCCAGAGTTCGTGAACGCACCCCAGACCGCACCTTTCACGGAGCGCTGGATGTTCGCCCCCGCGAAGACCAGCATGGGATCTTTCCCCCCGAGTTCGAGTTCGACAGGAATAAGATACTGCGATGCCTGCGCCATGATCTTTTTGCCCGTCGCCACTGATCCCGTGAAGAAGATTTTATTGGGTCGAAGATCAATCAACTCTTGAGCGACTCGCCCATCGCCGTAAACAATCTGCGCCCAATCCGGTGCGAAGCCCGCTTCCGTCAGCACACTTTCAACGAGTCCTTGCAACGGCGTGAGTTCCGAGGGCTTGTAGACACAAGCGTTGCCGGTCACATACGCGCAGGTGATCGGCGTGATCGCCTGGTAGAACGGATAGTTCCACGGCGAGATCACCAGCACGACTCCCATGGACTCGTACCAGACCTGCGATTTCTTCCCCATCATCGCCGCGGGTGTCGCCACTGTCTCATCTTTGAGCGCGTCTTCGGTGGCGGCCTCGAGGAAGGCGAGATGTTCGAGGAGTGGGAAAATTTCCGAGGTCAGCACGTCCGTGCGCGCCTTGTGCGTTTCGAGCTGAATCGCATCGATGATTTCTTCTTGGCGCTTCAAAACCACAAAGCGTAAACGCTTGATGGTTTTCACGCGCTCACTCACTGACAAACTGCGAATGGTCTCATGAGCTCTGCGCGCTTTATCCATCACTAAGGCAGGGCCCAGGAGAGAGACGGGCATGGCGAGCGGGTTGGCGTTTCGGAAGAGTTCTTGCATTTCATCATCCTGAGAAAGTTTCGTATTAATTGTAGTGGAATAGTTGAGGGCGGGCAGAATGCCGTGCTGATCAATGCCCGAGTAGTACAAAGTAAAAAGCACACCACGGACACCGATGTGGATCTGGCGAAAGACGCTGCCGTAACCAAAGCTAGCGGTCCACAAAATCAGGCGCACCGCAAATGATGGCAGAATGCCAAAAATACTCATCAGCAGAATGAATCCGCTGCGATCGTTGTCGTACATCTCATTCATCAAGCGCGGCAATTGAGTCTCGAGCTGCGTACCGGAGAAACGTGGGAAGGCCCCCTCGCCCGGCAGCAAGATGTTCCCCGCTTTCTTAAGACCCCGGATGGCAAGAGCGTTCATCACAGCTCCTTCAGCATCGACGCTGCTGCCATTTTTGAAAGGGCCATGATGGTGAGCGAAGGATTGATCCCCGGTGCGTTGGGAAAGATCGACGAGTCCGCCGCGTACATATTCTTAAAACCGTGCACGCGAAAATCCGGGGCGACCACAGAAGTTTTCGCGGAGGTCCCCATGGCAAGGCCTCCCATGAGATGCAGGCCGATGCCGAGTTTTCCCGGCACCACTTCACGGGCACCGGTGGCGCGAAAGATCGCCTCGATGGCCTTGAGTCCTTCGGCCCTGCGTTCGCGATCCACGCCGTTCAATTCTTTTTCGACGAAGGCACGCCCTGAGCTATTCACGCGGATGCGGCCGGCGTGGGTATCCCGCACAGCGACTTCGATGCAGCTCATGCGCGTGAGCTCTTTCATCTTCTTGAGGTGCCCGACGCCGGAGCCCGGGACCAGCATGCTGATCGCCACGGGTGGCGCGAAGACGTTCTCAAGCTTGAAGCCCTTCAAGCGAAAACCGGGATCAAAAGATTTGTAGGTTTGCAGCGGACCTTTATGAGCGTTGATCTCGCGGTCGTACAACCCCATCACCATGTACTGCGGATGGGTGTAGAAACCTTTGCCAAGCCACGGCAGTTGGCGATTGTAGTGCTCACTCAAAAGCAGACGACTGTTGCCGATGGCCCCCGCCGCGAGCACGAGCTTGCGCGCCTCGAAAGAAAACGGAGTCCCGGTCTTTAAGTGGCCTGCGACTTTCACGCTGTGCTCTGTGTGCTTCACGGATTTCACTTCCGCTTCACTGACGAGGTGGCAACCCGAGCGCAGAGCGCGTCTCAGCGTGGTGACCGGTGTGCTCTGCTTGCTATCGATGCGGCAGCCACCCAAACATTCGATGCAGTCGTTGCCGTCCTGGAAGCGGCAGTCACTTTGCGCTCGACTGAGCGGCTTACAAACGAAGCCGCATTTTTTGAACCCTTCGGCGAAGATCTCGGCGTTGCCGTTGCGGGTAGATTCCGGAACGTCTTGAATGGTGACTTCTTTTTCCGCGGCGTCGTACCAAGGGGCGAGCCCCTGTTCGCTGAAGTACGGCACGTCCGACTGCGCACGCCAGCTATCCAGCGCGATGTTATCAAACCGATCCATCAGCGCTTGGTTGACGATCGATCCGCCGCCCACCACTTTCGGACGCAGGAGTGCGATGGAAGCCGACGTGTTGAGCTCAACACCACCGCCCCAGTACAACTGCGCGTTGACGTCGATCTCTTTGCGCGGATACGTGTCGCGAGTGAACGAGCGACCGGCCTCGAGCACGAGCACGCGCACACCCCGAGACGCCAAATCGTTGGCGATGTACGAGCCGGAAACTCCGGCCCCCACTATGATCACGTCATACTGCATAGCCGATATTCTACCCTGGACGAAGCTCAGTTTGAAACGGCACAATTACAATATGACATTGCCGATCATTGCCGTCGTGTTTTTGCTGTTCATCAGCTTGGCGTACCACTTTTATGGTGGCTGGGTGGCACGTCAGTTTGAACTCGATGACGCACGCATCACTCCGGCGCATACCCATGAAGACGGCGTCGATTACGTGCCCACACGCCCGTTTTATCTCTTTGCTCAGCATTTTTCTGCCATTGCTGCAGCAGGTCCCATTGCTGGGCCCATCGTGGCCTGTCAGCATTTTGGCTGGCTCCCCTGTCTTCTGTGGATTTCTCTCGGGGTCGTCACCATCGGTGCGGTTCATGATTTTGCTTCGCTCACCCTGAGCGTGCGACACGGCGGCCACTCAATTGCAGACGTCACCGGCAGCATCATGGGTAAAACCGCTGGCCGCGCCATGATGACTTTTATTTGGATTGCTCTACTCTATATCATCGTCGCCTTCACTGATATCACCGCCGGAAGTTTCGTCTCCAGGCCCGAAGAGATGGCCGGCCTCGATCTCAACTTTCATCCCGGTGGGGCCGTAGCGGCCGCGAGCATTGGCTACATGCTGATCTCCGTGGCGCTGGGGTTGGTAGAAAAATACTTGAGGCCCCCGATGTGGCTCTCCACGATTATTTTTGTGCCGCTAACGTTTGCCACCTGCTGGGCCGGCACCTACTACTCGGAAATTTTTATTTTTAGTGCGACCACCTGGGCGATGATCATCCTCGTCTACTGCGCCATCGCTTCAGTTGTCCCGGTTTGGATCTTGTTGCAGCCCCGCGGTTACCTCGGCGGCTTTATTCTTTATTCGGCCATAGGTCTCGGCATCATCGGGGTGTTCTTCGGCGGCTATGAGATTAAGCAACCGGCCTTCACGAGTTTTGATCCCATCGCTGGTGGCTCACTCTTCCCATTCCTATTTGTCACCATCGCCTGCGGGGCCTGCTCTGGTTTTCATGGTCTCGTGTGCTCGGGCACCACTTCAAAACAAATCGATAAAGAAAAGCACATGCACCACGTGGGTTACGGGGCCATGCTCGCCGAAGGCTTCGTCGCGCTGATCGCATTGGCGATTGTGATGATCATGGCGCCGGAAGACATCAAGGGTCTCAAGCCTGGCACGATCTATGGCCGCGGCCTGGGAGAATTTCTCACTCTTATTATCGGCCGAGAGCACATGGCCTTCGCGATTACGTTTGGTGCCATGGCGTTCTCGACCTTTGTCTTCGACACGCTCGATGTCTCAACGCGCCTTGGACGCTACTTGATTCAAGAGCTCACCGGCATGAAGGGCAAGGCCGGTGCCGCGCTTGGGACACTTCTCACCTTGGCGATTCCGGGTTTAATTCTTTTCACCATGCAAGAAGGCAGCTGGTCGAAGTTCTGGACGCTCTTCGGGGCCTCGAACCAACTGCTCGCCGCCCTCTCGCTTCTCTCCATCACTCTGTGGCTGCATGAACAGCGCAAACGTATCGCATTTACTCTACTGCCCATGCTCTTTGTCCTCGGGATTACTTTTTGGGCCCTCATCAAAATGACCTACTCCAACTGGCAACTGACGCAGGGAGTGGATGTGGCGCTCTTGAACAGCGGCGCCAGTCTCGCCTTACTCTTACTGGCCGTTTATCTTGTCGTCGTCGCACTGATTAAAGTTCGTCGCTCATGAAGACACTCACCGCGAGTGCGGCCAATCTCTACTCACGCTACCAAGTGCTCTTCTCGCTCTTATCCTTCGTGGCAGGCTTCGCAGTGAGTCTGTGGCAGCAGCGACCCATTGATACCGATCGGGCCCTGGGCCTACAGGCGCTGACATTGCTCATCTTGTTCGGTTTCATTCTAGGCGAACTCGCCTGGCGCGGCGGCGCCTGGTCGCCGTCACCGCGGCTGGCAAACTGGTGGCGCTGGCACGAACTCGTCCAGCACTTCATGCTCGGCGGACTGCTGCGCGGCTACACGGTGTTTTTCATCAAGAGCGGCGGCACCAACGGTTCCATCGCGTTTCTCGTCTTACTGACGATCATCCTACTTGCCAACGAACTCCCCATGATCCAAAACCGCGGCACATTGGTGCGGACCATCTTGTGGGCGCTCGCCCTGTCCTGCTTTCTGACCTACCTTGTGCCGCGCTTGATGCATAATCTCGGGCCCATGATCTTCACTCTCTCCGTGGGTCTGGCGGCCATTTTAATTCTCCTGGCGTACTTCTTCATGCGCGCGCGGGTCACGCCCGAGCTGCGCCGCAACCTCTTCCTGTGGCCGGGCCTTGCGACACTGGCGGGCTACCTTCTCCTTTATCATCTCGCGCTGATTCCGCCGGTGCCCTTGATGCTGGCCCGCTTCGACGTGGTTCACATCATGCAGAAGACGGAGAAGAACTGGGTCCTCTTCCGCGCGCCTCAGGAAAACACGCCTTGGTCGCGCTACACGTTCCCGTTGCGGCCAGGTGACAAGGCGGTGGTCGCCTTTAAGCTCGTGGCCCCGCCGCTCTTCGTAGAAGAGTTGCGCGTGCGCTGGCAGTGGAAGACGCCGCAGGGCTGGCGAGAGACCGACGCCATCGCAGTAAAAATTCAAGGCGGCCGCCGCGACGGGTTCCGCGGGACGACGGAAAAAAGTCATCTCTGGCCCGCCGACTGGCGGGTCCTCCTCGAAACGAAAGGTGGCCGAGAGATTGGGCGCTTGCGCTTCCAGGTCGTGCCCCACGACACCAGCGTCCCGCTCGTGCTCCAGCAAGAAATTTTCTAGCGCGTGAGCCCGCTGAGATCCAGCGTGTTGTTGAGGATCGTATCCGCGTCCACCCAGAATCTGCCGGAAGGCTCGCAGGTGATGCCCTTGTTGAGGGCATCGGTAACGCCGCAAGATGTGCCCCAGGAGTTTTGGATGTGGAGGCGTAGGCGCCCGTTCTCTGTCTTGTAACCCACCACCGCCATGGCGTGGTTCCCGTGCATGACTTTCGTCGGATCATCCGGTCGCACTTTGCAAAACTGGGTATCCATGCGAGCAGCGTAGTCAGCGGCACTGACCTCCGTGCGCATGAACTCAGTGCACACGCTGATGGAAAGCGGACGGTTGTTACACAGGCGCTCGACGATCCAGCTGCGGCCCTTCTGAAGAATTTCCGCTTTAGGTTCTGACATGCCTGACGGATTAAAACTTTCACAGCTCCATCCGGCCAGATCCGCGCGACGTACGGGCGCGCTATCCGCGCAGCGCGGGGCCAGCACACGCAACAGCGTTTGGCCGCGGCCCGGGAGGCTGGCGAACTGCGATTGGCGCAAACGATCGACCACCGCGGTGGCCTGCTGAAGAAATGGATTCATCTGCGGAGTGACGTCCCCAGCGTAAGCAGCACAGGCATTCTGTGCCATGCCGGGAGTGAGGCGGGTGAGCATGTCGCGATCGAAGCGCGCCGTGCAGTTCGCGCGACTCCCCAGTAACCGTGCGACCGAGAAGATGTCATCGCCGGAGTTCGTCACGATTCGATCGATGTTCGCCTGCGAGATGCCCGGGCGGCCTAGGCGAACGAACTCTTTTGAGGCGAGGGCGAGGATGTCATTCTGCGGCTTCACCGTTGCGTACGGAAGCGTCGCCGAACTCGATGCGGTGTCTGTGGTGATGCCGGCGACGGCCGTGCGCCAGGCGGCCGAGCTCGTCACCATCTTGTTGACGAGAAGCTCGCTCGCTACCCAGCGCGTGCCATCGGGGGCCACTGACTGCGCGGTAAACAGGGTGGAGCGCACTTCTTTCCAGGTATCCACACGACGCTGGGCCGTGGGGATAATATTCGTGATGTAGTTTTGCCGATTCTCGCCCGTGGAATTCTCCATGTTCGTCGTGATGACTGCGAGCAGATCCTCGGAGTACGCGATGTGAGCGTTGATGAACCCGGGAAGAAACTCCGCCCACTGAACGCGCAGCCATTCGGGCTCGGGAAGCTCGCACACCTCGTCTCGTTGCTGAAAGCGCATGGCGAGGTTTGAAGTGAAGTTGCGCCAGTTCTCGTCGCTCCACGCCGCACTCGCGCCCGCGAGTTGGTCGATTGAACGGCCCACTTCTTGGATGATGTCTTCTTGCACAGATCCGCCATCGGCGCCGCCGTGGACGTCGAGAGGAAATTCAGACGCTGCACAAAATCCGTAGGCCTTCGCCGCTTCAAACGTAGGACAGGCCCAGCCGCCCTCGCCGACGTAGGGATAGAGATCTTTCGAGTCCGGATTAATGAGCGGTGTGTTCACGTTGGACACGTGGGACGCGTGCGCGATAGCGAGTTGCTGGTACGAAATCGGAGCCGCGAGCCCGAGACTTCCCTGCATGACGACGCCCATGGCGTTGGCGTAGCACGTCCCGAGGCCGTCTTGGTCCTGCACGGGAAAATTACTCATGGCGACGCTCGTGCGCCCGTCCACGCACTGCTGTGCCCACACCGCGCCCGACGAAAAACTCAAAACAGCGAGAAGGACATATTTCATTGGAGCGCTCCCAACGACAGAAGGGAGCCATCAGCGAAGCGACAGAACGCTTGCGTCGATTCTCCGCGCGAGCCCATTACAATCTTGCCCTTGAGTGTTTCGCTGCACACAGCGGAACCCGGATTGCGGCCGCCCTTACCAACCAAAGCCACTGGCCGTGGCGTTTTAAGTGCACGCCAAGCATCGCAAGATTTATCGCGGCAGCTCTTATTGAGAATGGCGTCTTTGTGCGTGTAGGTTTGCACCGACACTCCCAAAACCATCCACTCGGAAGCGAATGTTGAGGTCACAAAACACAGGGCCACGAGGGTGATAAGTCTTTTAATCTTCATAGTGAACTCATCGTGTTTTGAGAGTGAAAACTGAGCTCTTTTACGCATTAAACTGTCTAATTTTTAGACAGTGTCGGCCTACCAACACCTCCCCGCTCGCATTCCGCCCCCTTATGGCCTTCCAGAGTGGCACCCCCCTTGCGATATCTTCCGGTACAAACGAGGTCCCCATGAAGAGCTTAATTTTCTGTCTGTTTTTTGCCGTCAATGCTTTCGCCGTGACCAAGCGCGAACTCGCCAGCATCCAACAAGATGACCGCGTAGAGCACGCTCGCGAACTGTTGGGCAAGCGTTACAAGAAGAGCGCCGTGCGCGCCTCGGAATCCCACGTCGAACTCGAAAAAAGCATCCTCGCCACGGTAGAAAAACGCTTACCTAAAAGATTCAAAAAGCAGGCCCACGACATCACGCAGGCGATCATCGTGGAGGCGAACAAGCACGGCTTCGATCCCTTCTTCGTCATGGCCGTGATCGCCGGTGAATCGAGCTTCAACCCTGCGGCCAAAGGCCCGGTGGGTGAAATTGGTTTGATGCAGTTGCGCTCGAGCACGGGCAAGTGGATGGCGGGCCTCTTGAAGACGAAATGGCGCGGCGACCGCACGTTGCGTGATCCAGTAGAGAACATTCGTCTTGGTGCGGCCTACCTTTCTTGGTTGCGCAAAAAGTTCGAAGGCCATGGCCAGTTCTATCTCGCGGCCTACAACATGGGCCCGAAGAATGTCCGCAAAGCGCTCGATCGTAAAGTGCGCCCGAAAGATTACCCACGCCACGTGATGAAGCGCTACTTGGCTTTTTACAAAGATTTGCAGAACACTAAAATTTAGTACTGCACGGCTTCGGCACGCAGCTCTTTCAGGAGCTGCGACTCGCAGAATGTTTCCTGCAAGTTCTCTGCGCACTTCAAGCGTTGCTCTTGTGTTTCGGCTTCGGCTTTTTTATTGATTTCGATGGCCGGCACGTCGAGCGACTCAAAAAGACGAGCGTAGAGCCCGCACACACAAGTCTCTTCGCAGCTCTCAATATGACGTGACTCAGCGAAGGCCTTGGGGTCTTGGCGATAGGAAGCTTTCTCATTTTCAAGCAACGCATCGATGCGTGCCTTGAGCGGCATCATCATCTTCATGGCCTCGCCGCCGTCCACATCACAGCGCAGGACTTTCGGCTTGTTCGTGGCGCTAGAAAGACTCACATCGAAGACCGTGCGAAGAGCGCTGGCCGCGCCCTCGAGACGTTCGAGTTCTGTAGGCTTCGAAGGCGTACAGGCCATGAACATCACGGCCTGCAATAGGATGAGGGCCAGTTTCACTGCATGCCAGCGGCGCTATTGAGTTCTTTCACGGCCTCTTGCACCGTCAACAAACGCATGCGGCCCGCTTTCACTTCCGGGACCCAGGCATCCATCAACATGCGCGTCGATTCCACCGACTGCGGATGGATGTCGTGGTACAAGATGATGCCTTTCTTGGCGATCGCCATGGCCTTCGTCACGCGGTTCGTGATGCTGGCGGCGTTTTTATCCTGCCAGTCGAGGCTGTCGATGTTCCAGAACGTGTGGATCATCCCTTCGTTCGCAATCATCTGACGAATGTTCGAGCCGTTGCCGCCGCAGGCGCCGTAGGGACAGCGGAACACTTCGACTTTCTGGCCGAACATGCGCGCGTGCGTGGCCGTCGAATCGACGATCTCGCGCTTCAAACCCTGCGGACCTAACTTCGGAAGATTGGCGTGGGAGTGCGAGTGGTTACCGAGCCCCATGCCGAGCGCCTTCGCGCGGTTGATCATGGTCGGATAGCTGGGAGTGAGCGAGGAGAGCCAGTAGAACGTGGCCTTCATGCCGCGGGCTTCGAGGTTGTCCAAAATTTTTGCCGTATGTTTTGCTGACGGGCCGTCGTCGTAGGTCAGCGCCCAGCGGCCAGTGCGAAACGTGTTGCCCGTGAGGTTACCCTTCGAGCTCGAGCTGGCGACGACGTCACCTTCCGCGTTCGGCCCGCGGCCTCCGAACTGGTCGTCGAGGTAGCTCTGCACGTCACCCTGCAACTGCGCGATCTCTTCATTGGTCTGCGTGTCTTCGGTCGCGGCGGCAACACGGGCGGCGATGACCTCTTCGTTCTTGACCATGAAGCGGTCTTGCTCACTTGCGGTCTCGAAGAGGTTAATGCCCAACGCTCGTTCTTCTCTCTCTGAAGATCTGTGGCGCTCCAATCGTCGCTGCGCGCGGTATTCTTGCAGCTCCTGGATCAGTTTCGTGTAGAGCGCCTGGAGCGCGATCTTGTTTTCACCCGTGCCGTGCTTCTTGAGCGCTTTCTTAAACGCGACGTTCACTTTCAACACGCGTTGGCGGGCCGCCTCGGCCTCGACACTCCCGTCGCCTTTGTCGAACATGGCCTCGACGTTACGGCGATAGATGTAGGCGAGCTTCCCGATCATGCGCTCGCGCAGCATCCAGGCGGCGATCAAGCGCGCGTAGGACTCGTGCGTCTGGAGATCGGCGATCTTGGCGACTTCTTTATTTTGGTAAAGGTCGTCGAGGTGCTTGTCGTAGTCTTTGAGCAAGTTCTCGGAACGGAAGTAGATCGCCACCATGCGGTTGAAGTAGCCGGCCATCTCTTCGGCCGGATGAGCGCTTGCGAGCAAGCGGTCGTAGGTGCGCGCCATGGCCTCTTCGTCGATGTCGGACGAGATACCACGGGCCGCCGAACTGGTACTCGGTTTCGTGCTCGAGCAACCGAGGAAAATTGTACTGGCGGCGAGCAGTGCGAGAAGGAGAAATTTCATGGAAGACACCCCAATTAAGTTTAGACAGACTGCTCTAGTTTACGAACCACGGGTGCTTCTCACAAGCCGGCAAAGCCAACGTTCGTCTAAGCCAGAGCGCAATGCTCGGATAGACAACTCCCCGCTAAGATCTCATAATGCCTCATGGCCAACGCACGCTTCTCCGCAAAATCTCTCGAGTTCCTTGCCCTCGCCGGGAAACAAAAAAATGTGAACTGGTTGGAGAAAAACCAAGCCCAGTACGAGGACCTCATCCTCCATCCCATGAAGGCCCTCGCGCTGAATGTGACCTCCGTCCTCGAGATGGAATTTCCGGCGTACAAGTTCAAGAAACGCAACATCGGAAACCTCAAGCGGCCAGCGTCGCGTGCGCTCGACAAGGGACCTCTGAAAGATTTCATGACACTCAATGCGGATCGGGATTCCGGCAGCCGTTTCGAGGATCTTCCGGGTCTGTACTTCATGATTTCGCCGAACCCCGACGAGGTGTTCAGCGCCGGGGGTCTCTACATGGCAAACGCCTCGCAGGTGAAGCGCGTCCGTCAGTGGATCGATGCGGAACCCAAAGGACTCGAGGCGCTCTTCAAAGATAAGACCTTCGGGAAACTTTTCGGCGATCTCGGCGACGATCACAAACTGAAAACTAAGCCCCGCGACTATCCGCTGGATCACAAGCACATCGAGTGGCTCAAGCTCACGGCGTACTATGTGTGGCGCCCGATCCCGAAGAAAGAACTCTACTCAAGTGAGCTCGCCCATCTCTTAATCCGCGATTGGCGCGAGGCCATGCGACTCAACAACCTCCTCGATCAGTGGTTGAAAGCCACTCCTGGCACGACGAGTGTGACTGTTGAAGCTACGTCTGGCCGCCCCCACGGTCTGCCCGCCTTTGACTGGGATGATGATCCTTGATTTCCGTACATTTTACGTAATAAAATAGGGGAATGGAACTCAAAGACAAGCTCACCATTCTCGCCGACGCCGCCAAATACGATGCCTCCTGTGCCAGTTCGGGGGTCAAACGAAAAGCCCAGGCCGGCGGCATCGGCAATGCGCAAGGTTCGGGCATCTGCCATAGCTACACGCCCGACGGCCGCTGCATCTCACTCTTAAAAATTCTTCTCACAAATTTTTGCGTGTACGACTGCTCTTACTGCGTGAACCGCGTGTCGAGCCAGGTCAAGCGCGCGAAGTTCACCGTCGACGAGATCGTCGATCTCACCATGGACTTCTACAAACGCAACTACATCGAAGGACTGTTCCTCAGTTCGGGAGTCGCGAAGAGTGCGGACGACACCATGGAGGAGATGATCCTCGTGGCGAAAAAACTTCGCCTGGATCATCGCTTCGGCGGCTACATCCATCTCAAGGCCGTGGCGGGTTGCTCGGAAGCGCTGATCAAAAAAGCGGGCCTCTATGCAGATCGTTTGAGCGCCAACATCGAGCTCCCGACGCAAACAGATCTTGATACGCTGGCGCCGGCGAAGAGCCATCTTGAGACGGAAACGTCCATGAACAGCATCAAAGAAGGCATCCTCGAAAGCGTTGCGGAGAGAAAAAACTCTCGACGTGCTCCGCTCTTCGCCCCTGGAGGTCAAAGCACGCAGATGATCGTCGGTGCCACCGCCACCCATGATCGGGCCATCATGTTGAAGGCCTCTTCTCTTTACGAAACTCAGGGTCTGCGACGAGTTTACTACAGCGCTTTTAGTCCGATTCCTGACAGTGATCCTCATCTGCCGTCCGCTCCGCCGCCGCTCATGCGCGAGCACCGTCTGTATCAAACCGACTGGCTGATTCGTCTCTACGGATTTGAGATCAACGAGATTCTCCCCGACACTCATGAGAACCTCGACCTCGACAAAGACCCGAAGCTCGCTTGGGCCCTGCGCAATCGCCATCTCTTTCCGGTGGACGTGAACACGGCCCCCAAAGAAATGCTCCTGCGCGTGCCGGGCCTCGGTGCCACCATGGTGCAACGGATCCTTGGCTCCCGACGCATGCGCAAGATTCGCATGATCGATCTGGGGGCCTCGTCTTGGGTTAAAAAAGCGCGCTTCTTCATCACCACCGCCGATGACCATCAGGCCGCGCGCCTCATCGACACTACACACTTCGAGACGAAGGTCACGGAAGCACCGACGCCCCAGCTGGACTTCTTCTCAGCGCTGACGGGACAAGTATGATCACCGTGAGTTTGGATCGCACGTGGGAAGACTGGCGGCAAAAAGCGCGGGACCTGCTGGCGCAAAATGTTTCTCCACAAAACATCCAGTGGCTGTGTGATCCCCACGAGTTTCCTTTGGGCACGCCCTACTCTCCCAGTGCCGTTGCGAGCGAACTCAAGCTTCCCCGCGAGTTCGTGCTGGCGGCGATGTTCGTGAGCGTTCACCGCGACGATTCCACGTGGGCCCTCTTGTATAAAATCGCCTGGCGCATTCAAAACGAAGAGCGCCAACTCATGCGCATCGGCGTCGACCCCGACATCCGCGAACTCGAATCCCGCCGCCACTCCGTCGGGCGCGACCTCCACAAGATGCACGCTTTCGTGCGCTTCCGCGAACTCAAAACCGACGACGGCGTGTGGTACCAAGCGTGGTATCGACCCGATCATCGCATCACACGCTTGGCAGCTCCGTTTTTCAAAGACCGTTTTAATGGCATGAAGTGGGTCATCATGACAGAGGATGAGACCGTCGCGTGGGATCAAAAAGAACTGAGTTTTCTTGCGGGCGTGCCGGAGTGCGAGCTACCGCCGGATCATAAAGAGGATCTCTGGAAGACCTACTACTCGTCGATCTTCAATCCTGCGCGCGTGAAAGTTGCCATGATGAAAAAAGAAATGGCCGTGCGCTACTGGGATCGACTGCCGGAGAGCCAGCTCATCGCTCAGTTGCTGGCAGATGCACCCGCACGCGTGGCGGAGTTCCAGCGACTGCACGGCACCTTAGGCGTGCAACGGAGCTGGTCGACCTGGGAAGAGTGGAATGAAAATCTCGACAAGTGTCGCGCCTGCGGACGGTGTGAGGCCCCTCCCCAAAAGAGTGCCGATGATCCGCAAGCGAAGTTCGTTTTTGTCTTAAGTGACCCGAATGCGCTCGCGCGCGAAGAACTCATCAAGCGTCTCGTGCAAGAGAATGTGAACCTCGCCGATTGCTACATCACCTACGCCGTACGCAGCGCCAATGGAAAGAAGCCGCGCCCACCAGAAATCGCGGCGTGCCGGCCTTGGCTGCAATCAGAAATTAAATTGATCAAACCGCAGGAAGTGATCTGCATTGGAAAAGAAGCCTACTTGGCAGTCCATGGGAAACTTCAGTTGGCGGGAGATATCGTCAGGACATCGCCCTCTTTGAGCGAGGCAGGGATGACACCGGCGGGAACCTCGAGCACCTTGCGCGTCTTGGAGTAGAACCACGTGTGCCGCCAGGGCTTCACGGAACGCAAGACTTTAACCACGCGATTGTCTTCCGCGAGGAAGACCATGTCCAAGCTAAAAAACATGAAGGTGGTTTGCATCGCCGACGCCGGCTCGAAGAGCAGCCCATTCACGTGCGGCGTGGGACGAAACATGTAGCCCGAAAGCCGCAGCCAGAAAGTATCGGCCAGCGCGACGTCACGAACAAAGATTTGGCCTTGGTGCTGGATATGAACTTTCATACTTGCCCACCAGTGTACCCTAATTCTAGACTCTTTAGTTATGAAGATTTTTTTCCTGCTCTGTGTTCTGGCCGCAAGTTGTGCACCGGTGAGCGCTCCGGCCCCCACCATTTGCCTGAGAAGTTCTGACTCGCAAGGCAGCGAAGTCGAGTTTACCTGCGAAGGTCCGACGGCGCGCTTCTTGGCGCTGTGCGATCTCTCCCAGGACCCGCTCGAGTTCGGTTCGGCGGTCCTCAACATCTCCCAAGGCCGGTGGGTGCAATACGGCGAAAACGAAGGCCTCGCCTTCACGCAAGGGGAAGGATCCGGCTTCATCGTGTGTCGCAAACCGATCGCTGGGCCATAACCTCCGTTGACGCCCATTGTGGCGGCCCCTAGACTCAGAGGAGGAGATTCCCATGAAAAAAATTGCCTCCCTCTCACTTTTGCTTGTGCTCGCAGGCTGTGCCTCAAAGATTCACAACGAACGGCACCCCGATTCCATCTCAACTGATGAGGGCCTTGATTCCTACCTCGGCGAAGTTCCGGAACCCAACGAAGAACAGTCGATTCAAAAAGTCATCATGGAGGCCATGCATGCCCTCAAGCGGGACCACAGGCCCCCGCGAGTTCCGCGCGACGCCCACGCGAAATCCCACGGCTGCCTCCAGGCGTCGTTCACCGTAAAAAACGACGCTCTCCCAAAAGATCTGCGCGTCGGAGTCTTCGCTAAAAATAATCTCTCGTATCCCACATGGGTGCGCTTTTCGAACAACACCAGCGATCCGATGTCTCACGACAAAGACCTCGACCTGCGAGGCATCGCCATCAAGGTCCTGTACGTCCCCGGGAAAAAGATCATCCCGAAGGAAGCCAATGAGGAGACCCAAGATTTTCTCATGTTCGCCAGTCCGATTTTTTTCGTGAAAGACATCAAAGACTACGCGGAGTTCATCAAAGCGCTCGGCAACGACGCCGCTTTCCGCGACCTGCTCACGCGCCCACGCTCGCTCGTCCAACTGGCAACCGCACAGCTGAAAGCGAAAGGAAAGAAAAACCCGCTCAAGCTCGACTACTTCAGTGCCGTGCCGTTTCGTCTCGGTCAACGGACGAATCCCGCGCGCCGACAGGTGAAGTATTCAGTGAAGGCCTGCGATCCCATCGCCGCGAAGAACGCCCCGAACGGCGATCCGAAGGACCCAAACTTCATGCGAACTGCGCTTAAAGAAAGCCTTGAGCAAGGCAGCGCCTGCTTCCAGTTCCAAGTGCAGCTCGGCGATCCGGCCAAGCAGAATAGCTACCCAGTGGAAGATCCAAGCATTCTCTGGCCTGAAAAACGCAGTCTCACGAATCCTCGCACCTACAGTCCGTACACCACCGTCGCGATCCTGCGGATCCCTCAGCAAGACTTCGATACGCCGGAGCGCGACCAGTTCTGCGAACATCTCTCATTCACGCCGTGGCACTCACTTCCAGAACACCGACCGCTGGGGCGCACGAACCGCATGCGCTTGAAGCTCTACGAAACGATTTCGACCTACCGTCACAAAGCAAACGGTGTAGTGAAACGTGAGCCAAAAACTCTCGATCCGAAAACGGCCTACCCGAATCTCTAAGCTCGACTCAGCGCAGTTATTGTGACCGAACGGTCACAATAACTGCACGTCCTTGAGATGTCCGTCTCAACCCCAGCCCTTATTCTCACTTCATGAACAACATTCTCTTAAGGAGATTTCACATGAAGTTACTGCTTGGACTTATCCTCATCGCTGCTGGCTGTGCCAGCCGTCCTGACGCCGTTCCTGTCTCAAAGACCGCCGGCCCTGAAGCCGCCATCACCGCTCAGCACGAAATGATCGAGCAGGCGCAAAGAAACCACGTGCACGTCCTCGCGCCAGAGGCTTTCAAAAACTCACAGAAACTTCTGTCCGATGCTGAAAAGCAGAAAGACGACAAAGACATCTACGAATCTCTCGGTGTCTCGAAGGCGTACTTGAACGAGGCGAACTCCATCGCCAGCGCCCGCAACCTCGATCTGCAAGAAGTGCTCGATGCCCGTGGCGAAGCTCTCGAAGCCGGTGCGGATTCAAGTGCCCTCAAGTCTGCCGACAACGACCTCAAAGAGTTCACCAACGACGCGGATGACTACCAAGACATGAAGCGCGGAGATAAAGAGAAGATCACCGCAAAGTACCTTCGCGCGGAACTCGACGCCATCAAGACCAGCAAGCTTGCCACCATCAAAAGCACGCTCGAAGTCGCGAAGTCGAAGGGCGCAGCTAAGCTCGTTCCGAAGACGTATCGAACAGCGATGATGCGCTACCGTGCGGCCGAAAAAGCCATCGAGACTGATCGCCACGCCGAAGCTCTCTACCAACCAGCCGTCTCTGCTGCTGCGGCAAGCGCCAACCGCACGTTGAACCTCGTAGAAACAGCTGCTGCGACACAAAACCAAACTCCCGAACAACGCGCCATCACGTTGGATGCTCGTAACAAAGCACTCATGCAGGCCGATGAGCTTAACGCGGAAGTCACCGAAGAAGTCTTGCAACGTGACGAAGCTCTTGCGGCGCAAACCGCAACGCTCAATACGGTCTCAAACGAGCGTAACGAACTTAAAGACAAAGAGACACAAGACCAGGCCGTCGCCAGCGCCGCCGCGAAGTTCAACGACTCCGAAGCAGACGTCTACCGCCAAGGCGAAAACTTGGTGATTCGCCTCAAGCAGGTCAACTTCGCCTCTGGCCGTTCAGAGCTCCCGTCCCAGTCGATGACAGTCCTCGGGAAAGTGAAGAACGTGCTGCAGGAACTTTCTCCCTCAGCAGTCATGATCGAGGGCCACACGGATGCCGTCGGCAATGCGACAACCAACCAAAAACTTTCTGAACAACGGGCCGCTTCCGTCGCGAAATTCTTTGCATCCGATGCCTCGCTGGCAGGAAAGAAATTCGAGACCGCGGGCTTTGGTTATTCTAAGCCGCTGACCTCGAACAAGACGGCAGAAGGCCGTGCGCAAAACCGTCGCGTCGACATCGTCATCACACCGAACACGCAACTCTAAAACTCACCGTGGAGACCTCTATGAAACTTATTCTTGCTCTTGCCGTCACCATTCTCACACTCACTTCGTTCCCTGCGCGCGCCGAAGAACTCCCCCCAGTAAACGTCGCGGTGGTGGAATTCGAAGAGGATGCGGACTTTGCCAAAATCGACGACAGCATTTTTTGCTCGGTCGCTTTGGTGAATCGTGGTGGCCGCCTCATGCGTCGCTACGACGGTCGCCGTAGTTTCCGCACGGGTCGCTGTGAAGCGCCGATGAACCGCTGTCGCCAGGACATCGGATTCGGTCGACGGATGCGCGGCCTTCGCTGCGTAGAACTTCGCTACTAGTTCTTTAAGGGCCCTCCGGGGCCCTTTTTATTTCGAACAGTTTTTTCTAACTCTCCCGCACCTCGCAAAACTCGATGAGAGGCACTAGTCACCGCGCGCACAGCACTGGGTTTACCCTGAGTCGTACGCAAGCCTACTTGCTTTCCTAACTGAGCAAGCAATAGAAAGTATCCGTTCTATTGCCTCATCAAATGTATAACTTCACTTCTAATTCATAGCCATCAGGGTCTATCACAAACGCTGCATAGTAATCTTTTCCATAAGCAGGTCGCGGTCCTGGGGCGCCATTATCTCGACCTCCATGCAGCAAAGCCTGGGCATAGAAGTTGTGGACTTCTTCTTGAGTGCTGGCGTGGAAAGCGAGATGAAAGCCCTCGCTAGGTACGGACACTCTATCCACGCGCTTTTTGATTTCAAAAATTTCTTTGCCTTCCGTACGTCCCCAGCCCGCCCCATTGGCGCTGGCATATAATCGTCGATGGCCAATGGCCGTCATGACGGCTTCATAAAATTGCAGCGACTTCGAAAAGTCCGATACTGAAAATGAGATGTGACTGAGAAAATCCATAGGAGGAGGCTAGCAAGGGCCCAAGAATCAATCAATACCAATGAATAGATGTTTCGAATTCTCCCGAAGGCAAACGATCGAGAATACGAAAGCCGTGCTGAGTGGTGTCCATCTTGTGACTTGCCCAGAAGTCATTGAGATCAAGCTGTTGCTCAGCAGTAGGATGGATACACTGAGCAAAGGTTGAAGGAGACGTGAGAAAATGCATCTGTCCTTTCGTTACATCCACTTCGCGATGAAGATGCCCTGACAGCACGGTCACGGGCCTAGCGGACTCGGCGAGCACCGCTAAAAACTCTGTTTCGTTTTCCAGCTGGCACCCCAGCGCCGGGCATGGTGAAGAGATTGGATGATGGAGTGAAACAAGCACGGCGTTCGTAGTGTGGCCCTTGAGTAACTCTTTGACCTCTTGCAACGTGCTCATGGATAAAAATCCATGAGATTTTTCTTTCACTTGGGAATTCAAAAATAGGCAGAGACAATCCTTAAGAACAGCATGACGAGGAAAGCTGATATGGCTGCCAGCAAAAACCTCTGCCATCGCCTCTTCGTTGTCGTGATTACCGGGTACCACAAATACTGGAAGAGGTTGAGCCGCTAACACGTCCCGGAAGCGCTGATAGGTCTTGGCATCCCCACGCTCGGCGATATCACCGGTGACGAAGATAGCGTCTGGCAAAGGATTGAGTGACTGGGTCAACTGGACAGCTTTCTGCAAACTTAAAAATGTATCTACGCCGAGAAATGTCTCTCCACGAGCAGGAAGTAGATGGGGATCACTAAATTGCACAATTCTCATGAGTTCACTATGGCACTTTCCAGAAAAACCGACAAGCCCCGTCGGGCAATGCGGCACAATTGGAACCTGATTCATCAATCCCGAACTTATGCTTAAATAGAACGTGATGAAATGGATTCTCACTCTTAACTTTATCTTCATTTTTTCTGCTTCCGCAGCATCTCGCGCCGTGGGTTTTTACACTAACGGGTCTTTGGAAGATGGCGGCTGCATCCCCTCCGAAGGTGAGGGCTACATGCAGCTCTACCGGAACGTGAACAACATCTTTGCCACACGCCCTCTTCTCAGCATGATTGTAGAAACAGGCCGCGATATGGACGAAAAATACCCCAACCGTGATCGACTGCAAGTTGAAGAGATGAGCGCACGTGAAGGCGGCGAGATTGATGGGCACGCGTCCCATGAAAATGGTCTCGACGTTGATATTCAGTTTTATAAGGTCAACGAAGTAGAGCATATCCCGACAGCGCAGCAGTACTACGCCCCCAAGATGGTGGTGGGCGACGCCGTCTCGCCGAACTTCGACGTGGAACGGAACTGGGAACTCATGAAGGCGCTCCATCGCCACGGTAATGTTCAACGCATCTTCATCGATATAAAACTAAAAAACGCTCTTTGTAGCTATGCCCGCTCAACCGGCGACTTTGCTGCAAACACGAAAGTTCTTCGCAGCCTTCAGCATCAGACAAATCACCAGGACCACATTCACGTGCGTCTACGCTGCCCTCCCGGTAACAACAGATGTGTTCCGCAGGGCGATCCGCCAGCGGGCCACGGCTGTCCGTAATCCACTCATCACATCTAGTCATGCCCCCGTTCCCTGAATGCTCACGCATTCAAAAAACGTCGCTTAACCCTTCAACTCCGTAACAAAATCAAATTTTTAGCAGCAAACGCCCCCGGTCTCTAGGAATCAACGATGTGAAGGAGGAGGCGTGCTGCCTGCACGTCGACGAGTGAGCGAGAAAGATGACGACGTAGCCGGGGGCGTTTCATGCTAAAAAGTGGCCACCCTACCCGGACTTGAACCAGGATCATAGACTTAGGAAGTCCACGTTTTATCCAGTTAAACTATAGGGTGACGAAACCCCATCATACTGATGACTTAAACCGGCTTCAACCAATATCCAGAGTTTCTACTCAAGTTCTAACTAAAACTTGGCGATACGGGATTCAAGGAGAATTCCATGAAGCTCAAACTACTGGTTACGAGTCTACTCATCCTCACTGCCGTGGCCTGCGGTAAGAAGGACGACAGTAGCAGCTCTAGTAATGTTTTCCGCAGCGGTGTCGGCACCGGTGATGGCATTGTACTCGTTCCGGCCTACGGCGGCGGTCAACCGATGATCCAAGCCGGTGGTGGGACGTACCAACTCCAAGCAATGAACCAGCAAGTTTTCGATACTGTGAACGCGATGTATCGCGGGCAGATCCAGCCCTACCGAATCGATGCGCAGTACAAACAGTTCCGCGTACGCGTGTCCGGAAGCTTGACTCAGAACGCCGGCTACGGGGCCAATGGCTACTCCGTCGGCGGCAGCCCTCAGCAACCCGTTGGCAACATTCTCTACGTGCAAAGCATTCAGCCGATCTAATTCTTTACGGCGCCCACCAACAAAGTGGGCGCTCGCTTAATTCCAATCCAGCTAAGTAAGTATCCAAACGACATTGCGGCATGGGGTGTGTGCGATTGATTCGCTCAGCGATACTTGTATCGGGTGTCTCAACCCGCGGTGAAGGTAAGTTCCTATTCGCGGCGAAGAAGGCGGTGAGCACGATGGCCGCGGCCACTCCCCGATCTTGCACACTCCCTACACGTAACGGAAGTTCATAAATTATTTTTTCCCAGCACTCGCTCGCTGCCCAGTAGTCGGCTTGGCCTTCCACCGCCATGCGATTGTGTTCATCACCGAAAGGTTCACCTCCATAGAGATGGCCCACTTCGTGGCAAAGAGTCAGCGCGAACGAATCCACTGTGCTGCCCGGAATGCGAGCGATGCCACCGTAGACGACGAGATGATCCGTCTCCCAGCGACGCGCGAAGGCCTGCGGCCAAGACTCATTCCAGTCGGAGAGTATTTCAAAAGTTCGGTTTTCACGAGCGGCGTAGGAAGCAAAAACAGCTTCGAAGATTTTTATAGTTTGCGTGAACTCCGCGCGCGTAAGGCCCCCGTCCACCAAGCGAACGACAGGAACGGTCGAATCTAAATGGGCCTGGGCCAAAGACGTGACGAGCAGGAGTGGCAATCCGGCATAACGGAGTACCCAGGAAAGCGCTCTAAGTAACGAATTCTTCATGTCTTAATCCAGATTATTTGTCCCAACGTACACTCAAATAAACCACATTAATTCCGAAGAGTTAACTATGAAAAACCTACTTCTGCTTTTGATCATTCTAGTCATTTGCACCGCCTGCGCAAAAGGTGGCAAAACATCCGCTTCACTCAACGTGACGACTTCTGGAATTAGCATCAGCGGTGTGAATCTTAATCACATCATCGTTACCGGAACGAATGGTAAACAGAGTTTCAGCAAAACGATCAGTCAGACCGGCAGCGTAAGTCTCAATCTCGACAATGGCGAGTGGAATTTTTTGGCACTGTCTTGGGAAGGTGCGGACGCCTTCACTGGTAAAGTTCGCTGCGCTTTCCAGCAGAATGTTACTCTCAATGGCAAAGAAGCGAGCATCAACCTCAGCATGAGTAACGCGACTTGCACGAATGCAGTTTTGTCGGACACGAGCTTCGTCCAAGGCACGCCTCCTACCGCGAGCTTCAAGCCTGACATCCTTCAGCTGTGTCTGAATGACATTTCAACACTCGGATCTGTTGATGGTTGCGTTGTCGGCTCCGCCAACGCAGCCGCGCCGTTCAAGTCGGCTCGCTATGCGATCCTCGACACTGAGGCGAATTCTCAAGGCACGTTTTCTGCTTGCACGAACTTGGATAGCGCAATTGATCGCACAATCAACGGTCGCGTGAATGATACCGAGCTCCCAGTTCTAAAATCTGAGTTTTACTTCCCGATCGTGGTGCAGGCCTTTCAAGACACCACCTGCACCAGCGACGCTCTCCAAGCCCAAAGCATGCGGTTCGTGGATAATACGACCACCAAGAAACTTTTTACTCGCTTCAACGACGCCGATATCTGCGCGAGCTTGAACGCGACGACCATCACGCAAATCGGTCATGGAACGATCGATGACTCCCCTTACGGCATTTGTAATCTCGCTCAACTCAAACACCTCCACCAAAACTTTAGCACCCACACAAATAAAGGATTCGTTCTTCTCGCGGACCTCGACCTTAATCCTTGGACGAAAGGTGGAACTGGCACCGCTTTTCACGCTTGCCTTCAGACCGGTTCAACCTTTATTCCCCTTGGCTTAGATGACTGCACGGATACCGTGCCCCTTACGTTCAGTGGAGTGTTTAATGGGAACGATCATACCATTCGTGGTTTTCGTTACCGCGCGCCCGAAGACCCGACGGTTCAGGGTAAGATTGGATTTATCTCAGAGGTGAATGTCTCTGCGTTGGTCCGCAACATCACCTTCGATCAGGCACAGGTCAGCGGACTTGATTACGTGGGCGTGGCCGTCGGCCGCGGCCCAGGCTACATCACTCATGTTACCGTTAAGCGCTCAGAGGCTGAAGCAGAAACATCCAATTCCTACGTTGGTGGCGTGATTGGCGATAACGGTGGAAGTGGAAACATCCTCTTTAGTCATGTCAGTGAGACGGTCGTTCGCGGCCGCTCTTACTTGGGCGGCATCGCAGGTGGTGCGGCAAGTATTTCTAATAGTTCGTTCGACGGAAATGTTTTGAGCGAAAAGCAGAACTGTAACACCGAGTACGTTGGCGGCATCGCCGGGGCAGCTTCGAATCCCCTTAGCCACGTTTCCTCGTCGGGCCATATCTATGGAAACATGCGCGTCGGAGGAATCGTTGGACAATCGACGAACACCATCGCCTTCGCACGATCGACCATGGCGATCACCGGCCAGTGTGTACCTGCGCCGGTTTACATTGGTGGCATTAGCGGAGAAATGGATACTGGATTCCGAGTGGAGAATTCGTACTTCGCGGGCTCGATCCTGCAGCCTTGTGCGGGGGCATGTAACGTGGGAGAAATTAGCGGATACGGCACAGTAGCGAGTTTACAAAGTGCGGTCCTTTCTAACGCGCAGGCCGCGTCCATGTCTGGAATCGCAGGAACAGTCGCATCATCTGAAACTTCCATCACAGCTGCCATGATTTGTTCTGCTGATCCTTGCCCTCTCACTGAGTGGGTCATCGCTGCAAATGATATGCCTCGCTACGAAGGCGAGGTTCACCCGTGCACACAGGTCGCCAATCACAAAACAATTGCGTTGCAGATTTCACCCTCCGGCCGGGGAGCGTCGGCAGCGAATCCGATCACACTTTGCAATAGTGCACAGGTCGCGGAGCTTTTCACCTATCCTACAGCTCATGCTAACTTGGAGAAGCACTACACTCTTCTCCAAGACCTACTTATACCCAACGGTCTAACCGCTGGTAATTTTGCCGGGACGCTAAATGGACGAAAGCACATGCTCCATGGATTTACAGTCACAGGTAGTACGCTTAGCAACGAAGGGTCTTTCAAATCAATCTCTGGAACGGTTCAGAATCTCGAATTCGCCAACATCATGCTCTCCGCATCCACTAGCGGAAGCCTCTTGGCCATCGTGACCCCAGTGAATACTGGAACGCTGAATAACATTAAGATCTGGAGTGGCGAGGTCATTGGGACCAATGACATTGGAGCCATCGCTGGGTCTAACCAAGGGATCCTCAGCAATGCTTCCGTCCGAAACGTCAATGTCCAAGGCCACTACGTCACGGGTGGACTCGTGGGCTACAACGAAGGGCCCTCGGCGAGCATCTTCAAATCAGAATTTATAGGTAAACTTGGTCTCCATCCGATCTCACTGGCAGCACCCATCGAATCCACAGGAGGCTTGGTTGGAATGAATGAGGGTTCTATTGCTACGAGCTCTTATGCTGGATCGTTCGATCCAGCTGCGAACTGGAGCGGCCAGGTCCTTTTAAAATTCGGCTTCATCGTTGGAGAGAACGCTACAGGCGCCACTGTGACAGATGTGCTTGTTAACAACGACAATAGTGTGACCTTTCCTTTAGAGATCGAACAAATCGGAGGGATCGCCGGTTATAACGGCGGGAGCATCAACCGTGCCGTCAGCTATGCCAGAGTCTCTCTTGATTCATCTCACGCGGGAACAGATGCGGGTGTGTTCGCCGGCACAGGCACCAATGCGACGAATAGCTTTGCAATCAATGCCTTTGGACAGCAACATGTAAATTTCACCACCAATGTTTTTGGATCTCCTCTAACTGGAACGAGCACCTGTGTTTCAACTGGCGCCTCCTGGTCGCCATCCACTCCTCCTAACGGGTCATATATCTTCTACGAAGTGGGCAATCCCATGCAAATTTTTGGTAGCGTGAGTAGTGGTGAAGTGAGCTTCCCGGTGCCATTGACCGCATGCACTTCTTTGTCCATGGAGTCGACCATAGAAACAATCGTAAGCGCCCGGCAGCCGCTTCCTGGTCCAATTACTAACCTTATCACTACAAATGGATTTTCCCTTTGGAACGCCACCACCGATGAAGCAGCGATCGTGAGTGCACACTTGTCTAATTTGGATGGTGGCACTCCGACGACCCAGACATGGATCTATGAAGATCAAGAACTGAAGCTCTTTTCCTTTGACGGTAAATAAATAATACGAGGACCCCTTGTGGGGCCCTCGATTTTATTTTAGCGAATTTTGTTCGCCAGAACTGTGGCCACGCGCTGGCCGAAGTCTGAAGCCGAGGCTAGATCGCCCGGCAGGAAGGATTGATCAGGCGCTGTCTGCGCCGCTTGCAGCATCAAACCGGAGAAACTTCCCAGTCGATTGCGTGCATTTTCTGGAGCCACTCCAGAGTAAACGTCAGGCATCCGGTCGTACCCTACCCAGACCATCCCGTGTTGTAGTGCGAAGGTCGTGAGCGCTTGGAGCGTGCCTTGTTTGTCACCGGAAGGAGAACCGGAGACAGTGAACCCTGCGGCCACTTTGTCTTTCCATTCTCTCCCCATCCAAACCTTACTCGACTCATCCATGAAAGCTTTGAACGGAGCAGAGACTGAGCCCATGTATGTAGGCGTCCCAAAGATAATGGCGTCTGCATTTTTTAAATCCTCCCATGGGGTCACATGTTCGCCGCCTATGGCGACGAGCTTGGCTTCAACACCGTCAACCGTGGCGGCGCCCTCGAAAACTTTCTGGGCTGCATAAGCGGTGTGCCCATAGCCCGAATGGTAAACGATCGTTATGCTTTTTTTAGAGTGATTCATTGTTTCTTCACCAGTTCAAAGTTAGCAGCGATGCGCACTTCCTGACCGACAGCAAGTCCTCCGCTCTCCAGCACTGAGTTGTATTTCAGGCCGTAGGCGTAGCGATCAATCTCCGTGGAAACTTTGAGCCCTGCACGTGTGCCGCCCCACGGATCTTTAACGATGCCATTAAACTTTGCAATCCAGACCACGTCCTTCGTGACGCCATTCAACGTGAGCTTGCCGTACACTTTGTAGGTGGAGCCTTTCACCTTCTCGAACTTTTTTCCTTCGAACACTATGGTTGGATTTTTTTGGACGTCGAAGAAGTCTTTGGCGCGAAGATGTTCATCACGTTTACTATCAGCGGTGTTGATACTTTTAGTTTGAATAACCGCCGTGAAGCTTGCATCCGTGAAGTCGGGTTTGTCGGATTTGACGTCCAAGGCATAGGTATCAAACTTGCCGTTGGTTTCTGAGATCACCAAGTGATCCACGGCGAAGTTCACGCTGGAGTGGCTATGGTCGACGTCCCATTGCTGGGATTGGGCAAAGCAGACGGGAAAGTTAAAAAGGGCCGCGGCGGTGACTGCGAGGGCGATGGTTTTCATGTTCTAGGCTCCGAAAGTTTTTGTTTCAAATGCAATTGTTGCACCTGAAACAAACTATGCTCTCGCTTTGTTGCAATTGCAACAAATTTCTAGTATAATGTGTTTTATGAATGATCCCAAAGGGTTAGAAGCCTGGGCCAAGTTTTTCGTCGCCAGTACTCGCCTCAACCAGGTGATGGAAGAAGCGATGAAGTTGGAGGGCCTGCCCCCTTTGGAGGTCTATGATGTGTTGTGGACCTTGGAGCGTGCACCTGAGCATGCCCTGCGCTTCACTGATCTCGGTGAGCGCGTTTTGCTCTCCCGCTGCAACGTCACCCGCTTGGCGGAACGCTTAGAAAACCAAGGTCTCATCGAACGTGAACGCTGCCCCAATGATCGTCGGGGTGTGTACGCTGTCCTCACAAAAGAGGGACTCAAGCTGCGCAAAGACATGTGGAAGCGCTATGCGGGGTTGATCGAAGAACACTTCTCGAGTCATCTCTCAGAAAAAGAGCAGACTCAGCTCATTGAGATCATGGCGAAGATCTGGCAAGAGCCCGTCCGGGCCGATGAAAAAAATGGTTGTCCTGGCGCTGTCTAGTGTCTTCCTGGTATGAGTTCGCTAGAAATTAATCATACCTAGGAGGTTTCTATGAAATTGACTCTCGTTCTGTGCGCCTTTTTGTTCGCCACCGTCGCATGTGCAAGCAATTCAACCGAACCTGTCCGTACGGTTTCTATGGTTGATGTCCCTAGCTACATGGGCAAGTGGTATGAAATCACCCGTTTCCCGAATAGCTTCCAGAAAGAATGTGGTGCCACCACCGCTGAGTACAAGCTCCGCCAAGACGGCAAAGTCGGCGTGAAGAACAGCTGCAAGACCGCCAAGGGCCTCAAGGTCGCCAACGCCATCGCTCGCGTGGCCGATAAGAAGACCAATGCGAAACTCAAGGTGAGCTTCGTGCCGTTCTTCAATCGTTTCGGCTGGTTCGCGGGAGATTACTGGATCCTCGACCTCGCCGCGGACTATTCCTACGTCTTGGTGGGCGCCCCGGACCGCAACTTTTTGTGGATCCTCTCACGCACGCCGACCCTTGATGCCAACATCATCGAGGCCCTCAAGACCACCGCCCAGCGGGAAGGCTTCGATGTTTCCCGTCTGAAGGACACGCCGGTTTGGACCGAGTAGAAGTTTTAGAGTGTGTGGGAATTAACATAATTCCCACATTGCTTTTCGCGATTCTTTGCTATATCTCTGCCCCATGAAGAACTCCCTGATGATCGCTTTCGCTCTCGTAGGTACCGCTGCTGTCGCTCAGACGGCCGAGACCTTGTTGAAGAACGACAGCACCTTCTCACCAGAGCTTAAAGAGCGCTGGATGAAGGCCATCGAAGCCCAGTGCGCCCAAGTTCTCCTGCGCGTCCAATAGATTTTTCACACTCGCCTTCGATCCCACAGTCTTTGGAGTAAGTTCCCCCCATGAAAACCCTCCTCTTCTTGGCCTTGTTTTTTGTTTCGAGCGCCCAGGCCTCGACAGAGTTCGTGTGCTCGATCATCCAAGCGCAGAAGATCTACAAAGAGCTCGAACGCCAGAACATCAACGACAAAACGAAGCACTGTGTGCTCTCGTGCCACATGGCCCTGCGCTGTCCCAGCATGGAAGTTTGGAACTTAGGCGTCCTGAAAGAAATCTACGACCTCTTCGGAGATGGAAATGCGGAATGGGCCGACCTCGTGGCCGACCGTGATGGCATCGTGCTGGCCACCAGTCGTCGCGCACGAACGACCGCGGAATGCTATCGTGAGTGCCGCGAGATCTATCCCTAGGCCTTGTTCTTCTTCGCTAGGATGAAGCTAAACCCCGCTGCCGTGATGAACATGATCACGCTGTAGACCGCGGCCGGAAGTGCGAGCGTAAACGACCCCAACACCGACATCGCGATGTAGAGTGCCAACGTTCCATTGTGGACGCCGACCTCCATAGAGATCGCTGTGGCTTCTTGGTGGCGTAGCTTCAGTGCGAGCGGCACCAGGTAGCCCACCGCCATGGATGCGAGATTAAACAGCAGCATCGCCCAGCCGATCTGCGCAAATGATTCCGCCATCTGCGCGCGCTCTTTTCCAATAGCGCCCACGATGAGGACCAGCAAGATCACCATCGAAAAAATCCGCACCGGTTTGTCTGCTTTCACCGCCAGCACGGGCCTCCAGTGCCGCAGTCCCATGCCAATCACCACGGGAACGAGCACCACCATGAAGACTTCCACGGTTTTCTGAAACTGCAGGCCGATGCTTTGGTCAGTCCCCATGAAGTGCGCGATGGAAAGATTCACGAACAACGGCAGTGTGAAGGCCGCCAGCACACTGTTAAGTGCCGTGAGAGTCAGGTTGAGGGCAATGTCACCGTGAGACAGGTGCGAGAAGATGTTCGCCGTGATGCCACCGGGACTCGCCGCAAGAATCATCAATCCCACCGCGAGTTCCGGGGGAAAATTAAACACCTTGCAGATCACCACGCCTAAAGCGGGCAAGAGAAGCATCTGACAAAACAACCCGACGAGCACACTCTTCGGGTACTTCAGCACGCGGGCGAAATCGGCCGGCGTGAGGGCCAGTCCAAATCCGAGCATGATAATCGCAAGAGAGAGAGGAAGGAGCGTCGAGACGATGAATTGTGTTTCCATGAGAAAAGTCTAACACGGGTCTCAGAAAATAAAAGAGCCTCTTGGAATTCTCCAAGAGGCCAGGTGCAGCAAAGAAAATTAGAGAGTCGTCACTTGAGTCGTGCCCGTGAAGTCCATCTGCTCGAAGTCGAACTCGCCTTCGAAGGGAATGACCACGTTCACTGTTTGAGTTGGCATTCTCACGCAACGAGCGCGCATCGACATTTCATTCATCACGCCGAGAGCGCGGAACTGGAGCACGGGGCGGCCATCGACCATGTTGAACTTCGCGACGTGGCCGATCAAGCGATCGACGCAGCCGGTGAGCTTCACTTTGATCTTCACGTTCATGCCGTAAGCGAGGCAGCGCATGCCGCCGGCGTTGATCGGGCAAAGCAGGCTGCTGGAAACGAATTTTGCGTCAGCGCTGTAGATGTGAAGATCACCTTTCTCGAGCTGGGTGAAGTTCGATGCCATAGCGGTATGGGCAAAAACGAGGGCGATAAGAGCGATAAGGTTTTTCATAAATAACTCCGTTTTAGGGGGTAAGTTGTAGTCGAGACGGAAAATAGTGCAAACCCCCTATGAAATCAAAATAAATATAGTTAATATAATCTTTAATGCAGCTAAATAATCTCGATCTCAATAGACTTAAGTGCTTTCAAGCCGTTGCGGCCCATGGCAGCCTTCTCGAAGGTGCCAAACAGTTGAATATCACATCGTCCGCGGTCTACCAGTCAGTCAAAAAACTCGAAGCCGATCTACAAAAACATCTCTTTTTTCGTGCCGGCAAGAAGTACGTGCTCACAGACGAAGGTCGCAAGCTTCAAGAGCTATTCGCAAGATTCCTTTGGGACATCTCGCAGTTTCAAGAGTCTACGAAAAACGAGAGCGTGGCACTCGAGGGCGACATCCGCATCGGCCTGCCGCTCAATTTCTCCAAGTCCGTGTTCATGCCGATCCTCGCCGACTTCAACAAACTCCATCCTCGCGTGAGTTTCCATCTCATGATCGGCGAATCACGCCGACTGGTAGAGCACATCAGCAAGTTCGAGCTCGACTTCGCCATCACCGATGATGCCATTCCACCCGAGCTCGTTCCCAGGATTGAGAAAGTGGAAGTCTTCCGTGAAGAGCTGGTGCTGGTGTGCTCCCCGGCTTTTCATAAGCAGCACGAGAAGGAACTCAAGAGCATCAAAACCCAGCGCGGCCTCCCGCATCTGGACTACTCCCGCCACTTGCCGCTCATCCAGCGGTGGTACAAAACACATCAGCAGCGGCAAACGAAGATTACCCAGTTCCACACGGTGGACAACGTGGAGACCATGGTCGCGGCCTTGCACGAAGGCCTGGGCGTTGGCATCGTTCCGAAAATCATCCAGCAAAAAACGGATCTCCGTGTGGTGCCTGCCCAAGAGAAGGCGCTCTTCAACGCCCTCTTCTTGGTGCAGGAATCAAACTACATTAACAGTACGCTCATGAAGAAGTTCTTAGCTTTTCTGCGCCAGGCACTCTAAATGCTCAGGCCTCGCAACATAGACTAGCTGATCATCCCAGCGCCCGTCTTGAAACCAGTAGGCTTTCTTAATACCTTCACGTTCAATTCCCAAACTCTTCACGAGCTTTATGGAGCGTCGATTATCCAGATCGATCGCCGCTTCAAGCCGCTGAAGCTTCAGCACCTTTAGTCCAATGTGCAGACCACCTTGGGCCATTTCCTGACCGAACCCTTTCCCCCAATGACGATTGAAAAGCCGATAGCCAAAATTTGCAAAGCCCATGGTCTTGCGATCATAGATGGAAATATCAATCGCCCCCACCATCTCGCCGCGATAAAACGCCGCATAGATGTAACACCTGTCCTCTCTGGCAGCACGCGCATGGCGAGCACGCACTTTCTCAAAATCCACTCGCGTGCATTTCTCTTTTGGATAGGGATCGATGTCCCACTTATTTATCTTTGGCAGGCCGCCCGTATAGGCGTCCAACCAAACGGCATAGTCACTGCGCCGTAACGGTCGCAGCACGAGACGCCGTGTCTCGTGGACAAGTCTACGCATGTCGAAATCCTTGGATCAAAATTAAAAAAAAGGGAAAAGAAAAGCGGCGGCGCTAGAGAGCGAAGGCCGCTGTGTTTTGAAATTGTTCCATAGGGCCTCCTGTTTTTGGGTGAAAGAGAAATCTTTCTAACTCAAATCTTCCAACGGCGCAACCTGAGTTTCGGGCGAAGCTCGGTAGATATTAAAATGCTCTTCGCCCTCGCCCTCATACTCCAGCAAGGCCCAAGGGTGGTGATCGGCGATTAATTTATTGGTGGCCTGTCCGCGGGCGACTAAACGGATGGAGCGCTTCGCCGCCTCGCTGCTGATTTGTCCCAGGGTCGCGTTGATATGATCATGACGTCCATAATCGTAAATGAAATAAACATCCACTTCAGGCAAAACAAACTCTTTCGCGAAGAGATCCTGCACTTCGCACTTAGCGTTCACGTATCCCCAGCGTGCATAAATGCGATTCGCTTCCTCCACACGCTCGGGCACGTACTCATGGCCCATAAAGTGCGCGTGAGGATAAAGCGCTCCCATGACGACACCCAAGCGACCATGGGCCGCGCCGAGATCGATCACGGTTTCATTTTTAAGTTCCAGCAATTCACAGATCCTCAGCAACACCGCGTAGGGCGTGTTGAGCGTCTGCACATCCAGCCCCACCCAGGTTTGCGCGCCGTCATGGATCGCCGGCCCCCAGTATTCAAAACTTCCGTCGGGAAGTTTCGTGCGGCCAAGCTTGACGAGTTTTTCTTCAAGGCCCTTGAGATCGAAGCCGAGAATCTTATCGAGGAGGATGGAGTGCTGGCGGGCAATTTGATCGTTGTGTTTGGGAGTGCTCCAGAAATCTTTTTGGCGCAGGATGGCCCTTAGGTCTGGGTCGGGCAACGGCGACGTCAGCAGCCTTTGCCAATCGGCGAGTTCACCGAAAGATGTAGTTGGCGAAGATGGAGAAGTTCTTTTCATGCTTCGTCTCTCCCACGGCCGCGAGCCACGGATGTGCGTACTGGATCAGCGAGCGGATGGTTTCTCCGCGCGCGATCACCTGAAACTTATGCACGTCGGCCAGGTTCTGCAATTGTCCCATAGTCCAGCGGAGATGGTCCATGGTTCCGTAGTCGTAGATCAAGTAGCAATCCGCCATGGGGAGCTGGAAGTCTTTGGCGAACATGTCTTTACAGATCACCCGTGCATTCTGGCATCCGTGCAAAGCGAAGAGGCGGTTCCCCTCTTCCACGCGCTCCGGGACGATCTCGATACCAGTAAAGTGCGATGCGGGATGGCGATGATGGAGGACGAATCCCATGCGGCCATAGGCGGCGCCGAGATCCACCACGTGCGCCTCGCCGGGCAGATCGATCAGATCGCACATGGTGCTGAGTTCATCGTACGGAGTGAGCAGTGTCTGCGGCTGCAGACCGATCCACGTCTGGGCCTCGTGCACCATCTTGCCCCAGGTGCCAACGTCGCCCTCGGGGTCTTGAATGAAGGCCTCTTCATGCAGCTTGTGTTCGATGGCATTGATCTCAAAACCGAGTTCGATATCAACGCTCTCGGCGTGCTTGCGTGGCGGAACGTCGAAGCAGCGAAAGTAGTTTTTGTTTTGTAGATAGAAAGCAGACATAGCGGCCCAGATTACCTGCTGGCCCACGCGCCGACAAGCGAACCGACGCTCATGAGTAACATCGCGGTCCACGTCAAAGGCCCTGCCGCCACACCGGCGACGAACACGAGCAAAAGCGTGGAGAGCACCGGGGTGAGATACGATAGCGCACCGATCACGCGCGGGTCTCCGCGCTTCACGGCCACGTCCCACAAGAAAAACGCTGCACCGAAGGGACCGATGCCGAGCCACAAGAGCAGCCACCATTCTTGCATGTTGGGCACGACTCGCGGTTCAACAATAAAATGTGTGAGCGCACTTATCACAGCGGCCACCAGGCACACGCCCGCGGTCGTAACGACTTCGACATGCGGCGCTTTCTTTTTTAGCAATGAGTACACGGGCCACGTGAACGCCGCGAGAAGTGCCAGCGCGAAGCCCCACCAATTCTTTGAGGAGAACTCCAGGTCGCGGCCGAGGATCAACAGCACCACACCCGCAAACGCTAATCCCGCACCGAGAAAATTCCCGGCCTTGAGTTTTGCCTCTTTAAAAAATAACGGCGCCATGAGCACCATCAGCATGGGCCACAGATAGTTGATGAGATTCGCCTCCACGGGCGGTGCGAGCTTGAACGCGGAGAAGAGAAAAAAATGATACCCGTAGAATCCGGCCACGCCCAAAATCAGCACGGCCCTCGGGGGAAAAGCGCGGCGTCCGTAGAGCAGCACGGGCAGTCCGCCTATACCGAAGGCGATCGCAAGTTGCAAAAACGGCGGAATGCCGGCCAAGAGACTGGAGGTCATGGCGAGGCTTGCCCACAGAATGATTGCGAAGAGGGCCAACAGGCTTTGCATTTCTTAAGGTTAGCCCAACTATGTAGATGTGGCAGTGCCAAAATGCACCTCTTGTCAGGAGTTTACGGGCCAGGGCAAAGTGTCAAAATTCAAAATTTCGGAGTTTCCATGGACGCCTCAAAAAAGGACCGTTACTTCGCGCAGCCTTTTGAGCGCGTAACACCCTTTAGCTTTAACGCTGAAGTCGCGGAAGTATTCGACGACATGGTGACCCGTTCTGTTCCGCTCTACCGCGAGAACCAACAGCTCACCGTGGATCTGCTTTCTCGCCTTTTGAAAAAAAATGACGTGGTCTACGACCTCGGTTGCTCCACCGGCACCGTCTTGTATCTTCTGGGCCAGGCACTGAAGCCGCTCGATCTTCAGCTCATCGGTCTCGATGCTTCTGCGCCGATGGTAGAAAAAGCGCGCCTCAAACTCAAGGCCTTCGGTCTGAAGAATGCGGAGATTGAAAAAGCCGACATCACGCAGGTGCCGTTTATTCCCTGCGGCGCCGTGGTCATGAACTACACGCTGCAGTTTCTCCCCGTAGAAGCACGCCTTCCGCTCCTGAAGAAAATCTACGCCTCCCTTCGTCCCGGCGGCGTCTTGCTGTTGGTAGAAAAGATCCAGACCGATGCGCCGGGGCTGCAAGAACTCGTCACCGACACGTACTACGATTTCAAGGGCCACAACGGTTACTCCGAACTCGAAATCTCGCAGAAGCGAGAGGCGCTCGAGAACGTCCTCATTCCGCTCACGCCGACTCAGCAAACGGAACTCTTGCGTGAAGTGGGCTTCGGTCCCGTCGAGATGTTGCTGCGTTGGGGCCCTTTCGCGACCTTTCTGGCCGTAAAATCGTAACACCCACCAAATCTTAATATTCCTTTTGACGCCCCTTAGGGTACATCTGCGCCACCTACACCCCCTAAGGAGTCCTCATGAAAACGCTCGTCGTTGCCTTGATCGCTTTCGCTGGCGCTGCCCATGCGCAGTACCGTCCGGCCACGGACCTTCGTCCGTTCGCGTCGCATGTGGCCCTCACGTGGAACACGCACCCGCAGGTGGCATGCCCTGAATTTACGGCCATCGCCGTGACGGCCGTTGATGGCGGTGATGCCATGATCACGTTAGACGACGGGGCCACAGCGCCCCTTCGCTACGATGGCTACAGCGTGCAGAACATGTCGGACGTGGGTCAGATTCTTTCGAACTCTTACAGCATCGTCGGAACGAAGATCCACATGAGCCTCGAGTTCAATGACGACGGCAGCTGGCCCGCGACTCGCCTCGAAGGCTTCCGTGCCTTGAACGTTTACACCGGTGTCCAGGGCAGAAGCGGCGTGTACACGAGCCAGATCTGTTCGTACAAACTTCTCTAATCTCTCTTGGCCAGGATGTCCTCACGCTTGCGTTTGTGGACATCCCCTGCCATTCTCGAAAAATGTTCACTCTTCCAACAGACCTGTTAGCTCTTCACGAAACGCGCCTCAAGGCGCTCCATGCCCCACGACAAGAAGAGGCGCTCAAAGCTCTCGCCGCACTTAATCCCGCCGACCCACAAACTGTGCACGCCACGGCCCTCGCCCTTCGTCCCTGGAAGAAGGGCCCCTTTGAATTCTTAGATACGCGCATCGATGCGGAGTGGGACTGCCGCCGCAAATGGCAGCGCCTGCAAAAGCATCTTCCCGATTTGAGCGACAAGCTCGTGCTCGACGTGGGCTGTGGCAATGGCTGGTATATGAATGAACTGCGCAAGGCCGGTGCGCGCGAGGTCATCGGCTTTGACCCCGGCCAGATGAACTATCTGCAGTGGTCCTTCACGCAAAAAATCCAACCCGATCCTGCTCAAGCGCTTTATCTTTTAGGTGTGGAAGAACTGCCCGCTTTGAAAAAAACTTTTGACGTGATCCTGCACATGGGGGTCTTGTACCATCACCGCGATCCCGTCATGCAGTTGATCGATCTGCGGGAATCGCTCACCCCCGGTGGAACGCTCTTTTTAGAAACTATCGGCGTCCCCGGTGCACAGACCACGCTCTATCTTCCACCGGATCGTTACGCCGGCATGCCGAACGTGTGGTTCCTACCGACACTCAATGCGCTCACCACCATGCTTGAGCGCGCGCGCTTCACGGATGTGAAGGTGCTTTCTACGACGTGGGATGGCGTCGAAGAGCAGCGCTCCACCGAATGGGGCCCAGGGCCAAGCTACGCCGGTGCTCTTGATCCCAGTGATCCGCGCAAAACCATCGAAGGCCATCCCGCCCCCGAGCGCTTCATCGTGAGTGCTCGCAGCAAGGAGATTCGATGAGCGACAAAATCATCCTCGATCATTACGCCAAACTCTCCAAGGGCTGGGGTCTCCAAGGCCAGATGTCCATGCAGGACAAGGTCGTGCGTGAGCGCGAGACGGCCTTCATCACTGCGCAGACTCAGCACTGCCTGCGCACGTTGGGAGTGGCCCCTGAGCAAGCTTTGATATTGGATATAGGCTGTGGCAACGGGTACCTGCTCGCGGCCCTGTGGGAAGAGCTGGCCGGTGCTGAGCTGCGGGGCATTGAATTTGTTCCGGAGCTCGTCGCAGTGGCACAAACTCGCTCGCTCCCCGGACTGAGCATTCAGCAAGGTGACATGCGCGTACGCGCCAGCTTCAAGCAACAAGCTCACGTGGTCATCACCGAGCGCTCGGTGGTGAATCTGCTTTCGTGGGAAGAGCAGAAAGCCGCTTTTGAAAACATCGCCGCGTGGATCAAACCCGGTGGGTTTTACATCATGGTGGAGAGCTTTCAGGAGCCTTGGGTAGAGATGAACGCTGCAAGGCGTGAAACTAATCTCCCGGAAGTTCCTATCTCAGCGCACAATCGCTATTTAAAAGAAGCTTGCATCGATACCTTGGGAACTCTCGGGCTACGCACCGTACCAGGAGTAGAGCCGAAGAACGCTCTCTCGTCTCATTTCTTCCTCTCAAGAGTGTTTCAGCACCTGTTTGTGGAAGAAGGAAGACCTGCTTCGGAACGTGTGTGGCAGTTCTTCGCCGAGGGACTTCCGCAGAATGTGGGAAATTATTCGCCGATTTTATTCAGAGTTTTTCAAAAAGACTGCATCTAACCCTTGGCGATGACTAACGGGCCCGTCTAAGATGCCTCTTCAATATTGGTAGTTCTTAAGGAGCAAATACATGGCTAACGGAAGCCGTCACCGCCGCAAACACGCTAAAGGTCGCCGCAAGGTTGGATCGAAGAAGAGAAGAGCGGCTCGCTTGAGAAAAGCAAAAGCGTAATTCGTTACGTTTCGAAATTTTTTACAAGGAAGCCTCCCTTTTGGGGAGGCTTTTTTGTTTTTACTTAAGGACAGAAATCCGAAAGCCCCTTACCATTTGTTTATAACATCTATTAAGGGAGCTTTAATGCCTAGCGCTTTTCAGATCATCGATCACTGGTTACGTCGTGTTTGTCTGAGCATCTCCATCATTCTTCTCCCTGGAATCGCGGGCCTCTTCTTCATCGATCTCAACATCAACGTGTTCCGCGGCGAGTTCGGCATGACCGACTTCGTGAACTTCAACGCGCTCGTTTTATACTACGTCGAGAAACTCGACCTCGTCGGCCAACAGGCGATGCTCTACGGCGTGGTCATGACTCTCTTGGTGTACGCCTTCGGCTACTTCCTTCACTCGTCCTCGAAATTCTTCGCAGGCCCGCGTCGCTTTCGCTCATGGTTTCAAGTGGGCGAAACGGACAATGCACCGGAGCTCGAAATGCCACCGTCAGCAACGGCCTACCTGCAAATCAAAGAAGGTGACGTGATCGCTGGCGCCGGCGAAGAAACCTGCCAAACGCTGGTTGTCTCAAGCGGCATCACGAGCCAGCTTCCCACCCTCGAGCGACGCGTAGGCTTCTACCGCGCCATGGGCTACCTGTTCAGCTTAATGGTGTTGTTGGATCTCGCGCTCTTTTTGGTGTCGTTCGATTTCTTGGACATCACCATCAAAGTGTCGATGATCATCGCCAACCTGACCTTCGCGTTCTTGTTCTTCAAGGGCCAAGAAGAAAGCGCCAACAAGTGGAAAGAGGTTCTTTCGGCGGAAACACTGGTGGCCGTGGCGAAGCTGCGGAAGGCCTAGCGCGCCTTCCGTTCAAAGTACTGAAGATCGACAAAGAGGGCCGCCGACAAGATCAACAGGCGGTCCTCGCTATCAAGATTCTCTCCGTGCATCGACAGCACGAAGTTATCCTTATCCGTGAACACCTCTGACAAGAGTCCCGACCAGCGCTTCTGCACCTCGGCGACTTCCCGGCCATGCTTGCTGAACGTGAACGTCCAGATTTTCCAGATGGGCGAACGAACTTCGTAGCGAACCTTTCCGCGCGCGTCTTCGACGTCGAACGACTTATGGAAAAAGGCGAAGCGCTGCTGGACGGCACCGATCATGACATCTTTCGCATCGTGAACTTCGAGGCGCTGGAAGAACCAGCGAAACGGGTGCGTGAGCTTCAGCGCTTTTTCGCGCTTCGAATTAAAAACGTAGATATCGAAGCGGCGCCAGTGGCCCAGGTACTGGCGAAGCACGAAGCCCCAGAAGCCTTTCTGCTGCTCGGCCGCGTAGCCGATGGGATTGTTGTTCAGATCCGTCACGCTGTACTTGTTGCGCGTCTCGAAGCCGATCCACTCGGCCATCTCGTGGATCTGCTGCAGCTTCACGCGCGGCAGAGGTAGAAGCTCTTGAGCCAGGATGTGGGTCGCCGGGGGAAAGGTATGTTCCATGGGCAGATTCTAAACCGCCAGGCCCTGCGGGTAAAGTCCCGAAAATATGTCCGTTTTGCTCGGGCCCTGCAAGAAATTATTACCTTCTCGAGGGATTCCTTCCCCTCCGGACGGACTTCCCAAGCATAATCCCCCCATGAGCATCCTCCCCCGTCTGCTGATCGTTTTATCCCTGGGCCTCACCTTCACCGCACAAGCCGCGCCGCTCACCACCGTGATCAATTTCCTGCGCTCCACGCCGGCATTCTTTGACGGTAATGTTGCGTTCAAAACAAACGCCACCGTTTTCGAGGAAGGCTGGACGAAGGTCAAGATCAACGCCAACAAGTCCATCGGCTTCCGCTTCAAAGAAAACTCCATCGAAGTCCATCCGGGCGACGCCTTCGACGTGCGCTGCTACTACCTGAAAGTCAAAGTGAAGTACGTGCGCTGGCATCCGGTGCGCGGCTTCTACGCCGACGCCGAACTCCCCATCGACATCACCGGCCTCTCGCGCTCGAGCGTGAGTGCGACCGTCGCGCAGGACCTCGAGGAAATTTTTGGCGAGAAGCTCAAGCGTGCCAACCAGCTCATGCAGAGGGTGCGCAGTTTACAAAACATCGGTGCCTCCATGGAAATCGTGGATGCCATCGTGGACATCTTCAAAGAAGAAGGCAGCGGCGTGGTACTGCCGAAGTACTACGGCGAGACCGGCCTCAACTTCGCACCCAACGCCAAGGCGCTCCAGCTCTACGGCATGCGCGTCGGCATCAAGTCCGGCGACAGCGTGCGGGCGGGCTTTTCGTTTAACGGCGACGCCGTCGGCATCTACCCCTACGCCATGACGGTGCGCTCGAGCAGCGGCATCGACATCAACGAAGGCAACACCTTCCGACAGAACATGCGGATTGTGTTCAAAGAAATTCGCATGGACGCCGAGGGCACGAGCATCGCCATCGACCTCGGGGCCACCGAGACCATCGCCGGCATCTTGAGCGCCATCGAACTCGTCGCTGCGGCGTCGGGCCGCCCCATGGCCCGCTGCCATGAGTGCTACGAGCTCGCGACCCTTCCGCCGATTCGCCTCATGATCGAAAGTAAGATCCGCGCCGCCATTCTCGCGCAGATCGACGCCGTCTGGCCGAACCTGCGAGTCATGAACGTTTCTCCGAGTGTCTACCGTGGGTTTAAGAAAAACGAAGCGTGTAAGCTCACCGGCATCAGTTGCTCGCAGGAATGCACGCGCGCGGGCCGCAACACGCAGGCCTGCAAGAACAGCTGCGAATCAAAGATGGACCAGTGCGCTCGCTAGCGAAGTCATTTCTTTCTTCCATCCCGCACGGCGGGCCAGCTCTTGAAAGGTCTCACTCACACTGTGGCCTTGTGCGCGCCAGGTTTTAAGCGCCTCGGCCCCTGTCGACTTACTCATTTTTTCTCCAGCATCATTGAGCAGCAATGGATGGTGAATGAAGTGCGCCTGCAAAAAACTTTCGCCTTCGGAGCCTAATTGCAGCGCCAGATTTTTCTGCGCCTCCGTGGACTCACGCAGATCCTCGCCTCGCACCACGAGTGTTGTTCCCATGCGCAAGTCTTCTACGAGGCTTACGAGATGATACGCGGGCGCATCCTCTTTGCGCCAAAGCACGATGTCGTCTTGCGGCTTTTTGGACAGCAGGCGCCACTGCGTTTTATCTAGAGCAAGCTGCAGGCCCCGCGTGCGACAAAACCCATCGTAAAACTCTGCTGTCCGCGCCTTCACCGCCTGCCGTGAGCAGTCGCAGGCGTAGCCCGGGAAGCGCGTGACCCAGCGACGGTATTCTTCCGTGCGAGCGGCCTGGGAAAAGTGCTGCTGGAAGTCTTGCGGCGAGCGCGGACCTTCGTCCCAGTCAAACCCCAGCCACTGTAATGTCTCGAAAATGTCAGAGATGTATTCAGGACGCGCGCGGGCGGCATCGAGGTCGTCGATGCGCAAGGCCAGCACACCACCAGCGCGGCGGGTGTGCACCCAGGTCAACGTGAAATTAAGGAGGTTCCCCCAATGAAGATATCCGCTCGGCGTGGGGGCCAGTCGAGCGCGGACGTTCACCGTACTTTATTCCGGTTAAAGTGACGAAGCACAGCTGTCGTTTTCGGCTCATCGGTTTCACAGCGCTTGACCCCGGCCGCTTTAAAGTACGCGTCCAAAACGGCGCGCAGATCAACGACGTCCGTGGCCTTCTTGTCGCTGAAGCTCACTTCACTCAAGAGCGTCTTCGTCTCGTCCACCACCCAGCGCTCGAGGCGCCATTTTTTACCCTTGGGCCCTGGTGCCACGTCCCAGCGTTCGACCTGCACGGGTCCGAAGCGCAGCCAAGGTGCCGTGACAGTCGAAGCCAAACGTTTAATGACGGCCTTCTGTTCTTTACTCATGAGGTCTTGGATGGAAAATTTTCCCGCGAGCGTGGCGATCGCCGTCGCCCGTTCGATCTCATGATTCCACGAACAGGCCGAGAGCGCGCGGCCACGGTACACGTCGACTTCACAGTCGGCACCGGAGGTTTGTTCCGGAAGCGTCTCTGCCCGCAACTTCACCGTGACTTCGCCGACGTCGTCTTTCACGCGTAAGCGCACCGTGAGCGAGAGGCCCTGGAGCTCGAGGGTTGAGGTGTCGTAGTAGGCCACACTCATTTTTTGCAGGGTCGTACCCTTGAACTTTTGCACCAGCTCCGTGGGTGTGTGATCGCAGGCCTGGCCGTTCACTTCCCGCGGCCACTGCGGCACGGCCCAAGCACAAGACACCAACAACCAACTCAGGAAGAATGTTTTCATAGGAGGAGTCTAGCAAGACCGTGATTTCTCGGCGAGTGCTGGTTAAAGACCAACGGGGGTGTTTTCGTCAGGATTTGGTGAGGACAGGGCCCTTCTTGCCCGGCCAGCGCTCCACGGCAACAGCCCCTATCCTGGAAAAAACCCTCTGGAGGTCTCTTTATGCGTCTTATTTCCGCATTCGCCACGGTCTTGTTTCTCGTGGTCCCATCGGCTCCCGCCCCTGTGCTGGTGGAAAATCTCAGCCTCGACTACAACGCCGGCACCGGCACCGCGACAGCGGCGCGCGCCCAGTTCGAAGTCGAAGAACAAAACTGGGATTTCACGAACGCGACGTTTGACGTGCGCGAACAAGCTGGCCAGCTCGTCATCGAACGGCCGGCCGAAGGATTCTCTTACGCGATCGAAGCCTCGTTCCTCGACGGCGTCAGTGCCGCCAAGGCCCGCGGCGTGTGGTTTGATTTTGCTCCCGGCCGCGTGATCGCAAAAGTTGCCTCCGCGCAGCTCGTGAAAGACAGCGACACCACAGACGTGAGCAAGCTCGCCCTGACCTGTCGTGCTGCGGCTCGCACCACCGACCCCATCGACGCCTGCATCTACTCGGGCACACTGACTCTGGATAAGCTCAACTCCGCGGCGCGGGCCCTCGAAGTCAGCGACGTCGACGTCGCCATCATCAAAGGCAAGACGACTTTCGAAGTGCGCATCGGCGGCATTGGTAAGATCAAAGGCAACGGCACCACCACGCACCTTCCGGACGAGAACACCATCCGCATCAAGGTCGACAGCGTGAAGCTCGGCATCCTCAGCATCACCGGCCAGTTCTTCTCGCAGCTCGAGGCGAACGAGTCGGAGACGTTGCGCGTGGAGCGTCCCTACGTCTACGTCGTGTACAAAAAATGAAGGGAGCGTTCTTTCAAAAGCCGCTTGAGTGGCAGATCGATGTTGTCGGTGAGGCCTGGGCGCAGGGTGATGTGATCAAGGGAGAGCTGCGAGTAAAAAACCTCGGCGACTCTCCGATTGATCTGGCCCGCGCCGGCGTGCGCCTCTCCTACGCGGACATAAAAAAAGTTCACTCCCGCAATGAGTTAGCCTTCAAGCAGGAAGCGGAAATCCTTTTTCCAACGGGCACGACCATCGCCCCGCAAGAATCAAAAACGCTGCCGATCCAGTTCCCCCTTCCGATCAACTGCCCGGTCACCGACAAGAAAGCCAGCTACTACATCACCTATGGCCTCACCGCGCTCGAGTCCAATCTGCAAGTGCACGTGGGCCCGCGTAAACTTTTCACCGAGATCACGAAGCTCCTGGAAACCTTCCAGCGCTTCAAGCCCAAAGACATCAAGGCCAGCAAGGGCGCGGTGGAATTCAAGATGGTGCCGCCGACCTCGCGCGAGTACGCCCACGTCGAAGCGCTGCACCTCGAGCAGAGTCTCGAGGGCGATCAACTCAAACTTGAGTTCACCTTCAAGGTCAAGATCCTCGATCCCAACTCGGTGACCACCAAGGTCGCCAAGGACGAGCGCCACCTCACGAAAGTGCTCACACCGCGGGAGTACTCCCTTGGCCGTGACATGATCAACCAAGATGGCATTCTGAAAGCGCTCGAAGAAGTGCTGGGACAAATTAAGATGAAAGGACTCTAGGCCACTTTCTTCAGTGGTAGCGGAGATTTTTTGCCGCGCGCTCGACGCAACAGCGGGCGATACATCTTGCCGTGAATCTTCACCACATGGATCGCCGCCAATCGGCGAGCACGCAAGCTGCTCGGGATGACTTCGCTGGCGATGCCGAGCAAGAAGGCGTGGTCCATCTTGCGATCCAAGAACACCGCTAACCGAATCAAGGCCAGCTGGTGACTCTCGTCCATCTCCGGGTAGGCCGTGTAGAACGACTCCACCACTTCTCCTCCGGCATCCGCCGAAAGCCCTTGCAGAATCTCCGTCGGAAGTCCCTGCATGCCTCCGCGCCGCGAGGACCACATGAGCGCGTGGACCAAAAAATGGCGCGGCGAGAGGAGTGCCAGCATCGCCATCGCGCGTGAACCACCGAGCACGCCGGCCAGTCGCGTTTCACGATCCAGCGCCTTGATGATCTCGATCACCAAGCGTCCCGTGATGAGCGCGCAGAAGATCGTCCCCACCAAATGCAAAGCACTCATGCCGGCCAGGACGGCCTCGGGTTCCTTAAAAAATCCGTGCGCCATAAACGCACCCAGGCCCAGCATCGAACCGATCGCTAAAAACGCCGTCACGTGCCAGCGCCGCAAGAGTTCTTGCACCGCGGGCGCGAAACCCGAGGTGAGAAGCTGGATAGTGGGTTGGTAGAAAATTTTATCCACGCTCCGTTGCAGGGCGCTCGCCATGACGAGCACGGTGATGTTCCCCGAGAAAAGTGCCAGCGCGAAGATCCCTTGGGTCACGGCGAGACCGGTGAGTGAGGCCTGCGGGCAGCCCATGCGCGGAGCGAACCACCGGAAGCGACGGATGAGACCCAGCGCCATGGTGAAACCCGCGCTCATGAGATAGAAATTGACGACCAGCGGGCCCACGTCGTGCTGGCCCGAACTCAACGAAAATTTTAATCCAGTGTCAGCGGAGACCTTGAGGAATCCGGCGACGGCACCTACGATCAGCAGCGTGCTCATCAACTGGCCCGGGGCCTGGGCTTCGCCCACGGCCGTGACACTGCTTGTGGATTCTTCTTTCCCGACGAAAAACGGCAAGTACAACGATGCCAGCGCCAGGACCTCGACGGTGCGAAGGATCCAGTGATGCCGGGGCAGCGATGCTGTCAGCGCTGCTGTGACGGTGCCGAGTTCGTAGGCCAGCACGGCCCAACCGAGAATGCGCCCGGCGCTCAAGGGACCGAAGCGATGGAGCACTTGTGAGTAAGCGTGCCATTTGGCGAGCTCACCAAAGAGCAGAGCGCCTAAGGCCGACCAAACTGGTACATGAGGGAGCAGCACCGAGAGCGTCTCCGTCGCCAGCCAGGCCGGCAGCATGAGCCACGCCGCCAGCGTAGGGCGCTGGAAGCGCGCCAGCAGTCGTAGCAAGACGAAGAACGCCAGGCCGGCGCACGAGCTCACGGCGAGAATCAGCTCGAGGGACGAGCCTTGCAAGAGAGATGTGGTGGTGCGGATGATGCCAAGATTCGAGAGCCAGCTGCCCGCAAAAAACGTCAAAAATAGACTAAAATGAGTCCCGTTCATTAGGAGTCTTTTCGTCCAATTTGTAGAGAGGTTTAAGGGTATTCGAAGAAATGCGATAAATTTGCGGTCCAAACCCTAGGCGAGAGGTGGCCGCTATGAAAAAATCTTGCCATGAAAATTAAAAACATCGCAATGCTATTCTACTTCGCCATGGCGATCCTCTTGATCCTCTTGATCGGCCAGGCGAAGTTTCAAGTCGACCTCATCAGCTCGGCGTCCGAAGCCGACCTGCGCGGTCGCCAGGCAGAAGAAGTCAATCGGCTGCTCACCGTCGCCCTCACCATCGAAAGCGGCGCGCGCGGCTACCTGCTAACTCGCAACAGCGAATTCCTCGCCCCATTTCACCAGGCCGTCGTCGATCTTGATGACCAGATCGCGCGAGTGGGAAAGATTTTTAACGCCCGCGGAACCGAGGCCGACAGGCTGGAAAATCTTTTCCAGGCGCTCAAACGCCGGCTCAAGATTTCTCAGGAAATCGTGAGCACTCCGCTACAAGGCGAAGATCTTACCGCCAAACTCAATGCGGGCAAGTTGACCATGGACGAGATCCGCCTTCTGGTGAAGGCCGTCACCGATCATAAAGACGTCGAGCGGCAGAAGGCGATCGACAAAAATAAACTCGTCTCGAAGATCATGATCTTGGTCGCGGCCTTCACTTCGGTGGTGATCTTTGGTTTCATGTTCTTCGCCACGCGGGAAGTGAACCGCGAGATCGTCAAGCGCAGCAAAAGCGAACATGAACTTAAGATCAATCTGAGCTACCTGCGCACGCTCACCGCCTCCATTCCCTCGGGCATCCTTGCCTTGGATAAAACCGGCAAAGTCACCTTCTCCAATCTGCGCGCGAGTGAACTTCTGTCGTTTAACCCGGACCGCGTGCAGAACGAGTTGTTCATCCAGCTCGCCGACATTCGGGGCAAAGAGCGCCACGAACTCGAACGGGCCCTGGAGAACGGCGAAGCCATCGACGTGGAAACATCCCTGGGCCACAGCGCGGGACGCTTCCCCACCCACCTCAAGGTGGTGCCGCTGCACCAACGCTCGGAGCTCGTCGGTGCAGTTGTCACGTTCCAAGACTTGAGTCGCGAGAAGGTGCTCCAGGCCGAGCTCGTCGCGGAAAAAGACAATGCGATCAACGCGTCCAACGCCAAGACCGCGTTCTTGTCGCAGATGAGCCATGAATTCCGCACGCCGCTCAACGCCATCATTGGCATGGGCGAGATGCTGCTCCAGACGTCTCAATCACCCGAGCAGTTGCAGTACACCAAAGTCATGAGCGGGGCCGCACAAAACCTATTACGTCTCATCAACGACGTGCTGGATCTCTCGAAGATCGAAGCTGGTAAACTCGAACTCGACGAGGCCCCCTTCAGCATCGGCAGCGTGGTGGAAGAGTGCGTGAAGATCATGTCCTACAAAGCCTCCGAGAAAGGCATCCGCACACGGCTCATCAATAAACTTACCCAGGATTCCTACTTCGGTGACTCCATGCGCTTGCACCAGGTTTGCATGAACTTGATGGGCAACGCGCTCAAGTTCACCGACAAGGGCCAGATCACCCTCGAGGTGTCGCAGGACCGAGGGATGATTCGCATCGACGTGATTGACACCGGCAAGGGCATCGCAAGCGACAAGCTCGAGACGATCTTTGAAAAGTACGCTCAGGAAGACCGGGGCATCTCGCGCAACTACGGCGGCACGGGCCTAGGCCTCTCCATCTCACGCGACATCGCCCAGCTCATGGGCGGAGATTTGCGAGTCACGTCTCAGATCGGTGTGGGCAGCACGTTCTCGCTTTTGATTCGCCTCAAGCCCCACCACTCACCGATCGAAAACCTCGCCGCCAAAGACGTGCATCTAAAGCCCATGCGCTTGCTGCTCGTCGACGACAACGCCGACAACCGCCTCGTGGTGCTGAGCTACCTGAAGGGCCAGCCCGTTCAAGTGGTCCAAGCCACCGACGGCACCGAGGCCGTGAAAAAAGTCCTGGCCGAAAAATTCGACCTCGTCTTCATGGACATGCACATGCCCGTCATGGATGGCTACGAAGCCACCGCGGAGATCCGGCGACTCGGGAACTCGACGCCCATCGTGGCGCTCACCGCCTACGCCATGAAAGAAGAGATCGAACGCATCCTTAGCGTCGGCTGCATGGATCGCCTCTCAAAGCCCATCACCCGCGCGCGTCTTTTAAACTACATCGCCCAGTTCCAACAAACCATGCCCACCGCTGAGACCAACGAAGGGCCCAAGGAAGAAACCATGGACGATGACATCAAGGCGCTCATCCCGGAGTACCTCGCCCGTCGCCGAAGCGACGTCACAAAACTGCAAGACCATCTGAAGAACAAGGACCTCGCGGGTCTTCGTTCCATCGCCCATAATCTGCGAGGCACAGCTTTGAGCTACGGCCAACCACAGTTAGATGCTTGGGCCAAGGCGCTGGGCGAAGCCGCCCACTCTGAGAACTGGAGCGAGATCGAAAAACTCATCGAGCAGTATCCGTCCCTGCTCCCGAAGGAGGCGTAGATGTCACTTGCCGGCAAACGCGTACTGCAGATCGACGACGATCCCTCGTTTCGTCTCGTCGTCCGAAAGATTTTAGAAGCGCAAGGAATGCTTTACGAAGAAGCCCCCGACCTCACGAGCGCGCGCCAAGCGCTCGCCGCACTCGCTCCTGACATCATCATCCTCGACCTCAACCTCGAGGCCGGCGAGAAGGGCCAGACGTTTCTCCTGGAGCGTCGCGAGAATTCGGCCTGGAAAAAAATTCCCGTGCTGGTGTGCTCCGCCGACGCCCAAGCCGAGGTGGTGCGCGAGTGTGTGCTCCACGGCGCTGATGACTTTCTCTTGAAGCCGATCAAGCAGAGCTGGCTGATCCAGCGACTGAACAAGCACCTGCTGCAACAAAAGATGGCGGTGAAGCGCTACAGCGTGGCCGATGCACCGACGATCAAGATGGAATGGGGCGCGCAGCTCGTCGGCATCGGCGAAACCCGTTGCGTGCTGCGCTCGCAGGCGAAGTTCCTCAAGGAAGCGCGCACGGAGATCGCCAGCGAACTTTTTGATGAGAACGAGATCTTCTCCAAACATCTGCGCTCCGACAGCGACGGCCGCGCGACTCCCGCCGGATTGTATGACACGTCTTTCACGATTCTCGGTGTCACCGAAAAAGAAGCCGCCAAGATCCGCCAGCTCAAAACCAGTTGGGGTGGCCGATGAGTACGATTCAGATTCTCGCGCTCGACGATGATCCGGACTTCGGGTCGTTGCTCAAGCTGAAACTCAAAGCGCCGGCGTTCCAGGTGACCGTCTGTGAGACGGCGGAAAGCTTTCTGCTGGAAGCGAAGAACCCAAAGTTCCAGCTGTTTCTCTTGGACCTGAATCTCGGCAAGGGCCTTCCGACCGGCGGGGCCGTGCTCGAGGTGCTGCGCCGGCATCACAAAAACCACACGCCCGCGATCATGCTCTCACAGCTCGACGACTTCAAGGGCATCCAAGCGTGTCTCGAACTCGGCGCGGACGACTTTGTCACAAAGCCGTTGGACGAGGTCTTGCTCAAAGCAAAGATCAGCGCGCTCTTAGCACCGGACGAGCTCGAGCAGGGCCTGCACGTGGGCCGCGTGCCGGCGCCGAAGTCGAGCATCAGCCTCGCGGCAGACACGCAGCTCCTCGAGGTCAACGAGATCGGCCTGCGGCTGATGGCCCTGTTCTTCATTCGGAAAGGTGCGCTCGTGCGGTTGCAGGCCGAGCTCATTAAAGAGATGACCGGCAACGAGGCGGTGACGATGACCGTGGTGCAAAGTGAGATGGGTGGCAACGGCCGCTACATGATGCAGCTCGAATTCGACCCCGACGACCGCGCCTTACTGGCGAACGTCAGGGCCTGGATCGGTTAGCTATTTCACTGGAAACGGATTCTGGCCACTCAGCATGCCGCCCCCGAAGTACGAGTAGATGATGCGGTTCGAATCCACCGGATCCACGCTCACTCCGCGCGCATTCTTCTGCAGCGCCGGTGACTGGTTCTTGAACCACGTCACGCCGCCGTCAGGACTGGAGAGCTGGCCACCCTCACCCCACTGGCCGGTGAGATCGTAGTAGCCCGCGACGTGCACGCGGTTCGCATCTTTCGGATCGAGCGCGATGCCCGTGGCGTGCGTGACTTGCTTCACGCGATTCCAGGTGGCACCCCGGTCCGTCGACTTCCACACTCCCGTCATGAGCCAGTTACGATTGTTCTCGTAGTCCACGAGCCACAGCGTGTTCGGATTCGTGGGATCGATGGCGAAGGCCGTTGGGTAGTACCACACTTTGTAACCCGCATCGGCCGTCGGCGGATAGTTCACGGTCCCGCGCAGAAGCTGCCAGCTGGTGGCCCCGCCTGCGACGTTCAAGAAGTAGATGCCCGTACTGCTTTGATTTGAGAACGTCGGCGCATCACCGGTGAGGAGCGCGTAGACGTTGCCCGTCGTCGCGTCCACTTCGATCTGCGGAATGATCTTGTCGCCCGCGGGAAGTCCCGTGTTGAACTGCGCCCAACTGACGCCGTTGTCCGTCGAGCGCAAGACGCCGATCTGCTGCGTGCCCGCGTAGACGTGGTTGCGAATCGTGTCGTAGCCCACCGAGAGGTACTGGCGCGACTGCTCCGTGGTTGCGGCCGTGAGGCGCGTCCAGTTCAAACCACGATCGTTTGAGCGGTAGATGCCGCCGTTGCTGGTGACGACGTTGGCGTACCATTCGTTCGGGAAGTCGTGCTGGTTGCCGACCGCCGCGTAGACGATCTTGTCGTCGTCGGTATCAAAGGCGTAGTCGTAGTGGCTGTTGAAGCCGGCCTTGATGACCCGGAAACTCTGGCCGCGGTCTTCGGACCCGAGGCCTCCGATGTCCGCCGCTGCGACGTACATCAAGTTCGGATTGGTCGGATGGAAGCGCGTCTTATAGGCGGTGATGACTTCGAGGCCGCGACTCTTCCAGAACTTCTTCGGTGCGCGCTCTCCCGTGTCAGCGTATTCCGTGAACGACGCGAGCCAGTTCTCACCGCCGTTTCTCGAGGCGTGCAAGAAGAAGTAGCCCGTGCCGGCGACGACCTTCGAGTCACGCGGATTGATCGCGAAGCTCTCGTAGCCGCTGTCCCACCAGCCCACGTCCATGGCGACGGCCGAGTATTCGATCTTGTCCTGTGGCCAGGCAGCGTAAGGGATCACGTCCCAGTTAATTTGATTCAGTTTCAGCGCCCAGGTGGCGCCCTTGTCGCGCGAGACGTGCACCTTCGTGCCGTACTGGCGAATCCAGGCGCGCGCACCGGTCGCATAGATGGTGGCCGCGTCGTTCTCTGCCATCTTCAAGTGGTCGCCCACGGTCTGAGTCGTGCGCACGAAGGCGCTGCCGTCTTTGCTCACCCACACGAAGCCGCAGTTGTTGACGGTTTGGTCGATGGAATTCTGGCCCCAGTCGGCGAGGTACGGCTGGACCCAGCTGCACGCCTCAGCGCCGTTGCTGTCGCCGATGGCAAGTGTGAGTCCACTCGCGTCGCGACCGCCGGTGAACTGGCGGATGGTCGTGCTCGTCGGCGTGAAGTACGAGGTGAAGGTTCTCCCCTCATCGCGTGAAGACCAGATGGCATTTGCGGTGGCGTGGTAGATCACTTTGCCCGTTTCAGATTGATCCACGAACGTGCCCTTGGCGACGCCCGCGATGCTCGCGGACTTGCTCCAGGTCACACCTTTGTCGAACGTGTTCCAGAGGCCCAGGTTCGTCGCGGCCATGACGTGGTTCGCGTTCTGCGAATCGCTCGTCCAGTAGCTAATGGTTTCGTTGCTCGCCAGCGGAAGCGCGATCGAGGCGAACGTCACGCCCGCATCGAGGCTGCGCTTCGGAAGTTTTCCACCGACTGCATGGAACACGGTGGTGCCATCGGCGGAGAAGCCCAGGCCCACCGCGACGGTGAGCTCGGAGCTGAAGGTCGCCTGCGTATGGTTGATCGGCTTCCACGAAGCGCCGAGGTCCGTGCTTCGAAAGAGAGTACCCATGTCGGTGCCGACGAACCACAGCTGGGCGTAGGGACTGATGGATACGCCACTCATGGCGCCACCGCCGCCAACGCCGATCGGTAGGTAGTCGGTGGTCACGGGAACCGGAACGGGGGTCGGGCCGCTGGTCGGTGGTGGGGTCACCACCGGCGGGGCCGCGGTGAGTTTTACGAGAGAGATGTCGTCGGCGTAGATGTAAGACGAGCCGCTGTCTTTCTGGATCAAGACCTGGGCGATCTCGACGTTGGCCGGCATCGTGATGGTTTTTTCCACCAGCTGGTAGCTCGTGGTGTTCACCGATAGGCGCTGCTCGTCGACCCATCCACCAGCCTTCGTTTTTAAGACGAGGCTAATTTTTGATGAGACCGACATCGAGCCGAGCTTCGCCTTCGCACTGAACTTGTAATCCGCGAGCGGCGTCACCGGGATGTTCTGCGTGACGGTGGCACTGCCCGTTCCTTCGCGGAGCGCGCGGCGCCCACTGGTGTAGTTGTTCGGCACAACCGTGGCACTGCCGGTCCTCTGCCAGCTCGTGAAGCTGCTTTCAAAGCCCGAATTCAGGACCAGGTTTTGTGCCTGGGCAGATAGAGAAATAAGTAAGGGAAGAGCGAGAATGGTGAGATTTTTCATTCCTCCATTATCTAGGAGTTATGGGCCCGTGCGAGAGGTAAACCTTACCCACTGACTAGACCAATCCTCTCGGTCGGGCTACACAATGGCATGTTGATTTTACTCACAGTTCTCCAGCTCCTCACGCCCTTCGCCCAGGCCACGCCCGTGACCGTGCACGTAAGTGATCTGCTCAAACTCCCTGAGTACTCGACCAAAGCGTTCTCACTCTCGGCGTCGCCCATCATCGAACTCGACCTCACAGAAGACGAGATCGCAGCGCTCGCCCGCAAGCTCCACACCACACGCAACCGCTGCGGTGGGTTTGTTGCCGGCGAATCCTACGCACCCGTGGTCCACAAGAATCTCAACGATCAGATTCCGCAGTCGCTCATCCGCCAGCCGGAAGTTCTGGCGCTCTTGCCGGAAGCCAAAGAAGCCAACCTCAAGGAATTCATTCTGTGGTTCTCGTCTTTCAAGACACGGAACTTCAGCACCGACTCGGGTGTCCAGGCGATGAATGAGCTCGCCGAGCGCTGGCGCGCGCTCACAAAAAACGTTCCGCACGCGGAAGTCACGCTCTACCAACACGCCGACTGGCGCCAGCCCTCTGTGATCGTGAAGTTCAAGGGCGTCTCGGCGGACGAGATCATCATCGGCGGCCACGGCGACAGCATCAACACGGACTCGAGCGACCCCGAGGCGCGCTCGCCCGGCGCCGACGACAACGCCGCCGGCATCGGGGTGATCACGGAGATCATCCGCATCTTGGCCGATAAGAACTACCGTCCGAAGTCGACGCTCACCTTCATGGCCTACGCCGCTGAAGAAGTGGGCCTGCGCGGCTCGATGGAAATCTCAGCGGACTACCTCGCCAAGGGAATTCCGGTGAAGGGCGTGCTGCAGTTCGACGGCACGAACTACAAAGGCAGCCAGGACCTCGGTCTCATCCTCATGGAAGACCTCGTGGATCCCCGGCTCAACATCTTCCTCGAAAAGTTGATTGGCACCTACCTCAAGCTTCCGTTCGCCTATGACAGCTGCGGCTACGCGTGTTCGGATCACTACTCGTGGACCTACCGCGGGTTCTCGGCGGCCTTTCCGTTCGAGTCGCGCATCAAGGAAGAGAACCCCCACATCCACAGTGCCCGTGACCTCCTGAGCGTGTCCCAAGACAACGCCTACCACGCGGTTCCTTTCGTGCGACTGGGCCTGGCCTACATGCTCGAGATGGATCAGTAATCCGGGCTGGCAAAGCGTCTAGGTTCATGAAATGATTGCAGCATGTATCTCTTCATCAAAGACTTCATCGTCGCACTCTTCGCGCCCACGGCGCTTGTCGGCCTCTGTTTCCTCTTTGCGCTAATCAGTTATCGGCTAGGCCGACGTCGCCTCGCCAAAGGCGCGGCGATCGCGGGCCTTGTGTGCTTCACCTTGTTCTCCCTCAATCCCATCACCGAAGGCCTTCTACACCTCTACGAGGGCCAGTACCCCGCGCTCGATCCAGAGGCCGTGAACAAAGACAAAATCAAGTTCGTCGTGGTGCTCGGAGGCGGCTACACGCGGGCCACTCAGCAGCCGCTGGCGTCCCAGCTCGGCGCCTTCACGCTCCCGCGCGTGGTCGAGGGTGTGCGCCTGTGGCACGCGCTCCCCCACACCAAGCTCGTCTTGTCCGGCAAGGGCTGGGAGACGATCACCGAGGCCCGTGCCATGGCCGACATGGCGCAGTCCTTGGGCGTTCCCCGCGAGCAGCTCGTCCTCGATGAAGAATCTGGCAACACCGCTCAGCATCCGCTGAATCTAAAGCCCCTCATCAAGGGGGACGGTTTCATTCTTGTGACGAGTGCCCTCCACATGCCGCGGGCCATGGATGTCTTTAAGCGCGCGGGCCTTGCCCCGCTGCCGGCGCCCGTCGGCCACATGCTTACGGGCGACTACCAGCTCTGGCACAACAAACCACCCTACCCGCGCGGCGATAATCTCGCGGCGATGGATGTCTTGTACTATGAATGGGTGGGGTTGCTGTGGAGTAAGATGCGGGGAAGTCCGTAAAGACTTCCCCGTAGAAACTTATTTCTTAGGAGCGAAAGTCGCTGGCGTCACTTTGCCAGTGATCGTTGAGAAAGAGAATCCGTTCCAAGCTTCAACGCCATTCTTCTCACGCAAAGACACAACCAATTTCAGCTTATCTCCAGAAGTGAGGCTCAAGACGCCCGTCTTCGGGAAGAACTTACCTTGGAAACTCATGACGATCGAACCGTTGTCCGATGTGAAAGTGGCCGAGTAAACATTGGTCAGGAAGCTCTTGATCGCGAGCTTGCCGTTGATACCAGCGAGTTGACCGCTGAGTGTTCCGAGCACGTCGTTCTGAGTCACGACGCGTGGAGTTTTTCCAGCGAAGACTTGGCGAGTTGAGAACATCTGCGTTCCAGTGAACTCGATGGCGTCGTTCTTCGTCGATTCAATCGTGCCGTTCACACTTCCGGTCGTACGGTCGATCAGGAACGAGACTTTCTTCGAGATGTCACCGTTTGAGAGCACGAGGCCCGTCACAACGTTACCGTTGATTTCAGCGTTGCTGAAGCTGTAGGCGGTTACGCGCAACTTCGAGTTGATGAACACGATCACCAAATTTTTGCTTGAGCTCGAATCGAGGACTGCCATCTTGTCGAAGGCCAAGGTACCGAGTGCCAAGCTCGCGTCCGACATGGCGACGTCGTAGACGCCTTCGTGGACCGGATCGAGAGACGTGAGCTTGATGGTGATGTCGGTGATCAGCGATGTTGCCGCGCGGCCAACCCAGTCCTCGTCGCCTACTTCCGTCGAACGCTCACGAGCGCTCACCGCGAACACGACGAGTTCGTTCAACTCAGACGCGACTTCGATCGTCGCAAGCTGTGACTGCCAGTGCGTGATCAAAGCGTAGCGTGACGTTTGACCGTCAAGCATGCGGTAGTAGTTCGCGAGGGCTTCGCCGTCGATGGCAGAAAACTTCGCAAGGCTCAAGACCACGTGGTTCACGAGATCACTCGCTGCGCGGATGACCCAGTCTTCGTCCTTCAACTCGAGAGAGAGAAGCTTCATGGCCGTACCGGCTTCCTGCAAGTTCAGCAGGGCCGCCGTGTCGGTGGTGTCTTTGTACTGCGCCTTCAAGTTGATGGCGTACATTCCCCGCTGGTCACCGTTCTTAGACCGGAGGTCCGTGATCTGGGCGGCGATGTCGCAGATCGGAAGCTCGCACGCCTTCGCCACAGATGTGAAGCTGAACGCGGTGAGGAGGACGAGGATAAAAATCAAACGAGACATAAAGGCTCCTTAATGAACCGCAGTAGTGGAAGAGTTGAGTTGGAGGTCGGCTTGGTACGCACGAGCGAGGTCATCAAGACGAATAAGCGCGTCGTAGTGCGCGATCGCCCAGTCGCTGAAGTCACGGAGGTACAACAGCTCGACTTCGATCAGGCGGTCGAGCGAGCTCGAGCCGGCGTCGTACATGGCGCGCTCACCGCGCAGGTAGAGCGTCGTGGCGTCGAGCGCAGTGGCGTTGTTTGCAAACGCGCCGACCTGGCGACGGTACTTACTATGTGCGAGCTGCGCACCGGCCTTGATGTTGGCGGTGACGAGTTCTTTGTTGAGCTTCGCTTCGGTGATGCGAGAGCCGGCGACCTGCACGCGCGACCAGTGGCCAAAGCCGATGCCGCTGAACGAGAGGATCGACCACTTCACCGAACTTCTCGAGCGACGAGCGGCCTGGATGCGGTACTGGGCGGAGACGATCTCCGGAGACTTCTCCACCGCCGTCCGTGCCACGACATCCATGGGAGTCCGCAGCGACGTCGGGGTCAAGAAAGGACGCACCGGTTCGAGCTTCAGGTCCGCTTCCGGGCCCTCGCCGATCAGTTCGTTGAACGCCGCTTTTTCTTCTGCGAGGAAGCTGTCGAAGCGCAGAGCGATGTCGCGAAGATCCAAGAGGCGAAGCTCGACGCGCTGGCGGTCTTCGTACTGCGAGAGGCCCAGCCCGATCTGCTCGTCGATGACGCCGAGGAGCTCTTCCATCAAGACGATCTCCTGGCCCATCAGCTTGAGGCCCGCCTCTTCTTTGAGGATCGTGTAGTAGAGGGTCGCGATTTGGTTTTTGACGTTCTCGCGGAGTGCCACATGGTCGTACTTCGCGGCCATGCGCATGTTCTTCTCAGACTGCACTTGGTAGATCTTCGACGGCAAGCTGGTCACAAGTTCGATGAGGATGAGCGGCGTCCAAGCGTTCAGGAAGTAAAGTGCTGCGACAGTGCCAACGCCGTACGGGAAGTACTGGGCACGGGCCTCGGCGATCTTTTTCTGGGCCTGCAAGAGGCGCTCGTAGGAAATGCGCACGTCGAGCTGGTCGTTCAAGACCTGACCGCGGACTTCGGAAAGCGAAAGCTCGCTACCGTCTGTGGTGAAGATTTGGCTTGCGGCCACTTCGACGTCGCCATGTCCCCAGCTCGTGGCCGGGAAGATGCTCAAGGCAAGGATGAGTGATAATACGTGCTTCATTCTATCGTCCGCTGACCGTGAGGGTCTTCTCAAAACGTGCACCGGAGAGAGTCGTGACTACCGCCACAACATCAACGCTGCCGGCACCGGCCGGCTTAAACACGTACTTAAATCCATCAGCGCTCAGAGTACGGTATCCCGCGGTCACGCCGGGAATAATGTAGGTGACGCTGAAAATATTGCTCAGTTCAGTGGCTTCGCCTTCGAGGGTCACCACGAGGACCTTCGAGCCTGTGCGGTTGCGAGACACGCGCGAGGTCAGCTCGACCGACTCTGGCGTCACGTCCGTGCCGGCGCCCAGGGCGCTGTCTATACTCAGCAAGCGCTTGATCTGTGCGAGCTTGATACGACGTTCGAACTCGAGCTTTGTCAGGGTGCGCTTTTCGCCCAACGTACCGGCCTTCGTTTCGGCGAGAGCGCTGAGGGTGATCAAACGGTTCAAGTAGAGCTCTTCCTGGCGCGCCTCGATGGCTTCCGTAGATGCCACGATGCTTTCCTGAAGCGCAATGCGCTGGTCGAGGATCGCGAGCTGCTTGTAAGCCGCGAAGATCTGGTTGCGAATCTTGAGGACGAGCTGCTCGCCTTCGAGCTGGACAATGCGGGCCTTCGATTTTTCGATCGAGATGCGAGACGCGTAGTCGAAGCCGATGCCGTTGAAGCTCACGAAAGACCAGCGCTTGGCACTCACCATGAAGCGGGCGGCGTCGTACTGGTACTTGTTGCTGATGAGTTCGTTCGAGTTGTTCACCGCGAGGATGGCAGCTTCCTGCTGAGTCGCCGGGAGAGAATCGCGGTCGTCTTCGGGGAGGTCACCCAAGACGAGCTCTTCTGATGGGTCGCGGTTCGTGGCGATCGCCATCGCTTGTTTTTCGATGAGAAGGAGCGTTTCGAGAGCGTAGATGTCTTGCTGTTGCTGGAGAAGCTGGCGCTGAGCGAGGTACACCGCGTTCGCGTTGCCTGCGCCGAGCTCCTGCTCGCCACGGGCCGTCTCAAAGACGTCGTTCAAGAGGGCCTCTTGCTGCTTCAGCGACGCCAGCAAGTCTTCGTAGTACTTGATGCTGATGTAGTTAAGAGTCAGGCCTTCGAGGATGTTGAGCTTGATGCCTTCAGTGGTGAACTTCTCAGCGACCGCGAGCTCCTGGCTGCCTTGGTAGACGAACCAGTCTGACGGCGTCGGAACGACCGACTGGAGAATCGCGAGGGTTGCGTTGACGTTGATGAGCTGGATGCTCGCGCCCGGCAAAAATTCGCCGCGGGCCACGCCGATGTTCTTCTGCGCTTGGTAGTACTTCTCGTACTGAATCTTCAGATCCAAGTTCTCTGAGAGAACTTCTTCTCTAAGTTCTGGAAGAGTGATCTCACCTGCGAACGAGCGGAACCCGATGAGCAAGAGGCCAATGATGAATGAGCTTCGAATCAGATTCGTCCACAGCATGAGAGGGGTCCTTTAATTGTGAGCACGCGATCAAATATTTATTGCAGGGCTTCTACACCAGGTTTAACGCTTAAGGTAAGTTAAAATTACGTGACCTTACACTTATGTAAGTTTTATTCACCACTTGGTCCTAAATCCTGCCGAGGTACATAAATTTTACTTAATTCCTGCCACTTACCTTTGAAGTTCGCCGCTCCCTGAATCCAAACGAAGTCAGGTTGCGCCCCGTCCTGCCACTCTCCGCCCACCACTTCTCCATCTCTATCTATGTCGAGCCAGTACTGGTAGCGACTATCGAGGTACTCGGCGGCCGGCGTTCCGATCACCGGTTGGAGCTTCGGAGAGATGGCACCGGCGTAGCGCACGTTCATCTCCACCAACTGACGCGTGACGGTGCCTGGTGCCGAAGATTCGAGCGGCGCCGAGTGGGCCAACAGCGTCGATTCGTAAGACACGGCGACGTGGTTCCACACTTCCCGGAAGCGGGTCACGTCCGCGACGAAACTTTCTCCATCAAGGCCAAGCCGATTGGTCACGATCACGTGAAAAGCCCCGGCGTTCATGTCCCAACAGCGGTCCCGGTTGGCCGGCAGTTGCGAATCATCTGGATCGACGTAGCAGCGCTCGCCGACGAGCGTCGCTTTCGTGGGTGCATCTTTCGCGTAAAAATAGGCCAGCAGCCCGGCCACGTCGCTCGAGTAAAATGTCACTTCGATGCCGTCGCGGTTCGTGAGCACGACGGTTTCTGGTTCCGCATGATTCATGGCCGCCGCGGTGTAGCCGTGGCAGATGCCGTGCCAGCTCGCTGCGGTCGGCGAGACCTGCGTGAACACGCGCTTCACCGTGGGGTACCGGTAGTCGCGCTTAAAGATGTCGTACTTCTCGGCCGGCGACAGCTGGTTGATCTCGGCCTGCGTGAGGGTCTTGAGCTGGGCCAGCGTCGGGGACTTGTACTTGAAGTTCTGCGGATCCCGCGCCGTCCAGCGGTGGGCGATGCCGCCGACGTTATGGTTCCAGTGGTGCCCGGGCCAGGCGAGCGATGGGTCGGCCACGCGGCCCGCGAGCGGAAGCCTGCTCAGCTTCACGTCGAGCTGACCCAGGCGACTTGGGTTATTGCGCTCGCTCCACCCTTGCGCAAGGGCGGCAGTCGTCGTCAGGCCAAAAACTAAGGCGGTGGAAACCAAGTTCTTCATGGAAGAGATAAGTAAAGAAAGCGCACGATCTTAGCAACGCCGAAAAGCGGGTGTGTAGATTATTCCTAAGATGTGACCGACGGCTAAAAATAACGGTACACAAGCTACACATGAAAAACATATTGGTCACCGGCGGCGCCGGCTACATCGGCTCGCATCTTTTAAACCAGCTCCGAAGTCATCCGGAGTTCCATCCCGTGGTGGTGGATAATCTTTCGACCGGCAAACGCGAGTCCGTTCTCCACGGAGAGCTCCACGTAGGCGATGTGGCCGATACGGACTTCATGGCCACGCTCTTTGAAAAACACAACTTCGCTGGCGTGCTCCACTTCGCGGGCAGTGTGGTGGTTCCCGAGTCGGTCTCTGATCCGCTGACATACTACGAGAACAACACCGCCAACACGCTCAAGCTCTTGTCGCTCCTGGCCCGCTTCAAAACTCCGTCGTTGATCTTCTCGTCTACCGCCGCGGTCTACGGGAACCTCGCCGATGGCGTGGCCCATGAGAACACACCGACGAATCCTGAGAGTCCCTATGGCCGCACGAAGCTCATGAGCGAGTGGATGCTGCAAGACATGGCCCACGCTCTTCCGGACTTCTCTTACATCGTCTTGCGCTACTTCAACGTCGCCGGCGCGAGCCTCGACGGTCGCATTGGCCAGTCGACGCCTCAGGCGACGCACCTCCTCAAAGTGGCGTGCGAAACCGCGGTGGAGAAACGCTCGCAGATGCAGATCTTCGGCACGGATTATCCGACGAAAGATGGGACATGCATCCGCGACTTCATCCACGTCGACGATCTCGCGCGCGCGCACATCGCCGCACTCAAGTACGTGCTGAAAGAAAAGAAGTCGCAGACCTTGAACTGCGGGTATGGCCATGGCCACACGGTGAGTGAAGTGATCAGCACGGTCAAAAAACTCAGCGGCCGGGACTTCTCTGTAGAACTCGCGCCGCGCCGACCGGGCGACTGTGGTGTGGTCATGAGTAAGGCCGATAAGATCAAGGCCCTCTTAGGCTGGGAGCCGCAGCACGACTCGCTGGACGTGATCGTGAAGAGCGCGCTCGAGTGGGAACGAAAACTTAAGTAAGCTTTTTTAGTTTCTCGTTGAGCTCGCGTTCGAACGTTTCAAATTGAAATTTCTCATTCTTCAGCAAGCGCTCTGATTGGAAGATCTTAAAGCGCCCAGCGAGCCCCTCGAGCCACGCCTTGAGTTCTGCTCCGAGCGCGTCCTCTTTTTCCGCACGAGCGGCGATCACCAAGAGCTTGCGGTAGCTCTCGAGTCCCTGAGCGGCGACCATGAAGCGCACCGTGGGACGCACGCTACCATCGGCGAGCGGCAGCCACGCCGTCACGTCGCCTTCGCGGCCATCGAGCTCGAGGTACGGGAAGTTGTTCACCGATTGCCACTCGAGGTAGTGCGTGAGGCCCGCGCGCGCAGCGAGGAAGAGACCAACACCGAAGCCGAAGCGTGGATCATCGAAGTTTCCAGGCGCGCCGTTGTAGGCGCCCCACTGGTGCCCCTGACGCTGCCAGAGCTGGAGCTTCCAGCTGTCGGCCTTGGTGTAGAGGCCCACGTTCAGGTTTTGGTTGAACTCGTCGGCGCTCTCTTCGGCCATGCTCGAAAACGCGCTCAGAGGTACGTCCGGGAAGAGCTTGCGCAGCCGCTTGCGCAGCTCCGTATCCGCGGCGAGCCGGTCTTGATACCCCGTGGGCTCGTCGCTAAAAGTGAGCACAATCTTCGGCGTCTTCTTATTTTGCTGGGCCACGCGCTGGTTGAGGATCTCCGCTTCCCGCTCGGGGATGTCACCGGGCACTGACAGGAACTGGCCCCCGTAGGTGTAGGCCGTCAGAAAACCGAGCTCGCCGGCCTTTGCTAAGAGGTCGGCGAGGTCGCCCTCGTCGGCCGGCAGCGCGCTGAACGCCGTGAAGCCATAGCGCGCCAAGAGCCTCAGCGCCGAGAGACGAATCTGCTGGTGATACTTTTTGAGGCCGGCGTCCTCGAAGTACGGCGCGGGCAGTGGATTGAGATGGAAGAACCCGGCGCTCACTTGGGATTTGGGAAGTTCGTAGTTGTGCACGTCGACCGTGAGCGGAAGTGCGTAGGTCGTCGTCTTATCTTGTAGCCGCAGATTCCCTTTCCAGCTGCCGACTTTAAAAGTGGCATCGATGGGCAGCGTGAGCCATAGGTAGTTCACCTTGTCTGTGAGCGTGAGGCCGTTCGTGGTGACGGGCACGAGAACTTTTCCGACGCGCTCAAAGGTTTCATGGTTCATGTCGATAGCGACGTCATGCGCCTGAACCACCTGGAACTCAATTGGGGCCATCCTGCGTTCGCCGGTGTTATGGGCGAGTTCGGTCGCACTCCACGTGTAGGTGCCGGCCGGCAGCTGCAGCACATGCTGCGGCCTTGCTCCCTGTCCACCCACGAAGTTGAGTTCCCGGCGGGCCGCCTGGGATTGGTGCGGTGAGAGTCGCACGCTGGCCGAAACCACACCGACCGTTTTTGTCGCAGTGACGGGCCGAGAAATGCGACGGGCCTCACGTTGCCATTCGTTGGCTTCGAACTCGCCCAGCTCTCGACGGAAGGTTTGGGCAGATTGACTAAGTTTCTCAGGCCAGAGCAGGAGCCGGTTGAGAGACACACCGGTGGCATCGCCCTCGAAGCTGAAGACGGCGCTCCCATTCGTCACCTCGAACTCGAACTCGAGCGGAGCGAAGAGCCGCGAGAAAAGGGCGTCGTAGAGAGTCTGCGACACCGGCGCGGGATTTTGGAACTGCAGAAGGTCTTTGAGGTAGGTCTCTTTTGTACGTGTCTCGAGCCGCAGGGGCTTTTGATTGAGCTGCACGTAGCGCCGTTTCCAGAAGGAGGGATCCCAGTAGCCGAGGCGGTTCCAGATCAACTCTCCCCGGTAGCGACCGTTCGGTAGATCGACGCGGAAGCTTCCTTCCAGCACACCGATGCTCCCGCGCAACGTCGCCGGTGCGTAGATGCCATCTTCGCTGCGCCAGAAGTTTGCTCCCTCGAGGAAGCCCTGGCCCTTGGCTTTCGTGTAGGCTTCAGCTTGCAGCACCGGGGTGAGTGGCGAGCGGTCTCGCAGCGTCTCCACGGTGAAGTCAAGCGCAGTCATGCCGGCCGGGAGGGCGAGGGCTCGCTTTTTAACCAGCTGAATGTCATCGACGAGCACGCGCCCGGCGGTGCCCTCGACGTGGATAAAGAAGTTCGTTAATTTTTTGAGATCGAGCGGACGCTGGTGACGGTGCGAGCCGCGCTCGCCTACCCACTGGGTGAGCGAGAAGGTCAGGACGTTTGTGCCCGGGGCGAGCGTGGTTTTATGGTTGAGCTTCGTCCAGTAGTCCTGGGAGTTCGCGTCTCCGAGGGTGAGAAAGAATTGTCTGGAGGCCTGCGAGGGATTGGTGACCTTAAGTTGGATCTGGTCGAAGCCGCTCCAATCACCCCCGCGCAACTGGGCAACGGGGAAGTTATAGAATTTTCCGGGTGCAATGGCGCCGGTCGGGTTTCCCGTCGCGGATTTCACGACCGGAATAGAGTGCGACTTACCGGAGAAGTCCACCAGCATGCTCGCCCAGGCGCTGCAGACAACAAGCAGGAGTGCGGCGATCATACCAAGCTTCTCAAGATGGCCACGAGCTCTGGTCGCTCGATGAAGTCGTAGTGTGTTCCCTCGATCTCAAAAGTCGCGATCTGCCCCTGCGCCACTTTCCCCCAACCCATGAGAGGATCGCTGTACCAGCCCCGCGCCTGCATGCGGGCGCGGATAATGCATATTCTGCCAGCGTAGGCCTGAGGTCGATACGAGCGCAGCGCCCGGTAGTTCGCCTCTTCAAGATCAAAAAGAACGATGTCGAGCGGGTGCTTCGTAAGGTTCAATCCGAGAAGCGCTTTTCGCAGATGGATCCGCAGTGCCTTCCAGCGATACACTAAGCTCTGCTTCGCGCGACGAAAGAACGAATGGTCGGCAGGATCGGGCGTCGCGATCACGACGTCCGGACCGAAGGTGTCGAACATGATGACGTTTTGGATCGTCTCTCCAATGGCGATGAGCTGCTGCGCGACCTCGAAAGCGATGGTGCCTCCCATGGATCCACCGGCCAAAAGATAGGGCCCCTTGGGCTGCACCTGACGGATCTCCATCGCATAGACGCGCGCCATTTCTTCGATGGTTGCTATGAAGGGCTCCTTGCCGTCGAGACCTCGCGACTGCACGCCGTAGAGTGGACGGCGGTCTTTCACGGCGGGAATCAGCGAGACGTAGTTCATGACGTTGCCGCCGACGCCGTGGAAACAAAAGAGCGGCGCGCCGTTGCCCGAAAGCGAGATGGGCACCAGGGAGCGCAGGACTAACGCCGCAGGCGCCTGCGGTCGCGTGAGTTTCTTGAAGTCTGCGAACCGTGGGTTCTGAATCAGGCTCGCGAGCCCGAGGTTCAAGGAAAACGTGTTATTGATCTCGGTGATGAGTGTGACTGCGAGCAGAGAGTTTCCACCCACCTCAAAAAAATCATCGCTGTCTTGAACACTCGAGGTCCCAAGGACGCGTTGCCAGATCTCTTCGACGTCGGTGCCCGTGCTCTTCAACGCTTCGCTGGCCTTGTAGGGAACGAGCGCCTTGCGATCAATCTTGCCGTTCGCCGTCAGCGGAACTTTCGTGAGCGCCGTGAAGTGTGCGGGCACCATGTAGCTCGGGAGCGTTTGCTTAAGGGCCATGGCGAGAGCGGTGAAGTCCACCGTTCCTACCACGTGCGCCACCAACCGCGTGTCTCCGTGGGCAAATTCTTGGCACGCCACCACCGCGGCGTCGACGCCCGGGAACTTTCTTATCTGAACTTCGATCTCTTCGAGCTCGATGCGGTAGCCGCGGATCTTCACCTGGGAGTCGATGCGACCGAGGCACTCCCACTCCCCGTTCGGGAGCTCGCGCGCAAGATCTCCGGTGGCGTAGAGGCGACCGATTTTGTGATCGATGAAGCGCTCGCGGGTGAGATCAGAGCGACGGTAGTAGCCGGTCGCCAGCCCTGCCCCGCCGATGAAAAGCTCACCGATGGTGCCTGTGTTGACAGGATTTCGCTGCTCATCGAGCGCGTAGAACTGCGTCTTATCAATGGGACGTCCGATGGTGACTTTCTGCTTCGGACTGACTTTCGTGCACGACGACCACACCGTGGTTTCCGTCGGCCCGTACATGTTCCAGACTTCTTTCACAGCTCCACACAACGTCTCGGCGAGATCCGCACTGAGCGCCTCACCGCCACAGAGGATACGCAGGTCGGCCTTGCCGGCCCAGCCGGAGGCGAAGAGCAAGCGCCAGGTGGCGGGGGTCGCCTGCATGACAGTGACTTTGTGGAGCCGCATGAGCTGCGCGAGTTCGACGCCGTCCATGGTCTGCGCGACGTCAGCGATGACGAGTTTCGCGCCCGTGACGAGCGGCAGGTAGAGTTCGAGTACGGCGATGTCAAAGCTCAGCGTGGTCACCGCGAGGAGACTGTCCTCTCTCGTGAGTCCCGGCGTGTGCTGCATGGATGCGAGGAAATTTTCCACCGCTCCGTAGCTGACCTCGACGCCTTTGGGCTTGCCGGTGCTGCCGGATGTGAAAATGACGTACATCGGGTCAGCGGCACTTTTCGAAACCGGAACGAGCGCACCGGGACTGTTCAGCGCACCGAGCGTAAATGTTTTTTTACCGACAAAGAGTTCGTCAGAAGCGCGATCCGTGATGGTGAAGATGGGCGCGGCTTCATCGAGCATCGCCTGCAAGCGGCCGCGAGGAAAGTACGGATCCAAAGGCACGTAACCCGCACCGGTGCGCAGAATCGACAGCAGCGTCGTGACCATCGCCACTCCCCGCTCCATGGACACACCGATCAGCATGCCGGGCCTTGCCCCTTGGGCCTGCAGAGCGACGGCACAGCTCTCCACGCGACGCCAGAGTTCCGCATAGCTCACGGTTTCATGGGCATCTGTGACGGCGATCTTCGTAGGAAACAGGTCGACTTGAGTCTTGAATCGAGCCACAAGGCCAGTGTCTGGAGCATCAGTCACTGCTTCGACTGAGGCGTTGCCGATGATGGTTTTTAAGTCGCGGAGGTACTGGGTGATTTTCGCAGGTTCAAAAAGATCCCTGCGGTACTCGATGGCGCCTTCCACGCATCGCTCGCCGGCCTTGATCCACACGTCGAGATCAGTATGGGTCGAAGATTTATCGACGTTGATCTGCGTGTAGGGGCGCCCGTCGAACTGGCCCGAGCGGTTGGTGACGTCTTGGTAGGAGAAGAACGTCTGAAACACGGGAGTGCGCGTGAGATCGCGCGGGACTTTCAATTCGTTGAGCACCACCTGGAACGGAAGCATCTGGTGCTCGAGGCCTTCGCGGACGGCAGCGCTCACGAGCTTTAGCGTCGTGGTGAACGTGTCCGTCGCGTGCACCGGAACGCGGATAGCAATGGTGTTCACGAAAAACCCAATCACATTCTGCGACTCTTCCTGGTCGCGGCAGCGCACAGGAATGCCGATGACGACGTCGGTGAGCGCAGTGATCTGGGCGATGAGGCGAATCTGCGCCGTGAGGAGCACGTTGAAAAGTGTGGTGCTCTCGCGACGGGCCAGCGCGCGCAGGCGTTGGGTCTCCTCGTCGTTGAACTGGAACGGAAGGGTCAGACCCATGTGAGTCATGACCTTTGGTCGCGGCAAGGCATTTGGCCAATCGATCACTGGCAAGGGAAGTGCGAGCTTCGCGCGCCAGTAGGCCTTGGCGTTTTCCGCGGCACCTGCGCGCTCGAGGCTGCGCATCTCAACGGCGTGATCAAGTGCCGTCGTGCTTTGTGCTGCGAGGACTGGAGTCTTTCCGCGCTTCAGACTGGAGTAGATCTGATCGAGTTCTTCGAAGAAGATGTCGAAGCTCCAGCCATCCCAGACGATGTGATGGACCATAAAAAAGAGGACATGCTGGTCCGGTGTGAGCCGGAAGAGTTTCACGCGGAAAAGTGGTGCGCTCCCCTTGTCGAACACAAACAGTGCTTCTTGGTGCAAGCGTTCACTGAGCGCGTCTTCGTGGATCACCTCTGGAGTAAGAGCGGGTGTGGCCACGGTCTCGACGGGACGCACGATCTGCTCGGGCGGCATACCGCTGGAGATTTTTGTTCGCAGGGCGGGATGGCGCTCGATGAGGAGAGCAAAGGTTTTCTCGAGGAGTTTCGCGTCCAAATCTCCGCTGAGGCGAATCGCCGCGGGCAGGTTGTGCATCGTCGCAGCGGGGCCAAGTTCCTCGAGGTACCACGCCTGCCACTGCGACGGAGACAGCACGGCGTGGGTGCGCACTTCGCGCGGGATCTCCGGTGGAGCGGCGATGGGTGCCAACGTTTGCAGAAAGCCCGCCAGTTTTGCGGCCGTCGGATGAGAGAAGATGTGCTTCGCGGGAACGGGCCGCTCGAAGCGCAGCGAGAGCTGGCGCGCCACTTCGATGGCAAGCAGCGAGTGGCCACCGGCGGCGAAGAAATTATCCGAAGCTTTAAGCGGAGTCCCGAGCACAGACTGCATGACAGAAGTGATCGCCGCGACTGTCTCGTGTGGTGCGGCCACACTTTCAATCATCGTTTTCACGACGACTGGCTTCGGCGCAACCGTCGCGAAGGCCTCAGCGGCCAAGAGGTCCACGCGCTCGAGCAGCGACTGAAAGTCCCGCAGGAGAGCACTGACGTCCTCGCGCGAGTAGAGGTCCGTGTTGTACTGGCACTCAAGAGCGAGGCGCTCTTCACAGCTCACAACGTTCAAGAAGAGTTCGAAGTTCTCACTCACACGAGGAACCGTCACATAGCTCGCCGTGAGGCCCGCGAACTCGAGGCCCTGGCCCTTCGCCTGCTGGTCGATGTTGATGACGACTTGGAAGAGCGGAATCCCTCCCCCCTCGCGCGTGACGGGAAGTCTTTTGACGAGTTCACCGAAGCTCACGTCGGCGTTCTCAAAGGCATCAAGCATGCTCGAACGCACACGGGCGACATGCTCCTTGAAACTCGGGCCCCCTGTGAGCTGCACGCGCAACGGCAGCATGCTGACGGCGTGGCCAATGAGCTCCGGGCGTTCAAGGTGCGACTGGCCGGCCGCCGCCATCCCGACTGCGAAGTCTCGGGCCTGACCGCGCTGAGCGAGAAGCCACGTAAACGCACTCATCATGACGGTGTAAGTGCTCGCACCGAAAACGCGCGTGGCAAGTCTGATGTGTTCGACCTGCGTGCTCGTAAGCGCGACGTCGAGGCGCTGGCTCGTGAACGTGCGCTCCGATGGCCGCGGCCGCTGACTGAGCACTAAGGTTTCAACGGGCGTCTTAAATTTTTCCAACCAAAAGGCCGGCACCGTGGCGTTCGCGGTGGGCGCGTAGCTCACGAAGGAATCGCGCTTGCGCGCTTCGAGCGGTAGGCGGTTCAAGAGCCGCGTGTAGATGAGCGAGAGTTCGGTGAGCACCAGCGAGATCGACCAGCCGTCGAGGAACACGTGGTGCGCAGAGAAAAGAAGATGGTGCCGCTGCGCTGAGAGCCGCACGAGGTGCCAGCGCAATCCTGGGCCATTAACAAGATCGAACAGCGTCGCAACTTCGCGCGCTTCAATGTCAGCGAGTTCGTTTTCTGTTTCAACGGCGGTGAAAGCCAAAGCGGGCTCGAGTTGCTCGCGCACCAGCATGCTCATCCCGTCGCCGCTGATGACGGAACGAAGGACCTCGTGCTGTGCCGTGAGGTGGTTGATCGCCCGACGAAGGCAGTCCTCGTTGAGCGTTCCGTCGAGCCTCAGCGAAAGGACTTCGTTGAACGCGAGTGACGAGCTGGGATCGAGCTTAAGGCTTGTGATGATCTCGCGCTGTGCCGGCGTGGTGACGACGGCAACGGAGATCTTTCCTCCCCTCAGCGGGGAATAGTCGACGGCAACCTGGTTCCAACCTTTGAGTCTCCCATCGTTCATTGGGCCTCAAGACGACTAAAGGATCCGGGGGTGGATTCGAGGAACCACGCGGGGTTCCCTTCGAGATCACGGCCCAGCACGGCGCCCGGGATCGGTGCGGCACTGGCGTCGAGCACGGGGGCCTTGGAAAAATCTTGGTGTGCGACCGTCATGGGCAAGAGCCCCATGAGCTGCATCGCCGCGACGGCTTTCTTAAACGCATTCAACACAAATTTCAAATCTTCTTCCGTGTGCGCGAGGTTAACGAACCAAGGGAATCCATCATACGCATGAACACCGAAAAATCTCAGGTGCGTGAACAGCAGCTCACCGCCCGTGAGGTCCGCCGTCCACTTCGGTTTCATGAGGCCACCGAAATTATCCATCCGCAGCGGCACTTGGGAAAGATTTAAGAAGAGGTTTAATTCACGAGCAAAAGTGTCGGCGCGCGCGGCGACCCGCGCGAGGCCTTCGACCCCTTCCCGCTTAAGAATTTCTAAAGCGCCTTTGGCAGCAGCCAGTGCCAAGGGATGGCGCACGAATGTGCCGGCGAAATACGTCACTCCTACGGTGGGTGTCGAATCGTCGCCGAACTGCCAGAAGCCACCATCGAGCGCGTCCATGAAGGCGCGCTTGCCGGAGACGACGCCGATGGGCATGCCGCCACCGACGATCTTACCGTAGGTGCACAGATCCGCGCGGATCCCGAACTGCGCCTGTGCGCCGCCGGGATGGTTGCGGAAGCCGGTAATGACTTCATCAAAGATCAAGCACGTGTTCGAAGCTTCCGTGATACGACGTACTTCGCGCAAAAACTCGACCGGTTGGAAATCACAGCGGCGACTCTGCACCGGTTCGATCAACACAGCGGCGAGCTCCGACGCCATAGCGCGGATTTTTTCCAGCGACTCAGGTGTGCCGTAGTCCAGCACGATCATGTTCGACACCGAGCTGTTGTTTATGCCAGGTGCGGCCGGGTACGACTGCCCCGACTTCGCCGCCCGCAGAATCACTTCGTCGTTGATACCGTGGTATGAACCCGTGAAGACAACGATCTTGTCTCGGCCCGTTACCGTGCGTGCGATCCGCATGGCGCCCAAGACGGCCTCAGAGCCGGTGTTACAAAATGCCGAGCGTTCGTTGCCGGTGAGTTCGTTGATGAGCTGGCTCACCTCACCCACCAGCGGATGCTGAGGACCGATCTCGATGCCCGCGTCGAGCTGGGCGTGAAGAAGCTTTTTGATATCCTGGTTGCCGTTGCCAAAAAAGTTCGAGCCAAACCCGCAGGTCATGTCGACGTACTGGTTACCGTCGAGGTCCCAGAGGGCCTGCGCCACCGAGCGCTGCACGACGATGGGGTACGTGACCTCTTTCCATTCGGGCTTGAAGCCCGATACCACGCGCGGGTCGGCGTGGTTGATGCGATTGTCCTGCGTGAACTTCTTCGACGCCTTCGTCTTCTCGCAGTAGTTTTTCATGAACTGGTCAACGTGCTGCTGCTGCACCGGTGTGAGTGCCGCGCTCTTTTCCACGAGGATGCGCGCGGACGCGCCGAAAGCTTCTTTGACGTTGGAAACTTTCGCCTTTGCGACGGGAGTTGGAGTTGCTGCTGGTGCTGTGAGAGCGGCCGTCATTGTGGGTTGAGGACTTGACGTGACCACGCCACCTTTCAACATCTCCAGCTGACGCTGCATGAGTTCGAGCTGCATTTCGACGACGCGCTGGAGCGATCCGGCGTCTGCGGTTGGCAATGAGACAGTCGCAGCTGCAACGGGAGCTTGAGTTGGCATGGGAGTCGCCACAGGGGCAACGGCCGTTGCAACCGGCGCCGGTGCCGAAACTGCCGTGGGGGCAAGGTGCTTGATGAGCGCTTCTACCGTGGGCAAGCTTTCCATCAACTGGCGAAAGGTGATCGCCACATTGAAGTTCTTCTTAAGCTTCAAGGCCACCTGCGTGAGGGCAAGAGAATCAAGCCCCATCTCAATGAAGCTCGTGCCGGCCGGAAAGTCGGTCACGTCGATGCCCGAGGCGTCCTCGAAGATTTGTGCCATCTCTGTTTGTACTTTCTCTAGACTCATCATAGGAACTCCCAACGATTGATAAGGTGCCGTGCTCGCCGTGATAGGTGCGAGCCACGAAATTGTTTTCTTGAAAATATGCGTCGGTGCCGGGGCTATGGCACGGACTTCGGAATAGAGTCGCAGGTCCACGCCCCGCACCCACGCCTGACCCGCGAGTTCTACCAGCGAGCCCGAAGTGCTCGTTGCTGTGAGCACGACGCTCGTGCGCAGGATCTTTTTCACGGTCTGCGCCAGTGCGGATTTTGCGGCGACCTCGACGTGAAGATCGGCGAAGGTTCCGAGGGTCTGCGCGGCGGCCAGGAAGTCCACCGGTCGCAGAATCTGCTGCGCCCAGTAGGTTTTGTCTTGGAAGAGTGCTGTTTCCTGCTGACCCGTGACCGTCGAGATCATCGGGACGGCAGGTGTCTGCAGGTCAAACGTTGCGAGGAACGCTTCGAACTCCTGCACCATGCCGCTCATCATCCGCGAATGAAAAGCGTGCGACGTAGCGAGCAGCATGCAACCGATGTCCGCATCTCCTAGGCGCGCTTGAAGCTCAGCGATCGCTGACTTCTCTCCCGCCACAACTGTGCTCTTCGCTCCGTTGATGGCCGCGATGTCGATTGAAAGAGCACTGATGAACTTTTCCGTGGAACTTCTATCGAGCCCCACAGACAGCATCGATCCCCGCGGCATGCGCTGGGCGAGCTGCGCCCGCTTCGCCACGATTTTGAGGCCAGCTTCGGCCGAGAACACACCGGCCAGCACCGCAGCGACGTATTCACCGACGCTATGACCGAGGAGCACATCCGGCAAAAGCCCCTTCGAGATGAGCAGTTTTCCGTAGGCAAGGCCGAACACGAAGATCGCCGGCTGCGCACGAACCGTATCCGTGAGATCGCCCTTTGGATCGAGCATGATATTTTTGAGATCGAAGCCGAGCAACGGAGCCAGGACATCGCAAGACTCGTCGACGACCTGCTTGAAGAGTGGCTCAGAGTTGTAAAGCTCGAGCCCCATGGCCGCCATCTGCGAGCCCTGGCCCGCGAAGATGAAACTCACTCGCTGCGCTGAGGCCACACCTTCGAAAGTTTTAATCTGCTCACCGATCTTCACAACCGCACGACGCTCAGGCCAAACCCTGCGATGGTTTTCAAGTGTCGCCGCCATAGCAGTCATGGGGCCTTGGACTTTCAGCGATGCTGCGAGCTCACTGACTTGCTCTGTACTCGGTGCGGAAAGTTTGAAGACGTGGTTCACGTTTGCGTCGAAGGCAGGAGTCGCGGAGTAGTTTTCGATCACCACGTGGGCGTTCGTGCCGCCGACTCCGAAGGATGAGATTCCCGCCAGGCGGCGCTCGCTGGAGAAGGCTCTATTGAGAGCAGTGAACTGGAAGCCCGAATGTTCTAAGAGTGGATTGAGTTTCGTGAGATGAGCGGTGCCGGGAATGAGATTTTCCCGTACGACGTGGACCGCTTTCATGAGGCCCGCCACACCCGCTGCTGCGGTCAAATGACCGACGTTAGCTTTGAGCGATGAAATCACGCAGCTCTTTGCCGCTTCTTTAAATACACTTTCGAGTGCGCTCACTTCAATGGGGTCACCGACCGGCGTCGCCGTGCCGTGAGCCTCGACGTAGCCGATATCTGCGGGCGTGATGCCCGCATCAGCGTGCGCCCGGCGAATGGCTTCGGCCTGGCCTTCCATCGACGGGGCCGTGAAACTCATTTTATCACTGCCGTCGTTACTCAGGCCCACACCTTTAATCACCGCGAGGATCGTGTCGCCGTCAATCTGCGCATCAGCGAGGCGCTTGAGCACAACCACACCGGCGCCATCGGTGAACACGGTGCCAGACGCATTCGCATCAAACGGACGGCAGGCGCCGTCGCGTGTGAGGATGCCGCCCTCTAGAGAGAGATGACCGCGCAGTTCCGTTCCGCTGATACTGATGCCACCGGCGATCGCGGCGTCGCACTGCCCGAGGCGCAGTGAGTTCACCGCTTGGATGATCGCCACGAGCGAAGTCGAGCAACCGGTGTGCACGCTGAGGGCAGGGCCCTTGAGGTTTAATTTGTGGGCCGCGCGTGTGGCGACGTAGTCTTTTTCGAGACCGAGCATGACATTAAACTCGCCGAAGGCCTGCGCCTTGCTAGCGTGGTCCGCAATCTTTTGAGAGTAGAGACTATTGCCCGTGCCGGCGAAGACGCCGATGCTGAGGTCCGACTGAGTCAGGCCCGCGAGCTCAAGCGCCTCGTGCGCCACCTCGAGGAACTTCCGCTGCTGCGGATCCATCAATTCTGCTTCCCGCGGAGTCATGCCGAAGAACTGGTGATCGAATTCTTTGTGGCCCGGCATCACACCAGCGACACGCACGTAGGCGGGGTCTTCCCGAAGTTCTTTAGGCACCTTCGCATCCACTGCGGCATCAGTAAATGTGGTCAGGAGATCTTCTTGTTGGCAGATTTTTTTCCACAGCTCCCCCACACTCGTCGCTCCCGGGAAGCGGCCACTCATGGCGACAATGGCGATCTCGCCCGAAGTTGTCGCACGTGGGCGCATGCGCTTCGTTTCAGCTGAGCGAAGAATCTTAGCGATGGTGGGTTTCTGGAACAGCACCAAGGGCGAGAGCTTTGCCTCGAGTGATCGATTCGCTTCTGCGATCAGCTTCACGGCCGTGAGGGAATTTCCACCGAGCTCGAAGAAGTGATCGGTGACACCGAGGGGTCGGATCTTGAGATATTTTTCAAATAGGGCGACGAGACAGTTTTCATCCGGTGTCGCTGCCGGTGTGGCCTCAGGAAGATTCTGCGGACGGGCGACGATGCCCGTGGGAACCACCAATGCCTGGCGATCGACCTTTCCCGAAGGCGTCAACGGAAGCTGCCCGATGGCGACAAACTGCTTGGGCAGCATGTATTCCGGAACGATCTGGGATAAACGCTCACGAAGGTCAGCAATGTCACCGACCACGAATGCCGCGAGCTCCGAGATTTCACCGTCGATGAATGCCAGCACAACGGAGTCGACACCCAACTGCTTCAAGGCGACTTCAACTTCGCCGAGTTCCACGCGATGACCGCGGATCTTGACCTGGCCATCCTGGCGACCCAGGAAATGAATTTCACCGCTCATCGCATCGCGCTTCGCCCAGTCACCTGTGCGGTAGAGCCGCCCGAGTGTGGCGTGGGTGACGAAACGCTCAGCTGTGCGTTCAGGATCATGGAGGTAGCCGTGCGCGAGACAAACGCCGCCGAGATAGATTTCACCGTTGTCACACTCAACGAGTTCAGAATTGAGAAGATGAACTTCGCAGTTCGTGATGCCATGGCCGATGCTAGGAAGCGCGGGCCAAGTCGAAGGATCGAGCGGCAGCGTGAGCGCTGTCACGACGTGAGTTTCGCTCGGGCCATAGTGATTGTGCAGGCGCGCGGGAGTCGCAGTGAAGAAGGTCCGCATGGCATCGCTGATACGCAGAGCTTCGCCGGCGACCGTGACGTGCTTGAGCGCTGGAAGATTTTGCGGCTCGACCGCCGCAAAGTCGCAGAGCTGAGAAAGAGCAACAAACGGTAAAAACATCCGCTCGACGCCGTGAGTGAGTAGCACCTCGAAGAGGCGCGCGGGATCCTTGCGCTCAACGTCGTCGACGAGCACGAGCACTCCGCCCTGCGAGAGCGTAGAAAAGATTTCTTGAAAATGGACATCGAAGCTCACGGGTGTGTACTGCAGTGTCACGAGCGCACCCGGCGTGCTGCGATTTTGCCACTGCAGGAGATTCACGAGAGCGGCATGTCCCAAGCAGACGCCCTTCGGCTTGCCGGTCGATCCGCTCGTGTAGATCACGTACGCGAGATCGCCTTCGAGCACGGAGACAGCTGCGGTGGAGTATTTTGCAAGTTCATCCACGTGAAGATTTTCTCCGAGGACGACTTCGCAGCGTGCGGAGGCGAGCATCGCCTGCAAGCGATCGGCGGGATAGTTTTTATCAAGCGGTAAGTAAGCGGCGCCGACTTTCAACACGCCGAGGAGTGCGGCCACGAGATCGAAGGAGCGTGGTAAACTCACACCTACCACGTCGCCGGGTTTCACACCGCGGTCGAGAAGCGCATGGGCGATTTGGTTCGCACGATTTTCGAGGTCGACGTAGCTCCAAGCAGACGCACCCATGCAGACCGCCACTCGGCGGCCATGGGTTCCCACGGCGTGACTGATGAGCTCGTGAACTCGCACTGAAACTCCTTAAACGAATGTCCAAATTTAGCACTGTCTCGAATCGCAGAGCGCGACGATGCCTCAAACGTGAAAACTTTACTTGTCTAAGATGTGAATTTTGCTGATTTTTCTAAAGGTAAGTAATTGAAATAACATAGGACGTTTCTCTCAACACAAGCCCGCGCAACACTTTGCCACTCTCATGGGTGATCTCGAGTCGGGTGAGATCAACGTCGAGTTGAGGAAAATCGATGAAGCTTCGAAGCTCTGGGTAGAGCGCTTTATAGGCCGCTTCCTTGAGCGCGAAGATCGAGGTCATCTGCCAACACTGCTCGCGGAGATCCGTGGAAAGATTATTTTTTTCTCTCTCCGTGAGAATCGTATCGCGCAGGAGTTCAATTTTTTTTTCGTCGAAGAGGTCTTCGACGTCCACTCCGAGATTGCGGTGGGTGCGAGAAAGCACGGCGACGGCTTGGTTGTCACTGTGGGCGAGGCTGCCGACCACACCCGCAGGCCACAGCGGCATGCCGGCCTCATCGAGGAGAACCTCAGAAAGCTTCATTCCTAGTTCTTCCGCAGCAACAGCGGCACACCAGCGTGCACCGATCGACTGCGATTTACGTTTCTCGACGGCGTTTTGCCATCTTACAGGAAGCCACTCGGCGTACGCCGCTCGCACTTCATCGGAGAGCGGTAGCTCGCAAATGCGAGCTACGAGGCCCGGAACAGGGAGCGCGAGGGTTCGCATGCTAGAACGCGATGATGAAGAACGCGATCGTCGAGAGGACAGCAGCGATCTGCGTGAGGCGCTCGAAAAACTTGTCGGTGGGCGTGCGCTTCTCGCCGTTCAAGAGAATCACGTCGTGGGGCTTGATGGTCGGAATCGTCTCGACCTTCGTGAGATCGAACTGGATCTTTTGGAGGCCGGTGCCGGTGGTGCGGATGACGTAGGCTTCTTGGTAGCTCAAGTTCGCGATCACCCCACCACTCTTGGAGAGGTAGTAGAACAGGCTCGCTTTGTCTTGGTAGAGCACCTTGCCGGGCGACTGCACACCGCCAAGCACGGTGATGGTCGCGACCGTATCACCGTTGCCGCCGTCGCTCAGGAGGTTCACAAAAAGCGTGTCCTGCCCAGTCCACGTGAACGGCTTCGCTGCGACGTTGTTCTCGTAGTACTGGTTGAGGCTGATGGCGTAGGAGCGGCTCATCTGCTTGAGTGAGACGGAGAAGAAGTCCTTCTTCATGTCGCCGTCGATGCCGCCCGCTTTCGAGATGACCTTATCGATGGATTCGTTGCGGTCCACGAGGTAGCGGCCCGATTTCTTCACGAGGCCCCGCACTTCGACGAAGTACTTCTTCTCGACGAGGCGAAAGCGCGTGTCCTGAGCGCCGGTTTGAAAGAAGCTCTCAAAGCCGCGGATGACTTTTTCCCGCAGCTGCGAAAACGTCAGTCCGGTTGCCTTGATCTTCACGTTGTACGGCAGCAGAAGCTGGCCTTCGTGGTCGATGCGGAAGCGGCCCGTGAGGCGCTCGTCGGACGGGTGACTGAGGGAGAAGAGGAAGCCGGGAGCCATGAGATCTTTCGTTTCTTCGAACTGTGGGAGGTCGTTGATGTTGATCATCTTCGAGCGGCCCACCTCCGATTCGGCGCGCGCCATGACGTCGACGAGCTTTTCATAGCCTTGGTCGTTCGAAGGTCCGCTCGCGCAACTAGCAAGCATCATCAGCGCGGTTAGCAACAGCACGTGTCTCATTCAATTCTCCGGTTAACGGGTAACTCGCAGTTAAGTCAAGATATCGCAAGAAATACTTTCTATGCTATCTTTATTACACAGTTAACGACCAGAATGTTGGGCTTTTGCTATACCCGCGAGCGAAATGAAAATACTCCACATCACCCAGCTCTTGGGCGTCGGCGGTCTCGAACGCTTGATCCAGAGCCTCATTCTCCAGCAAATGAAAAGCGGCCACCAGGTCGCACTGCTGGTTTATGGCGACGACCAAACGTGGGTGCCGCGCTTTCGTGCTCTCGGCATCGAAGTCTTCAACGACTACGTGAAAAAAAATGGCTACGACTGGGAGCTCCTCCAGGTGGTGCGCGCGCGTGCGCAGCACTTCGATGTCATTCATAGCCACGACTTGAATCCCGCCATGTACTTAGGCCCTCTGCGGGCCCTGGCGACCCTTGGAGTGTTGACCTTTCCACAGTGGGTGCACACCGCTCACGGCATGGACCACATCACTAAGCGCCCCATCACCACCTGGTACGAGCGACTCTTCACGCGCTTTAGCGATGGCGTCGTGGGTGTGGCCGCGCACATCTGCACGACGTACCGGGAGAAAATCTGGCTCTCAAAAAAACGCATCCATCAGATCGACAACGGCATCGCCCTCGAGGCACGGGAGCCCCTCGCTGTTGCTGAACGCACCGAACGACTGCGCACAAACTTTGGAGTTGTGGCCCGTGGGCCCGTGTGGATCTGCGTGTCGCGGGTCGTGCCACTCAAAGACCAAGGCCTCGTCCTCGCCGCTGCCAGAGAGCTACCGCAGACGACATTCTTGCTCGTCGGCCCATCTGGGGACGACGCCTATTGGAGTGAGCTGCAAAAAAACTGCCCGCCCAACGTCACGTTTCTCGGCGGCCAAGACAACATTCCCGAGCTCCTCTCTCTCTCCGACTACTACGTGTCCCCGTCTCACCACGAGGGGATCCCCCTCGCAGTGCTCGAAGCAGCCGCGCAGGGGTTACCCGCGGCCCTGAGCGACATCCCGGGGCACAGAGCGCTCCAGAACGGCGAGCGTCCCATCGCACTCTATTTTAAGAAGGGTTCCGTGAGTGAGCTCGTGAATGCCGTTAGAAACATCGAACAGAGCGCCGAACTTGGCCGTGACCTCGCCCACCAGTTTCGCTCCATCGTGCGGACGCACTACTCGCAAGAACGCATGGCCCGTGACTACGAGCGCGTTTACCGGCTGGTCCTGCCATGAAGCAACTGCGCGAAGGCCATTGGCCGATTTTTCTTTTAAGTAGCCTGAGCTCAGTGGCGAATCTTTTTCTCCCTCTGGTGCTTGTGCGACTTCTCACGCCGGAAGAAATCGGGAGCTACAAGGTCTTCTTCATCTACCTGACAATTCTTCCGTTCCTCGTTATGGCGGGCGGACCGCTGCATTCGGTGTATTACTGGGCCGGGTTCCCGGACGCCGAAAAGAAGCGCTACCTCAACGCGACGTGGACTCTGACGCTGAGTCTCTCTGCGCTGATCGCGCTCTTAGGACTCCCCATGGAAGCCTTTCTGGCCGAGCACTTCCACGTCACACCGCTGTTCATGGTCCTCCTGATCGTCGCGGGTTTCTTGTGGTCCCCGACTTCGCACTTTTCTGAATCCTCCATCGCTCTTGGCCGCAGCAGCACCGGCGCCATCTTCGACACGGCCTTCGAGCTCCTCAAGGTCGCCGCGTTCATTTTTATTGCTGTGGAGTACCGTAGTCTCGAGAAGATCTTCTTCTTCTTCGTTGGCCTCCTCGTCGTCAAACTCGCTCTCACGTTTTATCTCAACCAGCACCTGAACGACATCCGGCCCACCTGGGACCTGCCGGCCATGAAGGAAGTGATGAACTACGCGGGACCGATCGCGCTCACCGGTGGCCTCGGCATCTTCATCGAAAAGTTCGACCTCATCCTCCTCTCTGGGTACATGGACTCGCGCTCGTTTGCGTTCTACTCCATGGGCTGCCTCGCCGTGCCACCGCTCTTCTTGCTAGAGATGTCCGTGCAGAAGATCCTCATCCCTTCGCTTTCCGCGCGCTACCAAAAGCAAGACTGGGAGGCCGCCGCCGCCGACTATCGCAAGGCCATCGCCGACATCAGCTTCCTCATCCTTCCATCCGTGTTTGGCCTCTTCGTCTTCGCCGACGCGATCGTCGAGCTCCTTTTCACGAAGGCCTACGCCGAATCGGGGATCTACTTGCGCCTCTTCTCACTGAGCTATCTCCTCCTTTTATTTCCCCATGACTCGGTCGCGCGGGCCACCGGAAAGACGACCTGGATTCTTAAAACGTACCTCTTTATCACGCCGTTCTCTTTAGCGGTCACGTACTTGGCGGTGCAGAACTTCTCGGCTTCGGCCGTGCTCGGCATCACCATCGCCGTGAAGTTCATCCCAAAAGTACTAGGCGTGTGGTTCTCGGCCGAGGTCATGCACTGGCGCGTTCGCGACATGTTCCCCTGGCGTCTCAATTGCGAGCGCCTGATCATCTGCGGACTGCTCTCGGCCCTTTCGCTCTTGCTACAAAGTTTCTTCCAGCAGCAAGTGGTGTGGTTCCTGGTTTGCGGACCTATCTTCGCTGCGGTCTACCTCGGTCTGAGCTACCTGAGAAAGGCACCATGAGAGTCATTCATCTTTTTGCTCCCGGGCCTATCGGCGGCGCGGAAAAGGTCGTCGCGAGCGGCGTGTGTGAACTCGCGCGCCAAGGGCATGAGGTTGAACTCTGGCTCATCCGCGAGAAGCGCGATCCGCGCTGGGCGCGGGCGTTCGCAAGTGGCCTCGACTCGAGTGTGAAGACGCGCGTCTTTGACTGTGTGAGTGCCTACGACCGTTCCTTGATCCGCGAGCTCCGCGCAGCACTCACGGAGCAAGCATCCGTGCTCCATACCCACGCTTTCAAGGCGGCGTTCTACGGCCACGCCGCGAAATCCACGCACACAAAGCACGTGCACACGCACCATGGGCAAACGGCACACACCCTCAAGGTGCGGGTGTATGAGGGCATCGAACGGTTCATCATGAAACGCGCCGATCAGGTGCACGCCGTCTCCACAGCGATGGAAAAGCATCTTAAGGGCGCTGGCATCAGTCGAGTGGTGCTGGTGGAAAATCCACTGGTGCTACGGGACTCTCCGATGCGAGAAGAACGAGCAGCGGGTACGTCGCTGCTCTATGTCGGGCGGCTCTCTATAGAAAAAGGCGTCGACGTGCTTCTACGGGCGCTTCACCAGGCGCAAAAAAAGTACTCGCTTACCATCGTCGGTGACGGCGCTGAACGAAAGAATCTCGAAGATCTGGCGCACTCCCTCGGAATGCAGAACATCATCTTCGCGGGCTTCCAAAACTCGGTGCAAGAATTCCTCACTGGTGCGGATGCCCTGGTGATGCCGTCGCGCCGAGAAGGTCTCCCTCTTACCTTGATCGAAGCACTGTGCGCGGGTCTGCCGGTGATCGCGTCGCGCGTCGGTGGCATTCCGGACTTCGTCGAGCATGGCGTAAATGGACTGCTGTGTGATCCCGACGATGTGGATGAACTGGCGAAGCAGCTCGAAGACTTTCTGCTCAAGCGAGATCACCTCACGTCCAATGCCCGTTCGCGCGTGGAGCGATTAAAGAAGCGATTTTCGATCGATGAGTGGGCGAAGAAAACGTCGCAGCACTACGCGAGTGTCTTGAACCAGTCGTAGGCCGCCTGGCCGACCTGCGCTTCCTCGAACTTGGCCTTCATCCGATCACGAGCGCTCGCGAGGTTTTGCAAAGAAGCGGAATCGAGTTTTACCTCGGCCATCACTTTGATCCACTGCTGAGCATTTTCTGCGTTGAGGTACATGTCTTTCTCGACTTCGGCCCCTTGCACTCCCATCCCCGTGCTAATGAGTGTCCGGTTCATGGCAAAGGCCTCGACGATCTTAATGCGTGTTCCTGAGCCATAGAAAAGTGGAGCGACGGAAAAAGCCGCCCGCTGATAGACCTCTTTGATCTCGTCGACGCGGCCGAGGAAATTGATGCCCGGCGATTTCTTGTAGGCATCGAGCCAGCTGGCATCCCCGACTCCGGCGATGGTGAGTCGTGCCTTGGGGCGTCGCGCCCGCACTTCGTTCCACACGTTAGCAAGCAGCCACTCAAGGCCATCGCGATTCGGTGGCCAGTCCAGCCGACCTACAAAGAGGAACTCGTCGGGATCGACGCCCTCATGAGAGAGCGGTGCTGCGAAACTTAGGCCCAGCGGTACGTAGGCACAGGCCCGCTTGGTCAGTGGAGCAAAGCGCGCGAGATCTTCTTTCGCGATCGCCGCCACTCCATCGACCAAACGCAAGATCTGCTGTTCGATGTTGCTGACTCTTTGCGCTTGGCGCTTGAGGAGCCATTTCTTCCAGGGCAAGCGCGCCTGCTCGCTCGCCTTCACCCACAGGTCTGTTTCGACGTTGTGAGCACGGAGCACGAACTTCGTTTTATCCACGCGAGTTTCGAGAACTTCCAAGAGCGGAACGGCGGTGTGCAGTCCATCAAATAGCACCAAATCATAGGGCGTCTTCGCAAGCAGTTGACGCAACTCCTGTGTCAGAGCGCGATCGGCGAAGGAAGAAAATGTGAGAGGTAAACTTGGTGCGGTGAGCGCCTTCCAGGCGTAAAAGAATACCTTGCCGAGAATGTTCTCCGGCATCTTGCGACGGAGAACGGTCACCTGCGACACGGGCCAGTGCGCACGCATCTGCGCCACGTCGACAGCTTCGTGGGACGGGCAGATCGCCACCACATCAATCGCAGCTCCCGCCTTGGCCACCGCACGCAGAAGTCGGTCGGTGGCGATGCGAGCACCGTCATTGATCGGAAAAGTCCACTTAGGAGTGATCCAAAGAATCTTCACCGCTGCGTCTCCCAGGTGGGTGCCAGCGGTTCTGTCACGGTCTTCACGAGCGCGACCAAGCACGCCGCATTCAGGACGATGAAATACAACGGGATGTTAACTAAGGGCACGCGCAGATTGAGTTTCTCGAACACAAACGCAGCGAGCGCGCAGAGGTAGAACAGCGCTTGTCCCAGGACGATCGCTATGATGAGCAGGTTTTGCGAATCCTCCATGAGTGCGGCCATGCTTACCGGAATCAAGAGCAGACCGAAGACGGGCACGAGCCAGCGCAGGATCTTGTGACTGAGCAGCTGGAAGCTCGCCACCGGAAACTTGAACGGATTGAGAATCTTGCGTGCGTAAATCAGGCCCGCGATGCCCCCGCGCACCACGCGCACGCGCATCTTCCATTCGTCGGCGCTCTTCGCGGTGGGAAGCTCGTAACAGATGGCTTCGGGCTCGTAGACCACACGGAGGCCTTTCGTGACGAATGTCAGCGGCTCGGTGAAGTCTTCGATGATGTGCGCTGGTAGCGGCGAATAATAAGAGCGGCGAAACGCCGTCGCACACCCGACCGAACCGGTCAGCGTTCCGAGCCAAGTCTGCGAGCGCTTGATGAGAGATTCGTACTGCCAGTAGAGACGCTGGCCCGCAGTCATAGAACTATCCACACTCTTCTTGTAAACGAGGTGGCCCGTGACCATACCAACCTCTGGATCCGCGAAGTTTCGCACCATCTTACGGATGATCGCCGGATCGTACTCTGTCGTCGCATCAGAGAAAAGCACGAGTTCGCTCGTCACCATGCGGAGCGCCTGGTTGCGGGCTTCCGTCTTACCGACGCGGCCTTCGATGCGAATAAGGCGCACGCCCCTCTCCGCAAACCCACGCACGATCTCGTCGGTGCGATCGGTGGAGCCGTCGCTCACCACCACGATCGAGAGTTTGTCGCGGGGATAGTCGAGTTCGAGGCTCTGTTCGAGCTTCGACGCGATTCCCTTCTCTTCGTTGTAGGCCGCGATCATCAGCACGATGTCGGGCGTGGCCTCGGACTGCAGCACACTCTTTCTGCGCAGGGACCCAAGGGCGATCACGAGCACGGGATAGCCCGCGTAGACGTAGACGGGGATCAAGACGAGGATAATGGCGAGCGTTAGCATAGTTTAAGCACGGGCCGCGCTGGCCGCCTTCGCGTGAGTGATCGAGATCGACAATAAGATATAAGGATACAGCAAGTAGGTGTGAGAGAGAAAGCTTATCGCCACGCCGTAGCCAAGGATCGCCATAAAATATTCGGGCTCGTCACGCCGGATCGACCACGCATTCAAGGCACTGTAGCCCCAGAGTCCCATCAGAAGAAGCAGCGCCATCGGCCCCCCCTCGGCGAGCGCCAGCACCCACGACGAGTGTGCCGTCATGTGCTCACTCTCCGAACCGGTGTTACCGTCGGGCACGTAGGCCGGGAGGTTCTTCGGGAAACCCGAGAAGCCGACACCAAAGATAGGATTTCTGACCGCCATGTTGAGGCCCGCTCGCCAGTAGAGGATTCGGTTCGAAGTCGAGCCCTCGATGTCGCCCGCGTCCCGGTTCATGAGCTTGAAGGCACCGAGCGTGCACACCAGGCCACCCACGATCATGAGAGCGAGGATTTTTTTACTTTTCACCTGCACCAGGCCCCAGGCACCGAAAATGGCGAAGAGGCCTAAGAGCGCTCCGCGCGACTGCGACTTCCAAACGAGGAAGCTCATCACCACGAGCATGACCGCAGCGGCGAGCCAATTGTAGGGTTTGAGATTCGTCTTCCACATCGCCATGATCACAAAGGGAATCGCCAACACAAAAATAGCGGCGATGTCGTTCGAGTTCGAGAGGATGCCCACGCTCTCTAGGCGCTGGTTCGTCATGTCCTCGACGGAGCTCGCGGAAATCGTCAGTGTTTTGTAGAAACTCACGAAGCACTTCTCGACGATGGCGATCACGAACACGAGCTTGATCGGCAGCAGGTCCTGCTCCGTCTCGAGCGCGTTCTGGATTAGGATGAAGAGGATCACGCCCTTGATGAAGACCTCTGAGTACTGCACCATCGCCACGTCGACGTGATTCGAGAAGAACCCGGACATGAACATCCACACGGAGAACGCCAGCAAGAGGAACGTTCCGGGGTTGAAGCGCACGTACCACTGGCGCTTGATCGCCTTGTGGCCCGCGATCACCAACAGCGCCAGGATCGAGGCGTCGCGCGGCATGGAGGACATGAGTGGGTCGTTGAACGTTTCCCAGGGCCTCGACATAAGGAGCATGAGAAGGAAGCCGACGGCGAACTTCGGGTGGATCAACGAAAGTGTGACGAGGACGGCGAACTCGATGGAAAAGAAGATCCCCGCAAGGCCCCAGGACTGGAAGAAGAAAGCCAAGAGAGAGAGACCAAACATGAGGAGGAGCCCGACGAAGAGCTGGCGCTGCTTCTGACTAATCTTCTCGCGGAAAGCGGGCGCGTCCTGAAACCACAGCACCACGAAGCCGAGCGCGACGAGACCCCAGAAGAACTGGTGCGAATCGAGGACGAACTGGCGGAATTCGTTCAAGCCTCACTCCTACTCCGTGACAAAGATGTTTTCAGGTACGGCAGCTTCACCGGACTTGCACCGTTCTGTGCCGGGAGTTCACCTAAGAACACGGCGTTCAGGCGACGAATCTCGGCCATCGCCTTCTCGTGGCGGACGGGCCGGAGCGCTTCTTTGGCGTAGACGTAGATGAAGGCAAAGACCAACCCGAGGATGAACCCGAGGCTCGCGAACAAGCGCTTCTTCGGCCACTGCGCGGCCACCGGTAGCTGGGGACTCTTAATGATACCGATATAGCCCTGCACCGAGCGCTTCTCGATATCGAGCGCGATGTTGAAGTCGTGGTACTTGGCGTAGAACTTGCTCGAGAGCTGCTCGGAGACGACCTTGTTGTGCTGGAATGCCACAGGTTGCGTGTCGACCTTCGTCGAGATGTCCTTGAGATCGAATTCCTTGAGCCAGTTGAGGATTGTCGCACGACGCTCGCGGAGTGCTTTGATGCGCGGATGCGAATCCTTAAGCTGCGAGCCCAGGGCGTTGATGTTCGTGTTGAGCTTGATGAGTTCTTCCTTCAAGACCTCCGGCGACTTCGAAGCGAGGGCCTTCTCCGATCCGCCCCGGCCACTGAAGCTCTGAGACGCGTTGAACGAGTTCAGCTTGTTGATCATGACCTCTTTCACGAGCTCGATCGTGTTGATGCGCTTACTGATGATGTGCTCGTTGACGACCTTGAGCGTCTCTTCGGCGACCTGCTTCGCGACGTAGGGGTCCGAATGGTTGAAGCTAATCTGATAGCTCTGGCCACCGGTGGAGAAGTAGCTGAAGCGGTCACGCAACTGCTGACGCTGGCGCGCGATCTCGCGCTCGTCCTTCGTGTCCGTGTAGAACTTGTAGCGGCGGCCAATCTGGTCCACGAAGTCGTCGCTGATGGCTTCTTTCACCATGGAGTCGATCGCGAAGCGCATTTCCGGGATGTTGAACGTGTCCGGAATGATGCCCGAGATGAGTGGACTCTGGAAGTACTTCGAATAGACGTTGATCTCGAAGGTCGAGACGTACTGCTTCTCGATCCAGAACGTGAGTTGGACGAAGAACGCCACAGAACAAAAACAGATAGCGACGATGGCGAGCTTGTAGCGGCCGATCGCCTGCATGACGTCGCGGATGAAAACTTTGTCAGCGCTCACTGGACACCTCCGTTGATGACCACGCCGATAACGGGGATTTTCTTGTCCTGGAGGAGGTCGCTCACGTCGTGGCCACCGGCTTCGATGGAACCGTAGCTGCGGACCATCACCGCGCCGTCGATGGCGACGTCGGGAAGCATGAGGGTTCCCGCGCGTGCCGGGATCGGCATATCTATAAAGATGTTATCGTAGTCACCTTCGACTTCGGATATCACCGAGCGCATGGCCACGAGCTGCTCCATCGCACTCATGTCTTTCAGACGAGTCATCTCTTGTAGACTCAGGTAATCGACGCCCTCGATGCGAGCGGGTTTGGTCCCGCAGTCGAGCACGAGGATCTTTCTCTTATATGTCTTGCTCAGCTGCGGAACCACCGTTGCGACGAACGTGGTCTTTCCTTCTCCTGGTAGCTCCGAAAGCACGACGACGGTCTTGGCACTTCTGTCACGAAGCACGAAATCTAGATTACGGACGATCGCATTTAAGGGCGGCATGCCGGTGGCATCAACATTCATCGAAACTCCTCGGTGGCGCCTTATACCTCAAGCCAGATTAAATGGAGCGGATGGAGAATTTTTTACACAGACAATAGACACAATTCCCTGAAATCCCTAGTCTCGCCTTCATGTCGAACAGTGAAAAAACCGTCATCCTCTTGATATCCGACCTCACATTCATTTTTATCGGAATGCTGCTTTCCCTATTACCGATCACCGACACCACCGACATCGCGGGACACGCCTTCGCCATGACGCTCGTAGCGCCGCTGTGGCTTTTGATGTACTTCACCGAGGGACTCTACACGCTCAAGACCCACAACCCCGCCGACCTTCCGATCGCACTGATCCGGGCGACGGCGTCGGCCTCCTTTCTCTCCTTTGTCATCATGTACTTCGCCCCGCGGGACCTCCACGACCTCAACTCGGGCTCGCGTCTGCTGGTCATCGGTCTCATCGTCCCCTACATGATCTTTGAATCCCGCCGCTTTTTCTTTTCGTTTCTTTCGACGGAGAGCCGCCTGCGCAAAACGGTTCTCATTGGCTCGCTGGATACGCTCAACATCGCCCGCGAAGAGATCGCCAAAAAGCCCTACCTCGGCTACAGGATCATCCAAGAGGTCGATCCCTCCAGCACCAAAAACTTCGACATCCCCGAGGGCACGCAACTCATCGCCATCGAACGCAACATCATCGAAGACCGCGCGCTCTACCAGAAAGTCTTCAACATGCTTGGGTCGGGCATCGACATCATGGACCTGGCAAGATTCACGGAAAAAATCTCGGGAAAGATCCCCGTCTCCTCCATCGATCCCACGTGGTTCGTGGACTATTGTGGCGTGCAGAACTCCTTCAGCTACGAGCTTCAAAAAGACGTCGTAGATCGTTTCATCTCGACGCTGCTGCTGATCATCTTGCTTCCCGTCGCGCTCGTGCTCTTCCCGACGCTCCTCATTTTCCACGGCCGCCCGATCTTCTTCAAACAAAAGCGCGTGGGCCTGAACAACAAAACGTTCACGCTCTACAAGCTGCGCACCATGGTCGTGAACGCGGAGAAGAACGGGGCCCAGTGGGCCAAGCCGGGAGACGCCCGGGTGACGAAGATTGGCAGCTTCCTGCGAAAAACTCGCTTAGATGAGCTCCCGCAGCTCATCAACATTTTCAAGGGTGAGATGAGCCTCGTAGGCCCCAGACCCGAGCGGCCCGAGATTATCCGCGACCAACTGGCGCCGCAGATTCCGTACTACAATTTGCGCCACCTCGTGAAACCCGGTGTGACCGGCTGGGCGCAGGTGACCTTCCGCTACGGCTTCACGATCGAAGACTCGAAAGAGAAGCTCCAGTTCGATCTGTTCTACGTGAAGAACCGCGACCTCTGGCTCGATATCCTCGTGATCATCAAGACCATCAAGACCGTCATCACGGGAGCAGGTCAATAATCTCATAATTAGATCAATTCGTTATTTATAATCTATTTCAATCTTTAAACCTGCCATGGGACATAGCGGCTCCACAACAAACGAGGCTCGCATGAGAACACTCCTTCTTTCCCTGACGCTGGTTCCAACTTTGGCCCTCGCCTCTCTTTCACCTTTCGCATCCACCGTGGCCGGCATCACGATCGCCAATAGCCACGAGGTTGTCCCCGGAATCCTGCGTGGGAGCCAGCCCTTAAAGAAAGTCAGCGAGCTCAAAGACTACGGCATCGACGAAGTCATCATCTTCAAGTCGCAGACTAAAACTGAGGTCGACGAGCAGCTCGTGGCACTCAAGGACCTCGCCATCAAATCCCACCACATTCCCTTCAAGTGGAAGGGCCTCGAAAGCCCGCAGGTCGCCTGTGAGCAGATCGTGAAAGCACTCCAGATCATCCGCCGCGCCCAGAAAGCGAACCGCACCGTCTTCTTCCATTGCACCGTGGGCGAAGATCGCACGGGCGTGTTGGCCGGTCTTCTCAGAATGGAAGTGGATCGAATCTCAACAGATTCGGCCTGGACCAGCGAGATGTGCGCCAACGGCTACGCCGACGGTAATCCGAAGAAGCCCTGGAACGTCGCGAGTGCCATCCATCAAGAACTCACCCCGCTTTTCTTCGCTTTGGCGGCGAAAGTTGAGGCCGGCGAGACTCTCAACAAGGCGTCTTGCGCTGGGCTTAGCCCGAAACCGGTGACCCGCACCTGTAAGAAGTAATCTTTTCACGGGGGTCGACGTTGTCGTGGGCCCTTGGTAACTAACTGTTACCAACCATTCAAGGAGCCCCCATGAAAACGATCTTTGCCCTCGCGCTGTGCTTAGTTTCGTCACTTGCCTTTGCTCAACGCACCACCGGTCTTTCTTGCGACCGCAGCACTATGATCGACCTTCGTGGCCGCACCATCCACAACTTCACGTTTAGCTCGGACTGCTCGGAAGCTCTCGAGCAGGTTCGCCAATCACGCGGTCGCTTCTGCGACGGCGCCCAGATGATGAACATCCAGGGCCAGCGCCTCGCGAACTACACCTGGTCATCGGACTGCAAAGAAGCCCTGATGTCGTCGGGCAGCCGCTACGGCATCTCATGCAACGGCAACGATTTGATCGATCGCAACGGGCGCACCATCCAGCGCTTCACCTTCTCTTCAGAGTGCCAGTCGGCGATGCAGGAAATTGCCAACTCACGCGGCCTCTACTGCAACGGCGGTGAATTGAACGATGTCCGCTCGGGGCTCGTTCACCGCTTCACGTTCTCATCTGAATGCAAAACGGGCCGTGAAGACGCAGCGAGAATGGGCCGTTTTTGTGACGGCTCTGACCTTTATGACGCCGCAGGTAACCTTCTTCGCCGTTTTACCTTTAGCTCAGACTGCCGCGACGCTATTAATACACGTTCACGCTAAATCTTAAGGGGAGGGTAAAACCTCCCCTTCTGTTAAGTCCTTAGGCCAACAATTCCTGACATCAATTCCCAACCCCCCTCTCCAGGACTACATTCCCTCCACTGCACATCCCAGGAGGATTCATGAAATTTGTTTCTGCCATTGCGGCACTTTCTCTCTCACTTTCGGCTTTTGCTTTTGAACTTCCGGTCGGCGGCTTCGATGCCCTCGCGGTGAAATCAGCTCCTCAATTCACAGCTGTTGAAGCTCCCCTTTTCGAAGGCATCGTGAAGCTTTCTAACTGTTCCGGTTCTTTGATCATCTTCGACGGTCAGCCAACCAGCGATAAAGCTTTGGTCATGACCAACGGTCACTGCCTCGGTTTGCCAGGCGGCTTCTTGAAGCCGGGCCAGGTCATCGTGAACCAACCGTCGAATCGCGCGATGAAAGTCTACGACGCCAACATGAAGCTCCATAACATCAAGGCGACGAAGATCGTCTACGCCACCATGACGAACACAGACGTAGCGCTCTACGAGCTCGATGCGACCTACAACCAGATCCTCACGGCCACAGCTGTTCGCCCGCTCTTGCTCGCTCCTCAGCGTCCTGTCGCGGCGACCAAGATCGACATCGCGTCTGGCTACTGGGACCGCAACTGGGCCTGCGAAATCGACGGATTCGCGTTCAGCCTTCGTGAAGGTGATTGGACGTTCACGGATTCGATCCGCTACAACCAAGAGTGCGACACCATCGGCGGAACCTCTGGCTCTCCGATCATCGAGCACGGTCAGCGTATCGTGATCGGGATCAACAACACCTCAAACGAAAGCGGTGCTCGTTGTACCTTGAACAATCCTTGTGAAGTGGATGAAGCGGGTCGCGTGGTTGTGATCAAGCAGCGTTCTTATGGTCAGCAGACGTACCAGATCTACGGTTGCGTCGACGCGAGCTTCAAGCTCGATCTCGCTCTCTCTTCTTGTACTCTTCCTAAGTAAGTCGACCACAATTGAAAAGCCCCGCAAACTCGCGGGGCATTTCAATTTGGTGAATGTGGGGAGTTTTTGTATTTCACGGGGGACCTTCTCCTAGATGCATCGGATCCCCATCCTCCCTGTATCCGTGGGCACCAAACGTACCACCCACCACATCTTCACCAGTATCCCACCAAACTTTCTCTGCTCGAGTGGTCCTAGCTAGAGGGCGCAGCGTACGGACAACAGTCATCAAGGCCTCCTCGGTCTTCGTGAGAACCCAGTATGTGGCCGTTCCGTCACAGCACCAAATTTCGCAAAATGCGAAATTTTTTGATCGAACTTTTCATGAGTTAAGTGGGTCTAAAAAACGAATATTGAGGGGTTTCGCAGAGATTATTGGCAGTATCTCGAGATTAGCGCCCTAAAACGACCTTCCGAACGGTGTTTTTACCCCACCAAAAACCATCCACCGTGAGCTTCTGTGCCTCGGTTTTGTAGTGAGCATCTTTCAACAGCTCCCGCCGCAGACTTTTCATCCGGTACCACGGGATCTGCGGGAACAAATGATGCTCGAGATGCCAGCCTGAGCGCAGTGGATACAAAAAGAAATCTACGATGAACGGAAAGTCGTGGGTCAGTGTCTTTTCCTGTTCCGTCTCCGCGTTCTGTCCAGTGTGCTCACCGACTCCATGCCAGCGAATCAGCAAGGGAGTGATCGTGAGAAACGCCAGTGCCCACAGTGCGAGCAAGTGAAGACCAAAACCGAGAGCGAAAGCTGGGGCCAATAAAAAGAGCCAGCCTGCAACTGTGCAGATGACATCTTCGGCCGTGGCCTTCCGGATCTCGCCCGCCTGCACTTTCTCTTGAATAAATTTTTGCAGGTAGACCAGCGAGCGAATCGTGCTCTGGCCGGTCAGATCATTGATGATGTTTTTCTTCAAGCGTTCGGCCTGCACGCCGTAGCCAATCTGCGCGCCATGATAGAACGCGACTTCAGGATCACTGGTTGGATCGCCGGAGAACTTGTGATGCTTGAGATGAATGTAGCGGTAGTCCTTGAGATTCATCGCGATGGGCGCGGCGAAGAGTGCCTGCCCTAAGCGATCATTCCAGAGGTTCTCTGGCATCAACAAACGATGGGCCGCTTCATGCATGAGAATAGAAAAGTGATTTTGAAATCCAGCGATGATCAACAGTGCGAAGGGCCAAGTCCAAGGTCCCCAAACTGAAGCGGCATAGGCCGTGAGCCAGATGCCACCGTACATGAGAGCGACTGTGACGAGGGAGGGCAGCCAGGATTTTTCAGCGTGGGTGCGCAGCAAGCTCGAATCAACCGAACGGGCGAGATCGTACTTGCTACTCATCGGCGGCTAGTTCCCTTTCTGGCGAGCAGCAATCGAGAAATTCTTCGCGCCCGCGTTGCGGCCGATATCCATAACTTCAAAAGCAGATGTGAGGGACGAGTTCCCGTCTCCTTCGAGGATGATCGAGTCGGTCTTCATTTCCGTGAGCGCCTTGGTGATCTCTTCGCGCAGGTTCGCCTTGTCGACGACCTTGCCCGAGACGGCGATGGTGCCTTCTTTGCTCAGGGAGATGATGACCATCTGGTTGGGCTTCTCGCTGACCGCACTGGTCTCCGGGAGATCCACATCGAGACCTGATTCGAGCGCAGCCGATGAGCTCACCATGAAGATGATCAGCAGCACCAGCATGACGTCGATGAGTGGAGTCATGTTGATTTCCGAAACGATGCTATCGTCGGAGTCGTTATTTTTTTGGCTCATGGCCATAACTACTTCCCTTGGCGACGAGCGATGGACATGAGCTCCATGGCGTCTTCCAGTTTGAGGCGGAAATCTTGTGCGATGTTCGTCACGCGGGTCTGCAGGAAGTTGTAGAAGAGTAGCGCGACGACCGCCACGATGATGCCGGCCGCCGTGGCGATGAGGGACTCTGAGATACCAGCTGCAACGACCGAGAATCCGCTCTTACCCGACGAGCCGATGGCCTTGAAGGATTCCATGATCCCCAAAACCGTTCCGAACAGGCCAACGAAGGGCGCAGAAGAAGCGATGGTACCGAGGATCCACAGGTGCTGACGGAGGCCCGCGTTGGTTTCCGTGAGGCGACGAGACAAGCGATCGCTGCGCTCTTCCGGCGTGAGCCGCTCATCGACGAGGACCTCGTGGGGCCGCGTGATCAAACTCGTGGCACCGTGGTAGGCGGTCTTAACCTCAGACACACGTGCTCCTTCGAGCGCCGCTTGCACCGCCGAAGCCACGCGCTGGTATTCCTTCGCGAAGCCGCGCAGGAAGAAAATTTTGTAGAGGGCGATGGTCCACACCAACACAGAAAAAACAAGGAGTGGATACATGATGAATCCACCCTGATGAAATAGGTCCATACCGGTCATAGAAAATCTCCTCTCAATAGCATTAAATTAAAACCATTATAGCCTTAAAGTGGGCGCATGAATCTCAGATTTTTCAGTCGGCCTAATCTGGTCAGCTATACTCCGTCTGTTGCTGCGCAAAAAACGAAGTAACCCTTCAGTTTTTTAAATGGGCCCATTTTCCCAATATCCGATAAGATAATTCACGTGGGGAGTAGCTCCCTTCCGCAGTGGAAGGATCGTTGTCGTCAATACGGCCATCAGGCCCGGCAACGAATGAAAGAGCAAGACCATAGTTAACTTTGGAGTTACCTATGGTGCCTTCGACCCTGCCTCTCATGCAAAAATATCTACGCACGGCCCGCCACGAATGGCGTCCATTCGTGATCTATGGCGTTTCTTATGCGCTCCTGAGTCTACTCGTTCCCCTCATCGTTCAACTCCTCGTCAACAACCTCGCACTCGCCGGACTGAATCTCAGTCTTTTCACTCTGACTGTGGTGCTCACAGGAGGGTTGGTTTTCCTTCAACTCTCTCGCCTCGCGCAGATCGTGCTCCTCGAGTACCTTGAGCGCAAACTTCTTGCCCTGTATGCTCCGCGCTTTAGTGGTCTGGTGGAAAAAAAACGCCTGATGTTTTTTGAACTGGCCACAGTGCCAAAGTCCTTAAGCAAGTGGGCCCTCGAGGGTTTTGAAATATTTCTCGCACTCCTCGTGGGAACGCTCATTCTCATGGTTTACCACCCCTTCTTCATCGCCCTCACGTTCCTCATCTGGTTCTCCCTCGTTGGTGTTTACTGGCTCGGAAAAACCGGCCTCGCTACCGCACTCGAAGAATCGAGACAGAAGTACGATCTCTGGTTTGCCCTTAATGGCACGGGAAAACAGGTCAATACTCACGACTGGCTCTTTGCGCGTGAAGCCCACTTTCGCATCCTCAAGCGCCAGATCATCCTGCTCATGGCGGTGCAGGTCATTGGTACAGTGGCGCTTATGAGTGTCGGTGCGCTCTTATTCCACGCAGGTGAACTCAGCCTCGGTCAGTTCGTCGCCGCAGAACTCATCGGCGGCGGTATTTTTGTTGCCCTCGCGAAGCTCTGCAAATTCATGGAAACTCACTATGCGCTGGTGACCTCGTTCCTAAAAATTGACCATGCTCTGGAGACTCACCATGACCGATAAACGGCTCACCGCAACTCCCGCTTGGACGCTCCTGTGGGGTCGTGGTCTCGGCATCTGCATCATCTTTTTCTTCCCGGCGCTTTTTTTGCCCTGGCAGCAATTTTCCAGCGGCGAAGGTCGCGTGATCGGCTTCGATCCGAACGACCGCTTCCAGGAAATCCACGCTCCGGTATCAGGTTTCGTGCGCCGCTGGCACGTCAACGAGGGTAGCTGGGTGAAGAAAGGAGATCCACTTGTCTCCCTCTCTGACACCGACGTCGACCTGGTGGGACGGCTCAGCCAAGAACAGCAAGCCGCAGAAGAAGCCCTCGTGTCCGCGAAGCTTGGACTTTCAACTGCCCGCATCAACCAAGATCGCCAGTGGAAACTTTTCCAGGAGGGTCTTTCCTCACGCAAGGAATGGGAAAAACAGCGTATCGAGGTCTCAAAGCTCGAGATTGAAGTTTCCAAAAGCCAGGCGATCTTGACGAAAGCTCAGCGCGAAGTTTCGCGCCAGAATACGCAAACAGTTGTCGCCCCACGCGACGCCTGGGTGGTGCGTGTGCGAAACGGTGAGGGCGCACAAATCGTCAAGCTCGGTGATGCCTTACTTGTGCTTGCACCGAAAACGGAACGACTCGCCGCCGAGATCTGGGTGGATGCAAATGATGCCACGCTTATTCGTGTTGGCCACACCGCTCGCCTTGAATTCGCTGGCTGGCCCGCGGTACAGCTTCCCGGTTGGCCTTCGCTCGCCATTGGAACCTTCAAAGCAAAAGTGGTCCTGGTCGACGCCATCGCCTCACAAAAAGGTCGTTTCCGCGTACTCCTCGTGCCGGTGGGCCAATGGCCCAGCGAGCTTTTTGTTCGCCAAGGAGCGCGCACCTCGGGCTTCGTCAACATCGCGACAGTGAGTGTGGGCTGGGAGCTCTGGCGCCAGTTCAACGGCATGCCCATTAAAAACGACTTACTCGAAGACGAAATGCAAAAACTTCTGGAGAACAAATGATCCTCGGGCTTCTTATTGCGGCCAGCGCAAGTGCCACGCCCCTCCAACTCACTGAAGTCCTACGGGAAACAACGACAAGAGTTCCGTTGATTCTTGAGGCTCGCGAAAAGCGTCGTGTCGCGCTAGCCGAACTACAGATGAACCAAGGTGCCTTCGACACGAAACTCAAAGCCAAGACGATGAACCAGTTCGAGAATAAGTACGACAACCAGCAATGGGAAGCACGCCTCGAACAACAGACGAGTTTCCAGGGCCTGAGTCTTTACGCTGGCCAACGCCAGGGCACGGGCCTCTACCCGGTCTACGATCAGAAATTAGAGTCGTCTTCCGTCGGAGAACTATTCGCCGGCGTCGACATCCCCCTGCTGCGCAACCGCGACATGGACGAACCTCGTTTGGCACGGGAGCAAGCACGAGCGGGCTCCCACATGGCGGAGATCGAATTGCAGCAGAAGAGTTTAGACATCGCTCTCAAGACCGGTGAGATCTACTGGAAGTGGGTCGCCAACGGCCTGAAGCTTCGCATACTGGAAGACTGGGTCCGCATCGCCGAAGAACGACAGGGCATGCTAGAAAAGAAGGTTAAACTCGGGGACGTGAGTGTCATCACTCTGACTGACAACCAACGAAGTCTCTCTAAGCGCCAAGCTGACCTGATCAAAATTCGGCGAGAGTTCATCGTTCTCTCCGAAGAACTCGCGCTCTATCTGGGAACGGCCCCCCCAAACCTCGAACGTGTGCCGCTCGATTTCAGTCTGTCCAATGACAGGACCACGGCACCAGCTCAAACTCAGCGAGACTCCCTCCCCGCGTTTCGCTGGCTTAAAATTCAACAACAACTTCTTCGCCAAGAAGAACGTTTCGCGCGGGCACTCCGTTTGCCCCAATTAAACCTCGCAATCGAAGGAGCGCGCGATCTAGGGAGACCACCGAACACTCAAACCGATCCCGATCAGCTGCGGGCGGGACTTTTTCTGGAGATTCCGCTCGAGAACAACAAGGGCCGGGGTAAAGTGGCGCAGGTGAATGCCAAGCTTCAAGCGCTCCACCATCGTGCTACTTGGCTCGAGCGCGAATGGCAGACACGAATTGAACAAAACAAAGTCGCGCTTAGCACGACCCGTCAGCAGCTTGAACTACAGGATCTGGAAGTGGACGCGGCCAAAAAAATGGCCAGCGCCGAAGCGCGGCGACTGCAACAAGGCGACAGTGATGTCTTCTTCGTGAACTTGCGTGAGCAGGATGAAGCCGACGCCCGAATCCGCCTGGTCGAAACCAAATCACTCCACGAAATCATGGTGCTGGAGCGCCAGTCGTTGGACGGAGAACTACTTCAAACTTTAGCTTTAAAACCCTCTAAGGAGTCCCTATGAAAATCCTGTTACTCATTCTACTCACCGGCTGCGCCCATAAAATGGACTACCGAATCCTCGGAGAGAAGGTGAAACAAATGGAGGCACGTGACTTGGCGGTCATCAAAGATGACATGACGGGCATTCTCGCCACGCACCCCGAGATGACGCAGGAGATGAAAGGGAGCATTTCGGGACTTCTCGATAAGCATCTCACAGAGCACCAACGGCTTAAGGGCGAGGAATCTAAGGCCCTCCAGGTGCTCTTGGAAGACACCCTCACCGACCCCGACTCCGTATCTCGCAGCTTCGGGAAGAAAAAGCTCACGGAGATTTACCAGCTCAAAAGCAACAATGTTTTGAGTTTGATCGATAGCATCAGGTCCACGACGGCAAGCCTCAAGGACCGCCCGGCCTTTTACCGCGAGATGAGTATTCTGATGCGCGAATTGCGATAGCGCGGTGGACAATCGCTGCGCCCATCCTTAAAATGGGCGCATGCAAGAACTCATTAATCTCGTCATGCACGTGGTGCATTTCATTCTCAAAATTGACGTCCATTTGGTCGCCATCACCACGGAATACGGTCTGTGGAGCTACGCTATCTTATTCCTGATCGTGTTTGCCGAAACCGGCTTCGTGGTCACGCCGTTTTTGCCCGGCGACTCCTTACTGTTTGCCGCCGGCGCACTGGCGGCTTTGGGGTCATTAGACATCACCATTTTGATGGTGATCCTCTTCATTGCGGCAGTCATCGGCGATGCCGTGAACTACCACATCGGCAAAGCCATGGGACCGAAAGTGCTCTCCGGAAAATACCGCTTCCTGAAAAAAGACTACCTAGATAAGACGCAGGCGTTCTACGACAAGTACGGCGTGAAGACGATCATCATCGCGCGCTTCGTCCCCATCGTCCGCACCTTCGCTCCGTTTATGGCGGGCGTCGGAAATATGCATTACGGTCGATTTGTGACTTACAACATTGTCGGTGCTCTCCTGTGGGTGCTGATCTGCTGCCTGGCCGGTTATTTCTTCGGAAATATTCCCGTCGTCAAAAAGAATTTCGGGCTGGTCGTCCTCGGTATCATTTTTGTCTCTGTCCTCCCGATGGCCATTGAAATCCTGCGAGTCAAATTGGCTTCACGGCAGAAAGCATGAGCCCACTTAATATCTTTGGGCAGCCACTCAAGTCGTGCTGCTTTAAACCGATGACCGGATTTTTTCGTGACGGCTTTTGCCGCACTGACGAGCACGATCACGGCAGCCATACGGTGTGTGCACTCGTGACGGAAGAATTCCTCTCCATGAGCAAGTACCTCGGCAACGACCTCTCCACGCCGAGACCGGAGTTTAATTTCTCAGGACTCGTGCCGGGAGATAAGTGGTGCGTGTGCGCCCGTCGCTGGCTCGAGGCCCACGAAAACGACTGCGCTCCTCCACTCGTCCTGGACGCATGCCACCAGCGAGCGCTGGACATCGTCCCTCTAGAAATCATGAAAAAATACGCCGCTAAGGAAACTCCATGATCGCGATCAGTGACATCACCAAATCCCACTCGGGCCACGTCCTCTACTCCAACGCCTCTTTCCAAATTAAGCCGGGAGAAAAGATTGGCCTCGTGGGCCCTAACGGTGCGGGTAAGACCACCTTCTTCCGCTTGATCGTCGGTGAAGAAAAAGCGGACACCGGCTCGATCTCCATGCCCTCAGGCTGGCGCGTGGCCTACTTCTCACAAAACGTCGGCGAGATGAAAGGCCGTAGTGCTATTTCAGAAGTCATGGCCGGTGATGCAGAAGTCGTGCGCCTCAAAGACCAGCTCGACGCCCTTCAAACGCAACTCGACGAAGCCTATGCCGATCCCGACAAAGCTCCCGATGATGACTGGCTCGCGGACGTGCTAGAAAAACTCGGTGACGCTCAGACCGCTTTCGAGAAGCGCGGCGGCTTTGATATGGAAACCCGCGCGCAAGAAATTCTCACCGGTCTCGCCATCGGGCCTGATCGCTACAACAATCCCGTCGAACATTTCTCCGGCGGCTGGAAGATGCGGATCGCACTCGCCAAGGTTCTCATCACGAAGCCCGATGTGATCCTGATGGATGAACCGACCAACTATCTCGATCTCGAAACCATTCTCTGGCTCGAGAATTGGCTCAAGGCCTTCCAGGGCGCCGTGCTTATGACCTCCCACGATCGCTGGTTTATGAACGCCATCGTCAATAAGATCGTCGAAGTGCGCCATGGCGCAGTCACCACTTATACTGGCAACTACGATTTCTACGAACGCGAGCGCGACATTCGCCGCGGCCAACTCGAGGCACAGAAAGACCGCCAAGATGCCATGCTGAAAAAAGAAGAAGAGTTCATCGCGAAGTTTGCTGCACGAGCGTCGCACGCTGCCCAGGTGCAGTCGCGCGTGAAAAAGCTCGATAAGATTGAGCGCGTGGAACTTGCTCCGGAAGAGCTCGCCATGCAGTTTGAATTCCCCGAGGCGCCACGCGGCGGCAACGACGTTGTGGTTATCGACAATCTCGGGAAAGTTTGGAAGCGCGACGATGGCCATGAGAACAGTGTGTTCAAGGGCCTCAGTGCGACTGTTCGTCGCCAAGAAAAAGTCGCCGTCATTGGCGTCAACGGCGCGGGTAAATCCACACTGCTTAAAATCATCATCGGTGACACCGATGCTACCGAAGGCAAAGTTAAAACCGGCGAAGGCATCAAGATCGGTTACTTCGGTCAGTTCACGCTCGAGCAGCTCAAGCCGGAGAACACCGTCTGGGATGAAGTGAAAAACTACGTGCCGGGCCTCTCCGACGGCGCTGTTCGCAGCTTGCTCGCGGCCTTCTTGTTTCGCGGTGATGACATCGAGAAACGCGTGAAGCATCTTTCCGGTGGTGAGAAAGCGCGCTTGATTCTTGCCGGCATTCTCGCGACTCCCAAAAACTTACTCGTGCTGGATGAGCCCACCAACCACTTGGACATCCGTTCACGGGAAATTCTCTTGGATGCCCTCAAGTCCTACGAAGGCACCGTCATGCTCGTGAGCCACGATCGTCACTTTTTAACGGAACTGACGAACCGTGTATGGGAAGTGGACAAGGGCGTGATTCATCAGTTCCCGGGAACCTACAAAGAATGGCTCGCGCGCTAGCGCCGAAGTTTTTTCCAGCGCGCATGGAGATCCCAGCCGTGGACGTAGATTTTTTCTTCGAACGAGCACACAGAGAGCTCGTCGAGGGATTTCAGGTACGCGATCAGCGGCTTTCCATTGAGCAGCTTACATAGCACCGAGGTGGGATTCGTGCCGCCGGCTTCCCAAGGGACATCGAGCGCCTTCAATTTCTCGTCACTCACGAGCTTATCGATGTCGCACTTCTCGGTTTTGCAAATGTAACGCATCGAAGAGGCGTGTTGCTTCCAGGTCAGTTCTTCCTTGAGATCAGACGTGAGTGAGAAGCCCTCATCGGCCTGCACAGAAAATGTGAATAAGAACAAAAGAAGAAACATGGGCCTACCTGATGTACGTGACGTCTTCCACGCCACGGATAATGTCGTTGATCGGTGTCCAGCCGTGCAAGGGAGCGCCTGCGCCCCAGGAATTTCTTAGACTCAATTCGCACTGATTGGTCTGGGTGTTGAAGCGCATGCCGTTGATGACGATCCCATGGGATCCCGTCCGTCCCAAAGACGTTCTCGAGAGTTGAACTCCGACACCCACACTGGTGCCGGCCATGAGAGCGTTGCGGATGCTGCGGAAGGCTTGCTGTTGGTTTGAGACGTCTTCGACATTCGGCGTTCCCGTGATGCGGTAGCGATTCCTCTCACAGCGCACGGGGATGAGGACGCGTTCGAGAAAATCAGAGCCGTTTCTCGACTGAGTGAAGAGCTGGCGGACGTTTTTTCCAGCAAGCGCTTGGTCGGGCATCGTCGCAATGAGGCGTCTCACAAGTGCCGTCTGCACTTGGGCGAGTTCTCGCACACTCGCAGAATTGGCGGGATGCTGATTATTGCAGCCACAGTCGGTCTGAGCGCGACGCCACTCGCGATACAGGCCCATGAGTTTTGAGTTGTTGCAGGCCGGGTTGTCGTTTAAGAAAAATGCGCGGATGGTGCATCCCAGAGAGCTCAACGAATCGTAGGGAGCGTTGGCCTCCGAACAAACACCCTCGTTGTCTCGGGTGGCACAAAGAAGCGAATTAAAATGGTGATCGCCTTCCCGCTCTTGACCGAGCTTCCAGTCGCAGCGAGCCGCATCCAGCGGAGAAAGTGAGCGACGGCAGTGCGCGGGAGCGCGCCGGCAGAGATTTTCTTCCATGAGCGCGGCTGACACGAAGGCCCAGCAGTAGCCCTGGCCATCTTGATCACGCACAGGCCCGAAGCGACTCCGGTAGTCGATGGTCTGGCACATACTACGAGGGACGCTGAGCGCCCAGGCACTCTCAAAAAACATCACTCCGAGAATTATCAGCATCCCCAATCTCATCAACAAATTGTACCCTCTCAAAGCGTCGCTCTAAAGAGGTAACCCTTGCTGCTGCTTTTGCTCGTCTCAAACCTATTTGCTCAAGATTGCCATTACCAAAACTGGGACTGGAGTGTGCGTGAGCGCAGGCCGGTAAATATTCAAAGAGTTAGCACCTTAAAAGCAAAGCTCACCAAAGAAGAGCGCGGCACCCATGAGGGCTGCACAGTGTGTGAGGAAGACCAGACGGAGCTACAGGTAGCAGGTCTTCGCTTCAAGATGTGCCGGCGCCATGCCCTGCGAGCGGAAGCTGTCCTTCGCCAGCTTCACAAGCAGGGCTTCCCGCTCAAAGAACTCGAGGGCTACCGCGTGGGAAAATCCAAAGGCCCGGTGAATGCGCAAGGCCTTCGCACGCAATTTAGCAATCACTCTTATGGAGTGGCGCTCGACATCAATGCCTCACTCAATGGGCTCTATGAAAACTGCATGAGCTTCTCGACGGCCTGTCGCCTGAGCCGTGGTGGAGTTTACGATCCTACAAAGAAGGGTGCCATCACGAAGCCGATCTCCGAATTATTTAAAGCTCAAGGTTTTAAATGGGGCGGAGAACTGCAAGGTCAGCAGAAAGACTTCATGCATTTTTCACCGAGCGGTGACTAGTTTCAGATCTGAAACTACCGCCGCTGCGATTAAACGGCGCACTATCGTACTAATATTTTCACTTCTTCCGTGATCTCATCTTCTTTCACTAAACGAATCACATGGCGGCCGCGCTCCAGTGGCCAATCTAAGCGCGCCGCTGATGGATAGCGCTTACCATTCACTTCCCACTCCACTCCCCGCTCCTGGCCACTCATCCGCAAAGACAAGCTCTGTCGCTCGAGTGGCAAGTCAGGATCCATGGCAAAGATAGCGCCATCCAGTGGGTACGCAATACTCGGTCGGCCCTCAGTGGGTGTGGCCGCAAGAACGGCTTCAGGATTTTGGCAATGACGAGAGACTTGTGCCTCGAGACTTGCTTGGTGATCATGCGCCCAGGCCTGAAACTCGGCCGGATAATGGGTGGCCACCACCGTCTGTGTGCCACCCACCGGGTCACAACTTTGTGCCAAAGTTTCGCGATGCCAATCACAAACCCCATGGGGACCTTGAGAAATAAATTTTTCGTCCAGGACACGCGGACAATGAACTCCAGGCGCCATGCCTGAAAGAGCACACACCGGTCGCACCACCATGGATGCAGGTGGCGTGAAAGCTTCGGGAGTTTTCTGCGCATGCACAGCGAGCATCGTCGCCCGCACCAAAGGCCCCGCCCCCGTGATGCCACTCACTCGTTGCATCGGACGCTGGTCATGATTACCCACCCACGAGAGCGCCACGTGATGTTTGGTCCAGGCGATCGCCCAGTTGTCTCTATAGTCTGTCGACGTCCCCGTCTTCGCCGCCATCTCAAAGGGCACGTCAAAGACGGTGCGTTCACCGAAGGCCTCCATGCGCGCGTGACGATCTTTGAGAATATCCGTTACGAGCCAGGTACCTTCTGGCTTTAGAGGCGAACGATGGATTTTAGCAGGTTCGCGCAGGAGCAAGCGCGCACTAGTCCAGCTGTCTTGGCGAGGCATAGAGCTGAAGGCCTGCAGTAAGTGAAAAGGTGTGATCTCGGCATTACCCAAAGTTAAACCCACGCCGTAGAAATCCACCTCACGCTTGAGCGGGATTCCTAATCCTAAAAGTGCATCATGCAACCGGTGAGGTCCGATGCGATCGAGCAGCATGAGGGCGGGAAGATTGAGTGAGTTCGCCAGTGCTTCGCGCGCGCGACGTGGGCCGGAGAAACGCTCGTCATAGTTGCGCGGTCGATAGACGCCGTTACCACTGCGAAAGGCGCCGGGTGTATCTGGCAGAATGCTCGCAGCGCTGTACCCTTGATCAAACGCCAAGGCGTAGGTGAACGCTTTAAGGATGGAGCCGGGCTGACGAGCGACTTGCAATCCATCGATGCGACCCGCGTCGTCGCTAAAATAATCTGCGCTGCCCACGTACGCGAGCACATCCCCATTAATTGAATCTAGCACCACCAGGGCGCCATGACGAACACCACGCTTTTCAAGGCGATCGATTTCTTCTTTAAGGTTTTTTTCAAGCTGTCGCTGAAGATTGAGATCAAGGGTGACTTGTAGCACCGCCGGCGCCGGTCTTGGCGTCACGCGCGCGAGGTACTCGAGGTAATGAAACGCCGATGAGTGTGGTCTCCGGTTAAGCAGCACCAACGGTTCGGTTTGACTGAGCACGAGCCCATCACGCTTGTTCTCTGCGAGTAGTGCGTTCCGCTTCGTGACGAGGAGCGCTCTTCGGTCGGCACGCGCAAGTCCCGCGGGAGAGCGAATCAACACGGCCAGCGTGGCCTCTTCACCAGGAGAAAGTGCTGTGACATTCTTCCCGAAGTAATACTCCGCCGCCATTCCCACGCCTGCGACGTCTCCGGCGAAGGGAATATGGTTAAGGTAAGCTTCGAGGATTTGTTTTTTGCTCGCACGCGTTTCTACATGCACAGCGAGCGCCATCACCAACGGTTTCGTCCACCAACGTCTGGGAATATCCGCACGAAGTCGCACCCATTGCTGAGTGAGGGTACTCGCGCCGCCGCCTTGGTTTGCGAGTGCTTGAGCTAAGCGAGGAAAATCAATTCCACCATGCTGGTAGAACCGCCGATCTTCAGCGAGCAACACCACTTCCTGCAAACTGGCAGGAATTTCTCGCAGCGGAAGTGGCTTTACTCCCGCGCGAAAATCTAAGAATCCAATGCGCTCGCCGTGACGATCCCGCACTTCGGTGATCGCCAAGCTTCCGCGTTCCGGAAGCACGGCCGTGCCCCAGAGCTTAAAGACGAAAAAACTTAGGGCGAGGAGTTCATTCCACCACACGGACGCGGACTCCTACGGTATTGGCACGCCATTCTTCGTCGTACATTTCTTCGACGATCGTGGGCGGCAGTAAGTACTCACCCACCGTCGTGACTTGTGCGAGGTATTCGACTTCGTAGCTCTTCGCGGCCACCAGGCGATCGGCGAAGAACTGCACGGAATCGAGACGCATGTCCGAAGCACTGAAACCAGTGGGTGTTTCCCAGTCCCACCAATCGTATTCCGGCGCCGCTGCAGGTTCATCCGTTCCCGCCGCGACTTGTGTCGCAACAGAGGTCGTAGCAAGACGCGGGTTAAGTGCGCGCCAGCCGGCAGGGATCGGATCCCGCAGACCGACTTTGTAGCGCTCTTGGGTACCGATGACTTGCACGGTGACTTTAACGACATCGCCTTTTTTCACGGTCCATTCTTTACCTTTAAGTTCAAGCCAGGCATTGCCTTTTTTGACTAACGCCGTCTTTTTTAAAGTAAAACCGTTACCAGATGCCACCGCATCAGCAGAGTTAGTGGCCCAGTACATACGGGTATGAAGATAAGCATTCCCGCCCGACTTCAATTCCGCACGCGCCTTGGCGTGCACTTTGAGATCGGCTTCTTGATACTCCACAAACGGCCTCTGCATTCGTTTTACATCGATGTCGCGGCTATCTGTCCCCATGACCCAAGCGACTTCGGCTTCTTTCTCTGTGCTTTCAAACAAACGAGCATAGGTGCGGAACGCTTGGAAGCAGAAGTAGTTTTCCTGCGTGTTGCCCCAGCGTGCCGTCCTCTTATCCGGCGCGAGACCTTGAATCATTTTGGCAGCGATGGCCGGATTCATCCCATGGCGAAGAAGTGCATCGACGACGATACATTGACCCCGGCGCTCAGAGTAGAGCCAGTTCTTGGCCGAATCTGGAATCTTCTCGGTGAACACCACCACGGAATCACGAGCGATAGATTTTTTGAGAAGTTCTTGCACGAGCGCCTTCGCTTCTGGGCCCTGGGGCGGAAGTGCTTTCAACAATTGCCCCTGACCAAAGAGATCCATCTTCGCGCGTTTCGGGTAAATTCTTGAAGCGAGTTTTTGTCCTTCGGGATCATTGAGATCAACCAGAATAGCTGCGATGTTGGCATTCATCGATTCTTTGAAATCCGTGAAGCGACCCATATCACCCGTGTGGTCTTTCATGGCGAGCAAACGGACACGCAATTTTTCTTCGACGATTTTTGGAATGGTGAAACCGGCTTTTTTATAAACCCCAAAAGCATGGCCAGTGAACACCGTGAGGTACGGATCGCCGGCGTAGTCGCCCGGGTAATACCCCATGCTGCCATCAGGGCGTTGGTAGTCCGGTGCTTTGTTAATGTAGTCTTGTATCGCTTTACGTGGGTCACCTTTTTTAGCATCGAATTTAAATTCCGCGAGCCAGGGCTCCATCTCTTTGTACTCAGTTAAAAACAGCGCACCGGTGGTCTGCTGCTCCCAGCAACCATAAGGGTAGCCGACAACATACTTAAACGCTTCATCAAGACCATCGAGCAAACTCTTGGTGAAATAAACTCGCACACGCGTAGAACCAGCGATCGCTCCCTTGGGCATGGAGAAATCCAGCGCCTGAGTACCGGTCAGCGGCAAGAGTCCCCCACTCACATGCGCCGCCCCTGGGTCAGACTGCACAGGAAGATTGATGCTCACACCGTCTTTATACTTTTTGGCCTTCACGCGCGCCTCGAGCGTTAAGAGGCCCGCTTTGTCCGTGGTGAACGGGAAACTCAAAAGCTCACGGATTCCTGGAGCGATATCTTTGGTCTGCTCGACAGTCGCCGGCATGGCACCCGTGATTTTCGCACTCAACTCCGCCGAGAGTTTTTCTTCAGTGGCATTCTGCATGCCGAAGGCACCACTAAAAGTATCTCCCACCCGTAAGAACGGTGGGAAGAACGGAGTCAGCATCAAAGGCAAGACAGCCTTGAACGTGGTCTCCCCTTCACCGAAGCGGTTTTTCTCATCCACCGCCACGGCAATCACGCGCCATTGGGTAAGATTATCGGGCAGTTTGAATTTAAGTTTGGCCTTACCATCTTTAATCGCAAGCGCGGGCTCCCAGTGAGCGACCGTCTTGAAGTTACTGCGCAACTCTTCCAGGCCGTTGCCACCGCCACCGCCGGCGGCCGCACCTTTTTTACCAAAGGAGCGACGACCTATGAGGCGCGTGAGGGTTTGGTAGTTCCACACACCTAAACCTTTGATGTGATAGAACGTATCTAAGACTTCAAAGAACGATTTGTAAGACGGCACTAATTGTAAAACCGCATCATCCACAACTGTGACAGCGAGTTCACCGTCCACCTTGCGACCCTTCCAGTCTTTCACGTTGAGAGTGACTTCTACTTCTTCACCGGGAGAGAAACGCGCTTCAGTGCTCGCCTCTACTTTCAAAATAGTCGGCTGGCGAGAGACTTGAATCTGGGCGTAGCCCATCTTGAATGACGGTCGTCCGAGATCCACGCCGCCTTCATATTTTTCGCCCGTGCGACCTTTCAGGAGAACCACGGAGACAAACACTCCTGGCACATAGGCCGCGTCTTCGAGCGGGAGTTCATAGGTCCAGAAGCCGCCGGAGAACTTCACCACCTCGTGGCGAATGACTCCGTAGCGCTCAACTGTTACGAGAGCTTCGCCCTCTTTGTAGGGAGATTGCACGATGAAGCGTGCCTTCTCACCGAACTCATAACTGGCTTTTTCTGGTTTGATATCAATGCGGTCGTGGTTATTGCGTGGGCCCCACGCCCAGCTGTTGGGCCCTGGCACCCAGAAGTAGTGCTCACGAACTGGGCCCTGCTTATCTTGAAATGAAGTGTTGATGGTGAGGAAGTAAGATCCCTCGCCTTTGGGCGTGATGGGACATGTCACCGGTGTGCTCGCTGTGACCACCTCACACACCCCGGCGTTCTCTTCTTTCATCTCACTGTCGTAGTAGTACACATTACCGCTACCGAGACGACGGACCGTGGTCCACGTGCGACGCTTTAATTCGTAGCGTGCTTTGACGCCTGCAACCGGCTCACCTGCCGTAGAAAGCGCAATCAACTGCGCTTTGACAGGAGTGCCCTCGTCGACAACGTAATCATCGTGCTTTGTTCCCGGGAACCAACCGCGATTGGACACCGTTAAATCCGTACGACCACTGACGGACATCCCATCGCCATCGGTGACGGTGGCTTCCGCAATCAACGTACCGTACTCAGGGAGATCGACTTTATCAAAACTACTTTTGAAGCGACCTTCTTTGTCTGTCGTAAACTCGTTCTTGCCAACGAGTTCCGCGCTGGCGCCGCCAGCGTCTCGCACGTAAAATTCAAAGGCGCTGTAGAGCGACGTTGAAGGTGGTGCATAGGGTCTTGAGCGAACTACAAGTGCCGCTTCACCTTTGCTTGCCTGCACTCCTCCACCGACATGAAACTCCACCGTCCCTGAAACACCTAAGGGCGTTTTACTATTCGTAAGTGGGTCCAGGGTGACTTTCAGGGTCGGCGTGGTGAACACCTCTACGCTGAACGGTTCCATGACGTAGCGACCGCTCACGTTCAAAGTGTACTTTCCGGTTGCCGCTTCGGGCTTGAGCGCAAAATCGACGACAGCGGTACCAAATTTATTAAAATCAACTTTGCCTTCCGCGATCTTCTCTCCACGCGGATCGGTCAGGGTCCACGGCACATCTCTATGCTCAGAGAGCTCCGGCCCCATCAAACTCGTTTTGCGTGTATAGATTTTCAGGGCGCCCTTTTCACCTGGGCGATAGAGCGGATTACTTGGAATGGCGTCATACTGCCAATTGAGATCATTCTCATCCGCGAGACTGTGGCCAAAATCCCAATTGGTGATTCCAGACTGCGTCATATATGTCAAAGGCAAGGCCACCATGTGCTCTTTGTACTGCGCGATCACGACACCATTGGCCTCAAGCTTTTCATCCTCAGAAATGACGACCGTACCGTCCTTGCCCGTCTCGCCAACCTCAACCGCATCGCCACTTTTACTGATGAAAACTTCCGCCCCAGCGACAGGTCTTCCTGTTGAAAGACGAAACACCCACACAAGGCTTCCGCGCAGACCGCGTTTGATGTGAATACCAAGATCACTGAACTGCAACACCGCTGCACTGGTGCGCTCAGCTTGAGTTCCCGGAGCAACAGAGCTTGGATCAGAGAGCGCAGGCACTTTCACAACGGATTGCACCCACCAAATGCCCGCTCTAAAATCTTCTAAGCGTGAGAGATCGATGCCGCTCTTAAAACCTTCGACACCATCGATCGCGAGTTGAAAGGTTTTTCCCTCTGGCATGCCGTCTCGGGGCTGACGACGGTTGTAGTAATACTCTTCGCGCTGAACAGCAGCGATAATATCCTTAGGACGAGTCAGCGCCTTCGCACTGATCTCTACCAAGGGCGTTGAGCGATGGTTTAGCTGAGTCAAAAACGGTTTTGTCCCTTCGAAGTACGCTCCCTCATCGGCCAGTTCGGCATAGTTCCCGCTCAGAAGTTCTTGTGGGCGAAGCTTGATGATGAAGCCGCTGGTGAGATGCGGTTTTTTCTCATCACGCGCGATCACCGTGAATGAGGCGAGGCCAGTCTTCGGCACTTCTAAATGCACATTGCCCCATTGATCCGTCTTGATCGCAGGAGTGCCCGGACGTACGATGAGTTTTTTTATTTTCGGCTCGGTCATACTCAAGTTGACTTGGTCACCCAAGGCACACTCAAGCACGGGCATGGTGATACCCTCTTTTTGTGCTTTGGCGGTATCCCAGAACGAGCGATTGCCACAACTCGCTCCACGCAACGCGAGGTAGTACAAATCCTCTTCGGAGACTTTCGGCATGCCCGCGCGCAACAGCCATTCACCTGGCACAGCTCTCAATTTACCGCTGGTGTCTTTAACCCCCAATGGAAAACTAAAAGAGCACACTTCATTGGCAGGAGCTTTTACCGGTAAACTGAACAAACCCGTTTTACCTAGATCTCCCAAATAAGATTGCGTCGGATTCTTTCCGCAAGTCAGTGCGACGGTGAGACCTTTGGTCGCTACCGTTTGAGAAAATGTAAGCTTGAGACGAAACTTTCCGTCTTCCAACGTCTCGCGATAGTCCGCTAAGAAGACACTCATGGTGCGAAACTCGCGGCGCTCTTTACCCATGATAAGGTTGTAAGAAGTGTCCGGCTCAAGGGTCTCGGCAATTTTGCAATTCACGACGCGTCGGGTATCCCACACGCAATTATTAATTTTCACCTTATCAATCGTCACGACACTCGACTTGGCGGCTTCACCCACTTCGTCGGCCTTCACCATATCCTGCGCGAAAAGGACTTTAACGTGCTCGGTCTCTAAGGGTACCTGTCCTTTTGGCCAGTAGTCAGAGACTTCTTGAGCGAATGAGGGAGTGACGAAAAAAATCGCTAAAAGTAAGAGCTGCATAAATCCTCCAGGGGAAGGAGAATTCTAGCGATTTACTATGGGGCCGCCACCAAAGAGTTTATATAGCCACGCAGCAGTTCGAGTTCTTTTGTCGAAAGTGGCGGACCGTCTTCGGGCATGTAACCCGTCTCCACGGAGCGGAAGAGCTCGCTCGCTTCTGGATTTCCCGGGACGATCCATCTACGCACGCCTTCTTCGGTCTTCGCCCAGCGATGACACTCCGTGCATTTGGTGAGGATTTCAGTTTGAATGGTGGCAAAGCTCACGGCTTCGGTCTGGATGGGTGTTATTCTCGGTTTCCCGTCCAGGGAATACACCAGGTTCCCCTTATCAGGGACACAAGCTGAGAGCAAAAATAGCGCAAAAACTGCGAGCAGATTCATAGAGAGGTTATTGCGTTTCGTTAAGGCCATGGAAATCATTAAAAACCCAGGCATGAAATATGTACATGACCCAGGGCCAGACAAAGTCTGCGCATGTTACCTCTCGCTCATGAAATGGATGATTTTTGCCCTCTTAAGTCTCTCCGCCCACGCCCTCGACGCCCGCTTCGAGGGGACCGTGGATCTTTCCAACTGCTCAGGCTTTGTTTTCACGACACCGGACTTAGATCTCGCACGCCCGGCCTTGATGATGACCAATGGCCACTGCATCACCACCTTCTTGGGCGGCATCGTGCTCTCTCCCGGCGAGGCCCGTCTGGATCGTCCCGGCTCTCGTTCGGTGAGCCTCGTGAATGCCCAGGGCAAAAAACTCAAAATGAAAACGACGCGGTTAGTGTACGCCACCATGACCGGCACAGATATGGCAGTTTACGAGCTGCCGCTTACCTACCTCGAACTCGAGGGCCGTGGGATTCGCCCGTTCATGCTCGGAAGCACGCCGGCCTTGAATGAAAGTGTAGAAGTCTTCTCGGCCCACAAAAACAACGCTCATGCGTGCACCGTGGCCGCCATCACCAACACCCGCGAAGGTGGCTTCCCTTTCACCGATTCTTTGCGTCTCTCACCCGATTGTCGCCAAGGCAACGGAACCTCAGGCTCACCGGTGGTGCGCGCTGGAACTCGTGACGTGGTCGCCATTGCCAACAGCTACAATAAGAATGGGAAGGCCTGTGGGAACAACAACCCGTGCGAAGTGAACGGCGAGGAAATTTCGGTGCAGTTTACCGCGCGCTACGCTCAGCAGATTGCGGGCCTTGCGGTGTGCTTGAATGATTTTTCATCTGCAGAATGTGGTCTCACAAAACCTTAAAACCACAGTCGAAAACTTTCATCTCGAAACAAGTACGGCTCCCCCTCACGGAAGAACATCTCTCCCTCCCACATCACCTGGCCCGGAGTAACCGTCGTCGCAATCGCATCAAGGGCGCGGGACGAAACGAAGCGCGGTCGACGCGTGAGAGTGCCCTTGCCCGAAGAAAAACTCAGCACACAGTCATGGTATTCACCGACTTTGGGCCAGTTGCCATAGAACGTCACAGCGGCGGTGAGAGTCGCCGATTCGCGAACATCAGTGATGGTGGGCACGAAGTTGTGCCGGTAGTCCCGTCGGCTACGAAAATGTTTCTGGCACCCCAAGATTCCGTAGGTCATCGGAACGAGAAGGAAAACAGTAAAGCCACCCATGACGAGGCGGAAAGACAGCGGGTCGTTCATTTGGAAAATAAAACCGGCGATGAGGGCGAAGATGATCCAGCCCAGCACTAAGAGGATCAACAAACAACCAAAAGCAAACACGGACAGCCAGAGTTCGAGGTAGAACTCTTTTTTCATGGATTAAATTTTTGCAAAAAGTCTTTCAGTGCCGACTGGTAGTCGCCCTGGTCACACACTACGGTGCGAGCGAACTTTTTTGAAGGCTCCACGAACTGATCGTGCATGGGTTTCACTTGGCGCAAAAATTGTGCGCGTACACCTTCCGGAGTGCGACCACGCTCTTCCACATCACGTTTAAGGCGCCGTTCATAGCGTAAGTCTTCTGGCGTATCAAAGAAGATCATTTCATCAAAAAGCTCGCGCACGTAGGGCGGATGGAAGATCAAAATGCCATCCACGATGATGATGCGCCGTGGGGCCACATGCAGCGTATCCGGGCGCCGTGAGTGCGTAGCAAAATCATAAATCGGCACGGCCGCCGCATGCCCGGCCTTGAGCTCTTTCAAACGCTCGGCCAGCAAAGGAAAATCTAAACTGTCCGGATGATCGAAATTAACTGAGCCGCCATCGTGGTCAAACTTCGCCGACTGATCGATGTAGAAATTGTCTTGGTAAACAATCGTGCTCAGCTCGTCGCCCAGTGCTTTGTGAAGCGCATCTGCGAAAAAGGTCTTTCCAGACCCCGATCCACCGGCCACACCAAGGACAAAAACCTTACTTGGTTTGATAGAGTCGGTCACCCGCATCTCCTAAACCAGGTACGAGGTACCCCAGCTCATTCATGTCTTTCTCAATGTTCACGGTCGTGATCATGACGTCTGGATGAAAGTGCTCTAAGCGCTCAAGAGCGTGCTGACTTACTAACACCGACAGGACGTGGATCTTACCGACGTTGTAACTCTTAAGACGATCGATCGCCGCGACCATCGTGTCAGCGGTAGCAATCAACGGATCGCACAACAAGATCTGGCGACCTTTCACGTCGGCCGGCATCTTGAAGTAGTACTCGACAGTGTTGTGAATGAATTTGTCGCGGTAGATGCCGATGAAGCCCGCGCTCGCCACGGGAATCATGCTCAAGACGGCGTCCAACAATCCGTTACCCGCGCGCATCACCGACACGGCGACAGGTGGGTTCTTCAAGCGCTCGACCTGGGCCTTAGCAATCGGCGTTTCAATGCCGACCGTTTCCATCTCTTTCCAGTCTCGCATGACTTCATAGGCAAGAATCCTTCCGATCTCCTTCATGAGTTCGCGAAACTCCGCCGAGTGCGTGTTCTTGTCGCGCAGGTAGCCGAGCTTGTGGCGCAGAAGTGGATGATCAATGACATGTACGTTTTTCATAAGGTCCTCGTTTAAAATACTGTTCCGTCGCTCTGGATATTCAAAGGAGGCCCGCCGCCTTCGCGCTTCTCGGCAGCGATGCGACGTCCGGCCCACCAGGTTCCACCTTCCAAAACTTTGGCGAGGGGAAATTCAGAGGGAGATTTACCTAGAGATTGTTGTACCCGCGCTCCGATGACATCTAAAAAATAAACTGTGAGGGCACGCCATTCAATGATGAGATCACTGTCCGGTGCCCACGTCTTAGCGGCATCGTTAGCGTTGCGGAAGCTCAAGAGACCGCTGTCGAGGAGCAGGCCACCGTTGCGGTACTCGGCGAGGCCCGTGAGCTCTTCCGCCCCAGTGATCTTAATACCGGCCTCTTCGATGGGTTCTACCAGCGAGTAGGTCATCCACTGGGAAAGTTTGTGGAAGGCAATCTGCCCGTACTGCGAATGGTTCCACAGATCGCCGAGGTTCGTGCCTTCAAAACTCTGGCGGCCTGGCCAGATCGGTCCTAAACCATCCAAGACAGCACGCAAAAGTGCGGTGGCAGGAGCAGTCTTGCCGTACTTTTTGACCAAGTAATCAATGATGTTACCCGGACGGCCATCCTTGAAGATCTCCGTGTTCTTTTCAATCGCGTCGCCCAAGTTGTTCAAGAGACGCACGCGCCCTTCCACGCCCACCAAGGGATTGGTACCGGAAACCTGGAAGGCTTTTTCAATGTCGTGGGCCATGAGGTTCTTGAGACCATCCACGTCGGCCCTAAGGCTTTTGCGATCACCGCAGAACACCCCTTGCATGAACATGTGAAAACTCGCAACGCCAAGTCCTTCAGAGCGGTTGTAGTCACGGTGAGTTTCAATCTCATGAAACTTCCAAACCGCTCCCGCGCCCGCATCCAGAAGAACTGAAGGAATCACGAGATCAAGTTTGATCCGCGCCTTCTCCATGGGGTCGAGCTCTTTAATCTTCGCTTCAAGCCAACGAGAACGGTCTTCACCACCGGGACGAAAGTGCCCCCAACGTGAGTGGAAAGGAATCTTCAAGTCAGGGTAGTTCTGCTTGATGGTTTCTAAGACGTAATCCACCGTAAAATCCAAACGCTCGGGGTGCACCCGAAAGTGTGTCTTACCTGCGGCGGCTTCTTCGTGGATCTTCTTTGCTCCATCGCGGATGATCTGCGGAGAGAGCAGGTAGTCGAGCTTACTCAATGTCGCGTCCTTTGACCTTGGCGAGAGCATCGCCCTTCTTCACTTCGTCTTTCGTGAAGTATCCGGCAGCTTTCTTGGCTTCCATCTCCACTTGCGCGTCTTTGGGAATCAAAGAATCTGGAATCGAGATGCGGTTGACGACTTGAATCCCACTCGCCGTGATCGCGTCGTGCTTCATGTTACTCATCGAGTGAAGATTATGAATCTTCTTGATGCCAAAGAAATGCAGAATGTCCGGCATGAACTCTTGAAACCGCGCGTCTTCCACACCCGCGACACATTCCGTGCGCTTAAAGTACGTGGCCGCAGAGTCTCCGCCGACCTGGCGCTTTCGAGCGTTGTAAACCAAAAATTTTGTCACTTCACCAAGGGCACGGCCTTCTTTGCGGTAGTAGGCGATGATACCCACGCCACCCTTCTGGGCGGTTTGAGCAGCGTGCTCAATTCCATACATCAGGTATGGACGGCAGGTGCAGATGTCTGAACCAAACACGTCTGAACCGTTGCATTCGTCATGCACGCGGCACGTGAGTTCGATTTCAGGCTTCGCCAAATCTTGCGCGTTCCCAAAAATATAAACTGTCGTGCTACCGATAGGTGGAAGCCACACTTTCAAATCCGGGCGGGTGATCAATTCTGGGTACATGCCACCCGATTCAGTGAAAAGAATACGACGAAGAGAACCTTCGTCAATTTTTAAGCGTTTCGCCATGCCGGGCAAAAACCACACGGGCTCTATCGCCACTTTTGTGACCTTGATGTCCATGTTGTCCAAGACCACTTTCCCGTCAGGTTTCATGCGGCCCGCGCGAATGGCATCGTGAATCTCCGGGATCTGCAAGTGAGCTTGAGTCACCGCGATCGAGGGACGAATGTCATAACCCTTCTCAAAGAGATCTTGGAAATTATTTTGTGGATCTAGGCCCCACGGATCAATCGACACCATTTTCGTCTCATCAAACCAAGACTCGTAAGGGCCGATCTTCACAGGACTAAAGGTATTGTTCAAATCGGGGCGATGGTTTGGCGCGTATTGCCCACTGGCAATAGAGAGTGCGCGAAAGACAGCGTAAGAGCCGGAGTGCGATCCGATGGCGTTACGTGCCCGCGGATTAGTTTGTGAAGCCACGACCGCTCCCCGCTTTATGGGGTCTTTGGCACCCCAAGTGAGTGGCAAGCTCTCTGGGTATTTCAAACCTTGGTGAGTTGCGAGAACGATGTGCTCGGCACGTTTATCTTGAATCTTGTCCATAAAATCCTCTTAAGACATCCAGTTGGAGTCGTTTTGTTTTTCCCATTTGCTGGTGATCTTCTTCACGTCGCTCCAGAAATCCAATGAGTGAACACCGGTGATATCACCATGACCGAATTTAGATGCATTGATACCGCCGAAGGAGAACGGCTCGCGTGGAACAGGTACACCCACGTTCACGCCCACCATGCCGGCGCGCGCTTCACGCATCACGCGTTCCGCAAGCGCTCCGTTTGAAGTGAAGACACTGCACGCGTTGCCGTATTCACTGGTCGCTTGAATGGCGAGGGCCTCGGTGAGGTCTTTGACATGCACAATCGAAATGATCGGACCGAAGAGTTCAATCTTGGCGGCCTCGCTACCCGGCTGAACTTGATCGAGTACGGTTGGAGCGAGCCAGTTGCCACCTTCAAAACCGGCCGGCGCTTTGGCCTTCCGACCATCCACCAACACACGTGCCCCAGCGGCTTCCGCACGGCCTATGGCCGCGTGGAGGAATTCAACCTGACTTTTGGTAATGATCGCGCCCATATCCTTACCGAGCTGCAGACTTGCTGCCCGCTCGGTGATTTTTTTGATGTGAGCAGACACATCGCCTACGGCGAGCAACACAGACGCGGCCATGCAACGCTGGCCCGCGCATCCGGTGAACGAGTCAGAGATACCGACGCCGGAAAGTTCAGGGTTCGCATCTGGTAAAAGAATAATATGGTTCTTGGCGCCGCCGAGGCAAAGAGCACGTTTCCCCTGTGCCGTCGCACGGGTGTACACGAGCTTGGCAATTTTCGTTGAGCCCACGAAACCAATCGCCTTCACTAACGGATGATCGATGATGCCATTCACCGTGGCTTCCCCACCGTGAAGCACTGTCAGCAATCCATCCGGCAATCCCGCTTCTTTCAAAGCGTCGGCTATTTTAAGTGCTGTCAGTGGAGTTTTATCTGAGGGCTTCCAGACATACGCATTTCCCAGAGCAAGTGAGATCGGAATGGTCCACATCGGGACCATGGCCGGAAAGTTGAACGGAGTAATGTTCGCCACCACGCCAAGAGCTTCACGACGGTACTCGCACATGACACCGCGAGAGACTTCTACCTTGCCGCCCAGATCGGCGTTTTGCAGGGAAAGTGCATACTCCAGCACTTCAATCCCCTTCATCAAACCCGCTTTGCCTTCATCGAAGGTTTTGCCGGACTCAGAAGATTTCACGTGGGCGATCATGTCGATGTCGCGCAAAAGAATATTGCGGAAATTGAACAGCACTTTCGCGCGCTCTTTCATCGGTGTGCGGCCCCAATCTTTTTGAGCGGCATCGGCGGCCTTGATGGCCTCATCGATTTGTTTTGCGTTAGGGACACTCACGGAGCCCAGGGACTTACCGGTGTACGGCGAATTCACCGCCACGAAACCGTCGCTCCCGGGCGTCCAGCGTCCAGCAATAAAGTTGTGCCCTTGCACGGGTTCAGGAATTTTAGTCTGCATGCTCGTCCTTGAAGTTCTTAAATGGAAGAAAACGCTAGCATTTCGACATTCAGGAGAGAAGAGTTTTAACGTCCGTTTTTCGCGTCGCACACATGGTTTTCTTTGCAAACCCTTCACTCGACGTTTCTGCCCAACGATCTTACTGATACATTTTAACCATCTTTAGGAGTTCTTTATGTTGCTCATTCTATTCTTCTCCAGTCTCGCCTGGTCGCAAGACCTACTCCCCGAGAAGATGCAGCTTACCTTCAAAGAAGGCATCACCTTTCGCCAAGAAAACGACTTCATGATGCGCATGCGTTTTCGCGTCCAAACACGCTTCACGGCCGCCACTGAAGAAGCACAAAAGAGTGATCTCGAGACCTCGGAGTTTACGGTTCGTCGCACACGCTTGCGCTTCGACGGATTTGCACATAACCCGAATTTCCTATATCGCCTGCAACTCTCTTTTACACGTGGTGATCAAGATTGGGATAATTCACAAGTCCCCAACATCCTGCGCGACGCTGTGGCGGGCTGGCGCTGGCATCCCAAACACACCGTTTGGTTTGGTTTGGCAAAACTCCCCGGCAATCGTCAGCGCACGATTTCATCCAGTGCTCAGCAATTCGTCGATCGCTCGTCCGTGAATGCGACCTTCAACGTGGATCGCGATGCTGGCCTCCAACAAGTATCGCAGTTCGGAGACTCCCAACCTTTCTGGATCAAGCTTGCTGTTTCAAATGGCGAAGGTCGAAACCAACCCAACAAGAACGCATCGCTAGCGACTACCGCACGTGTGGAATGGTACCCCCTGGGAACTTTCAGTGATGATGGTGACAACTTCGAAGCTGATCTCTTCCGCGAGCCTGAACCACGCTTAGGACTGGGAGCGGCTACATCCGCAAACCAAAAAACCTCTCGCACCGGTGGCCAATTGGGCAAAGACCTGCCCGACGACGAATTCCGCTCATTGGAAACACGTTTCGTCGATTTAATTTACAAGCATCGCGGCTACTCTTTTAGCGCAGAATACGCCAAACGCACAGCCGGAGCACCAGTGGTGACACCTGAGCTTTATCTTTTCGAGGGCGAGGGCTTTAACGTGCAGTCCGGCTACCTCTTTGAAAACAACTGGGAGCCAAGCCTTCGATACAGCGCAATTTGGACCGCGCCAGAAATTAGACAGCTGACTCAAGATAATCGTCAGTACACCCTAGGACTTTCGCGATACATCCAAAAACATGTGGTGAAAGTCCAGAGCGATCTGACTTATCAAGAAAAGTCTCCTCAGCACCAACTGGCCTATGAAGCCAATTGGACTCTCCGAGTCCAGCTAGAATTTGGGATTTAGATGCAGGAATCGCTAACTCCCATTCCTGTCGTTCATCTTCTTAAGCACCCTGATCTGTTTCGGGGTGTCGAAATCCATGTGCGGATCGCTGAGAAATTCGTCAAGCTCAATTTTGCCAAAGACTCGTTCACCCAAATCCTCGAAAAGCTCAAGAAAAAAGGCGTGGTTCACGTCTACCTCCTGGAGGAGGACTTCTCGCGTGTGATCGCGCATTTTGAAAATGCCTTTACCAGCAAATCTTTCTACGACACATCCACAGCGGATGAGCAGAAAGTCGAACTCTCGGAGGCGGCGATAACTTTGGCGCGTGATTTCATCAGAACCTACGGCGTGAACAAAGAAGTTATCGCGGTGATGAAAACAGCTAACGAAAAAATTCAAGAGGTTCTCAGCAAGTCGCCAGGTCTGCATGCCTTTGTAAAGCGCTTCGAGAACAATTGCTCTGAGGAGTTTCTAAAAACGCAGGTGACGAACTTTGTCTCAGGTTTGCTGATTAATCAGTTTCCATGGAAAACACCGTTGATCATTCAAAAGACCATGCTGGCAGGCCTTCTTTGCGATACGCTGCTCTCAACAGATGACTTCGCTGCCATCAGGAAACACGAGCAACTTTCTTCTCCGCTCGACGATCGCCTCCGCAAGCACCCGCTCGCGATTTGCGAAGTCCTAGAGCGCAAGCGCGACTTAATTCCGACAGAAACCATCACGATCATCGAACAGCATCACGAAAAACCAGATGGCTCAGGCTTTCCTCACGGTATCAGTGCGACCCGCTTTAACCAACTCTCGGCAATTTTCATCATCTCACAACAGTTCATCGGGTATCTCTTTGAAAGTCAGTTCGACTACAAAGAGGACGCGGCTATCTTTCAAAAACTCCGCACGGCTTACCAGGGAGAAGTTTTTGATAATGCGATTGACGCGCTACAGAAACTAACTCGAGGATAAGTGAAAATGGTGTCTGCCGCATTTTTCCACTATCATTGAGGCTAAGATTTACCAGAGCAAAAAATTCATGAATCCAAACTTCTGCCCTGTGCCTGTCATCCATCTCCTTAAGCATGAAGCTCTCTTCAGTGGTATCGAAATCCACGTGAAAATCGCAGAGAAATTTGTGCGACTAAATTTTGCAGAGGAACCTTACAAAGAGATTCTTGAGAAGCTGCAGAAAAAATCGGTGGACCATGTCTACATCACAGACAAGGATTTTTCCTATATACTCGACCAGTTCAACGAGTCACTGCTCAACGGGAACATTGCCGAAGACACCTTCAACGAAGAAATTCGCGCGAACACTGCAGATACTCTCTTCAACATGTCTCGCGAGTTTATCAAGCACCATGGCGTGAGCGCAGAACTCGTCGGATCCATGACCGAAGCAAGTCAAACGATTCAGACACTCATCAAGAAAGCAGATGGACTTAGTGCGTTCTTGCGTAAGTTTGAAAAAGACTGCTCCGAAGAATTTCTTAAGATCAATGTGACTACTTTTCTTACGACAGCAGTGATCAACCAGTTCCCCTGGAAATCCCAGCAGATCATCGAGAAAACGATGCTCGCCGCCATGTTCTGCGACATTACACTTTCTCCCAAGGATTTTTCCGAAATCGTGAACTACGAAGCAATGGGAGGCGAGCTCTCAATCGAGCTCAAACGCCATCCGCTTGCGGCGATCAATTTGCTGGCACACAAGCTCGATACCATTCCACAAGAAACACTGACTATCATCGAACAACACCATGAGAAGCCTGATGGTTCAGGTTTTCCCAATGGCATCGACATATCACGCTTCAACCAGCTCTCGGCTATTTTCATCGTATGCCAGCGCTTTGCAGATGAACTCTTTGCGCACGAATTCAATACGGCTAGGCACTACGACTCTATCCAGCTTCTCCGGGACAATTTCCAAGGGGCGGTTTTTTCCAGGGCCTTGGACGCACTGGTTGAGGTTGTTGCCGTAGATTCTCTCAAATCATGAAATTTCTCCACACCATGTTTCGAGTTAAAGACATCGACCGCGCCTTGGCGTTCTGGCAACTCTTGGGTCTGCAAGAGACCCGCCGCTTCGATAATCCCCAAGGAAAGTTCACCCTCGTCTTCGTGGCGACGGCCAAGGGAGAGCCCGAAATCGAACTCACCTACAACTGGGATCAGCCCGATGAGTACACCCAAGGTCGCAACTTCGGGCACGTGGCATTTCGGGTTGAGAACATTTACGAAACCTGCCAGCGTTTAATGGATGCGGGGGTAACGATCAATCGTCCACCGCGCGACGGGCATATGGCGTTTGTGCGCTCACCGGACAATCAGTCCGTCGAACTTTTGCAAGAAGGCACTCTGTCGCCGGCCGAGCCGTGGGCGTCCATGCCGAACACAGGTACATGGTAAACTGCCCTTGGTCTGAGTACGAAAAAGACCCCTTCCCCTTCTGCGAAGAGCAAATCTGCCACATCATCGGGCAGCCGGCGAATACCTGGTCGAATATTGGTTATTTCGTTATTGCGTGGCTGATCTGGCGCAATCGCCATCTCTCAAGTGCCAAGTTCACTTTCCTGGGTGTGTCGCTTTTTCTCGCCATCGGCAGCACTCTCTTCCATATGTCCGGTGCGATGTGGGCGAAGATCCTCGACGTAAGTGCGATGCTACTTTTGTCAGGGCTGTGCCTCACCCTCTCGCTTCAAAAGAATTTTTCTTGGAAGGACCGCACGCAGCTGCTGACCTTTCTCGTTTTAAGTGCGCTCTCTTTTCCCTTGGTCGGTAAAGGCAAACTCGGCGGCTACCTGTTCTTAGCTGAAATCGCGCTCACGATCGGTCTGGAACTACGACTGCGCGCCAGTAAGACGGCACAGTCTTGGCGCTACTTAAAGAATGTCTTAATCACGTTTCCCATCGCACTTGCGCTCAACATGATGGATCAGCATGGGCCATTATGCTGGCCCACCAATCACATCTTCACGGTGCATGGTCTGTGGCATCTCATGACAGCGTTTTGCATCTATCGCATCACGCAGTACTACTGTGAGATCAAATAACCGCTAATGCTGTAGAGCCGTGCAGCTTTTCCTTTGCCGGTGCAACGAAAACCGTTGATCACCACCCAAGCTTTGCTGCGAGGATCCTGGCGGGCAATGCTGCGTTCGTGACTTCTCACATCGATGCTTTCGCACAGTTTGAGTTCAAACTCCGCTATACCTAATCCGTTGATGGTTTCGAACTTGAGACTCGCAGCGGCCATGGTCACACGCAGTTGCAGCTGGCGCAAAACATCCGTCGTCTTATTTTCCTCAATGTTGAACGGAGCATAGTACCCCTTTCCAAGGCGAGCCGAATAGTCGCCGGAAATGTTAAACCAGCGCACCGATTCCACTGGAGCATTGGGATCGGAAACTTTGTCGTTAGCGGTGAGCTCAAGCAAACCATTGATGTAGCTCGCCTCTTGCCAGTAGCCGTAATAGGCCTCTGTGTCCGCACTCTCTAATCCCTCCTGTGACTTCTTGTCTAAAAACGGAGCCAGCGCCGAGCGCGCATGGTTCTGCGTGAAGTAGCGAGTAAAATCATGGAAGCGATTGATCTCTTTTTGTGGCATCTCACGTTTTGTGCCCTTGGCAATTTCACCACGCTCATTGGTGAGTTTATGCTTGGCCAAGAAACTCTTTAGCTGGTTTGTCTGCGAACGCAACGACACATCCACCAAACTCAAAGGTCCCACAGTGGCCATGAGCAACACCGCGAAGAACGAGAGATGCATACGCATGAAGCTCAGGTGACCCGTCAATCGCACCAAAGCGATGACGATGAACCAACCCGTGAAGAGGTACATGGCGTAGCGGGGTTCGGTGAGTCCGTACTGGTGGGCACGCACCCACACACTCCAGAAAGATAAGATGAGGAGTGGCAATACGAGAGCGTGAAACACCCAGCTGACTTTCTTAACCCAGGCGAACTGGGAACTGCGCTCAAGGGGAATAAGCGTAATAAAAGTCAGCAGGCCCACCACAGCAGCCGAAAGGGTCATGAAACCCACAACTCCGCGGGGAAGTCCTTCACCTAAAAGTGAGGTTCCGAAGTAAGCGTACAAGACGAGAAAATAGATAAAGACCACGGGCAAAAGTACGTACTGCGCCAAAAGTCGCAACGGCTTTGGGTGCTCTTCATTTTTAAGATTCTCAAAGCTCGAAGGGAACGAGGAACAAAACACCATCGGATGAAGCACAAACGCACTGAAGCCAAAGAGGCTACCCCAAATATCTTTGAACCAGCCGACCTTAAATAAAGTTTCGATGGTTCCGAAAATCGCCATTGCCCCTAAGAACCATCCGCCGGCCACCAGAGTGGCAAAGATGAATTTCTTCAGCAAAAGAAAATTGAAATTCCAATAACTATCCCCGCTCCAATCTCCCTTGAGGTTCACTGCGTAGGTCATCACCAAATGCGCTAAAATTAACGTCGAATTATAACGCCAGATAATACTCCAGCTATCACCCGAAGAGAGATAGGCAAAGAGAGCGAGACAGGGAAAGAGCACCAACGCGGTTTGCAGCAAACTCTTTTGAATCGGCTTCCATACTCGATTCTCAGTCGCAATGATCACACCCAAAGAGAGTGGGATGCCCATGATCGCGGTGAGAAGGACGGCCTCAATCTGCGTTATCTCATCGCTGGAGTCCAGCTGCTGATTCATGGCAAAGTAAACCGCTGCCGCGAGTCCACACACAAAAGTATAAGGGAAACGTTTCATCGCCCCGAGGGCCTGGCCTAGAAGTGTATTCATGCCAAAAAGCGTACCACCAAGCGTTTCATATCGGGATAGTTTACTAGCGGATGAATCTCCACTTCTCCATGGGCATCCACGAAGCGCACTTCCTGCAATTGTCCCTGACGCACCACCACGAATGATTTTTCATCGGCACGCCGTCCGGCCCCTTCGATTTCATGATCACCATTTAAGACATCTTCAGGTGCCATTTTTTCACTCAAACGTTCCATCACTTTTTCGGTGCCAAGGATTTGGCGATACTGGCGCATCTTCTCCACGAAAAAGAGCCCGTCCGCTTCCACGGCAAAGGCTTCTTGATAGACCCGCGTTCGCGCGGCCTGGGCCATGACTCGCGAGCCCCAGCGAGATGCGTCTTCATCCGTGGTGGTGCTCACACGTACTTCTTCACCTGGAGGAGCCGAGGGATGCAAGGTCAGGGTGTAGCGAAAATTGACTTTTCTCGAAGCGCGATTCATTACAGGACGAAGAGTTTTAATAAAATGCAACTCCATCAAGGACGCCACCAGATCGCTGCCCCACTCGCGCGCCTCCACGCGAGCGACGTGCTGGCGAAGTTCGAGGTCGCGCTTCGATGTTCCCGCCGTCTGAAAATGACTCTTCACTCGGTCGCGGATGGATTTCGCTTTTCCCACGTAGAGCAAGAGCCCCTGGCGCGTATAAAAGAAGTAGGTCCCGGGAGTCTCCGGCAAGCGCTCCAACGTGCCATCATCTAACTCCGGCGGAAGTGGCTTCGGTGCCGCCTCATCCACAGCGCTAGGGGCAGTTTCTTGCACACGACGGAACACTTCATAGCACGCCTTGGCATCGTCGAGGGCCCGATGCTCCGCTAGGCGCGTGAGCTCAAAATGGCGGGACAGATTATGGAGCGAATAGGACGGCAGCCCAGGAAAGGCTTTGCGCCCCAAGCGAACAGTGCACAGGACTTCGCGCTGAAACGAGTAGCCTAGCTCGGAGAATTCTCGTTGGAGGAAGCGGTAGTCAAAAAACGCATTGTGAGCCACAAAGGTACGCCCTTCGGTCAGCTCCACGATTTTTTTGGCGACACCGTAGAACTTCGGCGCCTGTGCCACCATGGCGTCGTCGATGCCCGTGAGCTTCGTGATGCCCCAAGGGATGGTGCGTTCGGGGTTGATGAGGCTCGACCATTCTTCCGTGACCACGCCGTCATCGACGCACACGATGGCGACTTCCGTGATCTTATTGCCGTCACGGTTTCCGCCGGTGGTCTCAATGTCCACAACGGCATAGCGACCCATAGTCTAATCGAGTCCCAAGAACTGATCGTAGGTACACTCTTCGTCGCGGCAGCCCTTGGACTGAAGTTCGATCACACGACTGGCGATGGTCTGCACGAACTCATGGTCATGGGACGTGAAGAGCAGCGTGCCCTTGAAGTCCACCATGCCGTCGTTCAAGGCGGTGATGGTCTCGAGGTCCAAGTGGTTGGTGGGGTTCTCAAAGATAAGAACGTTGTGGCCCGCTAGCATGAGCTTCGAGAGCATGCAGCGAACTTTCTCGCCCCCGGAGAGCACTGTGGATTTCTTCTTAGCTTCTTCACCGGAGAAGAGCATGCGTCCGAGGAATCCGCGCAGGAACGTTTCCGTCTGGTCTGCTGAATACTGCCGGAGCCAGTTGATCAGATCCAAAGAAGCGTCTTGGAAGAAAGCACCGTTATCCGATGGCATGTAGCCGCGCGAGGTGGTGATCCCCCACTGGATGTCGCCCGCGTCGGGCTTGCGCTCACCCGCGAGGACCTGGAACAGCGTCTTGGTTGCCATTTCAGAGTGCCCCAAGAAAACAATCTTCTGGCCCTTCTTCACGGTGAAACTCAGGTCGTGAAACATGCGCTCGCCGTCGATGGTGAGTGAGAGTTTTTCCACGCGCAAAAGCTGATCGCCCGCTTCGCGCTCTTGACGGAAGCCCACGAAAGGATACTTGCGCGTCGACGGCTGGATGTCTTCTAGCGTGAGCTTATCGAGGAGCTTTTTACGAGACGTTGCTTGCGACGACTTCGAGGCGTTGGCCGAGAAGCGTTGAATGAACTCTTTGAGCTCTTTCATCTTGTCTTCGGTCTTCTTGTTCGCATCACCGAGCATGCGTTGCGCGAGCTGGCTCGACTTGTACCAGAAGTCGTAGTTACCGACGAAGAGCTTGATCTTATTGAAGTCGATGTCGCAGATATGAGTGCACACTTTGTTCAGGAAGTGACGATCGTGGGAGACGACCAAGACGGTCGAGTCCTCTTGCTCGCCCAAGAACTTTTCAAGCCACTGCACTGATTTCAAATCCAAGTCGTTGGTCGGTTCATCCAACAAGAGGATTTCCGGCTTACCGAAAAGCGCCTGTGCGAGGAGGACTTTCACTTTCTCACCACCGGCAAGATCTTTCATTTGTTTTGTCAGCATGTCCGTGCCGATGCCTAGGCCCGCGAGTAAGGCCCCCGCTTGCGACTCGGCTTCCCAGCCATTGAGTTCCGCGAAGCGGGCCTCGAGATTGGCAGCCCGCTCACCGTCTTCGTCAGAAAAATTCTCTTTGGCGTAGAGGATATCTTTTTCTTTCATGATGGACATGAGCTCGGCATGGCCTAGAAGCACCGTCTTCAGAACTTCTTCTTCCTCGTAGGCGAAGTGGTTTTGGCGCAGAACCGCCAAGCGTTCACCAGGAGTAATTTCAACTGAACCATTGGTGGATTGGATCTCGCCGCTCAAAATTTTTAGGAACGTCGACTTGCCCGCACCATTGGCACCGATGACGCCGTAGCAGTTACCTTTCGTGAACTTGAGATTCACGTCATCGAATAAAGTGCGACCGCCGAACTGGAGGCGGATGTTGTGGGTAGCAAGCATAAAAGTTCTCCGGGATATGAATTGCTTACCTACCACGGGTTGTCTTTTGGGTCTATTTGCTACTAAACTGCGCGAATAATTTGTCCAGGAGACACTTATGTCAATTCAAGCCCTTGGCTTCTTGATCGCCGTCCTCATTCCAACTTTTTACGCCCAAGCCGATTCCACTCGCTGCCCCCAGGCGTCTCGTGACAATACCATCAGCTACGAAGTCCTCGAGACCTGCCTCATGAATGATGGCGTTGAACTGGAAGTTCACGGCGTCGTCCCGATGAGCTCGATGTTTGTGGTGACCTACCGCAATCCGAACAACTTCTTCCAATCGGTGCACCTCTCTTTGCTCGGCAGTTCACCAGAGATGCGTGCTTTTATCAAAACGCTCAAACGCCATGACGTGATTCTGGTGAAGGGCGGCTACCAGAACATCCCGGCGCCCCAAAAACATATCCGTGCATCTGAAATCTCTCTGGTCAGCCGCAGTAGCGAAGCTCCCCACAGTGACGAGTACACCTACGAAGCCCTTCCGGCTGAAATTCTCGGGATGAAAAGCCTGATAGGTAAAGTCCACGCTGTTTACGGCGATGGCCGTATCTTAGTGGTCGAGTACAAAGACCTCGTGGTGCCGGTCTACGTCGAAGCCCAGTGGAGCGCTGAAGCCAATGCCCTCTCACGAGGCGATAAAATTGAAATCAACTACGTCATTCAGGAAGGCCCTTCACGTCCGGTGCACGTTAACTTCGATCCCGCTCACCCTGATGCGCTGAAAGTTCTCCATGCCGTCACCGCTGACCATGGCAAACCAAAAACTATGTCCGGCAAGATGATCATGTTCCCGAAGAGCCCGATGGTCATGTTCCCGGTCTTCGCCATCGATGTTGACATGGGTCATGGTGTGCTTTTGCCTCATACTGTTTTGAGTTTCACGGACGTTGAGCTCTTCAAGAAGGCCCGCGCGAAATTCCAAGAGGCCTGGGACCGCCATCCCGAAACCGTGCGCAACTATCGCAACAAATTCATCAACGACGCTCTCACGGTCACGGTGAGTGGCACGTACAACATGATCGATCCGCTGCAGGCCAACCCGCAGCTCGTGATCACATCTTTGGATGATATTAAGATCGCGACTCCGTAGTTGTTATGGCGAAATGGAAGAAATGGCTGATCGCTGTCTTCCTCGTGGGCGCTGTCGGCGCCCTCGTTATTCTCTTGGTATTGGTAGATTCACTACCAGGGCCTAAGGAGATCGCTCAGGTTGTGGATGCACCTGCGACCCCGAAGCCCCATGAGACTCACGACATCGGTGTTGCGGAAAAAGCAGAGGCGAAAGTCGGCAATAACGAAGCCACGCCCACTGACAGCAAGTCCCAAGACAACAACAAAGACATCGTTCTCGCCTTCATGGAAGAAGACCCGGCCGACATACGCGTCTGCGACAACCTCACCCAGAGCAAAATGTTCGAGCAGCAAAAAAATAACAAAGAGATGTCCTTTGATGACCTCTTCAAAGACACGTCTCGCACGGACCCCATCGCCGAATCATTGCGCATTCCCATCAAAGCCATTTTTCAAGATGAAGCGGTGACGTCACTCTTGAGCGATGTGATGAAAGTGGACACCAGCAAGCTCAACAAGGCCGAGAAAGACTCGCTCCTCGACAAGCTCGGCTTCTACACCCGCGCCGCTAAAACCGCCGCGAGCCTTTTGAGTCGCAAGAAACATTTTGAAGCGCTGGGAGATCGTGCCATTCACATGAGCCTTATCGCGCGCATCGCTATTTTAAAACCCGAATCCTACGAGGCGCTCAATCTGCGCGGTATTTGTGAGGACATGGAGCGCTCGATCGTGAATGAGGAAAAAATCAGCGTGAAGCAAGAGCGCAAGAAGATCATGGCCCTCATCCAAGACGCAGGACTGACGCCCGCCGATCTCAAATTCGAGCCGGAACAGTTCCTCAACTTCGACGTAAAAATGTCAGACAATAACGTGTCGTTCTCGCTCAGTGGCAAAGAAGCCGCAAACTAGTAACCCCATGCCAGGAAAGAAGAGAGACAAATTATGATTGAATCTTCATGTCATTGTGGTGCGCTCCAACTCAGGATTGAAGCGGATACCCCAACGACACTGACCTCATGCAATTGCTCGATCTGCCGTCGATATGGAAGCCTCTTGGCCTACTTCTCACCCAAGCAGGTTAAGGTGTCGGGGGCGGAAGGCGCGACTGCGCGCTATGTTTGGGGGGATAAGATGCTGGCGTTCGTTCGATGTGCGACCTGCGGCTGCTTCAGTCACTGGGAAGCCTTAGACCCAAACTCTACTTTGGATCGGATGGGAGTGAACGCTCGCCTTTTCACTAACCACGATATCTCAGCCATTCCGGTCCGGCGGTTCGACGGCGCAGACACCTGGAAGTTTTTGGATTGAAGATGACTGGGTCTCAAACTTTAAGACTTCTTCTCTAGTTCGGCCCACTCTTCGATCAAGTCATCCAGCTTCTTTTTGGCCGAAGCAAGATCGCTATTGAAGCCTTCAGATTTCTTCTTGGATTGCGGATTGCTGTAGTCAAGCGAAGCGAGTTTGGCTTCGATAGAAGCGACAACTTTTTCCTGTGCGTCCAACTCTCCAGCGATCTTCCCTAAGCGGTCACGCTCTTTGTTCGAGAGTTTTCCGACCGATTTGTTATCCGACTTCGCCGGCGGAGTGCGCTTCTTGAGTTCGGCTTCGAGCTCCATGGCTTCGAGGAACAGTTCTGCCTGACCCCAGCCGCCTTCGAAGATTTCCATGCCCTGGTCGTGAATCAACCAGCACTTGTCGGTGACGTTTTCAATGAAGGTTCGATCGTGGGCGACGATGATCAGGGCCCCTTGGTAGGCGCGCAGCTCTTCTTCGAGGATGCCGATGGTCTCGAGATCCAAGTCGTTGGTCGGTTCATCGAAGATCCATAAATCGCGGGCGTGCTTCATGAACTGCGCCAGCTGCAAGCGGTTCTTCTCACCACCGGAGAAGGTATGGATCGGACGCTTCAACTCTTCCGAGCGGAAGAGGAAGCTTTCCAGGTAGCTCGCCACGTGGCGCTTCTCGCCCATGTTCGAGATCACAAAGTCGATGCCCTCACCGACCAGCTGCCAAGGCGTAATGTCATTCGGAAGTGTTTCGCGTTTCTGCGAGAAGTGACCCACGTCAAGGCCATCGACTTTGCGGATCGTGCCTTCGGTCGGTTTGAGCTGATCGAGTATGAGTTGAATGAGAGTTGATTTACCCACGCCGTTGCCGCCCATAAGCGCGATCTTGTCGCCTTTGGCGAGCGCGAAGTTCACACCGCGGTAGAGGTTGCGCTCTCCGAACGAGAGACCCATGTCCTCGGCCTGCACCAAGATTTTTGTTTTGCGCCCTGAGGCCTGCAGATTGAGGTCGACGGACTTGTGGGCCTGGGCCTTCAGTTCACGGATGTTACTTTGGAGGGTGTCGTAGTCTTCGATGCGTTTTTTACTTTTTGTCCGGCGGGCCTTGGCGCCGCGGTGGATCCACGCACTTTCGCGACGGTTGTGGTTCTCCAGGCGATCGAGCTCTTTGTTCCGGCGCGCTTCTTCCTGCTGCAAGTGCTCGAGGTACTCGGAGTACGTACCCTGGAAGCTCTTGAGCTTGCCGTTTTGGATGTGCACGATGCGATCCACCACGTTGTTGAGCAAGCTGCGATCGTGGGAGATCACCATGAAAGTCTTACGAGACGACTGCAGCTCTTCTTCGAAGCGCTTGATGGTTTCAAGATCAAGATGGTTGGTCGGTTCGTCCCACAGGACGACCTGATGAGGACACGAGAGACCCAGCGCGAGAGCGATTTTGCGTTGTTCGCCACCCGAAAGTGCGATCACTGGCTGGGTGAGGTCTTCCAGGCCAAAGCCTTTCAGGTAACTCATGTAAGAGGTATGCAAGCGGTCTTCGCCGCCTTCGTTGAGAATCGCGTAGAGTTTTTCTTGCTCGGCCAGCAACTTCTCGAAGTCGCCCTCGCCGAGAGAAAGTTTCTCGCCGATGTCGTGGAGCCGCGTCTTCACCGTTTTCCATTGCGGGTAGTACTCGTAGAAGTAGTCCTCGAGGCTCAATTCACCCGGCGGTAGGATTTCTTGGGGTACGTGGAAAATCGTAAGGTCGCGGTTGCGGTCATAAATAAACGCCGGCACGGTGGTGTCGGGGGCCTGCAGGCCCATCATAACTTTAAAGAGCGACGACTTTCCGTGGCCGTTCAAGCCGAGCACGCCGATGCGATCGCCCTCGTTCAAAGTAAACGTGATCTCTTTAAAAATCTGTTTGTGGGGATGAGAAAGAGAAAGATTTTGCAGCGTCAGAAGTGTCGTCATATGGGCGGCAGTTTAGCAGCGCAAATAACGCATGTGAACACCAAAGACACTTTCTTCGACATCTTATACAAGCTGTGTTAAATCCTTCCGACATGAATACGACACCGACTGAACCGACCGAAATCCTCGACCCTCTCCTCGCACCTGCCCCCGACGCCACTTGGGCCGACACCGGGCTCGATCCTCGACTCCTCGAATTAATTGAAAAAGCGGGTTACCGCTCACCGACTCTCGTGCAAAGCCAGGCCATCCCGGCCGCTCTCCAGGGCAAAGATGTGTTGGTTTCATCAGCGACGGGCTCCGGCAAAACCGCTGGTTTCGTGCTTCCGGCGCTTCAGCGCTTCATTGGCCGTGACGGAACATTTATCCTCGCCCTGGCACCCACGCGCGAAATCGCCCAACAGACCGGCGCTGTCTTTGAACAGTTCGGTGCTCCGCTTGGCTTCCGCGTAGCGGTTTGTATCGGTGGCGCCAGCATTCCCCTTGAAAAAGAAGCGCTCCAGAAATCTCCCCACGTCATCGTCGCCACACCAGGTCGTCTCTGCGATCACCTCGAGCGCGGCAACGTCTGGCTCGAGTTCATCCAGTGTCTCATCCTCGATGAAGCTGACCGCATGCTCGACATGGGCTTCTCCGATCAGTTGAACAAAATCACAGACCAGCTTCCGGTGGAACGTCAGGCGATGATGTTCTCGGCCACATTTGCCCCGGAAGTCGAACGTCTCGCCCGTAAAATCATGAAGAGCCCGGTGGAAATCACCATCGATAAAGTTTCCTCTTCGACTCCCAAAATTGAACAACGTCTCTTGAACGTTCCCGAGTACGCCAAGATCGGTGCGCTCATGCGCATCATGCGCCAAGAACCAGGCACGATTTTCGTCTTCGCTAACTCAAAAGACAAAGTCTCGAACATCTGGCGCGCGCTCCACGCCAAGCGCATCTATGACGTCACCTACATCCACTCTGATTGCACACAAGATCACCGCGAGCAGGCCATCGCCGATTTCAAATCCGGTAAGTACCGCGTGCTGATCGCCACCGACGTCGCCGGTCGCGGCATTGACGTCGAAGACGTCGCCCACGTCGTGAACTTCGATCTTCCGAAAGAAGCTGAAGACTACGTCCACCGCATCGGCCGTACCGGTCGCAAAGGCAAAACAGGTAAGTCAACGAGCTTCGCCGCTGAACGCGATGAGCGTTTGCTCGCGGCCATTGAAAAACTCGTCGGTCCAATAATTGTCGACGAGCCGAGAAGAGATGATCGTCCCCGTGATGATCGCCCCCGTGATGATCGCCCCCGTGATGATCGCCCACGCAGCAATGACCGCGGTCCACGTCAAGAAGGCCGTGGCCCTCGTCGCGATGACCGTCGTCACGACAATCGCCCTGCGCGCCCTGAAGGCGCCCGTCTCGAAAGCAGCAACGGCGGTCCTCGCCAAGATTCACGCGGACCACGCCGGCCGGATAATCGTGGGCCACGTCCACAGACTCCAAATGCTCCTCACCAGAATTCGGACGCTCCACGGGAACCACGCTTCATGCTCGATCAGCATGGAAATAAAGTGTTGGGCCCTGATGGAACTCCGATGATCAAGCGTCCGCGCAGCCGCGGTGGTCGTAACCGCAATCGCAGCGGAGGGCCTCGTGAAGACGGAGCTCCACGCGAAGCTCAAGCAGCTCAGACAGCGAGTACTCCTGCGAAATCAGTAGCGGCCGCTCCGAAAAAAGGCCTCATCGCGAAGGTGTTGGGCTGGTTTAAAGGTTAATCTTCTTGTGCTCTGCCCCTAAGACGGGTAGAGTACTTAAAAGCCCCTCAGGTAAGGCGAGATAGCGCAGCCATTGCGACTATACCTGAGACGCTACGGACATACGTCCACCCTCGCCAAATATTGTTTCTTTCTTAGGAGTCCCATGGACGCTCTGACCTCGTTTGATTCTCTCGAATTGCCTATCCCTATCAAGAAGGCCCTCGCTCACTCCAACATTTCTATTCCCACTGAAATTCAGGCCCAAGCGATCCCTCACGCCATGCTTGGTAAGGACATTATCGGTCTGGCGCAAACCGGCACCGGTAAAACCCTCGCCTTCTGTCTTCCCCTCGTGACTCTCATGGACCGCGACGGCGACAACAACGACTGCGCCTTGATCCTCGCCCCGACTCGCGAAATTGCGATTCAGGTCACAGAAGTGCTCAAGCACCTCACCTCAAAAATGACTGGCCGCTGGCACCCCGTTCTCGTCATCGGCGGCGTGGGTATGCAGCCCCAGATCGATGGCCTTAAAAAACATCCGCGCTTCATCGTCGCCACACCTGGTCGCTTGGTGGACCACATGCGCGAAGGCCATGCGAAACTCGATAACGTGAAATTCCTCGTCCTCGACGAAGCTGACCGCATGCTCGACATGGGCTTCGCTCCGCAGTTGAACGAAGTCCTGCGCGGCCTTCCTCGTGAGCGCCAGACCATGCTCTTCTCGGCGACGTTCCCGAACGAGATCGCCGACATCAGCAAAAAATATCTCAAAGATCCAGTGCGTGTCGAAGTCGGCCCGGGCCACTCCACGCCGATCGATACCATCAAGCAAGAAACCCGCGAGATGCAGGAAGAAGACAAGTTCGGCGTGCTCATGGAACTCATCAACGGCTGCGAAGGCACCATGATCGTGTTCACGCGCACCAAGTACCGCACGGAAAAACTCGCGCGCCAGCTCGACAAAAACGGCATCTCGGCCGGTCGCTTGCACGGTGACCGTTCCCAGTCGCAACGCCAAACAACTCTGAAAGCTTTCAAAGACGGCGAGATCCGCATCTTGGTGGCCACGGACATCGCCGCTCGCGGCATCGACGTCCCGGAAGTGGGCCACGTCATTAACTACGACATCCCGCACGTGCCAGAAGAGTACATCCACCGCATCGGCCGTACCGGTCGCGCAGGTGCCTCGGGCCACGCCATCGCATTCCTCACGCCTGAAGTGCGTGAAGAGTGGCGCGCGATTTTAAAACTGATCGATCCCGAACTCTACAAAAGCACGCCGAAAGTCGCGAACGCTGTACGTCCGGAAAAACCAGGTCAGCGTCGCCAAGATGGCGGCCGTGACCAGGGCCACAATCCCCGCATCGACAGAAACGCCGCTCGCCAAGAGCGCAACGCTGGCCAGAGCGGCGGCGGTGATCGTGGGCCACGTCAGGACCGCGGACCTCGTCAGGATCGCGGACCGCGCCCGGAACGCTCGGACGCGCAACCCCAACAAATGCAAGCTCAAGGCAACGAAGTCTACGGTGATGAAGAGTCAGCAGGAAACGTGGCACAGCCTTCTTTGGAAGAACAAATGTCACGCATCGATCGCGCCCAGAAGCGCGAGCGTTTCGCTGGCAACCGCGGTGGACAAGGCGGCCCTCGTGGCGCTGGTCCGAACCGTGGCGGACCCAACCGTGACCGTGGCCAAGGCGGCGGCGGACGCGGCCCAAGTCGTGGCGGACCCGATCGCGGCCCTCGTCGCGACGACAATCGCGGCCACCGTCCTCAGACGACACCGCAGTCCTCGCAGCCTCGTGACGACGCTGACGACAACGCTGGCAACCGTGCCGGCGCCGGTGGCGAAGACAAGAAGAAGAGCGGCTTCGATCTGATGGGTTGGTTTAAGAAGTAGCCCTCGTTTGTTGGCCAGCGCTCTCGTGCTGGCCAACAAAACGTTCACCCTTTCACGGCCGTGAAACCTTTCGATTCAAAGCACCTATAAGAATTTCCTCCGCCTCCCCCAACAAAATCATTCTCCGCTAAAACGTCGCCATGAACGACTTCCACTGCGCCCGCCACATCCTCCTCGCTGCCTCCCTGCTCTTCTCCCTCACGGCGGCCGGATTCGAATTGAAGGTTGAGATCCCCCGCCTTCAGTCCGAGTTTGGCCGCTCCCGTCCTTATCCGATTCTGATCATGGACAAAGAAGAACTGCAGTGGCGCTTCGCCCAGGCAAACGCCCTGGGAGACGACGCCGGAAGAGACCAGCGCGTGACGATCATCCAGAACTACGTGAAAGAAGTCGTGGACGTCGCGATCACCCGCAACGACGCGCTTCAGTTAGAAACCTACGCTACTGTTCTCAAAGACGGCGCCTTCGCGCTGCCCTTGTTCACGTCGATGTATCCCGCGGTCTACAAGCTTTGCGCCGTCATGCCGGCCTCAGAATTTTCGAACTCGCGCTTGGAGTACGAGCGCCTGCTGATGTTTAACAAGCAAGCCGCTCACCAGGGCCACGGGCACGACGACCTCAAGGACACACTTCCTTTTGAAATTTTGGCGCGCTTCTCGCTCTACCACGAGCTCGCCCACTGTCTCGACGAGACGTTCATGCCGAAAACTTTTGACTACGAAGACCCTCACGCGGTTCACCTCTCCGAGTCGTTTGCAGAAACACTCGCGCTTCTCATGATGGAAGCGGAGGGGTTCCGCGAGATAGCACTCCCCCGTGCGCAGTTGCGCTCGATCTACTCCCACCGGATCGGGCGCCACTTTGCGCAAAACCCTCAAGGTGGCTTCGGCAGTCCCTTCTTCGTCGCCTCCGGGGCGATCTACAATTTATCCAACGTCTTGTTGAACACTCCGAAGCTCGGCCCAGGCGCTGACCTTGTCGCCGCCGCCCGAGCTGTGGTGGAGGAATTCGCCACACCCCCACGCGCGTTCACGGCGATCGTGCGCTGGCTCGAAAACGCCGTCGAAGCCGAGACCCAGTACCAGGACTGGGCGCAGTCTTCACCCCACCTGTTCCTGGAGGCTTTTGAGCACTTGATCGGGTACCGCGACAGTGTTCCCCGTATGGCCGATGAGGCGTTTAGCGGCGTGGGCCAGCACCATCCGGTGGTGGGCGCACTTATGACATTCGATCAGGGCCAGTGCGTGGCTTTTCAAAACAAAGATAAGGCGTTGTTCAATGCCATTCTCCGGCGACTCGCCCGGGACCTGCGAGAGGGACTCGGGGGCCCAGAGGCCCAGGCCTTACGCCAGCGAGAATTGCAAGGAATCTATCTCAGTATGCAACAGCGCTGCGCCGCGTACTAAAGCTTAGTTTTCATCCCAGATAAAACCGTTTATTCTTTGATTTCATTCAATTTATCTTCCCCTTTTTCAAGGAGATCCGACCGATGGATATCGCAATGTTTACGCACGAAGGGCTCGTCATGCTGCTTCGTTGGATTCACTTCTTCTCAGGCGTCGCCTGGATTGGCCTCTTGTACTATTTCAACTTCGTGCAAGGTGCCTTCTTCGCGGAGATCGAAGCTCCCGTGAAGAACGTGGCTTTCTCGAAGCTCGTTCCGAAAGCTCTCTGGTGGTTCCGCTGGGGCGCCATGGGTACGTTCCTCTCAGGTCTCGGCATGCTCGGCATCGCCGGCGCAGACTTGAAAGCTGATTTCTTCCTCACTCCGTATGGCCTCTACATCTGGCCCGGTGCTTTGATGGGAACCATCATGTTCTTGAACGTGTGGCTCGTGATCTGGCCTAACCAGAAAATCCTCATCGCCAACGCCAACACCGTACTCGGCGGTGGTGCAGCGAACCCAGCGGCTGCAGCAGCGGGCGCAAAAGCCTTGCTCGCCTCTCGTACCAACACGCTCTTCTCGTTCTCTCTCTTGTTCTTCATGGGGGCTTCTCGCCACCTCGGTTTGAGCATGGGCGAAGCGATGAATCCGTATCCGGCCGTCATGGTGCTCACCGGTCTCATCCTCGCCATTGAGGGCAACGCGCTCTTCGGCAAGTTGGGACCCATCGCTTCCGTGAAAGGCGTGATCCACTTCGGTATTCTCTTGATGGTTGTGATGTACGGTCTCTTGGAGGCATTGGTCTAAAATGAAAAAGATTTTTCTCGGAGGCCTCGTGGCCTCCCTGCTTATCTCTTGCAGCGCTGATAAAAAAGTCGACTACAGCACCCGGACCATGAGTCCGGTGCCGGCGCCGACGACTGTGGAGGCCCGGGAAGCGAGCCAAGCGAATGCTGGCGGAGCTAAAAAAGAAGCGGCGGTCTTCGTCGCAGAAGCCGCCCCCGAATCGACTCCGGCGCTCGTCGCACACGGGAAGCTTCTCTACGAATCGAACTGCATCTCATGCCATAACAAGAACCCGTCTGAAAAAGGTTCCATAGGCCCAGCGCAGGCGACGACTCCTTGGGAAGTCCTCAAGGTGAAGGTCGTGACCGGCCGTTACCCCGAGGCCCTACCTCCAGGTTACGTTCCTCAGCGTACGACCAAGGCCATGCGCCCGTTCCCGAAGCTCGAAAAAGATCTGCCCGCACTCTGGGCCTACATTCAAAGTTTTAAGTAAGTTTTACTCGTTTCGGCCCTGTCCTCCTGGATGGGGCTAAACTTCCTCCATGAAGTTTTCTGTCCTGTTTTTGGCCGTCTTCATCGGTAGTTCGACTTCGTCGTACGCGGGCTTCTTTCCGCCCGAACGTGGAAACTATAAATACACGATCAACGACATCACTCAGCGCTACCAAGACCAGGGGCTGCAGTACCTCATCTTCCATCCCGACCGCGCCCTCCCCGAGGCACGCTACAAACTGAACCGTCGTGGTGAATTCCAGGTCAAAGATTGGTTCCAGCAGGACTGGTTTGAGCTACAGGACATGTTCACCGTCGATACTCCGGCCTACACCGAGCACTACCGTGCTGAAACTTTCAACGAAGCCAAGCGCAACGCCTACCGCGAACTCGACTTCAGCAAGCGCAAGTTCCTCCATAAAAAATTGATCCCCACGCCCCGCGAATGGGGCGGATTGAATCATCCCCCGATCAAAGAGCTCACGCTTCCCCTTGAGCACTACTCTGCTGCTCATGCGCCTCTAAAACTCACGACCTCGCCGTACTTCGATCCGGCCCTCCACCGCGAGATCGATGAGGTCTCCCACTCCGAACTCTCGTTTGGAAACACCATCACCTTGCTGGAAGACAAGGGCGCCTTTGAGGCCAAAAAAGCTTTGATACGGGCCGCCCAAGAAACCATCCTCATGGGCTCACTGGTCTTCGTCTGCGACAAGGGCACACAAGAAATCGTGGACCTCTTGATCGAGCGCCACAAAGCGGGCGTCGATGTCCGCGTGCTCGTCGATGCCACCATCAGTAAATTCCTTAACCATCGCCAGTGCACACGCCAGCTCAAAAACGCCGGCATTCAAGTCCTCGAGGGCGACGATTTCTGGAAGTATGGCCGGGCGATCTATCACACCAAGAGCATGATCGTGGATTTCACGGCGGCCATCAGCGGCGGCCACAACATGATCGACGCCGACAACCTCTCGCGCGGCACGGACTTTCAAAACCGCGACGTGGATATCCAGACGCGAGGTCCGCTCGTCACCGATATCGCTTTGGCGTTCATGAAAGACTGGACCTATTTCCAAGAAAAGCGCGTTCGCAAAAATGTGACCGACGTGAAAGCCTACCGAGAAAAAATGCAGAAGCGCCAGGAGCTCGAACGCGCGCAAGGTGCGCGCGGAGCCGACCACTACTCTCGCATACTCAGTGATCAGACAGCGCGCATGAACGGCGTCTGCCGCTACCTTCGCCAGTCTCCCGCCGAGGACCGTCAGCTCATCGGCAAGGCCTACTTGAAGATGCTCGATGGCGTGCAGGACTACCTGGCGATCACGAACCCAGTGACTTCTGACTCAAAGGTCACGCGCCTCAATCGACCGCTCTTGCCCATCATCGAGTGGAAAGATCGCTTCGGCATGTACAACAAACTCTTCGATAAATTGCAAGAGATCGCCCAGCGCGGCACGCGCATCGACTACATCACCACCAACATCGACATGGCGGGGAACGAAAACGTCGCGATGCTAAACGAGGAGATCCGCGAGCTCACCGACGCGGGTCGCGAAACGAAGGCGACGCTGGCATTGTTCCAGATCCACTTGTGGAATCGCTACTACGGGAAGCCCCACTACAAAAATCTTCTGAAGGATTGGATGAAGCATCCGAACATGCACATCTGGACCCACATCAGCTTCATGCACTCGAAGGTCTTCCACTTCGATCGGATCGCGGCGTCCATCGGCTCGTACAACTTCCAGCACAACGCCACCGACCATTCCTACGAAGGCACCACCATCTGCCAGGACAAATCTCTCAATCAGCAGCTGGACCGCGTGTTCGTGCAGGACATGGCCAACTCAATTCCGCTTATTTTTAAGAAGTAGCAGTTTCTGTGCACGCGTGAGGGACTTCACATGCGCCTCGAACTTCGAGGCCTCGGAGCGATTCTTGAATTTCTTCTTGTAGCGAATTTCTACGGGCGCCCCGGAATGGAAGTACTTCGCCCCGCCCTTGATCTCGCCGGAGTGCTGCCGGAAGCGTCGCTCGAGATCTGTGGTGATCCCGGTGTAGAGCGCGCCCTTCTCGGTCTCGATGATATAGGCCCACCAGGGTTTAAACGATGACTTTGCGACTTTCTTCATAAGATAATCTTGGCAAAATTATACTGAGGAGTCTTCATGAGCTTGCTGTCTGAATTCAAAAGTTTTGCCATGCGCGGCAACGTAGTGGACCTCGCCGTCGGAGTGGTCATCGGCGCGGCCTTCGGCAAAATCGTTTCGTCTTTGGTGGCGAACATCATCACTCCGGTGATCGGCCTCATCGTCGGCGGCGTGAAGTTCGACGACTTGAAAATCGTGCTCAAAGAATCGACGGATCCGGCGGTGGCTGCGGTCACCATGGACTACGGTATCTTCTTGCAATCCGTGTTTGATTTCGTCATCGTGGCATTAGCTATTTTTGCTGTCGTCAAAGCAATGAACGCCATGAAGAAGAAAGAAGAAGTGTCACCGACACCGGCCGCAACTCCCGCGGATATCATGCTGCTCTCGGAAATCCGCGATCTTCTCAAAAAGTAATTATTTCTCAGGGAGCGGAATAAAATCTGTCTCCCTAGGGACTTGTCCAAAACGCTGATTCCTCCAATCTTCTTTCGCCTGCTCAATCCGCTCTTTGCTCGACGACACGAAGTTCCACCAAATGTGGCGCGGTTCCGGCAGCGGCTCACCCCCGAAGATCAACACTCGTGAGTCTGCGCTCGCTTTAAACTCTACCTTCGAGCCTGGGGCGAAGACGATCAAGACACCGGCGCCATGCTGAACCCCCTCGATTTGCACTTCCCCTTTGGCGACGTACAACGCGGCTTCGTGGGTCATGGGCATCGGAAACTCTCCCACGTGCCCTTGGGTAACAGACGCTTCAAAATAAAACAGTGATGAGTAGGTTGATACCGGAGATTTGATCCCTTGGTACTCACCCGCGATCACACGCCACTCGACTCCACCTTGCTGATACGACGGAAGTTCATGCGCATCGTAATGCACAAACGACGGCGCCACTTCTTCATGAGACGTGGGCAGCGCAATCCACAGCTGGATGCCTTCGACGGTCATATCGTTCTGACCATGCTCAGGGGCGGAGCGCTCGGAGTGAGAAATACCGCGACCTGCGGTCATCCAGTTCACTTCACCGGCCTTGATCAATAACTCGTTCCCAAGAGAATCGCGGTGGAGGATCTCTCCACTGAAAAGATAGGTCAAAGTAGAAAGGCCTATGTGCGGATGCGATCGCACGAGCATTTCAAATTTATCAGAGACTTTCACCGGTCCCATGTGGTCCCAGAAAATGAACGGGCCCACCATGCGCTTATGCACGAACGGCAGCGCACGACGAACCATCATGCCATCGCCGAGATCTCGTTCGCGAGGAGGGATGACGAGGCCGACGCTCATAGCACCTCCGTCTGAATCGTCGCCGATGTATGAAGCATTTTATGGATCGGACACTTGTTGGCGATCTCCGTGAGTTTTGTCACTTGTTCGCTCGTCAGATGAGGATCAAATTTAATGGTGCGACCGATGATGACCTCTGCGCCCTCCGCCAGCGTCTTGACTCCGACGTGGGTGACGCCCAGGTCCCAGCCCTTGCGGGCACCGTACATCGTCATGGTCTGCAAAGTGCAGCCTACCAGCGCGGCTTCTAGAAGTTCATGGGGGTTCGGCCCTGTGTCCGTACCACCGAGCTTGCCATCGAGGTCAGCGCAAAACGAATGGCGTCCATCCGAGAGCATGACTTTAAATGGTTTTTCTAGCGTGCCGTGCACCATAGGGGCCTCCAAAGAGATGTCATTCAAGATAGCTTTATACCTATGAAGCCATTTGACCAGAGCTATTGGGATACCCATTACCAAGACATCAAAACCATTGATGGAATCGGTAATGTAAAAGACCACTCGCGCTATCTGCTGGCGTACTTCAACATCGAAGGATTTAATCCGGAGTCCATGGTGGATCTGGGTTTTGGGACGGGCCACTTGATGAAGGAAATGGCGCGGGCCCTGAAGCCTCGCCGCATCGAGGGCATCGAGCCCTCCCCACCGGCGTTTCAGCGCATGAAGATGCCCAGGGCGAAACTGCATCACGAAGACCTGGTGACCTGGGCGCGCAATCCGGCCCGCGCTCGCTGGGCCTTCGACTTAGGACTTTGCACATCCGTGCTTCAGTACTTAAGCGATAAGGAACTCAAAGAAGTCTTGCCGATCATGGCCCAGCGCTGCCGGTATGTTTACCTAACTGTTCCCACGGACATTGAATACAAGCGCCAGCAAAGTGAGCTGCAGTTCAGTGATTCCTGGGCACGCGTGCGCACCCGCGCCCAGTACCAAAAACTCATCCGTCCCCACTTCACCTTCATCTCGAGTCGCATCCTCGAGAGCAAGGTCTTCTACGACGACAGCACCACCGAGTTCCAGGACCTGCTTTTCCGCTTTTAGGGTAAATTTTTCACGGCTCGTTTCCTAACTGAGACCGGCCCTCTAGAGTGCGCTCACAACTCTAAGGAGCCTCTATGAAAAGCCTTTTGCTCGTCGCCTGCTTAACCGTGACCTCACTGGCCCAGGCCGCCACCTTCAAGCGCATCTCAAAAATTTCAACCAAGTCCCTCGAAGCTCTCACCACGGAGCTCGACGTCACCGTGAAAGACCTTCCCATCGAGTCTCCGGACAACATGGAAACCATGGTGGATCGCCAGTCCTACAAGCTCACCAACCCGACAGAAGCCGTCTCGGCGACGCTCAAGCAGCTTGCCCACCGCCTGACCGTCGAGGCGCGCGACACGGCCGATAGCGTGACCGTCAAAAAGATCACCCTCACCACGTTGAGTTCTTGGGAGCGGGTTGAGAACATTGTTTTTGGGGCTTTTAGCTTCATCGATAACCCGGAGACCCAGATGACGGCGTTTTCGGAGACGCTCGTGAGTGTCTTGCAGAAGAACCGCGTGGAGCTCTACTCGATCGAAGTCATCGGTAACAGCGGGACCTTTAGTGCCCTCGGCATCGTGGACACTCAGCAGCAGGAAATCCTTTTGTTGGGCAGCCAGTACGTCTTGTAAAATCTTCTCACTCACCACGGCCTGACCGTTTCTTGCGATATAACCCACGGGCACTTCTTCCCATGAGGTTCGTATGAAATGGTTGGCCGTCTTGGCACTCTCTCCGTTGCTTTCCCACGCCATGATCTCACCCGAGGCCCTCGAGCTCGCACGCCTTCAGCAAGAAGCCGCGGCCCTGCGCCACACCCTCGGCGGCTGCAGCATCACCGAAGCCGGAAATGAGATTCAGGGTCTCAACGTCGTCCAAGAAAAAAACGACAAGCGCGCGACGATCCTACTCAACACCGTGGCCGCGGACACCCTCGTTCTGGAAGAAGAGTGCCGCCAGTCTCAGGCGGGCCTTCGTTTGATGAGCATCCAGCAGCACGCGAGCGAGCTCGCACGGCGCCTGGGGATCCAAAGCAGTCTTCCGTCTGATACCAATGATGCGTTCCAGGTCGCCGACGACGAGCTGAATCTCGAGCTCCAGTCCGAAGCGACGGTGCGCTCGATGGACCGCGAGTTCTGTCCCACCGACGAGCTGCCGACGGACCTCCTCACGTGGCACGCTTTCTTCCTGCAGAATGGCTACATCTGCACCGTGCAAACCTACAAAAACATCTCACTTGAGTTGAACACCGTCGCTGGCAAAGAAAACGCTCAGTCGAGCTTCGACGACCTCGGCGCGCTGACGCTTCCCGAGCTCAAAAAACTCTTCAAGCAAGAGTTCGCTGTGGAACTTGCGGAAGACAAACTAAAACTAGCGTTCATCCCGCAACTCTCCTATGAGAACGGCATGCTGGCGGGCCTTTTCCCGTACCGCTTGTTTTTGAACCAGACGGAAAACACTGGCTACACGTTCTTGCAGAAAGAATTTCGTCGCCTGGGTGTAGACGTGAAAGTGATCTACCGTAACAGTCTCGCACCGCTCGAGGAGCAAGTTCGCGAAACCGAAGCGGGCCTTGCGGAACTCGAGGGCCAGCACCTGGTGATCAGCCGCTCGATGGGCTCACGCGTGATGAACGAAGTGAAGAAGCGTGCCGAGCTGGGCCTCGCCAATGGCACGGCCAGTGTGGCTGCCTGGTACAACGTGGGTGGAACTCCCAACGGCAGCGTGATCGCTGACTACAAGTCTCGCCCAGACGTGTTCTACCGCGGCGTCTTCCCAACAGTCGCAGATACCTTGAAGCTTCCCGTGGGTCTGATCGCGAAGGATCCCCGCGTCGTTGATCACTTGCCGTCGACGATCTTCAGCGCGCTGGATCGCGCGAACTTGCCGACCATGGCCCACCACGAAGATTTGAACCCGGCGGGCGACGTGACCAGCACCATGAAAGTTTATAATCTGATTTTCCTTTCGTCGGGCTACGAGCGCGCCACCCAAGGCGTGGACCCGGTGTACACTCACATGCTCTCTTATGGACCGACCGAAGGCAGTGCTCCTTTGGCCGGAGCTGCGGTCGACACCACGGCTTCGGCGCGCGTGTTCTACAACCTCGATCACCTCGCCTTCTGGAAACTCACACCACAAGAGGGTCTCGCAGTGTACCTGCGGACTTTGATCGCTGGGAAGAGAGCGGGGCTTTCACTTTAAGCGCATTTGGTATTAAATTACTCTATGCTTTTCTATCTGCGCGAAATCCCCTTCGGTGTGTACCGGTACCCCCAGAGTACCGATTCACTCAACGACCTTATTCTCGCCAAAGAACCCACCATTCTCACCTACGACCTCGACTGGCCCGACGAGAATAAAAGCCCAACAACGGCACGCTACGGCAGTTACAATTTCCTGACGTATCCAGGCACCGACGACTTCAAAGCTTTCATCATCAGCGCGATCGATGACTTCTACCGCAAGATGAATTGGAACATCCCCACTGAGCGCTGGGTGCAGTGCTGGGTCAACATTCACCGCGAGGGCCAGCGCTTAGGTCTGCACACGCACCACGACTGTAAACTCTCGGGCCACATGACCGTGGCGTGCCAAGGCAGCTACACCGCCTACTACAGCTCGATGTTTTTTGAGCTAGAAAACGAGCCCGGGCTTCTCACGCTGATCGGTGCGGAACGCGTGCCCCATGCCACCAGTGCCGTGGTAGGCGACAAGGCCCGCATCTCTATTGCTTTTGATGTGATGGAAAATAAAGCCGAGCTGTTCGACAACTGGATCCTCCTCCACAAAGACCGAGGCTTCCAGTGATCCTCCATCTACGCCTCAATCCGATCGGCTTCTACAAGTATTCGCACAAGGCCGCAGCGCTCGAAGACAGCGCCGATCTCCGGCGCTTCATCCATGTCTCCATCGATGCGTTTTATCGCCGCATGAATTGGCCGCTGCCTCCGGAGCGCTGGCTCCTCTGCTGGGTTCATGAGCAAACACGCGCTGACGGACAACCCCCTCTGCGCACTTCCGAGGGCATCATCACGGGCCAAATGACTCTCCAGAAACAAGCGGCCCGCACCACTTACTTCGACGAAAAAACCTTCCAGATTGAGAATGAAGTGGGGCTCTTGATGATGATCGGCACCGAGCGGATTCCCTTCACCACCTCGTCGGTTTCCGGAGATCTCCCTCATGTTTCGTTAATGTTCACTGTCGCTGAGACGAGACCGGTATTGGAAGATCGATGGGTTAGGCTCGGTCCTGACGTATAATTAACTTTTCAGGCCGCAACACATTGCGGTAATAAAAACGCACTTACCCCCATCAAGGAATCAACCGTGCGTTTACTCGTCGTTATTTCTGCTCTTTTCTTAACTCTTTCGGCCTGGGCCTTGCCCGTTTACAACTGTGACGTGACCGCCACGGCGAAGCGCACACTGTGGGGCCAGCCCGCCACTCCCTGGAACAAAAAACTTTTGCTCTCACCGGCGTTCACTAACCGTGTCGATTTCCAAGAAACAGTTTTGGAACTCCGTGTGGACGCGGGCGGCGTGATCGCCGGAACAGTGAACGGTCAAGCGAACTTCATCCTTCGCGGCGACGTCATGAACGGCGCCTTCGAGAGCGCTTCTCACACGGGTAGCATCAAATGCGACCCTGAGATTTTGCTGAGCTTCGTGCTGCAATTCAAGCCCTGGAAGCAGTTCTTCACCATCGATCCGATCCTCTCGCAGGGCCACATCCAGAACCGCGCGGACCTGCGTTCTGTTGACTACGGACACCTGTGCTTTTTGGGTGACGTGAAAGAAGTGAACGACGGGCTGTCTCTCGGCTTCGGCGTGACCGGTAAAATCGTGAACGACTACCGCATCGACTTTACTTGGGAAGCGGAAGATTGTGTTCGCTGGACCGGTAGCAACCCGGACGACAGCATGTGCATTGAGTACCGTCGCAACAAGCGCACGAAGTCAGTCATGAACTGCAACGGTGAGCCGGATCCACGCTCTTAGAATTGAGAACTACGGGGAGACGACCTTCACGGTGTCTCCCTTGTACTCGACGACTTGCCCGCTGCGAATCTTACAACGCTTGCGGGTCTCCACCACTCCATCCACTTTCACCACACCCGTCGCGATGATGTGCTTTGCGGCCCCACCACTCTCGCACATGTCGGCGATCTTCATGAGGTCACAAAGGGCGATGAATTCGTGGCCAGCAGCCAAAGGGATTTCGACGGGGTTTTTCATTCGCGGGAACGTCGCTTCATTTCACGGAGCACCGCTTGCAACATGGCCTTGCACTCGCCTTCGGTCATTCCTGCGAGCATGTGGCTCTTCTGCAATTCTTTCGCGCCGTCACCGTGAGTCCCGAAAGACTCGATGCGGTTATTGAGATTGTTCCGCAGAGTGCGGAGCTTCTTCGGTGTCATAACAGTCAGATCAGTGGCCTCTTTCATGGGATCCCTTATTTACGGCGAATGCTTTTAATCGTGACGGTGTCCATCGGAACGTTCTGATGGCCGCTCAAGTTGCCGGTGCGAACGGCTTTGATCCGGTTCACGACGTCCATGCCCTTGAGGACTTTGCCGAAGACGGCGTATCCCCAACCCGCATCTGTCATGCCCGTGTGGTTGAGAGCCGAGTTATTTTCCACGTTGAAAAAGAATTGTGCGGTCGCGGAATGCGGGTCCGACGTGCGCGCCATAGCGATGGTTCCGACGTCATTCAGGAGACCGTTGTTCGCTTCGTTTTTCACCGAAGCACGGGTGGTTTTCTGCTCCATCTTTTTATTGAAACCACCACCTTGGATCATGAATCCCGGAATCACGCGGTGGAAGATGGTGTTGTCGTAGAATTTCGCATCCACGTAGGCGAGGAAGTTCGCCACACTCAAGGGGGCCTTATCTTGGTTGAGCTCGATCTCAACTACACCATGGGTTGTTTTCATCAAAACCACGGGATTCGCGGCATGCGCAGCGAAGCTTATTAAGCTTAATAAAATACACAGCTTCAACATGCTTAAAGTCCTTTTAAAATCGATGACTTATAAATATTTACTACTGCCACTCATAGGCCGTCATGTCCATCATTTCTGGCCTATAATAGAGCTATCAATGAGGAGTCCTCAGATGCTGGCTTATAAAGACCACCAATTAGTGTTCTACGACCATGATACTTTTCTTGGCGACACAGTAGCTGATTACCTGGTCGATGGTCTACAAAACGATGAAGCTGTACTGGTTGCTGCCACACCGGCGCACTGGGAAATCATTCAACAAGAATTGATCTTACGCGGGATCGAACTCGTCTCCGTCCTCAAGAGCGGACAGCTCATCTTCGTTGACGCTGAGCTCATCGCTCAAGAAGTTCTGCAGAACGACAGAATCAACGCGAAAGCTTTTTATGCCCTCGTCCCTCCGCGCTTAGCGGAACTCCGCCAGTACAGCTCGACCATTCGCATCTACGGAGAAGTCGTCGACGTGCTCGTTGCTAAGAACCACGTTAAAGCGGCGCTCGAGCTCGAAGCGCTGTGGCACGCAGAACGTGACCGGCAAAATTTTACTCTGCTGTGTGGTTACGGCATGCACCACTTCGCCGACCAGAATGCGGCCGAGGACTTCGACGAGATCTGTGGCTGCCACGGCGTCATTCGGCCGACGGAGAAAATCCTTAAGCTCGAACGAAGGGTGCAGGACATTCCGACCGAGGTTCGCATCGAACAACGAAGTCTCGCCCTGGTGCGCGCAAGTAAGCTCATTGAAGCCCAATCGAAGATGGCGTCCTTGGGAGAGATCAGCGCGGGCGTCGCCCACGAACTGAGCAATCCCCTCGCTGTGCTCAACATGGCGATGGAACAGCTCATGACCAACGGCACGAAGGACCCCAAGCAAGAGCGTCTCTTCAGTCTCCTCCAGCGCTCCACCGCGAAGCTCTCGAGCATCGTGCAAAACATCCAACTCTTTTCACGCCAGTCCACGCTCCAGATGGACATGGTCAATCTGACCACCGTCGTGCAGAAAGCGCTCGACTACATCACGCCCGAGCTGAAGGAGCGCCGGATCCAGCTCCACACGAAACTCCTGCCGGATGTGTACATCCTCGGAAACGAGTTCGCGCTCGAGCAAGTGGTGCTGAATCTGCTGACCAACGCGCGGGATGCCATCATCGAAGCCAAGCCTCTCGAAGACTGGACCATCAGCCTCTACATGCACTGTCCCTCCAAAGAAGAGATCATCATTGAGGTGGCGGACAACGGCTGCGGCATGGACGAGGACCTCGCGAAAAAAATCTTCACCCCGTTCTTCACGACGAAAAGCAGCGGCAGCGGCACCGGCCTCGGTCTCTTCATGGCCCACGGGATCATCCGCCAACACCTCGGGGCCCTCACCTGTCGCTCGTGCTTGGGCCACGGCTCGAGCTTCCACATCACTCTCCCCTATGCCGCAAAGACTGTGGCCTAGACTGCCAGAAAAAGTGATGATGGAGTCATGGGACTGATCATTTTTTTCCTCCAACTCTGCAGCGCGAGCTCGGCCATCTCGGTAGACCTCTCGCTCGCCTACAAATGGGCACCCGTCATCCAGCAAGAGCTCGGCAGCGAACCCCGCGCCGATGAGTTCACACGGGTCGACTTCGACGGCGACTGGGACGCCGAAAACAACTGGGATCATCTCCTCAAATTTCCGCGCCCCGCGGCCGTCTACTACCACGTGATCGAAAGCGAGACTTTCTACTTCATCACTTACGCGCTCTTCTTTCCGCGCGACTACGCGGACGTGTGCTTTTGGATGCACTGTCACGAGAACGACTTCGAAGGCCTGCGCGTGACGGTCAAGAAACCGGACACGCTGTGGCGCCTCGAGGCCCTCGCGCACAATCGTCTCTCGACCGTGGAGAAGCCAACAGCGGTGGAGGTTATGGTGGAGCGCGGAGGCCATGGTATCTATCCCCGGTCCGCGAGTGCGCCGATCAAGACCTATCGCCCGCAAGACTACGCGCTCATTTCACTAGATGAGATCTGGCAGCGGCGCAAGAGCAAGCTCTTCAGAGAGAACGCGACGTTTGCCGGTAAGAAGTGGATCGTGGGGGGATTCGGGGCGGCGAAGCCACCGTGGTCCTGGGAGATCTGGGGCAGTGATTGGCAGAGAGGCGAATGGTTTCTACATCCACTGAAAGGGATGAAGGAGAAGTATCTCCGTCATCCCTACCGAGTAGATTAGAGCTTACGGTAGCTGAGTTCCTGCTGCGTGCGCATGCCTGAGTGGCAGTTGTCGCTCGAGTAGGCCACTTCGGCAGTCACACCTTGAATTAAGGCAGACGTTCCATCACGCTTCACAACGATGGTCGCTTCAGATGAGGCTTCCCACGTGTCACCGCAAGATCCGCCGGCGAAGTTACTTTCGACGTTGAACTTGAACGCGATGGTGCCGTTGCCAAGGTCGCGGCCGTTTCTTAGTTCTACAGTTTTTACTGCGCGGTTACCGTCCACAGAGAAGCGCACAACGGCTTTGCTCGCGGCGAAGATGTCGAGTTGCAGTTCGACGTCACCGAAACAAAGTTCGCGAGAGAGGCTGACCTCGTTCGTGTGGAGATCAACGTCACGGGTGAAGCACGTCGTGTCCGCGAACACGGGAGCAGAAATGAGGAGAGCTAAAAGTGCAATTTTCATGAGGACTCCTTGGGGTTAGATAGGGAGGATTTACACCTCCGCCCCATGGCCGTCCACCCCGGGCCTTGTTAAGATTGGGCCATGAAGAAGTATTTACACAAGTTAGGATACAGCGGTGATTTGGCACCTAGTTATCAGCTTTTGCGCGACCTCCATCGCCTGCACCAGGCCAAAATCCCCTTTGAAAACTTAGACATTTTGTTGAACAAAGTACCGGCCTTGGACGACGCCTCCCTCGAAGCGAAACTGCTGGATTCCGCCCGTGGCGGTTACTGCTTCGAGCTTAATCTCTCGTTTGCGCGCCTCCTGCGTAGCTTGGGTTTTGAGGTGCAGCCGCGCCTGGCGCGCGTGCTCATGCTGAATCCTGATCCCACGCAGATGCCACGCACCCATGTCTGGCTCATGGTGAAGATCAAGAGCGAGCTCTATCTCGCTGACGTGGGCTTCGGCGCCGGCTCCGTCCTCGAGCCCGTCCTGCTGGCACCGAGCGCTCCCTTCACGCAAGACAAGGAAACCTTCCAGATCAAGGAACTTCCGGGACCAAAAGGACTCACACTCCTGCGCGAACACCGCGGTGAAATGAAGCCCTTGTATTGGATGGATCCGTCGCCGGTCTACCCCATCGACATGGTCCAGAGTAACTTCTGGGTGGCGACCCACGCGGGTTCACGCTTTAGACAAGGCCTCACACTCACCGTCTACCAAGACCAAGAACGCCTCTCGCAGGGTGATCTCAACGGGGCGAAAACCGGGACTGAACTCGCTGAGCAGCTGAAATCTCGCTTCGGAATCACGGGTCTCACGGGTTCAGAGTGGGACCAGCTCCATAAGCGTCTGGCCGACATGTTGCTCTGAGGGTAAATTGCCCTCATTCTAGGAGCACTTATGGTATCGCCGATTTTCGACGCAACTCAATGGACCGAGATCAAAGAATTCGCTTTCGAGGACATCACCTTCCATAAAGCGAAGAACACCGGCGCGGTTCGCATCGCCTTCAATCGTCCGGAAGTGCGCAACGCTTTCCGTCCACAAACCGTCGACGAACTCCTCACGGCCCTCGAATGGTCACACCAACAAAACAACGTGGGCGTGATCCTGCTCACGGGCAACGGTCCCTCAGCGAAAGATGGCGGCTGGGCGTTTTGCTCCGGCGGTGACCAGCGCGTGCGCGGTAAACAAGGCTACGAGTACTCTACTTCTAAAACCTCACGGGCGGGCCACGGCCGTCTGCACATCCTCGAAGTTCAGCGCATGATTCGTTTCATGCCGAAAGTTGTTATCGCTGTGGTGCCGGGCTGGGCGGTGGGCGGCGGTCACTCCCTGCACGTGGTGTGTGACATGACGCTCGCTTCGAAAGAGCACGCCATCTTTAAGCAAACCGATCCCGACGTCGCGTCGTTTGATTCCGGCTACGGCTCGGCGTATCTCGCGCGCCAAGTAGGTCAGAAGCGCGCCCGCGAAATTTTCTTCCTCGGTCACAACTACTCTGCGCAAGAAGCGTTTGAGATGGGCATGGTGAACAAAGTCGTGCCGCATGCAGATCTAGAAAAAGAGGCGCTCGAGTGGGCGACCACCATTTGCGGAAAATCTCCTACTGCCATCAAGATGCTGAAGTTTGGTTTTAACTTGATCGATGACGGTTTGGTCGGTCAGCAAATTTTTGCGGGTGAGGCCACACGCCTTGCCTACGGTACCGAAGAAGCGCAAGAAGGCCGCACCGCCTTCCTCGAGAAACGTGACCCTGCTTTCGAGCAGTATCCTTGGTTGTATTAGTATGGCCGAGCACTTACACGTTTGGGGAATGAAGCACGAAGACCAGATGGATAAGCTCATCCAGGTCTTCACGGACTTCGACGTGCCCCACACGTTCCACGACTACCGCGACGACCAACCCGACGACGAACGCCTGCAGCGCTGGGCCGACTATCTTCAACAAGACTTTCCGGTCAATGGCCGCAGCACGCTGTGGAAAAAATCCGAGCGTATGTTCATGCGCCTCGAGCCCGCTGAGCGGATGGATTGGCTCAGGAAGCACTACCACGTACTGGAGCGGCCGATCGTTGAGGACGAGAACTTCGAGGTGCTCATGACCGGCGCACGGCCTGAGCGGATTCTGAAAGAGCTTTGTAACATCAGACTTTAAAGATCGACAGCGTCTCGCCGATCCCTTGGCAGATCCGCCTCACCGCTAGTTCTGGGGTGTGGCTTCGCCCCACATCTAATGCGCTCACAAACGACGAAGCATCATTCCTGAACGCCAGCGGCGGCAGTCCTGCCTGCGCCAACCGCCAGTCGGCGACCAGCCGTGCCGTGCGGCCATTGGCGTCCGCAAAGAAATGCAACGTGATCAGCCACTGATAAAGTTTCGCCGCTTCGATGAGGGGATGTTCGGTATCAAGTCTAGCGAGGACTTCGCTTTCAAAGACGCTCCACAGAACGGGAAGGTCGTTGGCCGGGGGATACTCGCCATTGCCCCCCTGCAGATCCGTCGCCCGCAGGAGTCCGAAAGAATCCGGATTGAGTTTCGTGTGAAGCGAGAGGATCGTGGCGCCATCAATCGCCGTTTGCTCCACGATGAACTGACGAAGTTCTTCGTTGGCGGCGGCCCAATTGTTGAGAGCCTCTTGCTTGGGTGCATTGATCTCTTTAATGAGTGTGGTGGAGGCCTGCAAACGCTGAAAGCCTAGCTGTTCTATTTTCTCTGCGGTGGGTGCGGGCAACTGCGCACACACGAGCTCGACCTGCTCGATGAGGTGGAGTGTTTCTGCAGATAAATCTTGGGGGGTGAGAAGGCGCAGGGCCTCAAGAGAAAGAGGACTCAGGTTCGAATTGAGCTGAGTCCTCTTCATGGATTACTTCTTAAAGACGGTCTTCGACGGCAAAGTCACTTTGCCCACTCCTGCGACGTCCACCACGATAGCTTCGCCAGTTGTCATCATGAGCTTGACGGCTGCGCCAGCAAGATCAAGCTGGAGCTTGCCGACAGCACAGGTTGAACTCTGTGTGCGCTTGAGTTCGTTCACGCCTTGGCGAATGTCGCCGAACCAGCGATCGGCCACGTGCAAGACTTTACCCGTGACAGGATCGATGACTTCGATCGTGAGTGTGTCAGGTGCTTCGCTCGGCTGGCAGATGCCCACGACCGCGCGGTTACCGTGGAAGTTGCCCGTGTTGCCGTTCGTGACGACGCGCACGCCGATGATCACTTGGCGGCTAAAGCCCAACTGACCAACTGCCATGACCGGCGCACTTTTATAGAGCGTAGAGTACACGGCCGATACCTGCGCGTGAGCGTCAGAGGTCGCCAGCAGTGTGGTGACGGGAGTGGCGAGCAATAGGCTAGCGATAAGCAAAGACTGAGGTCTTGTTTTCATAGGTGTTCCTTGGGGGTAATGTGCTTGGCGGCAAATTAGCTGAAGAAGCCAAATTCCGCGACCCCCTCTGTAAAAACAACCTATCTGACTAAAGTGCTTCTTAAGTTAGCCTCTTTATGAATAGTCCGATAAGCCGACCATGAAATACCTGTTGATCGTTAGCCTCGTCTTGTTAGGTGCCTGCCAACCGCCGCAGGAGACCGTCCCGGGCCAGTCCCTCGAAGTGGGCTTTGACCGCTGGGGAGTCAGTGACGCGTGCTTTGTAGATGCAGAGATCTGTCCCGCGATTGGCTGGGACTTCGATCTTGACCTCGCCTTCCAAGCGAGCTGCCGTGAAGCCGGTCATGATGTTGTGAATTGCTCCTGTGGGCCCGCGCTTTGTGATGGCGAAATGAAAACGGGTCCTGACATGGATGGCGTAGAGCGAACGTGCGCCGTTAGTCCAACCCCTTCCTTCATGTGCACGCAAGACTTCCAGGCCGGCGATCAGTACGCTCTAGACTGTGAGGCCAGTGGAGGGACACCGATCGCGTGCGGCTGCCATGACTACATTTGTTTTGGTGCCCCGCAACCGTAGTCAAAAAAAAGGGGACCGAAGTCCCCCTAAGAATTAAGCCGTTTTCTTCTTATCTTTGTCCTGCCACACAGACCAAACTTCCTTGGTCCATGTCGACTGTGTATTGGTGACCCACTTCTTCGCCCAAAGCTTCTCGTGTACAAACTTCTCCAGCTCTTCCGGAGTCTGCACGTCGACCCACAAAACCATGTCCCACTCGCCCATCGTCGAAGCGGCCCACTTCACTTCTTTCCACTTCTTGAGCCAGCTCCAGTTTTCCCAAACCGGTGCATCCTTATTCCATTTCACGTGTACCTGGGCCGTCCATTTTTTAGACATGAGAGTTCTCCTTAAATTGATGTGCGCCCCCCCTATCGAAGGAATGAGCTCAGGAGATGAAGACTTTGCAGGGTCGGCAGAATTCGCCCTAGGCGCCGAAGAGTTCTTTACGGAGTTCGTCCATCTTATGCTTTGAAAGGTAGTTGCGGATGAAGTTCTTGTTCTCGGCCTTGTACCAGAAGAAGAACGTGCGCTGCTTGGTCTTGTCGTCTAGCGTGATCGCGGTTTCCACGGGCTTGAGCGTGTACGGGTGATGGCCCGAGTAGTAGATCTCGGTGGCGACAGTCATGGGCGTCGGTGTGAAGTCCTGCACCTGCTCAAGCTTATAGCCGAGCTTCATGGTTTTTGAGGCCAGCTGGGCCATGTCTTCAGGTTTGCAACCTGGATGACTTGAAATGAAGTACGGAATGATCTCTTGGCGAATGCCCTTCTTCTTGGAGATCTCCTCAAATTTCTTTTTGAAAATATGGAAGAACTCGAAGCTCGGTTTACGCATTAACTTCAACACGTGGTCCTCGGTGTGCTCGGGGGCAACTTTCAAGCGGCCCGACACGTGATGAGTAACCAGTTGTTCAACATACTCTTCATCGGCTTTCGGATGGCTTGAGCGCGGATCAAACATCAGATCATAGCGCAGCCCCGAACTCACGAACGCCTTCTTCACCTGCGGATGGGCAGCGACCTCTTTATAAAGGTCCGTCATCTTGGTGGGATCGGTCTCGAGGTTCTTGCAAACGAGCGGGAACACACACGAGGGCGCCGCGCACTTATCACAGATGGCCTGATCAATACCTTTCATCTGATACATGTTGGCCGAAGGGCCACCCATGTCCGAGATGTAGCCTTTAAAGTCCGGCATTTTTACGACTTGATCGAGCTCGCGCATCACGGACTCTTTCGAGCGTGAAGCGATCATCTTGCCCTGGTGAGCTGAGATCGTGCAGAAGCTGCAGCCACCGAAGCAGCCGCGGTGAGTGTTCAGAGAGAACTTGATCATCTCGAAGGCGCTGATGGGCCCGCGGTCTTTATATTTGGGATGCGGCAGGCGGGTGTACGGAAGATCAAAGGAGGCGTCGATCTCTTTTTCGGTCATGGTCTGGTACGGCGGATTGATGACGAGAGTCTTGCCTTCGACTTTTTGTAACAACCGATTGGCGTACTGTTTGTTTGATTCCACTTCGACGTGCATGAAGTTACGCGCGTACGCCAGTTTGTCTTTCAGGCAATCTTCGTGACTAGTGAGTTCTTGGTCTTCCCACTTGGTGCTTGGGACTTCGTCGGCAAGGAAGGCCGTTTGCGGAACGTTTCTGAGTTCTGAGAACGGAATGCCTTTAGAAGCGAGCTTCGCGATATCGCGCAACGGCTGTTCTCCCATGCCGTAGATTAGCATGTCCGCGCCGGACGTGGTGAGGATGTTCGGCAAGAGCTTGTCTGACCAGAAATCGTAGTGGGTCACACGACGCAGAGACGCTTCGATGCCGCCCAAGACCACCGGTGTGTCGGGATAGAGCTCTTTCAAGATCTTAGTATAAACAGTGGTGGCGTAATCGGGGCGATGGTTGGTGGCGCCGCCGGGTGTGTAGGCGTCTTCTGAGCGCGTACGCTTAGCAGCGGTGTACTTATTCACCATGGAGTCCATGTTGCCGCTAGTGACCCCGAAGAAGAATTTCGGTTTGCCGAATTTTTTGAAATCCCGCAGGTCGTCCTGCCAGTTCGGCTGAGCAATGATGGCGACCTTCATGCCGAGGGATTCGAGGATGCGCCCGATAACGGCGGTCCCGAAGGCCGGGTGATCGATGTACGCGTCCCCGCTGACCAAGATCACATCGAGTTCGTCCCAACCACGCTTCTTCGCCTCTTTCGCGGTTAGCGGAAGCCATGCGGTGATGGGGAGTTGGTTCGTCTCGGTCGTCATAAGACGCAGAGATTGCCTTAGGCCTTGGACATTGGCCATGAGTAGTTTTTACACGCAGGCCGTGCTGCGGTGGCGGCCGGATGCCGTGCCATGTATAGAAGAAGTAACTTTCCCGCCATTGGAGGATCCTATGCGCGCCCTTGCCCTACTTACACTCTTCGTCGTGCCATTTGCTCAAGCTGGAGTGGTCTACACTTCTGGCGACTGGGAGCTCGACGACACTTCGACACGCTCGAACCCGAACGGCACGTGCATCGCACGGACCTTGGGTGGAGATGATCGCGTGGACATGGCGCTGGAGCTTCGCATTCCGAAGAACAAACCTGCCGCCTTAGAGATGTATCTCACACAGGAGTATGGCCGCGCGAAAGCTTGGGATATCATCCTGCGCGACGACTCAGTGATGGCCTTGGGCTACACCGGTAAAATCGGTCGCAAAGAAACGTTCTGGGCCGTGCCACAAAAGATGGCAGCGGTGATGGCGCAGCTCCTCGAGCGCCGTGACATCAAACTCAAGACGGCCGACGGTTCCCGCGACCCACGCTACGTGCTGTCTGCCGATGGTTTCAAAAACGTTCTCGCGAAACTCGAAGAGCGCTGTAACGGCAAAGTCGCCGTGCTGGATGCGGCCTTCGAAGCGTCATTCACCGCAGGGAATCCTGTTGCGAAGTCGGCCGGCTTTACGGTCGAAACCACAGCGCAGATTCGTGAACTCTACATCGCCGCCCACGCGGTTCACCTTTCGAAAGGTGCCAACGTAAAAGACATGCAGGCCCTCCGCCAGCGCTTCGCGACTCAATTAGCGGAAGCCACTACACTTGAAGACACCATTCAACGTGTCGACACGTTGGATATTCCAGCGACCCGTGCTGCCCAGATCGCCAATGATCAGCGCGAGACAGTGGCACAAAACGAATTGCAACGCTTGGCCGTTGCGATCCCGGCCTTGAGCGCGGCCGTCACGTCAGCGAACGGCGTGGTTGCCACTGCGGAAGCAGCGGTCGCACCTCTTCGTGCCGAACAATCTCAGAGAGCGAACGCGGCGTACAACGCTCGCAGCACTGTCAACAGCGGCCTTGATCGCATCGCTACATTAGATTCACAGCGCTCATCAGCGGTTTCTCAGATCAACCGCCTCGACAGCGAACGCTCACAAGCTCAAGACAGCGCGAACCGCGCCTCGAGTGCACTCTTCTCGGCCGAGCAAGACGAGCGTCGCGCGGAGAGCGAGTTCCGCAACTTCGATCCGAGCCGCGAGCTCCGCTACCGCCTTGACCGCAACTCTGAGTACCAGCGCGCCGAGCGTGAGTTCCAGGGATCAGTCGCAGCACAACGCCAGGCCGAAGCTGACGTCGCAGACTCTCGTCGCATCCTGGCGGCGACCGAAGCGAAGCTCACGGGCTGCCGCGCCACCGCCGGTGCAGATTGCACAGGCGCAGAAACGGCCGTCACGGAAGCCCGCAACGAAATGGCCCGCCTGCAGGGGATCGAGCGCAATCTCGAAAACCGCGTGGTCCAGCTCCGTAACATTCTCACCAACGAGCGCCAGCAGGCCGAGCGCGAGGTCGAAGCGATCCGCACGAAGCTCGGGCAGAACATGGCGTACGCTCAACAGCGCGTGAACGAACTCCGCGCGGCCCTGAACCGTGCTGAAACTCGCGTGCGCGAGATCAGCAACTTCGAGATCCCACGTTTGAACGATCAGATCACGGCGATCGACCGCGAGCGTCCCTTGGTCGTCTCTGAAGTCAACCGTGCGCGCCCAGAAGCCGAGCGCCTGGAAGCCGAGCAAGCGAACTTCGAGCGTCGTGTCGGTTGGGCCGCGAAGTACGCCGCTCTCCAAGACGCACAACGGGCCTTGAATGCTCGTACCAACGAATTGAATGCGGCCCTGACTTCTCAGCGGAACGCCAACAACACGGTCGCCGCGACTCGTGCCGAACGCATCCGCCTCGATCAGGTCCTCGTGGGCCAGCAACAGCTCTTGGCGAGCTCTCGCTCACGTTTGATTGAAGTGCGGGTAACGCTTGAGCCATTCGAAGTAGAACGCGCGCGCATCCAGATGGTCGCCGGTCAGCTCGATGGCCAGTTCAAAGATCTCGCTGCTCAGTTCGCTTCTCGTCTTCCTCAGTAAGATTCAGAGGGCCGGGAAACCGGCCCTACTTCACATCCCGGAAAATAAAAAAGACCGCTCCCACTAGGCACAGCGAGGCGTAGAGGAAGTTCTTCGTGAGCGGCACTTTCATGAACAGCACACAGAACACCGCGAACACCGTCATGGTGATCACTTCTTGCATGACCTTGAGTTGCGGTAAGGTGAAGTACTGATGCCCCAGGCGATTGGCGGGCACCTGGAAGATGTATTCAAAGAACGCGATCCCCCAGCTAATGAGCACCACTATCCAGAGGGGCTTCAAGGTCATGTCCCCCTTGAGATGCCCGTACCAAGCAAAGGTCATAAAAAAATTGGAAACGATGAGCAACAAAATGGGTGTGATCATGTCAACTTCCACTCTGAACGTTTAAGAACGTAGCGGACGGCGCTCTTATTTTCTGCGGGGAATTCGTGGTAATCAAATCGTTCCACAAATTTCAGGCCTACTTTTTTCATGACCTCTTGGGAGGCGATGTTCGCTTCCATCGCAACGGCAAAGATCTCGTCGACTTTGTAATCGGCGAAGCCAAGTTCCAGAAAAGCGCGACTGCCTTCGGAGCCAAGGCCCTGGCGCCAGAAGGCTTTTTTAAGACGGTAGCCGAGCTCGATGGAGTTCGTGTTCTCCGGCGTCGCTTTGTCGGGACGAAATAGAAACCAACCGATGAACTGGCCCGTGGCTTTCTCATGCGCGATCCAAACGCCGAAGCGGCCCTGGTGCTTCGCCTGCGTGGCGAGCACGCGCTCAATGGTCGCCGCCACCTGCTCATCGGTGGAGGTCGCACCGTTCGTGAGATAGGTCATCACCTCCGGATCGCTGTCGAGGTCTTTCAAGAGAGGAGCGTCCAGTGCTGTGAGCGGACGCAGGGACATGCGCGAGGTTTCCATGCTTACTGTTGGATGCTCGCGAACGCGATCAGGATCATGCCGATCGCCATGGCGAGCGTGATCCATTTCACAAACGAGTTAGGCTTCGACGCCTTCGCAGCAGCAGCTTCTTCCGTCGGTGCCGCGAAGTACTCCAGCGGCATGTCCACCATGTGTGGATAGATGCGATAACGTTCGAGCTCTGGGTAATGCTCGGGGGCGATGGTCGCTAAGGCATCGTCGGGAATATCCACGCGTAGGATCGAAGCGTCGCCGCGCTGGCGCGTGCGTTCCGCGGCCTGGCCGTCGTCCATGAGCACCTCGTAGGGCACTTGGATTTTATCCAGCAAGAGGAGGAGGGAGTCGAGTTCTGTCTTGGTGTATCCGGTGTAAAGCATGCAGAGACGTTAGCACGAATGACTTTCATGTCGCGAAGCACATATTTGTGTAACCCTGAGAAAATATGGTGTCATCTTAAAATGAAATCATCACACATCCGCACTGAGCTCATCGCCGGCTTCACGACTTTTTTAACGATGAGCTACATCATCTTCGTGAATCCCTCTATCCTCGCCACCTCTGGCACGGGCATGAGTTTCAGCGGCGTCATGACCGCGACGGTGTTACTCGCGGCAAGCATGACGTTGCTGATGGGACTTTACGCTCGTCTACCATTTGCAGTCGCACCCGGCATGGGTCTCAATGCCTTTTTTACCTTCACGCTCGTGCTCGGTGAAGGCATCCCGTGGCCCACTGCTCTTGGCATGGTCTTTTGGTCGGGGATTTTCTTTCTCATTATCTCTGCGACTCCTCTGCGCGAAAAACTTGCGGAATCACTCCCCCACAACTTGAAGATCGCTTCGGCGGTGGGCATCGGTTTGTTTCTCACGTTCATCGGTCTCAAGAATGCGGGCCTCGTGATCGCGGACCCGGCGACCTTCGTGCGCATGGGCACGATCAAGGGTGCCACGCTTCTTTCCGTATTGGGCCTCTTGGTGATTCTGCCCTTCCTGAAACGCCGTAACCCACTGGCGTTTTTGCTCGGTATTTTTGTGGTCACGATCGGTGGTCTTGTCATAGGGCTTGTGAACTTACCGACGCAAGTCTTCGCGGCGCCGGACTTTGAAAGTGTCTTCATGAAAATGGACTTACTGGGCGCCTTGAAATTTTCCTTCTTGTCCGCCATCCTCTCCATGGTCTTCACCGACATGTTCGATTCCATCTCCACGTTTGTGGGCGTCTCACGAGCGGCGGGTTTAGTAGATGAAAAAGGCAATCCCTTGCGCATGAAGCAAGCGCTCCTCGTCGATGCAATCGCCACCACACTGTCTGGTCCCTTTGGGACTTCTGCGGGTACCGCCTATATTGAAAGTGCGGCGGGCGTCGAGGCCGGTGGCCGCACGGGACTCACGTCGGTCTTCACCGCCCTGTTTTTTCTTCCCTGCCTCTTCCTCGCGCCCCTGGTGGGCATGGTGCCGGCGTTTGCCACCGCGCCCGTTTTGATCTGTGTCGGTCTGTTGATGTTTAAAAACATTTTTGAACTCAAGACGGAGCATTTCGAAGACTGGGTTCCTGCGGTGATGACGATCATCTTGATACCGCTGACGTTCTCCATCACGAAGGGCCTCATGGCGGGTCTCTTTTTGCAGGTCGCACTCTATATTTTGGTGGGACGGATCAAAGAGTTGAACGTGGCGCTCTGGCTCTTAGGCGTCCTATCAGCTATTTATCTCATGCAGTAGCCCGCTACCGCCGCAGTGAAGAAACTTCGCGTTATAGTACTAGTTCATTTTTGAAACGGATTTTATGATGACTCACTCTTTCGCTGACACGTTCAGCGAACCCAAGTTCTACCAACAGGTCACTCCCACTGCGGTGCGAGCACCGAAGCTCGTCGCATGGTCAGACGACGTGGCCCGCCGGCTTGGTTGGCAACCCAGCGGGTCGCTGACGGAGGCACTGGGTGGCAACGCTGTCTTGCCAGGGATGAAACCCATCGCCACTCGCTACGGCGGGCACCAGTTTGGTCACTGGGCCGGACAGCTCGGCGATGGCCGCGCGATTTTACTGGGTGAGGCCAACGGTCTTGAAGTGCAACTGAAGGGCGCGGGACTGACGCCCTATTCACGGCGCGGCGATGGCCGTGCGGTATTGCGATCATCAGTGCGCGAATACCTGTGCAGCGAAGCCATGCATTTTCTCGGTGTGCCGACCACGCGCGCGCTGGCACTCGTCACCACGGGAGATGATGTTATCCGCGACATGCTCTACGACGGTCATCCGGCGCCTGAGCCCGGTGCCATCTGCACGCGAGTCGCGGAGAGCTTCGTGCGCTTCGGCCATTTTGAAATTCTTGCTGCGGATGGTGACAAAGACGGCATGCAGAAGATGCTGGATTACGTCTTGGGATTTTATCCCGGCCACACGCTGGAGACCTTCTTCGCCGAACTCTGCACGAGGACTGCGAAGCTCATGGTGGAGTGGCAGCGGGTGGGCTTCGTTCACGGTGTGATGAACACCGACAACATGTCGATCCTTGGCTTCACCATCGACTACGGGCCCTATGGCTGGATGGACGTCTACGATCCCGAATGGACGCCCAACACTACGGACCGCGAGCATCGCCGGTATCGTTTTGGTCAACAGCCCAGTGTGGCCTTGTGGAATCTCTCCCAGCTCGCCGGCGCACTTTCGCTTTTGGGCGCCGATCTTCGTCAACCGCTGGAAGAGTTCCGTCAGACCTACTTCAAAGACTGGGAATTGATGATGGCCAACAAGCTTGGCGTGAAAGACTTCCCGCTTGAGCTGGTGAAAGAGCTCGATGAGATTCTTCGTCTGCAAGAAACCGACATGACGATTTTTTATCGCGAGCTCGCCGATTGCATCACCTCAGGGATGCCCAGCGGTGCGTTTTACCAAGAGCTGCGGCCCCCCACGCAGGAAAAACTCTCCCTGTGGCTCACAAGGTGGCGAGCGCTGAAGCCGGACTCAGTCGTGATGAATAAAACCAACCCGGCGTTCATTGTGCGCAACTACCTCGCCCAAGAAGCGATCGATGCGTTGGTTAACGATGATGATTCGGTGATGAAGGCCCTCGAGCTGGCCCTCAAGACACCCTACGAAGTGAATGCGGCGACGAAAAAGTTCCTAGGCCGCCGGCCCGAGTGGGCCCGCACCAAACCCGGTTGTGCCGCTCTCTCTTGCAGCTCTTAAGGACACTTCTTCGCGACGAGCGCATTCTGGGCCGTGTTCGCCAGTACAGGGTTCTTCGCTTCCACGTAGAGACGAACTTCGTCGCAGGTAGAGCGCGGTGATTCGATGATCGCGAGGGCCAGGAAATGTTCGGCCACACCCATAGTGGCGATGCGATGAAATAAATTCTCCGGCAGTTTTGAGTTCCGCACCAGCGGCGCCAGCACGTAGGTCTGAAAGAGACTATTCTCGGGATTTCCGGGCGGCACATTGTTCACGATGGTCCCCATCATATCCAAAGAAAGTTTCTCGTGGAGAATGACCCGCGACATGATCATGTAGTCGAACTTCCAGCGCTCGATGAGTTTCGTGAGATCACTCTCAGACAGGTGAACATTGGTCGCCAGCGTGCCGGCCACCACGTCGTCCTCGCTCGCCATGAAGAGTTCGAGCTGGGCACGCTCTTGGGTGGTTGCGATTTCCTTAAAGTAGATCTCGCGCTTGTTATCGGAATAGATTTTTCCACAGACCAGCAGAGAGAGCAGCATGACCACACCGCTCTCCACCGACAAGATCTTCTTCTGGCCCATGATGACCAAGGCGAGATGGGTGATGGCAGCGCCGGCCAGCCCGCCGAGCATCATGAGGACCGGGAGGAGCAGCAGTCCCACCGGGGCGGTGGAACTGGTCGAGAGGAACATGGTGTACAAGAGCCAGCTAGCGCCGAAGACAGCGCCCATCAAAAATGGTCTGAAATAAACAGATTTATTCATACCTGGAGTATGACATTGCCCACCTGCCTCATAAACCCTTAAACTAGGGCCTATGCCACATTTTAAATCTCTGAGCTCCGGTGACTCCATTAACATTATCGCGCCCGCATCGGCGGCTCCTATCGAGCGCCTGAATCACGGACTCGAATGGCTGAACCAACAGGGTTTCGAGGCGCATCTGCCGAAAGATCTTCTCAAGCCTCGTCTCTTCTTTGCCTCACCGCTTGAGACCCAAGTGCGCCATGTGAAAGAGGCCTTTAAGTCTGACTCCTTGGTCCTGTGGTGCTTACGTGGTGGCTACGGCTCCGCTCGCTTGATTCCTTATCTCGAGAAACTTAAAAAACCGGCACAGAAAAAACTTTTAATCGGTTTCAGCGACATCACGGCGTTGCATTTATACCTCGGGCAGAAATGGGGCTGGCCTACATTGCATGGTCGCGTGCTGACGCAGATGGATCCCAAGGCCAAGCGTCGCCCTGATTTGAAAATCTACCGCCAGCTTCTCGAAGGCAAAATTAAATCACTCACCTATTCAGGTCTTGTTCCGATGAACGATGCGGCGAAAAAATCGCGCACCGTCAGCGGCCCTGTGACCGGCGGAAACTTACGGTTGCTGGAATGTTCCATCGGCACGGGCTGGGAACTCGAGGCCCGCGGCAAAATTCTCTTCTTAGAAGACGTGGGCGAGCGCGGTTACTCGGTGCACCGGATGCTGGTGCATTTGACTCAAGCGGGACTGCTCGAAGGCGTGCGCGCCATTGTGCTCGGTGATTTCATCGAGGGCCTCGAGTCCGATGGGAAAGATCGCACGCGGGAGGCCCTGCAGGCCTTCGCTGATGAAACTTCCATTCCTGTCTTACGCGGCATGCCCTGCGGCCATGGTGAGAAAAATCACCCGCTGCCTTTTCATACCAAGGCGACCTTGAAGCTCGGTAAGCGCGGAACACTCAAAGTCGCCACAGGCTTTTAATTCCTTACATCCAGGGAGTAACGGCTTTTCGTGGAATAATTCTTCCATCTAAATCATGGAGGATTTTTATGAAAAGCTTAGCTTTACTGGCCCTCGTATCCTTGCCCGCTTTTTCTGCGGAATACATCGTCAAATTCAACAACACTAAATCACTCGCCGCTTTCTCGAACGCGCGCGTCTTGAACGTGACTGTCGGAAATTTCGCTGTGGTCAAAAGCGATGACAAAAATTTTATCGCCAACGCCTCACAAATGGCAGGCATCGAGTACGCCGAAATCAACGCCACTTACGAAGCGTTTGATGTGCAAGACGCCGACTTCAAAAAGCAGTGGGGCCTTGATAACGACGGAAAGAACTCTGGCGGCTGGTTCAGTCGTGGGGTCGCTGGTGTCGACATCAGCGCGCTGGACGCGTGGAAAATCACAAAAGGTTCTCGCGCGGTGAAGATCGCCGTGATCGACACGGGCGTCGACTACACCCACGACGACCTCAAGAACAACATCATGATCAACGCTGCTGAGAAAAACGGCACCGCCGGCGTCGACGACGACAACAATGGTTTGATCGACGACGTCTACGGCTACGACTTCGCCAACAAAGACGCCGATCCGATGGATGGCCATGGCCACGGCACTCACTGCGCCGGAGTCATCGGTGCTGAACACAATTCAATCGGTGTGGCCGGTGTGATGGCGCAGGTCCAGATCCTTCCGATCAAGTTCCTCTCGGACAGCGGCAGCGGCACACTCGAAGGCGCGATCCTTTCGATCGATTACGCCATCAAGCGCGGCGTGGACATCATGAGCAACTCGTGGGGCGGCGGTCCACGTATGGAATCACTTTTCGAGGTGATCAAGAAGGCCGAAGACGCGGGTATCTTGTTCATCGCCGCAGCTGGTAACAGCAACGCCAACAACGACACGACGGCGACCTACCCGGCGAACTACGAGATCGAGAGCTTGATCTCTGTGGGTGCCATGGACGGTAAAGGTAAGCGCGCGACTTTCTCAAACTACGGCGCTCAATCAGTTGACGTGTTTGCTCCTGGTGTTGATACCTACTCGACAGTACAGAGCAATGGTTACAAGAAAATGTCGGGAACCTCGATGGCGTGCCCACACGTTTCCGGCATCGCTGGTTTGATGCTCGCGCAGAATCCGGACCTCACGCCGGCCGAACTCCGCCAGCGCTTGATCGACAGCGCTGTTGATAATACCGATCTTCGCGGCTCAGCTTTGTCGGGCCACGCGGACGCCGCCGCTGCTCTTCAGTAGTCTCTCTTTTATTTTCACTACGGAAAGCCTCCCTTCGGGGAGGCTTTTTTTATGTGCTGTTTGAGGTAAAGTCTTAGTACATGAATTGCAGCCTAAAAAGTACTCATGCTGGCTCAGAAACTTTCGTGCGGTGCATGGCCCTGGCGCTATTGATCTATCCCTACTTTGCTTACAGTTGTGCTCAGAACGAAATTTATGTACGGGAACATCAGGTTGCCCCTTACAAGCGCGGGGATCAAACTGCAGTATCTGGCTATCAGCGGAGAGGTTATTGCCGAGAGCTTAGTCACGAGAACTACTTCCAAAACAGTACCACTCAAAAAATGAAGGGAGCTCCACTTAAAATTAAAAAGTGGTCAGAGACTGAAAAGAAAATCGTTCAAAGCCATGTCGATACGTTACCTAATTGGCTCGCACGCTATCGTTTTAGTGAGGTCCTTCGAGCCCAAACTGATGGCACAGCGAACCCTGCATCAACCATTCCCTATACGAAAACAATTATTATTTTTGACCAATTTTTCAAAATGAATAATCAGAGGGACATCATCACTCATGAAGTCGCACATATTGCAGTTTGGGATTTGGATGCCAGTGGAGCAGAAGAATTTGCGGTAGCATCAGGTTGGTCTCTCGATCTCAAAAAGCGACAACGACGGCCACCACCTAACCCACTCGCACCAGATTCCGTGGATTCGATAACGGAAGATTTCGCAAATCATATCGAAGTATACTATTCAAACGAAGAGACGCTTAAGAAGCATAATCCAAAAGCCCATGAGTTCATTCGGAAGCTTGTTCTGAAAAAGGAAAATCCATGAAGGCATTGCTCATGTTCCTGATCTTTATAGGCTGTGCCTGCACGGCACCTGACGTAGATAAAACATCTGACGAATTATTTGAGTTAATTAAAGCCCATCAATCAGGTGACCTGAAAATGTTTATGAATAAGTTCGGGCAACCTATGCGCATTCAACAAACAGATGAAAAAAATGAGCTCAAATATACCTACCCGCATTTCGAAACACTAGTAAATCCAACAAAAAACGAAATCATCACGACGAGTACATTTTTTTGGAAGAGCAATGATGATTATGCGTATTTAAAAAGAATGTTCGGGCAGCATGAGTGGATTGAAAAGCCCCTGCCAACTTCTTCACACGAAATCAGCGAGGTCTACAGCGTAGAGATTCCTGAAATTGGCGTCTCATTCGAATACGATCGTTATGCTCCAAAAATCACGTGGATCCTCATCTCCAAACCTAAAATAAAGTAGAAAAACATGAACAAATCCGAACGCCACCTCTTCGATCTCGCCGACGGCGAAGCTTATTTCAACGTCGCGGGCATGTCCCCTCTTCTCAAAAAAGTCCACGAGGCGGGTATCGAGGGCCTCACGCGCAAGTGCCATCCCTGGAAGATCAGCTGCGAAAGCTTTTTTGACGAGGCCACGCGCGCGCGCCAGCTCTTCGCGGAGCTTGTGGGCGCAGACGTAAACGACATCGCCCTAATCCCAGCGGCGAGCTACGGCGCCGCCATCGCCATGAGAAATATTAAACTCACGGCGGGCCAAGAAGTTCTGATTCAAGCCGAAGAATTCCCTTCCATGTACTACGCCCTCGAGCGCGCCTGCCGGGAAGCGAACGCCAAGCTCATCACCATCCCTCGTCCCACCAACGGCGACTGGACCGCTGCGACCTTGTCTTTGATGACTGAAAGGACGGCGATGGTCTCCGTGGTGCCGGCGCACTGGACCGATGGCACCACCGCAGACTGCGATGTCATCGGTACGCGCTGCCGTGAAGTGGGCGCGACGCTCGTCATCGACGGCTGCCAGAGCGTGGGCGCCATCCCGTTTGACGTGCGCAAAGTGCAACCGGATTTTCTCATCGTGCCGACCTACAAGTGGATGATGGGGCCCTACGGCTACGGCTTCATGTACGTCGCCAAGAAGTACCACAACGGAACTCCTCTAGAAGAAACCTGGCTCGGCCGCGAGGGCTCGGAGACGTTTTCTAATCTCGTGAACTACCGCCCCGAATACCGCGTAGGGGCCACGCGCTATGACATGGGCGAACGCTCAAGTCACACGCTCCTTCCTATGGCGGTGGCGGCCCTCGAACAGATTCAAACCTGGGGTGTGCACAACATCGCGGAACGGATCAGCTCTATCGTCGATGAGATCGCCGAAGCGGCGACAAAAAAAGGCTATCAGGCCGTGGCGAAGGCCCATCGCTCACAGCACATGGTGGGTTTACGTCATCCCGGCGGCATTCCAACTGGGTTGGCGCAGCGATTTGAGCAAGACAAGATCTACGTGAGTTTTCGTGGGAGCTCCATCCGCGTGGCGCCCCACCTACATGTCTCGCAGAAAGACATCGATCGCTTCCTCTCGCACCTATAGCGGAGGAAGGCCCAGGAACTTGCGGCAGCGATTCATTTTTCTTTCGGTGCCCGGATTGAGTCCGCGGGTCGTGACCTCAAGGCACGCCGAAAGAACCTCATATTCCACGAAGTCTTCACGCTCGAAACTGATCGGCGCACCGGTCTCGTCGCGGCCCAGGAGATTGAGCGCGATGGTTTTCGGTGTCCAGTACGGCGCCGAAGTGATGCGGTAGTAGCAGTCACTCACGCCCGCGATGCTCATCTTCGGCATGCGGCTCATGGTGAACATGTTGGGAATGATGTCTTCATCGGCCGCCGTGATCTCACGACAGTTCGAGTAGTTCACGATTTTTTTGAACCAGGCCTCTTTTGAGAGCGGCTTATCCACGATCCCCGGCAAGCCACCGTCGATGACGGAAAACTCGCCGCGAGCACTGATGACGGGGGCCACGTGGTACCACCAGTCTTCATCCCGCGCGAGGCCCGAGCGATCGGTGTAGAAAACGAAGATCTTACCGGCCGTGATGTTTCGTTGTTTGGCGAGCTGGTAGGTCCACACGTGGGCACGGTTCGAGCACACACTTTCAAAGACATCCACGACGTTGCGATCGAGCTGACGAAACACGCGCTCTTTCGTGAGCCCCACCGACTCCACGTCCGTCAGGTGCGTGTTGTAGTCCGGCAGGAAGATATCCTGGGCGGCAGCGGTCAAAGGCAAAAGGAGAGCGAAGAAGAGTGTGTACTTCATGAAATTGGTCCCTAGAGAATTTTTCAACTCAATACGCTAGGGCCCAAGAAGATGACTAGCTTCCAAGTAAACTTTACACCCAGAACGTGAAGGCCCGCAGGCGGTTTAGGCCACCACAGGGATGGGTCTGCACCCGCAGCTCACTCACCAGGCCCGTCTCCGAGACGCTGAACGCCTTGCGGTCACCGGCGAAGCTCTTCACGTAGGTCTTTGCCACAAGTTCTTTCCAGGAGCCATTCACGAGGCCCTGGATGACCACCTCGCGGGGATTGTTATTCACAAAATAGGTGAAATCCAGCTCAATGCGATGGAGCACACTAGGACGTGCCAGTGCAACGGTGACTTCTTCGAAGTGGCCCGGAATCCGGCTGCGCGCCGATTCCAATCCATCGAACATGTTCAAGGGCCTGAACGGTGAAATCACCTGCGCCGCAGGGCCGTAGTGTTCGTTGGAGGCTTTGAGCACTTTTGCTCCAAGTGCCAACGACGCCACATTCACTTTGTCGCCTACTTTGAGGCGCGCCAGTTCACGCTTGATGCTTTCTGCGTCTATCTTAAACGGCAGGCTGAGCGGCTTCTTCGTCTTCGGAATCTCTTCCGTGAACACACCGTTCTGAGGCAGTGCCGGCAATTCAGCAAACAGTCCCAAGCGCGTGAGGCCACCGTCGGGGATCATCTGCAACTTAATCTGCGAGAACACTCGCGCGTCGGTCTCGCGTTCAACGGCTTTGAGCGCATGGCCTTCGAGCTTGGTGGTAGGGAGAATTTCCACCCACTGCCCGCTGGTCAGACCTTCTAAACGAACGGCCGGTGCTTGGTTACCGTGGTGATACTTCGTCGACAACGTCACGTAGCGAATCACAGACGGGTTCTTCATCTCAAAGATCAATTCATCATGGGGCAAGGGATTGTGTCGCACACTCTCCCAGCTATCCATGATCTTGCCTTGCTTGCCAAAAAGCTCTGGATCAAACACCGGCTCAAAGGGACTCAGGAGATTTTCTGCGCGTGCAAAAAGATCATTCGTGACACTCAACACTCGCCCATCGACGGCGAGGTTATACTTCGCCCATGGTGAGAGCGCTCCCTTAACCACGATCTCTTCCGCTCGTGTCGGCTGGAAGGCCTTGAAGACGAGCTCGCGGTATCCCACGTTAACGATCTCTTCTTGCTTCAAGTTCTTCGTTGAGAAATTCGTTTTAAATTGTGAGGCGTCGACTCCTTGCACGCGCGCGAGCTTCAAAGCGGCCTGCAGGATCTCGGCGTTGAAGACCACGCCGTCGAGTTCTGCGTTACAAAGCACCGTGACGCCGAAGCCACGATCGGGCCCGGCAAAACAATGAAGGTAGACGCAGCGGAAACCGTCGTTGGCCCCTTGGTGAACCACGAAGCGATTGTCACCGCCCTCGAGGATAAAGACGCCGAGGCCCATGGTGCAGCCCATGAACTCCCGGCAACCTAGATCACTTCCGTGAAGCATGGTGCGGGCGGTGTCGTGACTGATGCCACGACATCCGTCGATGTCATGGTAGGCATGCTCGAGCGCAGATAAAAACTGCGCAATGGATCCGGCCGTGCCCATCGCTCCGGCCGCAAAGGCCGGGAACATCAAGCGTGTGCCTTCGACTTCCGAGCCATCGTCGCGGTGGCCGTGGGCAAACGTATGGCCAGGCATGGTTTCTTGCAGGAACGTGAAGTTGCTCACACCGAGCTTGATCAAGAACGTGTTGGTGAGATCATTGATGAGGCCATGCTCGAGGGCTTCGATGAGATGCTCTAAAACAATGAAGCCCGCTCCCGAGTACTTAAACACCGTGCCTGGCTTGTTGATCACTTCCACCGCTGGGTAGCCATACTCCACGTTGCCGTTCAAGAATGCTGCGATGGGCGGCATGGGGCGATTGGCCGGTATGCCATTCACGTAGTGCATGTTCAGCGCCTGATGACTCATCAAATGCGCAAGGGTCACTTCGTCGCCCCAAGGAGCGGGCTTCAGGCGGAAGCCCGACTTCGTCGTCGCCAAAAGTTGGTTGACGCTTGTGTGAAGAGAAATCTTCTTACTCGCAAAATACTCGCAGGCAAACGCACTCGCGACCGACTTACTCAGCGACGCCAATTCAAACAGCATGCCGTGGCCCGTGCCCGTACCGAGGTTGATGACCTGGTGGCCCTGGTCATTACTGAGCGCAATCTGCGCATTCTTGATCTTATACTTCTTGAAAATTTCGTGGAACACGTGGCCGGATTGAACTAACGGTGCCATGCGCTTAAGCGCGATCTCCCACAAGGCCGTGCGGGCATGCACGAGCTCTTCCGCGGCGCTATTGTTCATGCGCTCGCGCAAAATCTTGAGCATCTCAGCTCCGCTCTTGCCTTGCGCAGAGACGAGAAACTTCACACCGAATTTCTTCTTGTAGGCCGCCCCTTCGAGACGCAGCTGTTCTTTAATGGCGTCGTCGTCGCCAAAGACCTTTTCTTGTTCTTTGACGGCATGGGCATCCAGCGTCTTTTTTCCTTCGCCGATGTCACCGTGAAAGCTCGCCGCTTCGATGACTTCTTCGAGCATGAAGGCACTGGCGACTTCGGCGCCTTGCATGAGATCCGGCAAATCATGGCGGGCCATGACAGAAGCGAAGCGCTGACTACCGAGGCAAGCGAAGTACTCGCAGAAGCGCTCGACGTAGGGGCGCATCGCAAACTTCTCCGCATCGAGCGCAACCACTGCGGTCCACGGGTCATGGCTTGCGCGCACGTCATCCATGGTGAACGGCAGAAGCAGCTCGGTGGCAAACTCTGCGGGATTCTTGTCCGTCATGAGGCGAAGCATGAGCTTAAACGCCACCGGGTACCACTTCGCGGTTCGCTCGTCCCATTTCACTTGGACGATCTTTTTATCGTCCGAGAGGTCTTTGCGAATGAAGTGCATCTCTTCGTGAGCGATGCGCAGGAATTCCTCGAGCGTGAAGCGGCCGTGGTGGATCTCGTGCCAAACTTCCCAGCGCGAACGCTCGGTGGTGGCAAGGTCATCCATCACGCGTACGGCGACGCCATCGATCTGCGCCGGAAGCGCCACGCAGCCACTCCCCGTTAACCAGTCCGCGAGATACTGCAGACACTGGAAGACGTTGTAGCGCACTTCATCGGGATGATTGTTGGCGATGTAACTTGATTCGCGAATGTCGGCGACAATGAGGGAGCGTGCGTACATCGGATCATCGGGGTTGAGGCCTTCGATGTCGGGCCCCTGAATGAACGACAACACATCTTGGGCATGCGTACTTTCTAAGAGTGAGCTCACCAGTGTGTTGAGCGCTTTGGAATCACCACTCTGATGTTTTTTCCAAGCGGCCACTAGCGCCAGTCCAAGACGGACAAAATCCGGATGGGCCACCCAAAAGCCGGTGAGATCGCGCTTCATCTGGGTGATGACATCTTTGAAGTAGCCTTTGAGTGTGATCTGAAACGACGGCGACTTGAGATCGGCGCCGATGGGCAGAATCCCGTACATGCCACCGACTTTAATGCCACCACGCGGGCCCACCACGTCAGCGAGCAAACGGTGCGATGCCTTGATGTATTTGATCACGATGTTTGGATCGGCCTTCACGGGAATGCGGTAGTTGCCGTCTTCCTTGAAGAGCCGTGCGGTGGAGGCCAGGTAGTCATGCCAACCTAAAGACGCACCGGCGAAGTAAGGATGGAGTTCATCCATGATTTCATGCGTGCGAAATATCGCGCGGGGATTTTCTAAGACGATCATGAGTCGAATCGTGCCAAGCTTGTATGAGGGATACTTTTTCTGAATTAATTTCTCGGCCGTCTCCATCATCAAACGAATATAGCGGGCCTCTTCTTCGTTCTCGAGCTTCGGCACGTAGAACACCAAGGCTTCCGGCTGCGTAGCGTGGTGGAAGAAGTGCAAAGCGAAATCATACAAATGCAACGGCACTGGAGCGTCGTCTTTGAACATGAAGAAACTGGGCAGTGCTAAACCAGGAAAACGTTTGATTGGAAGCGCGAGATTCTCCGTCTGGAGTTCGTAGCTCTTGCCTTTATCAACTTCCTTGATGGTTTTATCGAAGCACCCCTTGAGATTCACTCCGGCAGAAATCAAATCTGCGCGCAGAGGGGTTTTTGAGTCTTCGTCGTCGGCGCCCCACTTGGGATTATGCTGAGCTTCGCTCAGCAACTCCGCGACGATGGCCGGTTCCCCCGGCAGCTGGCGGTGATAAGCGTTCATGGCGTTGATGGCGAGCTTCGCGCTATCCGGTGGACCGAAGAGTGTGACATGCGGGCCCTGCAGATAACTTGGGATCGGTGCGATCGGCTGGCCGCCCTTCTTCACGTAGTCTTCGCGCTTCGGGCCCACGACGATGCGGCCTTCGCCGTCTTCCAGACCCAGTACGGTCAGATAGTCGCTTGAGAGATAGTCGCGTTCGTGGGTTTGATTAAATTCATACAAGGCCCGCGTGCGCTGATCGATGAACGCGCGATCTTGCGTGCGGCGCATGAGCACCACGGCCAGTTCGCTGGCCACGCTCCCATGAAGATCGCTCAGAAACTGCAGCGCTTCCGTCGTCTCGAGGCCACCGCCTGCGCCGACCTGCGTGAGTCCGCTAACACCCGGCACGGGACGAGCTCGCGCAAGTAAATGCGCCTTGAGAGCGGGACTTAGGTAGTCGTCGTAGTACATTTAGCTGCCTCGGTAGGTCGATAGTCCGTAAGGGTTAAGCAAGAGCGGTACGTGGTACTTGCGGTTGGTGTCTTTCACACGAAAGACGATGGGCGAGTTAAGAAAGAAACTCTCGCGGCCCTTGAAGTAGTCTTCGATCATGAAGGTGATGCGGTAGTCAGCCGCTTGGTAAGAGCAATCGAAAGCATGGCGTCCATCAGTGTTGGTCACGCCGTCACTGACCTTCTCCCACACGTCACCTTTCTTTATTTCCAAGCTCACCGCCACGCCGGCAGCGGGACTTCCCAGACTCGTATCAAGAATATGCGTGCTGATCATGGTGTTCCTTTTAGCTGCGAGTGTAGAGCGACATGGCCGCCAGCAACACGATCCCGAACACCAGCGCACCGATGGCACGCTGAGGCTTCGAGAGACGGATCACGAAGTACTCGCGGATGGCGGCACCGGCGAGCGTGAGGCACAGCAAGACGAACCAGCTGTGCGGATGATCGTAGGTCGCCGGGAAATGATTCGAGATCATGATGAAGATCACCGGCAGGGTGAAGTACGTATTGTGGGTCGAGCGGTTCTTGGCGTTCTTGCCCCAGTCTTGGTTGACGGGCTCGCCTTTCGAGGAGGCCTCCACCATCAGAAGCTGGCGCGGGATGATCCGCATGAAAACGTTCGCGGTCATCCACGTACCGAGCATCCCTCCGATGTGGATGTAGGCGGCGCGGCCGTTCAAGGTTTTACACAACAGATACGTCATGCCGACAAACCAGACCAACGTGAGGATGTGGCCCGCGAGCGGTTTATCTTTGGTGAGTTTAGTTTCCCAGACGCTGTCGTAAAAGACCCATGAGCCGAACACCGAGAAGAGACTCAGCATCACCGCTTGCCAGTAGGTGATGTTCGAGACGTTCGAATCCAGCAGGTAGCCGCCGCCGTCGGTGTAGAAGTACATCACCATCAGGAACATGCCGCTCATCCACGTCCAGTAGGATTCCCACTTGAACCAGTGGAGTTCTTTCGGAACGCGTGTTGGACCAAGCAGAAGTTTTTCGACGTGGTAGAAGCCTCCGCCGTGAACCATCCACAGCTCGCCCACATGACCCGGGCGCGTGGCTTCAGGATTCGGCTTGAAGCTGCGATCCATCCACATGAAAAAAATGCTCGTGCCAATCCACGTGACGGCCACGGTGATGTGCAGCCAGCGGCCGAGCATGAGCAGCCAATCAAAAATCTCTTGGTCCACGGCAATCTCCTCTAATGAAGAGGTCAATTACAACATAGCAGCACAGCGTTAATCGACCTCAATCTTGTTTTTTTCAACACAATCCATTCATCTTCCCACCAAGTCATTGGTGCCCTGGGCCTTTAGATTTAATTAACAAACCAGGAGGTCATTATGACTAAACGTTTTCTTCCTTTGGCTCTCGTCGCAATCTTCTCCCAAGCGGCTCTCGCCGAAACAAAAAATGGTGGCCTCTTCGTTGAGCCGATGCTGACCTACGAGAAAGGCGAATCCAATGTCGACTATCCCGCCCCCTTCGGCGACGCCGACGGTGACGTCGACGGCTTCGGCGTCGGTGCCCGGCTCGGTTTTCACGTCTTAGAATCTCTCTTCATCGGAGCCGATGGCCGCTACTCAAAAGTGGACTTCGACAACGACGACCCTAACTTCGAGTCGGATGCCACGGCCTACAACTATGGTCCGGTGGTCGGCGTGCAGATGCCTACCTCGGTCGGCCTGCGTATTTGGGGTAACTACATCATGGGCGGCCAGATGGACCTCGACAAAGAAAATGACGTCGACCTAAAACTCGAAGACGCCTCTGGCTATCGCGTCGGCGCCGGTGTGAAGCTCGGATCAATCAGTCTTAACTTGGAATATCAGCAAATCTCATACGACAAGACAGAACTTGAAGATGCCGGAATCTTTAGTGGTTCTACCAATGATGTCGACGCTGAAATCCAGTCGTACATTGTCAGTGTAAGTTTCCCGATATCGCTCTAGGTTTGCTTCTCATCGTCCGTAAAACGTGGCAAAGTCTCTTTCAGCTAATGGAGACTTTGCCATGACTTTCAATCTCAAGACCGCGCGCGTTTGGTTATCCTATCTCGGCGTGACCGTTTTGCTTTTCGTGAACACCTGGGTGCTCAACACCAGCTTCGAGCGCGTGAGTTCCCAGGAACGTTGGGTCAAGAAAACCTCCGACACATTAACGCTCGTCGAACTCATCGTGTCCTCGGTGAAAGACGCCGAAACCGGCGTACGCGGCTTCTTGCTCACACGCCGAGAAAACTACCTCGAGCACTACAACGAAGCGCAGCTCGCAACACCTATCCGACTGGCCACTCTCCAGCGCCTCACGGAGGGCGACCAGCAGAGTTTGGACCTGCTCATTATTTTTAATGAACTCATTGCCGACGAGTTCGCCGTACTCTCCAAGGCCGCGAAGAAAGATATCCGCCTCAACAAAGAGGCCGTGGACAAGCACCTCGCGGAAGGCAAGGCCGTCATGGACCTTATCCGCAATCAAGCCGAAGAGATCAAGCGCGTGCATCGCCAGAAGCTCAACCGCTATAGCGATCGCGCCGAGGAAAGTCGCAGCATCTTCTTCTGGGCGCTGTTCGGAACTTCAGGCCTCTCGTGGATCCTGTTGTCCTTCGCCGTTTATCAGATTCACCGCAACATCAGCCGCGCCTTTAACGAAAGCCAGAAGAACGAGTTGCAGGCCTGGACCGGATTGCACCTCTCGGAGATCAGTAAAATTTCCAGTGGTGAAATCAGCTCGAAGGTAGTGGCATCACAGGTCTTAAACTACCTCTCCCGCCATACGCCGCTGGCCGCCGCACGCCTCTACCAGTTCGATGACGACGAGATCCTCGAGCTCGGGTCGTTTGGTATTCAGCAAGACGGCGTCAAACCGAACCACGGCGGTCTCATCAAAGAAGCGCGTAAGAAGAACACGCTCTGGATCATCAAGGATCTGCCGGATGATTTCTGGTCGATCTCCTCGGGCCTCGGGAGCGCAAAACCGCGCGTGCTCGCGTTCATGCCGCTCGTGTTCCAGTCGCGCACCATCGCGCTTCTCGAGATGGCATCCTTCGAAGACTTGAACGACCAGTACATCCAGCTTTTCCAGGGCATGAAGGACATTCTCGCCACGAACCTCTCGGCCGCACAGTCGCGCGAAGACCTGCAGATGCTTCTCAAGAAGAGTCAGAAGCTCGCAGAAGAGTTGCAGCAGCAGCGCGCCTTGATGGAACATCAGGTAGAAGAGCTCGAAAAACTGCGCGTGGCCGCGGAAGCCGCCAACGTCGCCAAGTCCATCTTCCTCGCCAACATGTCCCACGAGATTCGCACGCCGCTCGCCTCTGTCATGGGCTTCGCAGACCTCATTGCCCGCGGCGAAGTTCCGCAGCACGAGCTCGACGACTGCGCCGCCTCGATCCGCCGGAACGGGAACCTTCTCCTGCGCCTCATCGACGACATCCTCGATCTCTCGAAGATCGAAGCCAACCGCATCGAGATGGAAAAGTCGGACTCCTCGATCATCGAGGTCCTCGACGACATCGAAGCGACGCTGTCGTTCAAGGCGCGCGAGAAAGGCATCTCGCTGCGCTTCGTGACGCCGGAGAACTATGACACGAACCACGTCTTCGACCAGATCCGCCTCAAGCAAATTCTCCTGAACGTCATCGGTAACGCCATCAAGTTCACGCCTCGTGGCGAGGTGGTGGTCACCACCGAGATCGTGCAGAGCTCAATGAGCTCCGACATCATCCGCACCACCGTGAAAGACCAAGGTGTGGGCATCGCACTGGAGAGCATGGAGCGCTTGTTCCATCCCTTCGGACAGGCCGACGCCACCGTGAAGCGCGAGTTCGGCGGTTCAGGACTGGGCCTTGTGATCTCGCGCCGGCTTGCCAAGGCCATGGGCGGTGACGTGCGGATCATCTCGTCGGTCATCGGCAAGGGATCGGTCTTCGAGATCGTCGTCATCCTTGAGCGCTCTACCAAGACCGACATCGCCAAATCGCTGCGTAAAAAGTCGGCGCAGGAGGCGCGGCCGATCGAACTCAATCTCTCGCAGAAGCGCATCCTCGCCGTGGACGACGCACGCGATAACCTCATCTTGATTGAGATGTTCCTGCGGAACACGAAGGCCGAAATCGTTTTCGCGAGCAACGGTCTCGAGGCCGTGGAGGCCTATCGGAAGCATTCCTTTGATCTGGTCTTGATGGACATCCAGATGCCCAAGATGGATGGCCTCGAGGCCACCGCAGAGATCCGCAAACTCAGCCCTAAAATCCCCATCATCGCGCTCACCGCTCATGCCGGCGAAGCCGAATACGACAGCTGCCTGAAGGTCGGCTGCAACGACGTGCTCTTGAAGCCCGTGAGCAAAAATCACTTGATCGAAATCGTGCAAAAATCCCTGATTTCCATCTGATAGGGCCGTGTGTAAATCACTACACAATTTCTAAAACGGCCCAGCAAGAACAATATCATCGTTCATCTTAATCTCATTTCAGAGGGAGAAATTCTCTTCCCCTTGAAGGAGACCAGAATGAAAAAGTGGATCAAGACAACGAAGTCGACATCGCCGAGTAAGCCTGATGCTCACCGGTGCGCCTACGTGCGGACCCAGCTGCGCAAACTCATCGACGGGATTGAGGCAGAATTTACGGACGTGAAAGACAGCGATCTGTGGAGAACAGAGTACAACAAAAAATCTAAGCAGACCTCGTTCGAGAAGTTTTCCTACGTGTAAATAAGGAGATTTTCATGTCACACAAAAACTATCATCGCATGGCCCAAGACAGTCTCACCCGCCCCCCACGTCGCAGTTCGCGCGGCGGCACGCGCCGAGAAGACAGTAAAGTCGTCTTGGACTTTCTGAACATGCAGGCCGAAGTGGAAAGACTGCTGGCCGACAAGAACTCTGAAAAGAACGGCTAAGGAGGTCCCATGAACGCTTACGACATCACCGGCCTCAGCGCCGCAGAACCGAAAGTCGGCGCCGTCAGTGACATCGAGGGAATCCTCCGCGGAGAAATCTCGGCGACAGAGGCCTACCGCCAGGTCATCGAGGAGCTCGCGACCAATCCCGAAGTCCGTCGCCTCGAAAAATTTCTCCACGACCACCAAGACGCCGTGGAGTACTGGACGACGCAGCTACAAGACGAGGGCTTCGAGCCGGAAGAGGGCTCGGGCATGTGGGGCAAGGCCGTCGAGGCGTTCGTCGCTACGGCGAAGATCCTCGGCAACACCGCCGCCATCTCGGCGCTGCGTGAGGGCGAAGTGTATGGCCTCAAGCGCTACCAGGAACTGCTGAACAGCATGTCTCTCACGCCGGCGCAGAAGTCCTACATCCGCACGGAACTGCTGCCGATCCAAGAAGCCCACGTGCAGCGCCTTGAAGGTTTTACGATCAGCTCTTCGCACTAAAAAAAAGCATCGACTCCAAGGAGGGATAACATGCGGTCTGCTACTTTCAAGAGTTCACTCGGCCCTATGACGGCCCTGCTTTTCGTCTTCTCCTTCATCGTCCTCATTTTCATTTCGCGCTTCGTCCTGCTCCATGCCCTCGTCGGCATCGGCATCGGCATCCTCGCCGCCCCCACCATCGAGAAGCTGAGCTTCCGCTACAAAGTTCCCCACGCCATCAGCGGGATCTTTCTCTTCGCCATGCTTTTCCTCTTCTTCGGAGCTCTCGCCACGGGCCTTGGCGCCATCCTCTCCGAGCAGTGCCTCGTGTTGCTCGAGAAGTATCCTTCCATCGCCAAACAAGTCTCCGCCCAGATCACCGCGCTCACGCAGGAGTATCCGCTTCTGCGCGACACCCTCGCGAAGTTCAATCCCTCGCGCTACTTCGCCTTCACCGTGGAGAGCGCCCTCAATTACGCACAGAGCGGCTTCTTCGCCATCACAAACCTCGCACTCGCTCTCCTGATCGGGGTCTACACCGGCATCCACGCGAAGACCTATTTTGAAAGCCTCGTGCGCTCGTTTCCGCGCAAAGACCGGCCGCTCGCCGCCAGCGTGCTACAAGAAAGTGCCCGTGTCATGCGCCGCTGGTTTCGCGGACAGCTGCTGGACATGCTCGCCATCGGTATCATCACGGGCCTGGGCCTCATGCTGATTGGTGTCCCCTATTGGGCGATCTACGGTCTCTTAACAGCGGTCCTCGGCATCATCCCTTATGTGGGCATGATGATCGTCGTCACCACCGCCGCCCTCATCACCATGACCTCGCACCCCGAGCTCGTGCCAGGCCTCATCGGCGTGTTCCTCGTGACCCAGCTGCTCGAGGGCTACGTGATCTTACCGATGATCATGAAGGGCCAGAGCGATCTGCCGGAAGTGCCACTGATTATTTTTATACTACTCATGGGAGCATGGTTTGGGCTTATGGGGCTTTTCGTCGCTCCGGCCGCCTTCGCCGTGCTCCGTGTTCTCTACATGAGACTCTACATTCCACGGGTGGATTCACGACTTAGTTAAAGGAGCCTTTTAATGACCTACCAACTCACCCCGCTGCCCTACGCGCTCGACGCGCTGGAGCCCTTCATGTCGAAGGAAACCCTGCGCGTGCACTATCACAAGCACCACCAAGGCTACGTCGATAAGCTCAACGAACTCATCGCCGCGCACCCGGAGGCGAAGCTGCCGCTCGAGGAACTCCTCATCAACTCCTCGGGCACGCTCTTCAACAACGCCGCCCAAGTCTGGAACCACGATTTATTTTGGAAGTGCCTCACGCCCACCAAGAACCTCGTGCCTTCAGGACGATTGGCAGACATGATCGAGAAGAAATGGAACGGTTATGAGAATTTCAAGACGGCGTTCAGCGAACAGGCCGCCAACCATTTCGGCTCCGGCTGGACCTGGCTCGTGTTACGCAACGAAGGTTTGGAGATCATGTCCACGACGAACGCCTACAATCCGGTGGTCATTCACGCGAAGGCGTTGCTCACCATCGATCTCTGGGAGCACGCGTATTACTTGGATGTGCAGAATGACCGGAAGGCGTTTATTGCCGCTTTCTGGGAGATCGTGAATTGGAAGTTCGTCTCTGAGCGGCTGGACGCTTAGAGTTATGTTTAAGTTTTCTTAAAACGAAGATAGTCCGAGACTTCCGAAATGAGGGCGTGGCAAGAATCCAAGGATGAATTACGTGCCGCCTCCTCGAGTTCTGCTGCAAGAACGCCTAATTGGCCGAAGCCGTAGGGAGCACTAAAGCCCTTCCACTTGTGGGCCAGCGCCATAACTGCAGCAAAGTCGGGTTGAGTGAGTGCGAAACGAAGCTCATTCAGTTCAGCTTCGCGAGATGTAAGAAAGTCTTGGTAGTAGTCCTCAAGACCAGCTAAAGGAATTTCAGTTTGGGGATCTTGTATTTTTCTCATGAGAGTAAGTGTATAACAAATTAGTCACAATTTCAGACACAAATGGGTGAAAAATGTATCGAATCCTCCTCGTCGAAGACAGCAAAGAAATCCACCAAATGGTGGCACAAACTGCCGCGCCGATCGCAGAACTCGTGTGGGCGCCCACCGTCCAAGACGCTAGCAAAGCACTCGTCGGACAAACCTACGATCTCATCATCCTCGACGTCGAACTTCCCGACGGCAACGGCATCGAGTTCTGCACGCAGCTGCAAAGCTCGCACGCCCAGATCCCGATTTTCATTCTCACAGGCCACACCGAGCTCTCGGAAAAAGTTCTCGGCTTCTCGGCGGGTGCTGATGATTATATCACCAAGCCCTTCTCTCCACTCGAACTAAGAGCGCGTCTCGAAGCTCGTCTACGTAAAAGTAAACTTCGCGAAACGCTCTCGGATACGTACAAGTGGAAAGAGTTGCAGATCAGCAAGAGCCGCCAGGAAGTTTCCATCCAGGAAGCCGGCACTCTCCACAAGGTCGACCTCACAGCTCTCGAATTTAAGATTCTGCTCTACTTCGCGATTCGTCCCGGTGAAGTGATCGCGCGCGATCAGATGTTGAATGACATTTGGGGCGAAGACATTCACGTGTACCATCGCTCAGTCGACACACACGTGAGTAAGCTCAGAAAGAAGCTGGGAAGCGTGTCCCACATCGTGGAATCGATCCATGGTTCTGGTTACAAGTTCAATCCGACGACGCTTTAAGATTTAATAAAGAAGGCCCCGAAAGGGGCCTTTTCTTTATCACTGTTTCAATAGTTTTAATTTCATCGCCATTTCTCCTGCGATCCGATTGCGGTTCTCGTGCGACTTACGATTCTCGTATTGAACCTTGCGGCGTGCTTCCTCGCGCGCAACGAGCATCAATTGCTCTCCCGTCTTAAACGGAATCACCGTCTCGTCCAGCGTGCAGTCGTAGCCAGTGCCGTAGCTGACAGCTCCATAGGTCTTTGAGCAAAGATAGGCACTGCCGGTCACGGTAGTGCCATTCAGTTGCGCGGACTCAATGCGATACCCAGCGCCTTGTGTGATCGTCGCCCCCATGAGACCCGAGCCGGTAATCGTTCCGTAGCCACTTTCGATCTCGCCGTTCCTCATGAATCCACTCGTGAACGTCGTGATCTGATCGTTTACATTGCTTTTGATGTTCGCACCATCGACGTCGGCTCCACCGAGGTACACTCCGCCCTCGACGGTCTTGCCTTCACCGATAAAGAGAGTGATTCCATCAAGGGTCACTCCACCCTTCGTCCCTAGCTTTCTTCCATCAGCGATTGACCGGTATCCTAAGCGAGCACCATTCTTAATCACTACGAGACCCTTGATCTTTGCCTCGGGCTCGATGGCGGTATTCTTGAAAACGGTCGTGAAGACCCAATCTGTCGGAGAGCCCAGCTCTGCGTACCCACCAACGACTTCCGCATCCAGCATGGCGGTCTCGACGTAATAGAGCCCCGACATTTTCATGTTGTTGCCCTGAAGGATCGCGTCCTTAATGTGAGACACCTCAGTTCCGCCCGAACCAACGATCTGAGTGACGCCCTTGTAGGAGCCGTTTTGGTAGATCTCTGTCAATCCGTCGATAAACAAGGAGCCTACAATCTTTGGTCGATTATAGATTTTTGATCCATTAGATATGAAAATGCCGTTCCCAAGGTTTCCATTGATCATCATAGGATCAACTCCTTGTTGGTATCCATCACCTTGAAGTAGGCCACCAATTGAAACTTTACCTTTGACTTGGACGTGTCCAGTTATTTTTGCGAAATCATAAATATCACCACATGCTTGGATATCTGCTTCATCATTGATGTCTGCGTTTCCTAAACTAAGTTGAGAAGAACACGAAGTATCGTTAAAAACTTTGATACCAGGCTTTGAGTTAGTGCTGTAGTAGGTATTCGTGAGCTTCGTTTTGATGAAGTTCGCACGCTGAATCGAAGCGGTACCCTTTTGAGTAACTTCAGACATCATCACAGGTCCATAGATGTATACCTTTCCTTCAAGGGACGTTTCGGTAAGCTGGACTTGGCCAAACTCACCATCAAGGATAATCTGGCTTATGATTTTTTTCGCTTCAGTCGGTGGATAGACCTCTTTAATTTTTGAGTTATTAAGTCTTACGCGATTTCTAATCGTCGGACTTCCAGTGATGACTGCTTCGGATTTACTCGATTTGATTTCAACAGAGTCTGTTATTTGTGGACGCCCTAGAATATTAGGCTGAGTGTAAGTTGAGCCGGTGAAATCAATCTTGACGAACTGGTTTTTGCCGTCAATGAGAGCACGATCGAAATTTAAATCCGCCCCGGAGGCATCAAGGTTGACATTTTTTAATTCAACATCGTTCTTTATTGATATTGGTCCTAGGAGCTTAGTATTTTCGATTTTTACAGTGCTTTGGTTTGACTCAATCTGCACGTCGCCACAAATCACTGAGTCTCTAGAGAGTTCAAGCTCATCATCTGAGTCGAGTTTAAGTTTTACAGTCTTCTCAAGAAATCCACCGAAGCAATTTTCCTCATCTTCTTCACAACCTGATTCGTTGACCCAGAGTTTTCCTTGTCTCTTCTCGCAACAGTCAGGATTATTATTAAGCAAACCTGAAACAGACCGTTTAATTTGCTCTCTTGTGAAATCAAGCATTCTGATTCTGCCCAGACTTGTATTTACATAAGCATCCGAGAAATACGTTTTAATAATGTCATGACCAATATCATCTGGATTAGGGCCATCAAAATATGCGTTCGGCCTAACATTAGCAAAAGTGTTAGACCTTAATATTTCGTCTCCTCTATTCACGACATAATGGAAACGCGGATTGTCTGCTGGCGAAGGAGGTAGAATGCTCGATAGCATTCCTAGGGCAATTCCTGAAACATATCCTAATTCATCTTTTCGAGGTCCCTTTAAAAGATTGCTATAAGCTAAATTGAAAACCTGCTGCCCAAGTCCATGAGTCACGACTAGGCTCTTCTTTTGACTTATCAAGTTAATTGAAATCCTAGAACCCAAGGTATTTATCGACTTATGAGCAGAAATTCCGCCTGTGACAACTGCCCCACTAAGAAGCGCTAATGTTTTTACACTTTTTGTCCAAAGCAAGGGATTGAAGAATTTAACAAACTGCACACCTCGCTGCCAGTCAATCGCCCCTAGGCGAACAGCTTGGTGAATTGTTTCATCATCTGGGAAATTTAAGCCCAATTCCTTAACTTCCAAGAAGGACTTTTCAAGTTTTTGTGAATCTAGATAACCAAACTTCGTGTAAATGGGCTCTGCAAAACTGATACCCTTGTCGCTAAACTCAGACTCGGGGGTTAATATCGATGCTAAATCTCTAACTTCTGCAGCAAAGTCCTCAATTCTTTTAGTCCCACCACCAGCGACATAAATCACATCCATCGCTTCAACGGAGCAAGTCAGATGACTCAGCTCGGCAGAGGCTTCGTTCGTAAAAAGTATGATTAAGAATGCTAATAACATGAAACCTTCTTTCCTGTTCCACCTATTCCTTGACCATCCATCTGGTTCAAAACCTTATCCCATTCTAAAACTCTTTCATCTGTGTTAAGTAGCTCCTCAAATATTTCATCCTTGCTTGTTCGCATCTCACGAGATTGTTTAAGTTTATCCGAGATCATTTTCGCTTTAACATGAAACTGATGTAAGCATTCGTCAGAATCAACAATCTCTTTATACAAACTCCGCACCTTAGAAGCGTCACTTCGGTGCTTGAGTAATTGCAAACTCAAACGAGCATATTCCTTGAAGTTTTCGCGATACATTTTTTTGGTAGAATATTTTGTATTGCTGAACTTATCGTTAATCCAAATTTCCAAGTCATCCCTTACGCCGTCTCTATCACTATCCACTCCAAGCAATGTCTTCTTCCCAAGCTCCCCTGGATGAGCCGGTTCTGGATCTTCTGTCTGGCAGTAGTAATCACTGTCGACCACATCAAAACCTTCAATTAGGGATGCTTGGCAGATGATGGCATTGTGCACTTTGCTGCTGCCGCGAACTTTCGCGCGTGCGATGACTTGAGTGTTACCCGTCACTATCGCACTACCTTCCACCAAAGCGTCGCCACCGATTTTAGTAGCGACGTTACTGCCGCCGATCTTTGCCTCGCCCTGCACCTTCGCTCGTCCGCTGATTTCTGCACCGGAGTTAATCACCGCGCGCCCACTCACCATCGCCTGGTCGAGAATCTTGGCACCGGATTTAACTTGTGCGGACTCACAGACCTGCGCACCAGCAGCGATGAATGCGCCCGCTTGCACTTTAGCGGTCATCGCCACTGAACCTCCTCGACTTCCGTCGGGGTTAGTCCAGAAGCCTACCTGCGATCCGCCGCAGGCAGAGCTCGCGTGTGCAGGTTGAAAGAGTGAGGTGAGAAGCAAAAATGAGATCATCATTGGTTTACATCCAAGTCGTAAATTGCAGTCGTAATGACTGCGGTTCCGTGAATAGTTGAGACTCCGTTGATTTCGCCCGTCGCCTCCACAACTGCTTGTCCGAAGACCTGCGAGCTGTTTTTGACCTTGCCACGGACGAACGCGCTTCCGTAAATCTGCGCTCTGTCTCTAATGATCGCACTACCTTGGATTTGCGCATAACCAAAAACTTGTGACGCGCCACCGACGAAAGGATTGCCACTGTTCATGCTGGCGTTTCCGTAAACCTGTGCCTCGTCAGCGACAGTACCGTTGTAGACGGTCGCCTGGCCTTTTACGATCGCCTTGTCTTGAATGGAGACGCCCTGACCGATAATTGTTTTACCGGAGACGCGCGCTTGGTTTTTTACGGTCCCTTCGACGAAAGCGGCACCGTAGACTTCAGCTTTATCTTGCACGATGGCGTTGTTTGCGAGACGAGCTGAACCATGGACACGAGCATCGTTGAAGACGCCGCGATCGCCGTTACCATTGGAAGATACCTTCACGACTGCGGACCCGTAGACTTTGGCGTTGTTGCGAACGATGGCGTCGAAGCCAAGCACGGCCATGTCGCTGATCTGGGCACTGTCGTAGACCTGGGCCGCGTCGTGGACTTGCGCTTCGCCGAACACCTTAGCAGAACCGTAGACTTTGGCGTTGCCGTAGACCCGCGCACGCTCGAAGACTTCTGCGTTTCCGTAGATTTCCGGGAAGTCGTCCAAGCGAGCGGAGCCGTAGACGCGGGCGAAGTCACGCACCTGCCCACCGTTGATGATCGCGTCTTCACTGACGCGAGCGCGGTTGAAGAGGTTCGAGTTGCTGACCTGGGCGTTGCCTTCGACCAAGGGCCCCACCGGGTCGCCGTAGTTCGTGCCGGTGATGTAGTTGTTTCCCGTCACGCGGGCGAAGTCGCGGATCTGCGCGCCCCAGCGAATGAGCATGTCGCCGTTGGCGACGTAGGCATTGCCGCGGATGATGGCGTCTTCGATGCTAATCGTGAAGCTGCCGCTATCGATAACAGCTGCATTGAGAATGCGAGAGACACCATAGATCGTCACGGTGCCGAGGACGCGCGCGGTCTGGCAGACTTCTGATCCACCGGCGAGGACTACGGTCGGTGCGACGTAGGCCGTAGCGGCGACGAAGCCACCGATGCTGGTGTCTGGGTTCACGTGGCTCGCGCCCGTGACGCCACCGCAGTTGGTCTGCGCGAAGACCGGAAGGGAGAAGAGAAAGAAGATGAGGAATTTCATTAGAGGCCTCGCTTAGCTGGGCAGAAGGTTGTGTCGTCCGTCAAAATCAAATCGTCCGTGAGCACCGAACGTGCGCAGACGCGGCTGTCGCCGTGGACCTGCACGAAGTCGTAGAGGCGAGCGGCGCCGAAGATTTCGCTCGTTCCCGTCACCATGATGGCACCGTGAAGAAGCGTGTCCCCGTAGACTTTAACGTCGTCGGTGATCAAGAGTTCGCCGCCGAAGTCGTTCCAGAGATTCGCGTCGCCGTAGACCTGCGCCCCACCAGAGACAACCACGTCACCTTTAAGTTGAGCGCGACCGCCGACGATGGCACGGTCGAGAATTTTCACGGCACCGATGAGCGTGGCAGAATCGCAGACCTGCGCTTCTGGTCCGAGATAGGTTTCTGCCGACACAACCGCAGTGGCTGCGACGAAGCCACCTTGCGATTCATCGGGGTTTTGACGGAAGATGCCGGTTTGTCCTTCGCAGGGACGAATGGCGGCAAGTGCAGGGACACTGATGAGTAGACTCATCATGAGAGACAAGCGCATTCCAACTCCTTTTGGAAAATAGATCACAAGAATGGGAAGGAGATTACTCGAAAGCCCAGATAAAAAAAAAACAGAGTAAAATGCAACTTTAGATTAAATTGCGGCAGAAATAGAATTTTGACCGGGCTTTAACAATGACAAGATTAGTCACTGCTGCGTTTACAACGCACAAACCAAAAAAAAGCCCGCCGAAGCGAGCCTTTTCAATTAACAGAACTAATCTACTTTATTCTTCAACTCTTTCGCCCCATCAACAGTAGCTTCCGCCGCTTCGTCGATGCGATTGCCGGCTTTTTCTGCGGCACACTTCAAATCGCCTTCCATGCACACGGCTTCTTCCACACGGTTCGCGGCTTTCTTCACGCCACGAGCGGCGTCGTTACCGGTGACGACGATTTTTTCTCCGACTGATTCTTTAGAACAGGCAACCAGACCTGGAAGGGCCAAGGTCGCTAACATGATAAATCCAAAACTCTTCATAATCCTCCAACGGTGTTAGTGAGCATCTTTCGCGAGGACCGGAATCTGGTGACTCGTTTTAGATTTTCTTTCTTTGAGGGCCGCCATCAACATGGCCTGCTCCTGCATGAATTGATTCTTGATCGGTGCGATCGCTTGGGCAAGCTTATCTTCAATCTGCGGGTTGGTCTGTAAGGAAGTTTCATCGCGCCCGAGAACTTGCTTCAGTACCAGCTGAAACGCGAGGTACGAGACGCCGCTGCCCAAGAGCGCTACGCCTGCGAGTGTCAGGACGAAGTCGGTTGGGAAGAAGTACTGCGGATAGAACTGCACGACGCCAGCCGTTACCACCAACGCGCTTGCTAGCACGAGGAAGGATCCGGGTGCCATGACCAGTAGGTAAATCACAGGGAGGTAGATAGATTTGTTGTAGATTTCTTCGGTCTTCACTTGCTGAACTTTCTGCTTCATGACCATCATCAGAAGTCCCTTCGCGATCATCGTCCAACCCATAGAAACCTCTTTTTATGAGAATGTGGGGTGGCGCACATTGAGTGTCCACCCCACGTTCGTCTATTTGCGAGCAACCAGGGCGCCCACAATAAACCCCACTCCCGCGGCCGCGAGGGCCGTGTGGAGCGGATACTTTTTAATCGTCGTCATCGTCTTGTCAGTGAACTCGCCAGTGACATGGGCCACCTGGCCGCTGATGTCCTCGAGCGAAGTTCCCAGGTGCGCCACGGCCGTTTCGCCGCGCTTTTTGAGGTCCTGGAAATCTTGGCTGTTCGTGTAGTTCGTCATGTTTGTCATAATTGCTCCTTACTTCTTTAATGTTTCGAAAAATTCATTAACGGAAGCGAGAGCTTCGTCTTTTTTCTGTCCGTAACGTTCTTGCAAGCGACCTGCGAGGATCTCAGCGTTACCTTCCGCACGAGTGATCTCGTCGTCGGTGAGCTTGCCCCATTTTTGTTTCACCTGGCCGGTGAGTTGTTTCCAGTTACCTTTAATTTGCTCTGTGTTCATAACTTCCTCCTTGGATGTGTCTTGAGACCACTATCCATCAATGTGATTCACATTTCTTTTAGCTAACGCACACGTTTTGTGTGGTTATTTAGACATTCCCTGCGGCGAGTTCTTTTTCGGAACCATGGGATCGGATACGAACTCCTGGTCGCGCTCGCGCGACGGAACGATGGGGCCCTTCTTTTCGCGGCCTGGCGCCTCTTTGGGATCGGGCAGCTTCGGTGACTTCATCGGCTGCTGTTCATTCGGTTTGTTCGGCATAAGAACTCCTTTGTTAGTTAGTCAGCGAGATTTCGACGGTGAAAGATTTCGGTCATGTCACCCAGCATGATCTTTAGGTGCTTGCGCATGAAAATCAGGTTGGGATCGACGTTTGGGCCAAACGGCAGGATTTTTTTCTTTTTCTTCTTCTTGGTCATAACTACCTTCCGTCTTTGACGATGTGCGAACGTAACATCCAACTCATCATTTCGTGTTTACGCAACAGAGAGATCAACATGTCTTCTGTTCCAGGGTCCGTTTCACATTTTGATTTATCACCGACAATTTCTTTAAGCTGATTCTGGATCGACACATGGTCTTCCATCAGGTTCTGCAGCATGGTCTCAGCGTTCGGCACTTTCTCTTGGCCGTCCTTGATATCCATATGTGAATACATCGCTTTGACTGTGCTGATCGGACGCTCATCCAGGATCCGGACTCGCTCGGCCACTTCGTCCATCACCTCGAGGAGCTGACGGTATTGGGCCTCCAGGAATGTATGCAAGCTGTGGAAGCGCGGGCCGGTGATGTTCCAGTGATAGTTCAGGGTCTTCGTAAAGAGCACATACTCGTTGGCCAAGACGCCATTGAGGCAGGAGATAATATCAAGTTTTTCTTCGTGGTGTTTCTTGTGTGTTGTCATAAATTCCTTTTTTGTTTGATGCCATCGCAAGCGATTCCGCTCGCACAGATCAAACGTTGTGCAGGTTTAATCACTGTTCGTAGTAAAATCTCTTCACCAGTTCGTACTTCGCAGCGCTGACCTTGTGCAGCCCCACCAGGCCCAACGGCCTAGGCAACTTTTTTGTGGCCCCGGTCACTTCGCCGGGCCAACCCCGTGACGAGAGACAATAAAAAGAGTCCCAAGAAAACATAGAAGAGAATCTGAGCGATGCTGGCCGAAGCGACGGCGATTCCACCGAAGCCGAACAAAGCGGCGATCAATGAAAAGATGAAAAATGTCAGTGCCCAACTCAGCATAAAAACCCCTTGATAAGGATCAGTTGTTACCTGAATACAGATTAATCAAAGGGGGCGGGTTTCTCTTGAGCCAGAGGTTTAGTAAGTGTGCAGTGATTTACACAAAAGGCCGTTTGCGATGCAGCAAGTGCCTAGAATTTCATGCCTGTGAGAGGGCATTCGAAGTCTTCGAGTTGCTGGCGATAGTCCGCTAAGAACTCTTCTTCCGAGACCTCGGAAATCTTCCCGAAGGGCGACTTCTTTATCTCCAGCGGGAGATCAAACGGCAAGTCGCGCACCAAGCTCTCAAGGCCCTTGGGCAACGCCGCCACGAAACCGCGATAGGCCCGCGCGTAGCCTTTCGCTTGGTTCTGGCGATTGAAGCCTTCAAACAGCGCCGCGATGATTTCTGCTTTCTCGGCCGTGGTGAAATCGGATGCACCGCCCAAGACACCTCCCCACTCTTCCATAAATGGCCCCACCGGGATCAGGAAGCGGTGGGAGCGTCGCAGGCAGCGCGCTTGGCGCATGGACATGTGGCGATGATTTTCCACGGAGAGGAATTTTTTATTCACTTGGCCGGTGTAGACAAGAATGGGTGAATAGGCGGCGTTGAGTTGATGGCCCAGTTTGTAGATGCGCAGTCGGAAGGGATCGTCGGCATCCATCATCCACTGATCAATGACACGATCAAGATCTCCGAAGTTGTGCGCCAACAGCGCACTCGAGCGCAAAAAGTTAATGTGATCGCGACGCTCGCGCAGCTCAATGAGAAGTTTTTCTTCTTTCTCGATCTCCGCCAGAATCACATCGGCCACGTCCTGGGCGAGTGGATGCCTCTTCTGCTTGAGCGCATTGTACCCCCCGATCGCCACGGACAGCCACGTGCCTTCGTGTGTGCTCATGACCTGGCCGTTGTGGGGATTGTAGGACTTACGATTGGTGACCTGGGAATAATCCCAACTCCACGACTCGATGGTGAGCTGGCCCATGCGCTCGATGTGCTTATTGATGTCTGGATGCTTCCACAGCCCTTCGCGGATCTGATTGTCCACGTTCGTGGGCACGAACGTCCCCGCGGTGCTCCAGTGAGCGGCGAGACACATATGGAAGTACTCGCTCAAATCCATAGTCTTGAGTGCGGCGGGATTTTTTTTATAGGAAACAAGTTTCGCGAGAAAAGCGCGCAAGGGCCCCTCGGTACTGATCTCACCTTGGAATAAGAACGGCGCCGTCACTTCGATGTCTTTCAACAGAAGCTTCGGCGCGATTCCGATGTGATCGAGGGGCTTCTTACTCATGCCTGCAGAGTTTTCATGTCGATGACAAAGCGGTAGCGCACGTCGGATTTGATGACGCGTTCATAGGCTTCGTTGATCTTCGATGCCGGAATGAGTTCGATGTCGCAGGTGATGTTGTGCTTGCCGCAGAAATCCAACATCTCCTGGGTTTCTTTGATCCCACCGATGAGAGAGCCCGCCAACGAACGGCGGCCCATCACGATCGAGAACGCGTTCACCGGAACTTCTTTCTCGGGGATGCCGACCACCACCATGGTGCCGTCGTGCTTCAAGAGACCCAGGTACAGGTTCCAGTCTAAGTTCGCCGACACGGTGTTGATGATCAGATCAAAATGACCACCCAATTTCTTGAAGGTTTCTTTGTCACTGGTGGCATAAAAATGCTTCGCACCCAAGCGCTTGCCGTCTTCTTGTTTGCTGAGGCTCTGCGAGAGCACGGTCACTTCCGCGCCGAGCGCGGCCGCGATCTTCACACCCATGTGTCCGAGGCCTCCCATGCCGATGATGGCGACTTTTTTACCAGGGCCCGCTTTCCAATGAGTGAGCGGAGAATAGAGCGTGATGCCCGCGCACAAGAGTGGCGCCGCCGCATCCAACGGTAAATTCTTCGGCATGCGAAGCACGAAGTCTTGGTCTACCACGATCTGGCTCGAGTAGCCTCCTTGAGTCATGGTGCCGTCTTTATCAGTCGAACCATAGGTGCCGATCATGCCCTTCTCGCAGAACTGCTCGAGGTGGTCTTTGCACGGTGAGCACTCGCGACAAGAATCCACCATGCAGCCCACGCCGACGACGTCGCCGACTTTGTACTTCGTCACACTCGCACCGACGCGTGTAACGACTCCGGCGATTTCATGGCCTGGAATCAACGGGTATGTTTTTGCACCCCATTCATCGCGCACGGTGTGAATGTCGGAGTGACAAATCCCGCAGTACTTAATTTCAATCACCACATCGCTCGCGCGTGGTTCTCTTCTCTCAAAAGTATAAGGCGCCAGAGGCGCCTTACCAGTGAGCGCGGCGTAACCAAAAGTTTTCATCGTTGATTCCTAGTTCTTGTAGGGCATGGCACCCAGGTAGTCTTTCTTCCCGATGTCCACACCATTGGCGCGCAGGATGGCGTAGGCGGTGGTCACGTGAAAGTACAAGTTCGGCAGGACGTGGTGTTGCGCGTACTCGAGGCCCGTGAGCCACTTGCCTTCCCAGCGTGGAGTGGTGACCTTTCTTTCTTCGGCGCCTTTGAAGTCTTCTGGCTTGAAGGTGTTCAAGTACGCGATGGTGCTGTCGATGCGCGCTTTGGCTTCCGCGAGTGTGGCTTCTTTGTCGTCGTTCGTCGGAGCGTCTTTGCCCGTGATGCGAGAGGCACCAAACTTGGCGGTGTCGCACGCGATCTGAATTTGGCGAACCAGCGGCAATTGATCAGCGATCAAACGAGTGTTCAAAAGAACAGGAAACTCTACTTTTTTAGTGTCAGCGAAAGCGGCCGCCTTATCGAGGCAAGCGCTGAGTTGTGTGAGGGCGCGGATAGATGCAGGAATGGTAGTGTCGTAAAGCATAAAACCTCCAAGGTTAGTGGAGGGATTATAGGTCTAAAACCCATCCTTGCCCATTATTTCGCACCTGCAACTGTCGAGCTTTCTCCGCACGCTTACTGCTGCGCTCAATGCCAATCGCGTCTAAACCAAATGCATTGGCCATGGCGATCATGCTCCCCTCGCCGCAGAACGGATGAACGAGGGTTTTAGTGGGTGTTTGCTCTTTGATGAAACGCGCTAAAGCAGCGCACACATCCACGCCCATGCCACGCACCCAGGTTTTCTCGCCGGTTTCGGGCATGACATCGGCGGTGGACTTGGCGAGATCTAAAACCAGCCCTTGAGAAAAACAAAGAATGTGAGAATAGCCCGGCCGCCCAAAAGTGGGCTGGCCTAACGGCGCGCGGCACACAACTTTATGCCACAGCAGCTTATGCCCCAAGGCTTCAGCAGCTTTTTGTACAATGAAACCCTTATCCACCCACTCGCCATCCATCTTGATATCGGATTGAAAAAAAAGCGTCACACCATTCACCGGTGTCCGCGAAAGAATCAAACTCGCCGTCGTGGAAAACCACTCCCTCCATTGCGACAGCGTGAAGCCAGGAAACTCACCGATGTCCGGCATGCTCGCCAAGAGCGAACAACCTTCCAAGACGGGACTTTGTTGCAGCCATTCGATGGCGTCTGCGGTGTGAACGATGCGAGTGGCACTCATGGCGACGAGCTTAACGTATTGACTTCCGCCCCTCAATGAATTCCCATAACGTATGACTAAAAAATCTTCGATCTGGTCCGTTATCGGCGCTTCCAGCGCCGGCACTCTTATTGAATGGTACGACTTCTACATCTTCGGAAGCCTCGCCACCATCATCTCCCAGCACTTCTTCCCGAGCGGCAACGAAACCGTCGCACTCCTCTCCACACTGGCGACCTTTGCCACGGGTTTCATCGTGCGTCCCTTCGGCGCGCTCATCTTCGGCCGCATGGGCGACGTGGTCGGGCGCAAGCACGCCTTCATGGTCACCTTGCTCTTGATGGGTGCCAGCACCATGGGGATCGGTCTGCTTCCGTCTTATGAGCAGATCGGTATTTTTGCTCCAATTTTACTTTTAATTTTGCGCCTGATCCAAGGCCTGGCGTTGGGAGGTGAGTACGGTGGAGCTGCGACCTACGTGGCCGAGCACGCGCCACCGGAGCGCCGCGGTTTCTACACGAGCTTCATCCAAACCACGGCCACGCTGGGATTATTCGTTTCATTGGGGGTGATCCTTGTCACTCGACTCTCGCTCGGGGAAGAAGCGTTCACCGATTGGGGCTGGCGTTTGCCGTTCTTGCTGTCTGTCTACTTGGTGTTCTTCTCATGGTACATCCGCAAGTCGATGGCGGAGTCCCCTCTCTTTGAAGCCGCCAAAAAGAAAGGCAATCTCAGTACCAATCCGATCCGCGACAGCTTCATGGTGCCGGAAAATCGCCGCATGGTGATCCTCGCCCTCTTCGGTGCCACCGCGGGCCAAGGTGTCGTGTGGTACACCGGCCAATTCTACGCGCTCTACTACCTCCAAACCGTCATGAAGATCGACTTCGTTCTGGCGAACAAGATCATCGCTGTCGCTCTCCTGTGTGGCACGCCGTTCTTCATTTTCTTCGGCGCACTTTCAGATAAGATCGGCCGCAAGAACATCATGATGAGCGGCATGCTGATCGCGGCCCTGTCCTACATCCCGATCTACAAAGCCATGGTGGCGAACGCCGACAATGCGCCGCTATTGACCTTCTTGATTTTCATTCAGGTGATTTTCGTGACGATGGTCTACGGACCGATCGCGGCGTTCCTCGTCGAACTGTTTCCGACGAACATTCGCTACACGTCCATGTCGCTCCCGTACCACATTGGCAACGGTGTCTTCGGTGGCCTCGTGCCATTTATTGGTACGGTCATGGTGGCGAAGACCGGGGATATCTATTCCGGGCTCTACTACCCCATCGCCATTGCGTTGATCACCTTTGTTATAGGCATGATCTACATCAAAGAAGATCGCAATCATAAAGCCTGGAGCACCTAAGTGTGAATGAATTCGTCGGCCAGGCGCTGGTTTTCGTCGGCGCCACCGTGCTCATCGTGCCGCTCTTTCATCTGCTGGGGCTCGGCTCGGTGTTGGGATACTTGATCGCCGGTATCATCGTCGGCCCTCATGCCCTGGGACTGATCCACGAAGCCGAAAGTGTGTTGCATTTCGCGGAACTCGGCGTGGTGCTGCTGTTGTTCATCATCGGCCTGGAGATTCAGCCGAGAAAACTTTGGAGCATGCGCCGGCAGTTGCTGGGCCTCGGTGGCCTGCAAGTTCTGCTCTGCTCACTCCTCTTCATGGCGGCGGGTCTCGCCTACGGACTCACACCGCTGGCGGCTGCCATCATCGGCTTTGGCCTCTCGCTTTCTTCCACTGCCTTTGCGCTCCAGTACCTCATGGAGAAAAATCAGTTCAGCACGACCTTCGGACAGTCATCTTTCGCCATCCTTCTTTCGCAGGACCTCCTCGCCATTCCGGCGCTGGCGATCATTCCCGCGCTGGCCGTCTCCGAAGTCAGCGGTCACCAAGGTCCGACACTTAAAACGTTTGGGCTCTTCATCGCCATCATCGTCATGCTCGGTCTCGTGAGCCACTTCTTGATCCGCCCGCTCTTCCGTCTCATCGCTTCGACGCGCACGCGCGAACTGTTCACGGCGACGACACTTTTGATCGTGTTCGGAGTCGCGGCCCTCATGCTGAGCATCGGGCTTTCGGCGGCGCTGGGGACCTTCATCGCCGGCGTGCTCTTGGCCGAATCCGAGTACCGCCACGAACTCGAAGCGAACCTCGATCCCTTCAAGAGTTTGCTGATGGGGCTCTTCTTTATTGCCGTCGGTATGGGATTGAGTCTTCCCCTCATCATGGCGCAGCCACTTTTGATCCTCGCCCTCACCACCGCTTACATGGCGACAAAAATAGCGCTGATCTACGGCATCGGCCGAGGCTTTAAGCTCAACCACGACAATTCGAAACTCATGGCGCTGGCCGTGGGCCAGGGCGGAGAATTTGCCTTCGTGATCTTCGGCATGGTCGCATCGATGCAACTCGCACCGAGTGAAACCGTCGCCATCCTCACGGCGGTCATCACGCTTTCCATGGCGCTCAGTCCGCTCTTGAACCTCGCTCACGAGCGCTTGATGATTAAGTATGACGTGAAACCGGGCCCGGAGTACGACGTGATCACCAACGAGAACCCGGAAATCATCATCGCGGGCTTTGGCCGCTTCGGACAGATCTTCGGCCGCATCCTGAAGTCTCAGAACATTCCCTTCGTCGCCATCGACCACGATGCTTCGCAGGTGGATGCCCTGAGAAAGTTCGGCCACAAGGTCTACTTCGGAGACGCGTCTCGCCGCGACATCCTCGAGACCGCCGGCGTGGCCCGCGCCAAGTACTTCATCATCGCCATCGATGACATGGAACAGTCCCTCGCGGCGGCGCAGACGCTCAGAGAGCACTTTCCGCACGTGAAGATCTTCGCCCGCGCCCGTAACCGCGGCCATGTCTATGAGTTCATGGAATTGGGAATCACACACATCAAACGCGAGACGTTCGATTCAAGCCTGAGCTTTGTCGGAGATCTGTTGCGTGAAATGGGTCATAGCTCGGAGCGCGCCCAGACCATCGTGGAGCGCTTCCGCACTCACGACGAGCTCATGATGAGCGAGCAGTACAAAGTGCGCACGGATGAAAACATGTATGTGAGTGTGGCGACCCAGGGCCAGGCGCAGCTCGCGCAGGTCATGCAACAGGATTCACAGCAGTCGTATATCAAACGCTAGTGGAAGGTCCAGGCGACAGCGCGGCTCTTCTTTTGCCCTTGCTCCATCTCCAGGATCTTGACCTTCGTGGCACCCGCCTTCCCTAGGCGCGACTCCACGGCCTTGAGGTGGCGCTCTTTTGAAACCACGCTGGAGAACCAGCGCACCTGGTCTGCGTAGAACGCGCTCTCTTCGATCATGATCTTCAGGAACCCGAGCTCTCCGCCGCGGCACCACAGCTCACTGCCTTGCCCACCGAAGTTGCGATGCTGGGCCTTGAGCTCCAGCCCCAGGTGCTGCCACTTGCGACGGCTCTCGGCCTCAGCCTCTTCCAGCGATTCGAAGAAGGGCGGATTACAAATCGTGAGATCGAACTTTTCATCCGGTTGGATCACACCCTTAAAAATATTATCCGGCATGCGCTGCGAGCGCAGCTCGATGATGTCACTCAGGTCATTCCCGGACACGATCTTATCCGCCGCCATGAGCGCCTTGAGATCGATGTCCGAGCCCACGAAGCTCCAGCCGTACTCCCGATGGCCAATCAAAGGATAGATGCAGTTCGCACCGACACCCACATCGAGCACCCGTACCGCCGGCCCACGTCCCGTGATAATGTCGGCCATGTAGTGAATGTAGTCCGCGCGACCGGGGATGGGCGGGCAAAGATAAGTGGCAGGGATATCCCAGTTCTGGATGCCGTAAAACTGGCGCAGGAGTGCGTGGTTCAGAGCACGGACAGCGGTGGGATTGGAGAAGTCGATGGTGTCCCCTTCCACGGGATGGGGAACCACAAACGCGGCGAGCCCTGGCAGAACTTCCAGTAGAATCTTGAAATCATAGCGTTTTTTATGGCGGTTTCGAGGATGCATAAGCTGCTTTCAGTATACTGTAATTTTTTCAAACAGTCTCGCGGAGCTGGCCAATTCGTTTACCATGGACACATGAAAACACTTATTGCCGCCCTCATGCTTGTTGCTTCTTTCTCTTTCCAGGCCATCGCCGCTGGTGAACCGGCCGATCCGAACTACTGCGGAAGAAAGCAATCTTGCGTCAAAGGCTACTTCCCACTTGTTAGCTCAGGCACATACTACGCCCGTGGCTACGGTCGCACTTGCGATCAAGCGATGGAAGATTCAGAAGACGTCTTTGTTCGCGCTCACGGCAACATCGACGACTGCGGTTTGGTGAGCGGTCCTTACTCTTGGTACTGCCATAAAGCTCCGAACGGTCGCTTCGTCAGCTGGCGCATGTGTAACCCGGATTCTGGCAGCAGCTCGGGTGGTGGTTCGCGCTCACGCTGTGCCATGGTCTTCGGCCGTTTGGTCTGCTAGCCCACGTCCGCTTCCGTTAGCTCGGTACTGTTGGACGCCAGCTCCCGCTTGAGCGTCTCCATGTCGAGCTCTTTTTCCCACCGAGAAATCACGATCGCCGCCACACCATTTCCAATGGTGTTGGTGAGCGCGCGTGCCTCCGACATGAAGCGATCAATCCCCAAGATCAAAGCGAGGCCTGCCACCGGCACGTGCGGCACCACGGCGAGCGTCGCCGCCAGCGTGATAAAGCCCGCGCCCGTGACACCCGAGGCGCCTTGCGATGTCAAAGTGGCCACCGCAAAAATACTGAACTGCTGGCCCCAAGTGAGATCGATCCCTAGCGCCTGCGCCACAAAAATCGCCGCCAGCGTGAGGTAGATGTTGGTGCCATCGAGGTTAAACGAATAGCCCGTCGGAACCACGAGGCCCACCACGGACTTCGAGCAGCCGAGTTTTTCCAGCTTCTCCATCAACGGCACCAGCACCGATTCAGACGACGACGTGCCCAGCACCGTGAGGAGTTCCTCGCGGATGTAGCGCAGAAAGCGCCAGATGCTAAAGCCCGTGAACTTCGCGATAGGTCCGAGAATCCCGAAGATAAAAATTAAGCACGTGAGGTAGAACACGCCCATGAGTGACAACAGCGGCCCGAACGAGCTCACGCCGTACTTGCCGATGGTGAAACTCATGGCACCGAACGCGCCGATGGGGGCGAACTGCATGAGCAAATGAACGATGCGAAAGAACACCTGGGACGCCGACGTCAAAAACGCGTGCACGGGTTTGCCCTTCTCACCGATGTGGTTCAAGGCGTAGCCCACGAGCACGGCGAGGAAGAGAACCTGCAGCAAGTTGCCCGAGGCCGTGAACGCATCCGTGAAGGTTTTCGGAATGATGCCGAGGATGAACTCCAGCGTGCTGGTGTCTTTCGCCTTCTCGGTATACTGACTGATGGCACTGGCATCGAGTGTGGCCGGATCGACGTTGAAGCCCTTCCCGGGCTTGAAGACGTTCGCCATCAAGACGCCGAGAGCGAGCGCGACGTTGGAGACGGTTTCGAAATACACCAAAGACTTGCCCCCCACGCGACCGACTTTTTTCATGTCACCGGAGTTCGCAATCCCCATGACGACGGTACAGAAAATGATCGGTCCGATGAGCATCTTCAGAAGGGAGATGAAGGCGTCGCCGAGGAATTTCATCTCCGCGCCCCAGGCCGGCTGCACGAGACCGAGCACGACACCGAGAGTGATTCCGATGAGAACCTGGACGTAGAGGCTTTTGAGATATTTCATGCTTTAAGGTTGGCAGACGAAACTCAAAGCGACAAGAAGCGCTTTTCCAAAGCTCTCTCGAGATCCATGGGCTCGAGGTAGTAGGACTCATCCAAGAAACGCGCGTCCGGCGTGAAGCTGCCCTTGCGGTAGGTGCGGTAGCGGATAACCTTACTGAGCTGGCCTCCGACGCGGCCCCCGCGGACGTTCACGATGCCCTCTTGGTTTTCCTGTTCGGCCTCACCGCCCGCGAGGCGACTCAGCACTTCTTCGATGGCACCCACCACGCTGGCGCGCACCGAGCCGCGCACGTGGCCGTAGAGCACCATGCCCCAGAAGTGGTACCAGTGGCCGAACTTGTCGCCCTTGTTAAAGTAATGCGTGAAATTTTTCAACCGCTGCACCACTGCCACCTGGTCGCGCTGAGGATTGGCCCAGTGGTACGCAAAAAGATTTTCTAGTGTGAGGAGGGTGAGATACACGTCGCCGTCGTTGAGGCGATAACTCAGACGGAACGCCTCCTCGAGAGTCACCGAGTCGTAGGGCCGCGCCTCGATCAGGTTTGAAAGTTCGCGCTCATGGCCCGTGACCATGAAGCGAAACGTGAGACCGTTTCCGAGCGCCATGAAGAGCTTCGTCATGCCGGTCTTTAAGACGGGATATTCGTTCTTGAAATACGCGTAGGTCTCGGGAGCGAAGTTGTGCTCTTTGCCGAGTTTCGGCTCGATCCCATTCTCATAGAGCTCTTCATGGATGACCTGCGTGAGCATGGTACTAATCTTACGTGACTTAAACGGCGCGCTCTTCAACTCGAAGCCCAGATCTTGCCCAAGTGCTTTTTCTTTAAGCAGCGTCTCGGTCTTTTCACTGAGACCAAAGCTCTCAATGCGCTCAGCGGTCAGCGTGGTGTCCACCGGAGTGGCGTCGAGCTGGTTAAAATCCCACTGGCGATATTCACTCTCGTAGCGCTTAAATCCATCAGCTTGTTTTTTGAGGAGCTCATCCAAACCGGCCTGGTCTTTTTTGATCATGAGCTTGATGCGAACCATGTTGGTGCGTGCAAAACCCAAAAGCGCGATGTCGCCTTGGATGTCTTTCAAAGTGTAGCTGGCCTGCTGGTAACCGCCGGCAAGAAAAAGGTCTTTGTTCAGCCACGCATTCAGTTCAGCCTTCGAGGATTGCAGCGGGCCCGCGACTGGTGGGACTTTTTTCTCCAGAACCTGCAGCTCTGTCGGCATGAGTTCCAGCAATTCTTGAGCGTGGGACGCAAAGGTCACACTCAAAAAGCAGGTGATAAGAAGGGGGCGTAGCATGCCCCCTATTCTAGTGCAGGGAGGTGGGTGGTTGCTCAGACTGGGGAGAAATTACAGGGGCCTCCTCCCCGCTCCAGTCGAAATCGACAGGGGGGATGAAGCGGGTCTCGAAAACTTCGAGGGCCTTGAAACTCGCGCGTTTTACGAGGTAGTAGGCGACCCCGGTGAGTACACCCAGGACGAACCCCGTGATGTGCCCCACATAGCTTATGTTGGGGCGATAGTCCCCGGGGATAAACAGCATGAGCATCAAAAAGAGCGCACTTCCAAAGCGCGGCTTCAGCCCCTCGCGATGATCGGCCAGCACGTGGAGCGTGACCCACATGGCCCCCACGAAGTGCACCACTCCCGACGCACCGACGAGACTCACCTGCGCTGGCATGGTGGCGAGCACGAAAAAGTTTCCCAGTCCCGTCACAAGAAAGGCCAGCAACACCGGCACGGCCCCAAACACTCCGTTCAACAGAAACATGAACACCACGAGCCAAGGAGTGTTGGAGAGAAGATGGGCGAGATCACCGTGCACGAACAGCGCACTCCAGGCACGCCACCACTCGTTTTTCTCAAACACCAAGACGCCCGAGGCCTCGAGGGAAACATCTCTTTCGAGCATGAGGAAACTCGCACCGTAGACCAAGATGATCCACGCCAGCGTGAGCGGCCAGGCGGAAGCCAGAAATTTGCGGGTAAAGATATTCGACACCAAACGAGTTTGGATTTCCATGCAGCTAATATGGGCATCCAAACTCAAGGCGCAAGGTCAACGGCTAAGGCTTCGGAATGTGTGACAGCACCAACTGGCGCAGCTGTTCATAGCCGAAATCCAAAAGCGGCTCACCGTTCACGAAGAACTGCGGCGTACGCTGCACACCCAACTGGCGACCATCGGAGAGGTCTTTATCCAGCATCGTCTGAATCTTCGGGTCGTTCATGTCGACCTTCAAGCGCTCGATGTCGAGACCTGCCACGTTCGGCAAGTAGGTCCAGATCAACTCCGGCCGTGGGTTGTGATGATCACCCCACTGCGGCTGATACTGGTAGAGCACGTCGAGCACTTCCCAGTAGCGGTTCTGCTGGCGGGCCGCTTCGAGGATTTGCACAGCGAATTTCGAGTTCGGGTGAAACGGAGCGTACCGAAAAACCATCTGGATCTTTCCATCGAACTCCTGCAGCAGCATCTTCGTCATCGGATGGAAGCGTCGGCAGGTCTCGCACTCCGGATCGAAGAATTCCACGACTGTAACAGGTGCTATCGGACTTCCCAGGCGAGGCGCATCGGCACGCAGAAGGAGGTGCGCGTTCTGCTGAACCTGGCTCACTTCTTTTGTGCGAAAGACGTAGGACGCGAGAGCGAATCCGACCAACACAACGGAGACGGCGGAGAAGACGAGGACTTTCTTATTCATGGTTTGGCATCCTGAAAAGAGTGATAAGCAGCGCGAGCACGACGGTGAAGGCCGCAAGAGATAAAAATGGAATCGTGATGAAGCCCAGCCACTCGATCTGCTTGCTGGTGCACGAGATACCCTGAGCGCACGGGCTCATGTGTTCGGGAATGAGCTTGTAGTACAGAAGATTGTGGTAGACCGCGATCCCCCATCCCATAATGGCCAGTGGTGCCGCATAGGCGACGGTCTTTTTTTCTACGGGAAACAATCCCACCAGCAAGATGACCACTAAGGGATACATGGCGATGCGCTGGTACCAGCACAGCACGCAAGGTGGGAGCAGCATGACTTCACTAAAAAAAAGGCTGCCCGCCGTGGCGACGACGGTGACGATCCAGGCAGCGAATGTGAGGGCCCAACGTTTTTCCATCTACAACTCGATGACAGAGCCGATCTCAACGACGCGATCAGCGGGTAAGTGAAAAAAACGCGTCGCCGGCTGCGCGTTGCGCGACATGAAGGCGAAGAGTTTTTCTCGCCAAATCATCATGCCCTTGCGTTTCGTGGCGATCAAGTTTTCTCGGCCCAGGAAGTAGGTTGTCTGACTTGATTCGAAGACGATGTCCCCGAGCCGTAGCCCGTTCAGGGCGTTGGGAATGTGCGGAAGGTCCATGAACCCGTAGTTGATGATCACCTGGTAGATGTTCGGGCCCACGCGCTCGCAGACGATGCGATCCCCCCCACTCACGTACGGGCGCGCCTGGGTCTTGACGAACAGGAACACCACGTTCTCGTGCAGGCAGTGGTAGTGACGGTAGCTCTGGATCAAGGTCGCCGGCGTGTAGTCCGGATGGCCCGACATGTAGACCGCGGTTCCGGCCACGCGCTGGGGCTTCTCGATCTCGATGGCGGCGAGGAAGTCTTTCTGCGGAATGATGATCTCTTTCATGCGTTCCGCGAGGATGCGGCGGCCCTGCTTCCAGGTGGTCATGATGGCGTAGATCACCGCACCGACGAGCAACGGGAACCAGCCCCCTTGCGCGATCTTTAGAAGGTTCGCGCCCCAGAACGCGCCCTCGATGACGAGGAAGAAGCCACACAATAAAAACACCCAGAGCGGACGCCAGCCCCAGCCATGAACGGCCACGAAGTAAAATAAGAATGTGGTGATCACCATGGTGGTGGTCACGGCGATGCCGTAGGCCGCAGCCAAGTTACTCGAGGTCTTAAAGGTCAGAACCACTAGGATGCAAGAGACCATCAACATGAAGTTCAAGGCACCGACGTAGATCTGACCGAACTCGTCTTTCGACGTGTGCGAGATGCGCACGCGCGGCATGTACTGCAACTGCACCGCTTGCGCCGTCATGGAGAACACACCGGTGATGAGGGCCTGGGATGCGATCACGGTTGAGACGGTGGCGAGAATGATCAGCGGAACCAGGGCCCACGAGGGTGCGAGAAGGTAGAACGGATTCTTCACCGCGAGCGGATTCTCGAGAATCAGCGCACCCTGGCCAAAGTAATTCAAAGTCAGTGCCGGAAGCACGACCACAAACCACGCCCAGCGGATCGGCGATTTTCCAAAATGCCCCAAATCTGAATAGAGCGCTTCCCCACCCGTCACCACGAGGAACACCGAGCCCAACACGACGAAGCCCTGCCAGCCGTTGAGCACGAAAAAATCCACGGCGTAGGCCGGATTGATCGCAGCGAGGATACCAGGTGAATCGATGATCTTATTGAGTCCGAGGCAGCCCAGCACCACGAACCACGTGAGTGTCACCGGACCGAACACACGCCCGACGATCGCCGTGCCGTGTTTTTGTATCGAGAAGAGTCCGATCAAAATCACCACTGTGATAGGAAGGATGTACGGATGCAACGACGGTGCGGCGAGCTCGAGGCCTTCCACGGCGCTCAAGACGGAGATCGCCGGCGTGATCACGCCGTCGCCATAAAGCAGTGCGGTTCCAAAGAGCCCGAGGAGCGTGAGCCATCGCACGGTCTGGGGCCGATCTTTCATGGACGAGCCGATGAGGGCCGTGAGCGCGAGGATACCGCCCTCGCCCTTGTTGTCCGCACGCAAGATGAAGAGCAGGTACTTAATCGAAATAATAACAATGAGAGACCAGAAGATCAGGGAAAGGATGCCGAACACGTTGGCGGCGTTCGCCGCGAGGTCGTGCGCCTGATGAAAAGATTCCTTGAAAGCGTACAACGGACTCGTACCAATATCGCCGTAGACGATACCCAGAGCAGACAGCGCAACTAACGACTTTCCTGACGCATTCGATTTCATCCAAAGAATTTACCTTGGCCACTGTCGAAAAGCCGCAGGTTCTTACGATGCGCACCGCGACGATGGAGTGTAGAATACTTGTTCTCACAGAATAGATGAAAATCTCATAGTATACCTGCATGAGTCGTCTTCTCCTCAGTGCTCTTTTGGCCACCGCTGGTCTGCTCCATCTGGTTTCACCGGAACTCTTCGACCCGGCGATTCCGTTTGCACCCAAGAGTGCGATCAACATCTTGGCCGGTATTTTAGAGATCATCTTGGCTTCGGGGCTGTGGTTTGAGCGCACCCGCGACCATGCCGCGCGCCTAAGCGCGCTATGGTTTTTGCTCCTCACACCCGTCCATGTGTACGTGAGCTGGCAGCGCATTCCCATGTTCGGCGTGAGCGAACCACTCCTGCTGTGGCTGCGCACACTTTTGCAGCCCGCCCTTTATTTCTGGGCGCTCTCCTTACAAAAATCCGGCTGGCTCATGGCCCAGCGCTGGCGCGAGGTGGCCTTCTTGCACTACGAGTGCGACGCCAGCGAGTTACAAGAGCGCGTTCCGTTTCCGCTGGATCTCTTTGAAGGGAAGGCGATCGTCAGTATCGTGCCCTTCATCATGGAGGGCATCCGCTTTCCGTTCTTGCCGCCCGTACCGGGACTCTCCAGCTTGCTCGAACTAAACCTGCGTACCTACGTCACAGTGAATGGCCGCCGCGGGGTTTATTTTTTCACGTTGGATTCGAACCATCTGCCAGGTGTACTTATTGCCCGCGGGTTCTTCGCGCTTCCCTACCGCTGGATTAAACTCGCCTTTAAACCCAACTACCAATTCCATTCTCCCACTCTCAAGCTCACGGGCGAGATCGGAAACCCGCGCGCCAGCACGACATTTGATCTCTGGGCCACCGAGCGCTACGCGCTATTCACCCAACGCGGATCGCAGACGCTCATGGGCGTCGTGATGCATGGGCCGTGGCCTCTGCAAGACTTTAAGGTGACACAACTTAGCGATCAATTCTCATCCATGCTCGGCAAAGAGCTCGCCCTCAAGAGCTGCCTGGCGACATCCTACTGCGCTCGCTTGGATGTGCGCTTCCGTCCGTTTCAAAAAATCTAGGCGGCCTGCAGATGGCACTCCTGCAGGATCTCCTCGACCCAGGCGATTTTTTTTTGCAAGAGGCGATCAGCAGAAACATCAAAACTAAAACCACTGAATCGCCACTCGCCCTGGGAACGATACTCATTGGCAGCGTAGGCCCCGAGGACTTCACAGAAATCCTCTGTTCCATTGATCATGGCGTACCAACTCACCCAACCTGGCGGGGCAGGAACATCTTGTCCCATCAGATCCAGCGCTTTGTTGCGCGAGAGCCCCGGGCTTTCACTCACGAAACGAGAGATGAGGCGCACGGGCACCACATACTGATGAATCAGCGCATGGCCCATCTCATGGAAGGTAAACTCCCGCAGCTCAGCTCCGCGCGCTTGACGCGGCAGCATCAACTGGCGAGTCGCCATATCATAATAAGCATTAAATCGATTCGCCCAAAAGCGTGGCTTGCGAAGGGCCAAGGGAATGCCATGGGTGCGCTGAAAGTGACGAATGAGCTTCTGGGTGGTGTGAGCAGGGGCCATAAATCTACCTCCTCAAGTTGGTTTTTTATTTTATCAAATCGCGGGCGTTGCCTGTAGGCGCCAAAACTGGCCGCAGCTTTTCGCTCCAAACGATGGGCGAATTGTCATTCGCAGACTTAGCCTTTGAGACCGATCCGCTTTGCTCGTTTAATGAGTGGTTGAGTTTCTAGGTTATCCAGACGCTCGAAGACGATACGAAATAAATGCGTTGTTTCTTTCTCGAGTTTCTCCAGTCGATCGTCTTCCATCGCGAGATAGCTTCGAAGTTTAGTGAAGGTACGAATGATGGCGATGTTGACTTGAATGGCGCGCTCAGAGCACAAAACACTGGAGAGCATGCCTACGCCGGCTTCAGTGAAGACGAGAGGCTGATACCGTCGTCCCCCATACAAACTTGAGGTCACAATTTGTGACCTCAAGTTTGCGTACTCCTCCCAACTTATGGAAAACATGAAGTCTTCTGGAAAGCGAGCAAGGTTTCGCCGAACCTGTTGGTTCAATACTTTCGTTTTTACTTCATAAAGTTGCGCCAGATCCGAATCCAGCATGACCTTTTGTCCTCGGATAATAAAAATGCGTTTTTCTATGACCATGCAAATTCCCCTTTCATCCTGAAGAAGCAAGCTGCGCGCCACGACACTCAAGGGCCAAGACAAGGGATTAACAAAACTAAAAATCTTCCATCGGAAAAATCTGGAGCAGCCACAGGGCACATTTTCCAGCTAGACTCACTCCATGGCTTCGATCCTCACCCATCCTCTCTTTTGGAAAGTCCTGCACGACAGCGGTTCAACGGACCACACTCGCGGCATGCAGCTGCAGACGTTCAAGAGCGGTGAAGCCACGCTCAACACTTTCAGCAAGACTCACAGCTACGGTGAATATATTTTTGATTGGGCGTGGGCGCAGGGCTTCGAGCGCAGTGGGTTGCCTTACTATCCGAAGCTCACCAGCATGGTGCCGTTCACGCCGGCGACAGCGGCGCATTTCTGGGGACCTACTTCTAGCTGGGCTGCGCTCTTAGCGCAGCATGATGAGCTCCTCAGAGAACACAGCTCCGCTCACTTTCTTTTTACTACACCGGAAGAACAGCGCTTCTTAGGTGAGAGTGGCTACCTCTTGCGCGATAGTTTTCAATATCACTTTATCAATGACGGCGACGTGGACTTCCCCCAGTTCCTGTCGCGCTTGAAGGCGAAGAAGGCCAAGCACATTCGCCAGGAACGCGCGTTTCCTCAACTCACGATCGAACGTCTCACCGGCGCACAGCTCACGGTGGAGCACGCCCGAGAAATGTACGCCTTCTATCGCTCGACTCTCGAAGAGAAGCAGGCCATCGCTTATCTCACTCCTGCGTTCTTTGAGCTGTTGTTTAAAGATCTTCCAGACAATGTTCTTTATGCGAGAGCACGGGATGGCGAGCGACTCATCGCCGGCGCTCTTTTCTACTACGACGACCAGCGCCTCTACGGCCGCTACTGGGGTTGCCACGCGCACGTGCCGAACTTGCACTTCGAACTCTGCTACTACCAAGGCATCGACTTCTGCCTAGAAAATAAGTTGGAAGTTTTCGAGGCCGGCGCGCAGGGCGAGCATAAAATTCAACGCGGCTTTCGGCCGGTGCTCACCACCAGTGCGCACAAGATTAATCATCCCGGGTTTGCGAAGGCGATCGAAGGGTTTGTCGTCAAAGAACGCGAGGGCGTGCGCGAAACGATGACGGAGCTGGCGAAGCTGCTACCGTTCAGCCTCAAACTCTAGTCCTAAACTGCGCCCGACATCCGCGAGCACCTGCAGAGTTTCTTCAAGATTTTGCGGAGACTGGTAGACCTCTTCGGGCACGGCCGTGAATCGCAGCACTGATTTCTTGACGAGGCGCCAGCCTTCCACGTGGCGCTCCTCATCGATGGTGAAGTGGCAGAACTCTTTCGGCATGATGCGCTTGAGCGACTCCGCGAGTGCTCCCCCGGTGAGATTCTCCAGCTGACTCAGCTGCGCGGGCGCCATGGCGGCGAAACTCAGACCGTGGCTGATTTGGCAGCGATCTTTTGTGACCCAAAAAGGCGCGAAGGGTTGTGCGCTCGCGTGGCCCAGGTACATCTTTCCGGGAAATGTTTTGAGCGAGCTCCACACCACGGGATACGAGCGACGATTTTTTCCAATACGCTGGAAGCACCAGTGGGCGCCGGCGAAGGAGAAACGCAGCTCGGTTCCGTAGATCTGCAGCAGCGCTTTGAAATGCGCGCGCAACGCAGCTGTTTTGTTTATCTGGGAGCGGCGATAGAGCTCAAAGAAGAGAACGGGCCCAAGTAGCGCTAATCCAATGAAAACAATTTCCATGGATTTATGGTAAACTGAGTCAAAGCCCGAGTAAACGCGACAAGAACTTTATTTACGCAACCTAAAGTTCCTCTCTAGCTTTTCTGCGATCATCCGATAAGATGAGTAAGTCCCGTACCGGTTCCCGGTTATTCAAGACAACGCCCCCGACATAGCTATACAGCCCGCTCCCAATAACAAAGGACTGATCATGAAACGTGATTCTGGCCCCCTGTTTATTGACCCGGTCCATGTGAAGTTTGCCAGGACTCCTGACACTGCGATCGAATTCTCGAACCAGATCGATGTGTGGAGCCGTATGGAGTTTCAGATTCGTGCTCAGATCAAAGAGCTCCGTGTTTCCGGTGAACACTCTGTTCGCCCCCAGTCCCTGCCTCCGCGTAAGCGCAAAGACCTCGCGACCCTGGTTTACAGCATCCGTCAAAGACTCGACTAAGGCCGTCCCCCGAAATTCTTGGCAGTTTTGGGGGACCCTCGGTCCGGGTGAGTTTCGAGAAATCAGCAGGATATTTCCCTATTTGGGTCGGCCCCTAAACCGCATATAATCAATGTATGAGAAAAAAGCCCTTCTTCCTGACTCTCCTGAGTGTGCTGTGCTTTATTGAGCCACTCATCAAGATCCTCTACTTCAAGATCACCACGAATTTTGGCTTCCTCACGATCATGGCGAATTTGAGTGAACGCGATTCGTTCCGTGAAGTCTTCGAGTTCTGGCTGCTCTTTCCGATCGCGGGCCTCATGATTATGAAGCTGCGGAACTGGTCGTACATGGGCTTCATTGGCCTCATGGGCTACATCATCTACACCATCATCAACTACGAAGAGTACACCTGGCCCTACAACTCCGACACGCCGTTCATGTACAGCTACGTCGTGGCGATGATCTGCTTCGCCATCATCGTCTACTTCTTGCTGCCGTCGACCCGTCGTCCGTTCTTCGACGCGCGCGTGCGCTGGTGGGAACCGATGGTGCGCTACAACGTCGCCATGCCCTGCCAGTTGGTGACCTCCAAAGGTTCCTGGAAATCCACCATCCACAACATCTCCAAGTCCGGCGTCTTCGTGCAGGACTCGGACAAGGTGGAAGTGGGCGACAAGATCATCATGGAAATCATCGCCTACGGCGAAACCTACAGCTTGATCCTCGAGGTCGTGAACAAGCACACCATCAACGGCCAGGTGGGATTCGGGGCACGCCTCCACTTCCACTCCCTTACGCAGATCTTCCGCTTCCGGGGCATGGTGAATAAGATCAAAGAATCCCAGGAAGCTGGCCAGACGGCCGTGGCCTAAGCTAGCCTTTCAGCATGTACACACTCTATGGAATCCCGAACTGCGACACCGTGAAAAAAGCGCGCGCTTATCTCGATAAGCGGCACCTCCCGCTGTCGTTCGTGGACTTCAAAAAAAATCCGCCGCAAAAAACCGACATCGAGCGCTGGGCGCTGGCCTTCGGCGGCATGCCCGTGAACACCAAGGGCAGCACCTACAAAAAACACCAGGTTCAATTTGAGAAGCTCTCCGTCGGTGAGCAGATCAAGTTCCTCATCGCCAACAGCTCGATGCTCAAGCGCCCGATCCTCGAGAAGAGCGGCAAGGTGATCGCCTTCGGCTACGACGAAGAAGTCTTCAGCAAACTCAGCTAATGAAAGACATCCAACACCTCCGCCATCTCAGCAAGCTCATGGACTCCCAGTTTCGTCTGGGAGGATTCCGCTTCGGCCTCGATGGCCTCTTAGGCCTCATCCCTGGCATCGGTGACATCGTCACCACCGGCATCTCAATTTTCATCATTGCCGATGCAGCGAGACTCGGTTGCTCGCCGACCACACTCATTCGCATGGCGCTCAATCTCGCACTGGAGAACCTCGTCGACATGGTGCCCGTGCTCGGCAACGTGTTCGATTTTCTCTGGAAGGCGAACACCCGCAACCTCGCCCTCATCGAAGCGCACCTCGCTGATCCACTCCACACCACCCATAAGTCCCGCGGTGTGCTGCTGCTGATTGTCCTGGGCCTCCTGAGCGTGCTCTTCCTCTCTCTCTACGTGACTTTCCTGGTAATCAAGACTCTCTTGATCGCCGTTCAAAGCATGTCCGTGAGCGTATGATCAAACTCACCCAGACCGTGAAGAAAGGCGGTTGCGCCGCCAAAGTTCCCGCCGTCATTTTGCGCGAGATCCTCGCCGGTGTGAAATTCCCGCCACTGATTGAGGGTGTGGCCGTGGACGGGGCGCTCTTCGATGATGCGGCCATTTTTAATCTCACCGATGAGCTCGCCCTGGTGCAGACCTTGGATTTTTTCACGCCTATCCTCGATACGCCCTACGACTTCGGTGCCGTTGCCGCGGCCAATGCTCTGAGCGACGTGTACGCCATGGGCGGGCTGCCTAAGACCTGTATGGCGATCCTGGCAGCACCACTCGCGACGCTGGAGCCAGCTGTCATCCAGGCCGTGCTGCAAGGGGCGAGCGACGTCATCGCGCTTTCAAAAAGTTCACTTGTGGGTGGCCACTCCATCGACGACGACACGCTCAAGTTTGGCCTCTCCGTGACGGGGCTGGTGCATCCGAAAAAGGTCTGGAAGAACGACGGCGCACGCATCGGCGATAAACTCATTCTCACGAAGCCGCTGGGCACCGGCACACTGTGCGCGGGACTGAAGCGCGAGACGTATTCAGAAACGCAGATCCGCTCTGCGATCGAGTCCATGAAGCGCCTCAATAACGTCATCGACTACCTCACTGACGTTGAGTGCATTCACGCCGCGACCGACATCACCGGCTTCGGGCTGGCGGGCCATAGCATGCAGCTCGCCCAGGCCTCTGGCGTGAGCGTGCGTTTTGAATTCTCCAAGCTTCCGCTCTTTGAGCTCACGCTCGCCTCCCTGCAAGCGGGCCATCTCACCAAGGCCCATAAGAGCAACGACGACTACACGCAGAAGCATCTTCAGCACCAACTGAGCGACCTCGAGAAGATGGTGCTCTTCGATCCACAAACCAGCGGCGGTCTTCTCCTCAGCGTGGCTCCGGCGCAGGCACAACACGTGGTTGATGCCCTCGCGGCGCACTTCCCGGGTGTCGCGATCGTGGGAGACGTGATCGCAAGCGCTGGCCCGCATGTCCATGTCGTCTGATCTCACGGAACTTTTTTCTCGCAAGACACCACTCATCGACGTGCGTGCGCCCATCGAATTCGCTGAGGGCGCGATTCCCTACTCGATCAATCTGCCGCTCATGAACAATGAGGAGCGCCATCTCGTCGGCCTCTGCTACAAAGAGCAGGGCCAGGCCGCCGCCATTCGCCTGGGGCATGAGCTTGTCAGTGGTGAGATCAAACGACAGCGCATCCAAGAGTGGGTGGATTACTTAAAGCTCCATCCCTCGGCCCGCGTGTTCTGTTTTCGTGGTGGCCTGCGCTCGCAGACCAGCTGCCAGTGGCTCACGGACGCGGGTTTTCCATCGACACCACTGGCGGGCGGTTACAAGCGGCTGCGCCAGTTCTTCCTTCACCAACTCAACGAGGCCCCCCTCCCGAATTTGATTCGCATTGGTGGACTCACCGGCAGTGGCAAGACAAAGCTCCTGCAAACGCTTCCCGCCTCCATCGACCTCGAAGAGCTCGCCTTCCATCGCGGCTCGGCCTTCGGCGAACGCGGGCCACAGCCGTCGCAGGTGAGTTTCGAGAACCAGCTCGCGCTGGCACTCATGGCGCCGCAGGAATTCTTTGTGGAAGACGAATCGTCGTCCGTGGGAAAGATTCGGTTACCGCAACGGTTCTTCAAGCATCTTCGCCAGTCACCGTTGGTGGTTCTGGAAACGAGCCTCCGTGAGCGCATCGAAAACATCCACCAGGACTACGTGATCCAGCAGAGCGCGGATTTCTTTTTGAGCGCTGTCGGTCGGCTCAGTCAAAGGCTCGGCGGACTCCGAACCAAGACCCTGGTGGAGCAGATCGAGCTCGCCTACAGTGGTGGCCTAGAGCTTTCACGACACGCGGAATGGATTTCGATTCTCCTGACGGAGTACTACGATCCGATCTACTTACGCGACCTCGCCCGTCAGCAAAGCCTCGTGGAGTTTTCCGGATCCGCTCAAGAGATTAGGGAGTGGGCAAATGCTCGACGTACTCGATCTCATCTACGCGGTAGCCAAGGGCCTTGATCCCGCTGAGGATCTCGCCGATCTTCTCCCGCGACATCTGCGCCGAGCGCGACATCACCCATACGTACTTCTGGTTCGGAACGCCGATGACGGTCCAGTCGTAGTTCGCGTCGAGGGCAATCACGCGGTAGTCGAACAGCAATGGCCAGAACGGACGGACCTGCCAGCGCGCATTGGACTTGTGGTCTTCGATGAAGGCGGTCTGTGGAATCTTCTTTTCCGGGCCCGTGAAGGAGCCTTCGTTGAAGCGGAAGTCCACGTCGATCTGTTGCTTCTTTTCGTTCCAGCTGTAGATTTCCACCGCGTTGAAGGCGTCTTGCTCGAACATCGTGAAACGGCCCGCCTGCACGTACCACTTCCCCATGAAGCGATCGCGGTCGAGCTGATCGACGTGCCCCTCGTAGGTCTTCGTCGACGAACAACCGGCCAGCGTCAAGAGTGCAGCGATGAAAGCACGTAAGCTCATGGGGTCTCCTCATTGAGTGCGAGTTCAAGCACCATCGGTTTGTGGTCACTGCCGCGGGCGTCACTGAGAACTTCCGCCGACCGCACCGTGAGGCCGCGGACGAACGCGTGGTCCAGGTAGTTGCGTGTGAACTTCCACACCATGCGACGGTCGCCGTTTTTAAATGTCACCGGCTCCAAGTTCATCTCCGCCAGAAGGTTCATGGCGTAGCGCGTGCGCGCCTTCGTGCGTGTGTTGAAGTCGCCAGCAAACAAGACCGGACCGTCATGGCGAAGAATCTCTTCGCGGATCTGGAGCAGGTGGCGCTTGAACGCAGAAAACTTCGTGAGATTGATTCCATGGATCGAGATGACCAACAACTCCTGCGCGGTCCCCGTGAGCGGGTACGTCGCGTAGATCGTCGCCTTCGGTGTGTTCACCAGCGGCTCGAAGTCCGTCGTCTGCGTGACCGTGGTGTCCACCGGCAAGGCCGTTGATCCGATCAGGGGGCCCGTGGCCGCGCGGTTTGATTGGCGCAGCAAAAAGCTAATACCTAGGTCCCAGCGCAGGCCCGGGAGCTGTTCGATGGTGGAATGGAAGAGCGGATTCTGAATCCCTTCTTGCAGCAACACGAGATTTTGTCCGGCGCTGAAGCTCAGGAACTCTTTCTTCCACGGCGACTCTTCTGTTTTTTTGATGTTCCAAACGAGCGCCTTGATGGAACGCGAGTCGAGCGCGAGCTCGGCGGCTTCTCCGAAAGTGCGATGGGCTTCTGCGAGGGGAACGAGCTCGAACCAGTAGCCGAGAGGGCGACGGGCGTGGGCTTCGAAGCTGAAGAGGAAAATGAGGGGCAGTAACCATGACAACATGACCGCAGTATAGCGCTTGAATCAGTGCTTTTTCAAAAAGAACTTCAGACTCTCCAGGCGGTCGCCGAAGTCTTTGGGATTGAGTCCCGACTGTCGCAAAAGAGTCGCGGCATCGGTTTTTCCCTGTAGGACGAGGTTATAAAGCTCATTAAGCTTTTCCGGCCGCTCGGTGGCGACGATTCCCGTCCCTTGGAGGCGATCGAGCTCGCGGTAGACATCCGTGAACAACATCTCGACAGGCCCTACGCTGCTCGGTGCCGGGGTCTTCACTTTCGGGAGCAGGACCTCCATCGTCTTAAACCGCTTGAGCTCTTGCAGGTAGGTCTTCTTGAACACCAGCTCTTCCATGCCCCCTCGATCGATGAGCACATCATCGAGCGTCCACAGCAGGTCGATCAAGTAGGTCACTTGGAACGGATTGTTTTCCAGATACGGCAGATGCTCGAGACAGATGCAGCTGCGACACTTGGCGAAGAACGCTCTCTGGCGCTCCTCCTCTTCCGGATGTGCGATCAGGTCATCGAAGGTGAGCTCTTCCAAGATCGGCTGCACCTCGATGCTGGCGATCGCCTCGAGAGTGCTCTCGTGAACTTCGAGCTCCTCATCACTGAACGAATCCCCGAGAAGCACGTCGAACTCTTCTTGGTGCGCCTCGACCTTGAGCGTGAGATCGACAACCGAGAGTGGGGAGTAGAGCAGCAGCGTCTTGGTCATGTGCCCCATCCCACGACCCAGAAAGCGACGGCGTAGATGAAGGTCAGACCGATACTGAGAAAATCAGAGAGGTGCCCCATCCAGCCATTTTCCGCGTACTGCTCGGGGTACTTCTCCATTACCCATTTCTTCGCACTCAACCCGAGCACCAGCGCGCCGAAAAAACCCATGAGACCGAGGCCCCAGAACCACAGCTGCCAGCGGGTGGTGTGTCTGACGTCGTCGTGCTTGAGCAATACATTCGGGCCCGTGGGACGAAAGGCACCGATCGCTTGGTCTGCCATGGCTTCGGCGGCCGGCGAAGATCCGTTCACCGAAGCAGCATAGTCCGCCTTTGTGATCTCACCGCGATTGAGGCGCTCGCGTTGGCGGATGGACTTCGTATCCGGAATCATGTGCTTACTGGTCGGCGTCGACTTGCCGACGGGCTGGAGCTGCAGGTTCCCCCACACTGTGACGTCGTCACCCACGAGGTACTTGTCGCCTCCGAGCGTTTTATTCCACGTCAGGCCAAACTCACTGCGCTTGATCACGAAGCGAAACTTCGCGAAGCGATTTTCGTATTTCCAGGAATCCATCTGCACGTTCGAGAATTCCACGTCGAACGTCAAAGGGCGGATGCGATCTCTGATCCGCAGGTCCCCCGAGACGCTGAGTCGCTGGGGTGTCACCTGCCGGATGGACTGACTCGCAAAGGTGATCCGAGGGTGCTTCTGCGTGAAGAAAAATTCCCGCGCGCGCAGATGGCCGTCGCGCTGTCCGTGGCCCGTGTCCACCGAACTCGCGTCGATAGAAATCGCTATTTTGCTGACATGGCCGTTGTCGTCGAACTCCACGTCGCCGGAAAATTCGCCGAAGCGGCCGGTGACCTCGGAGACACCCAAATAGGGAACCTTAAAGAGGATTTCCGAATGGTCATCGTTGAGCTGCCAGGTCGCGGCGTAGGCACCCAAGCTGGCAAAAAAGCATAAGACGACGAGGAGTTTTTTCATGGCACGAGCTTATCCCACAGACAAATGATTGACCACAGGCCTCTCGTGAGGTGTGATCTTGCCATGCTTTTTTTCGCCCTCTTTTTAAGTCAGGCCCTCGCTTCTCCGATGGTTCTCCCGGAGATCTTTTCTCGTACCAACCGCGAGCAGCTGGCCTACTGCCAGGCGCCCGCCGCACAAACCATCGGCCACTGGGCCGCGCTCACAAGCACGGCGATCGACAACGAGTTCGAGCGGGTGAGTCTTCGAGGCCAAGAAGCCGACGTGTATCGCAACCAACTCGTCACCTTGAGCTACCGGGGCCTGTTTGAAAAAACCACGACACCCGACACGCAGCTGATGGGCTACGTCTACGCCAACGCTTCTCACCATCTGGGCCGCCTCGTACGCGACGCTTACTGGAACGAGCTCACCTCGCCTGCAGCGCGGGAACTCGCGCGCACCGATCGCGCCCTGATCCGCGGCGCGACGCTAGGACGTGTGGCGGATGTGTTTCCGCGCCCTCTTTCAAAGCGCCTCATGTTCCACAGCGTGCAACTCTATAAAACGCTCTCCTGGAGCCTCGCTGCCGGTGGGCTGTGCGGGAAAGAGTTTGTTCTGAAGTTGATTGAAAACGAGAACTGCCAAGGGGACTGCACGTTTTTTCCTGGGCTCCCGCAACGCCATTACCCCGCGCATCTCACACTTCTCAAGACGGCGTTTAGCGACGCTGATTTCACGGCGGCCTTCGTCGCCTTCGAGCAGAGCTTCCTGCAGTTCACCATGTACCAAGAGTTTTTGGTGGGCAGTGCCGCCAAGGCGGGCATCCTCGATCAGATGCGCTTCATCAGTTTTAACGGAGAAAAGCAGTTGGACTTTGCTGAATGGTGCCGTCAAACCCAGTGTAAAAAAACTTCTGCCAATCTTGCGGCGCGAACACTCTTTGACCAAACCGCCATCCAACTGGAAAAGCCACACCGCGACCTCTTAAGCGAGCGGTTGGAAAAAACTAGAATGAAAGATGTGTCGGCCATGATGCTCGAGGCCTTGGGCGTTAACTAAAAAGTCGAAGCGCTGCTTGCGGAGTGGTGTTGGCCTGCGATGCCACGGCCGTCGCCGCCGACTGCACGGTGGTGTTCCTCGCCTGCTTCGACGCTTCCGAGGCGTAATCCAAATCTCTAATCCGGCTATTCGAGACACTCATGTTCTCGGTGTAGTAACCTAGGTTATTCGAGCTGCTCAAGAGACGGTTTTGAATCGAGCCGAGGCTCGAGCGTTGAGTCGAGATCTTGTTGAAGGCCTGGTCGATCACACCCAAGCTCTGCTGCGCCCCCTGCTTCGAGAGCACTTCTACCGAGCCCACACCGAGTGCTGCGATCGAGGCGTTGAAGCCACCAGCGTCGTAGCTGATCTGGTCGTTAACTCCCGCACCGGCGACGCCCACTTGAAAATCCATCTGGGAGCCGGAACCGTTCAAAAGCTTTTTACCGTTAAAGACTGTGCCCTGAGCGATGCGCTCGAGCTCCATCTTCATGCCTTGGAACTCCATCTGGGTCATGGCGCGTTCTGTGTCCGAGACTGAATCCGACGCCGCTTGCATGGCGAGCTCGCGCATGCGCGTGAGCACACTCGTCGACTCGTTCAGGCCACCTTCCGCCACTTGCACCATGGAGATACCATCGTTGGCGTTGCGACTCGCCATCTTCGATGAACGAATGTTCGCCTTCATCTTTTCGGAGATCGCTAGGCCGGCGGCATCGTCGGCGGCCTTGGTGATGCGTTCACCTGATGCAAGCTTGCCAAAGCTCTCCTCTGTCTCCCGATTAACGGTAGTCAGAGCTCGCTGCGATTGAATGGCACCCATGTTGGTGTTGATACGCATAAACAACTTTTCGGTAATTTTTGCCGATACCTGAATACCGGCCAAAGACCTATCAAAGCACTCAGTCATTATGGACAAGCACCGTCAACTTCTCTAGCCTATCTTCATGAAACTACTTTTCGCTCTGTTGCTTGTTAGCACTACGTTGATGGCCGAAGACTTCGCCTACGACCCGGCCACTGGCAAAGCAATGCCGAAATTCATCGGTGAGCTCAAGCTCGTCAAAGGCAGCGTGTTCCGAGAAGTCCAGGGTCAGCGTGTGGGAGTGAAAGAAGGCGCCCAGCTCTACCCCGGTGACACCCTCATCACGGAAGAGAAATCTTTCGTGCGCGCCTTGATGGTCGATCAAAGCACCATCAACCTCGGCCCGAACACGTCGCTCAACTTCGAGAGCTTCAAGTACACCAGCAACACCGATCGCCAAGCGGTCTACCATCTCGTGCAGGGCCAGCTCCGCAGCGCCATCAAACACAAGGCCAAAAACGGCGACCTTCGCTTTCGTGCCAAAGACGCACTGATGGGTATCCGTGGTACTGAGATTCTGATGAATCGCCACACCGTCGGAAAAATTGAAATCAGCGAGTTTGCTCTCTTGAGCGGCGAAGCCGAGGTCAAAGATGCTCAGGGCCGCAAATACGATCTCTTGAAGAATGACCGCTTGATCCTCATCCATGGTGAAAAACCTCGGCAGGATAAACTTCCGCTCGATGTGGATGAGCTCGCCCTCATGGAAGACGAGGAAACGTTCTTGCCGCTCGCCACGCTCGAACCCGTGACCGGCGAAGCGGCGGAATCAGCACAGGACAACATCACCGGCGACACTTTTGATAGCACTCCCCGCAAAGGGACCCTAGAAAACCTCGAACTCTTGAACGAACAACTCCGCCAAAACCAAAACCGCACACGCTAGGATGCCCATGAAAGCTCTACTCACTCTCGCCCTCACCTTCTCCCTCAATGCGCTCGCCAGC